>Ga0209023_10006363_pt1 | contig 12485 bp, 11 predicted proteins | sample LakOneMetagenome_FD_187468 | JGI IMG/M metagenome (GOLD analysis project Ga0209023, IMG submission 187468) | Freshwater and sediment microbial communities from Lake Erie, Canada (SPAdes) (version 2) | ecosystem: Environmental > Aquatic > Freshwater > Lentic | place: Lake Erie, Canada... | reverse complement strand
AGGTCGAGGCCGGCACGGGCATCGTGCGCAAGGCCGGCGGCACCATCGAAGAGATCGTCACCGCTTCGGGCCGTGTCGACCAGCTGTTGGGCGAAGTGGCCACCGGCGCCCGTGAGCAGAGCCTGGCCGATCTGGCTGACGCCCAGGCTCTGCAGGAACTGGACCGCATGACACAGCAGAACGCGGCCATGGTGGAGCAGACGGCAGCCGCCGCTTCGGCCATGAAAGACCAGGCGCACACGCTGGACGAAGAGGTGGCGCGCTTCCGCATGCCCCAGGGCATCGAACTCGACGTGCCGGCCGCGGACATCCAGGTGCATGCCGGTTTCGACTTCGATTCGGCCATCGAGGCCCATCGCCAGTGGAAGGTGAAGCTTCGCAAGGCCATCTCCGAACACAGCAAGCTCGACGCCGAAACCGTGTGCCGCGACAACGCCTGCCCGCTGGGCAAGTGGATCCACGGCCCGGGCGGCGTGCAGTGGGGCACGCGACCCACGTTCGTCGAACTGATGAACAAACATGCCGAGTTCCACCAGGTCGCAGGTTCGGTGGCGCACAAGATCAACGCCGGGCAGTACGCCGACGCCGAGCGGCTGATCGGTTCGGGCTCGGTCTTCGCGCAGGTGTCCACCGAGGTGGCGACCATCCTCACCAAGGCCAAGCGCGGCATGTGATGGCGTAGGCCGATGGCGGCCCGACGCGGCGGGCCCGAGGTGTGCGCCCGGCTGGCCGACAAGCCCGCGTGGCGCGCCCGATTGACGGGCCGGGGCCGGCCAGGAGGATACCTTGCATCGCCGCCGCAGTGTTCGGCGGGCGCGGCATGACCGCGCAGGGTCCATTTATGAATCCTTGGGATAGTTTCATATCAACGGGGCCAGCTCTATCGCTTGGCCAGGTGGTACGCGACCAATGCGTTGGCGTGGCCATGCCCAAACCCATGCTCAGACTTCAGCATGTTGACCAGTTCCACGTGCTTGAGTCCGCCCGTGGCGCGTAGGATCTTCAATCAGTGCTCGACCGGTTGGCCATACTTCCTCTCGATGGATGGGAAGTATGACGCCGGGCCTTTGACCTTGTCGATGCTTTCCATGTTTGACCTTGGAGCGTTGTGACACCGATCTTGCGAGCTCAGTGGCCGACGGAGGAGGTCGGCTGCGACGATACGTCAACCGACTGCGCCGGACCTTTGAGCTCCACGCCGTTGCCGTCGGGATCGGTGAGGTAGATGGAGGGACCTTCGCCTTGCGCGCCATAGCGAGACTCCACAGGGCCCGCTTCGATGCAGTGCCTCAGCAGATGATCGCGAAGGCTCTGCTCGTCGAATGGCTCCACCCGCAGGCAAAGGTGATCGAGGTTTTTGGCATCGCTCCTGGGCGCGGCACCACCCGCCTTGCCAAGCTTGCCGTCAACCGGCACCAAATCGATGAGTGAACTTCCGGCGCGCAACTGAATGAGGCCGATCTCGTCTTGTCGCCGCTCCACGGCGCAGCCGAGCGCGTTGCAATAAAAGTCGAGCATGCGCTCGACGTTTACCGCGCGCAAGACCAGGTGATCGATGCCTTGGATATTGATCATGGCGCCGTGTATGAAGCATGCAAATGTTCGGTCTGAATGGGGCGGGTGCGCGCCGCGCGTCAGCGGGCGGCTTGCGCCTGCAGGTCGCGCACCGGCCGCACCTCGACGCTGCCGTAGCGCGCGGGCGGAATGCCGGCTGCGAGTTGGATCGCTTCGTTCAGGTCCTTCGCGTCGATCAGGTAGAAGCCTGCCAGCATCTCCCGGGTCTCGGCAAAGGGGCCATCGAACAAGGTCACCTCGCCGCCGCGCACGCGCACCGTGGTGGCGGTGTGCGTGCGGTGCAGCGGCTCGGCGGCCAGCAAGCGCTGGCCGGCGGCGAGTTGCTGGACGTAGTCGGCGCATTCGGCATCGCTGCACGCCGCCCAGCGTTCGGCGTCGAGGTAGACCAGACACAGGTACTTCATCGCGGTGGCTCCAGTTCGCACTTCGGGTCGATGTGCTCGTGTTTCAGGGACGCGAGAGATCTACTTGAACGCGATCGGCTCGCCGTTGACAGCCCAGCTCACGCCGAAGCGGTCGGTCAGCATGCCGAAGGTCTTGGACCAGAACGCAGGCGCCAGCGGCATCGTCACCTGGCCGCCTTGTGACAGCGCATGGAAGGCGCTGTGGGCCTTGTCGATCGTGTCGTACTGGAGCGCGAGCATCACGCCTTTAACGCCAGCGTAAGGCAGCCCGGGTGGGGTGTCGCCGGCAAACAGCATCGCACCGCCGGGCAGCGCCAGGCATGCATGCATGATGCCGTCGCCGCTGGGCACGCCGCCGTCGCTGCAGCCTTCGCCCGGGTTCGCGGACGCGGGCATGTCGGCGTAGCGCAGCATGGTTTCGATTTTTGCGCCGAGCGCCTTTTCGTAAAACGCAAAGGCCTCGCGGGTGTTGCCGCCGAAGCTGAGGTAGGGCGTGAGGGTGGTGGTCATGATCGGGCTCCTTGCCAGAGGTGGATGGTTTCGATGTGCCGGCATCATTTAGTCGAACGGCTTCGACGCCTTTCGACAGCGGCCGCGAAAATATCTTCACCCTCCTACTTCGGCCAGCCGGCGCAGCAGAAACCGGCGCTCTGGCTCCTGGCGCGCCAACGCCGCAGCGGTGCGGTAGTGTGCCTGGGCGTCGTGCAGCCGGCCGGCGCGTCGGCAGAGGTCGGCGGCCGCTGCGGGAGCTGCGTGGTAGCCCGGCAGCGCAGGCAAAAGCGGTTCGATCAGCGCCAGGCCGGCTTCGGGACCGTCGCGCATCGCCACCGCCACCGCGCGGTTCAGGGCGATCACCGGGCTGGATTCGATGCGAAGCAGAACGTCGTACAGGCCCACGATCTGCGGCCAGTCGGTGACCACTGCGCTGGGCGCTTCACCATGTAGGGCGGCAATCGCCGCCTGCAGCGCATAGCTGCCGAAACCGTGCTGCGACAACGCCTGCTCGGCCAGTGCGCAACCCTCCGCGATTGCGCTGCGATTCCACAGCGCACGGTCCTGCTCTTCCAGCGGCACCAGTTCGCCCGCAGAGGTGGCGCGCGCGGCACGGCGTGCGTCGTGCAGCAGCAAGAGCGCCAGCAGGCCGATCACTTCAGGCTCTTCGGGCATCAGGCTGCGCAGCAGCCGCGCCAGCCGGATCGATTCATCCGCGAGCCCAGCTGCCTGTGCCGAGTGGCCTTCGTTGAAGACCAGGTAAACGACGCGCAACACGCTGGCCAGCCGCGCCGGCCTTTCGGCCGCGCTTGGCACTTCATAAGGGATGCGTGCCGCGGCGATCTTCGCCTTGGCGCGGACGATGCGCTGCGCGCGTCTTCGGCCAGGCTGGGGTGGCAGCAGGTGAAGACCAGACGCAGCCGGTCGTCCTCGATCGCCTCGCGCTCGTCCCAGCGCTGCTCCCAGCCGGGAGCAGCGTCGGCCACCGTCTCGACTTGTTCAGCAACGTCTTCGGTCGAGACGAAGCGTCTGTCCCGGCGAATGCGATCGATCGCCTTGAACCGGCCGGTTGAGACGAGCCACGACACCGGGTTGTCGGGCACGCCCTGGCGGGGCCATTGCTCCGAGGCGGCGACGAAGGCGTCGTGCAACGCATCTTCTGCCACATCGAAGCTGCCCAACAACCGTACCAGAGTCGAAAACACGCGCCGGCTCTCTCGCCGGTATAGCGCGGCCACGATGTCGTCCATAGGCTAAGAGTAAAGCACCCACCGCACCGTTTCCCCGCCTGTTGCATGCGGAGCAAGACGAAGTTCAGCGTTGGGCCCGTGAGCTCGGTGCGCACCGATGCTCAGTAGCGGACTGCCAAGTGGTTCGGCAAGGCTCGAAACTCGGCGGCGTGGCGGCTTCGCTGGGCAGCGGAGTGCCGAGCTGTTTGATAGAGGCGCAGCGGCGGCAGAGAGCCTGAAGGGCCATGCCCTGGAGTTGGTGCGGGCCAGGCGTTGTGGAGGTGCCTGCGCTTGAACTGGAACGAGGTGCACTCGCGGGTCATCTGCACACCGATTGCCCCAATTTCGCGCGAATATCACAGTCAACGCGGCTGCTTGAGGGGTTGCCTTTCATTTCGTCCTTTTCCCGCCGAAATCAAGGTGGGCGTCAAGGCCGCGTTCGCGAGACCTCCACGCAGATCACACTCAAACCCATTCTCTGGCTGCTCGAAGCGCCGGCGGTCCAAGAGAATTCACGACCAATGCCACTGCAGCAACAAGGCGATCGCAACCAGAGAGTGGAGCGCCAGCAGGCGTTGCGCGTCAGGCGACTGCTCGTCTCCGTGGCCGTGTATGCGCCTTGCTCGGCGTTTCTGGCGCTGGTGGCATGGTTGGGTTACCTGCCTGCCGGGTTCGTGCCGCTGTGGACCGCAACGTTTGCCGCCGCCAACCTCGTGTTCTTCGCGCTGATCAGGACAAGCACCAATCTCCGCTTCGTGGACCCCAGCATGACCATGGTGCAGATGGCGGTTGCCATCACGGCGGTGGCCATGGTCCTGTACCACGCTGAAGCGGCGCGCGGCGCATTGCTGATGCTGCTGTTGGTGATCCTCTTCTTTGGTGTACTGCAGTTGAAGACCGTGGAAGTCCTACTCATGGGCGCGCTGTGCTCGGCAGCGTACGGCGCCGTCATCGTGCTGCTGAGCGTCAATCGCCCAGGTAAAGTCAATGTCGAGCTGGAGTGGGTGCAGTGGATTGCACTGACGGCGACGCTGGCGGTGCTGTGCCCATTCGTGGGCTATCTCGGCAACATCCGGCGGCGCCTGGGTGAGTCGCTGCGCACCATCCAGGAACTCGCACATCACGATGCACTGACCGGCCTATTCAACCGCCACCATCTTGCCCACACACTGGAGCGCGAGGTCGCCCGTTGCGCGCGCGGCACTCCCCCATTTCTGTTGGTTGTGATGGACATTGACCACTTCAAACGCATCAACGACACGCATGGCCACCTCGTTGGCGACAGTGTGTTGCAGGCTGTGGCAAAGCAGCTGCAGGACACGCTGCGCAAGGATGACTACCTGGCGCGCTTCGGCGGTGAGGAGTTCGTTCTGCTGATGATGGCAAACAGCCTTGCAGCGGCACAGACTTCCTGCGATCGTTTGCGCAAGTGTGTAGAGGAGTTGCGCATCGATGCACTCGGTCCGCAGCGCGTCACCGTGTCAATCGGTGGTAGCTTCTACCGACCGCAAGATTCGCAGGGCTCGCTGCTGGAGCGGGCTGACAATGCCATGTACCGCGCCAAGACCAACGGTCGCAATCGCACAGAACTCGCAACCTGAAGGACTGCCCGGCGAGTGGGCGTGCCGGCGAAGAGTCGTGATGCCATGTCGCCGCTGTTGTTGTTGCACCGGCTGGCAGCTCTGGTGCCCAGGCCCAAACTGCACCTGATCCGTTCGGTGTCCGCGTAACTTCGCTGCGCGAAGTGATTGGACCCCCGCTGCGCGAACCACGGCGTGCTGGCGCCCAACGCCAAGCTGCGCACACTGGTGGTGCCGCAAGGGTCCGAGGCCCCGCCCAGGCCGCGCCACCCGCCGAGTGCGAGGCGAACTGTGCGTACCTCCGGCCGGTGCGACTGCGCTGAGCCAAGCTGCTCAAGCGCGTGTCGAGATCGACATGGAGCACTGCCCGAACGTAGACCAGCAAAGAACTACGTCCTTGAGCGAGGTCGCGGCATCTGACAGCCTACGTTCCCACATAGCTGAACGTGGGAACGCATGGGAGGAACCTTTCGATCGTTTGGTCAAACTGAACGCAGCAATCCGGCCCCCCGCCTGCGATGGGATCGATTCACGCGCAAGCACCGTGTTCTCGCTTGGTGCGTTGACGAACAAATCAAGCGCGACGATCAGCCTACACTCAGCCATGCTGCCATCAAGGCTCCACCAAAGAAATTTGCTGCCCTCGAAGACGCACAAGCCACCCACAGGCCAAACTTCAGGCACGAGAGGCGAACATGCCCAGTCTGGCGAAGAACACGAAGGCCACGATCATTCCTGTCCTTCGATACCGCGACGCTCCCGCGGCCATCGAGTGGCTGTGCAAGGTCTTCGGCTTTGAGAAGCATTTGGTGGTCCCGCATCAGGATGGCAGCGTCGCCCATGCGCAGCTCAGTTTCGGCAACGGGATGATCATGCTGGCGTCCGTTCCAAAGACTGAAACGGAGTTCGGTCGCCTGATGACGCAGCCCGATGAGGTGGGAGGCGCCCAGACGCAGACTTCGTACCTCGTTGTGACCGATGTCGACGCCTTCTACGCCAATGCCAAGGCCAGCGGCGCCAGGATTGCCACCGAGATCAAGGACGAAGACTACGGTGGCCGGGATTTCAGCTGCTACGACCTGGAAGGGCATCTCTGGAGCTTCGGCAGCTATGACCCCTGGTGATGTCGGCCAGGTCGGCTCACCGGGCCAGCGTCAGGTGGCGGGCCGGTAGCGGCGAGCGCCCAACGCTGGCGCCCCTCGTCATGCGAACGTGGATCGCCAAGCGGCCTGCGGCGTCGTTCTACGTGCTCACACTGACGCTGTCATGGGGTTACTGGCTCACCCTGCTGGCGCAGGGTCGCCGAGTGGAGCCCGGCAGCGCTGTCACGCATTTTCCCGGTTTGCTCGGCCCCATGCTCGCCGCGATGGCCGTTACTGCCGCGATCGGGGGACGCAGAGCACTGATCGAACTCTTCGGGCGAATGTTTCGACTGGGGTTAGATTGGCCTTCCAGGCTGGTGCTGGCCCTGTCGCCATTGGTACTGGGTGCAGTGGCCTTCGCCGCGATGCGATTCCTGGGCAAGCCGTTTCCTTCGGCCGACGCCTTTGCTCAATTCCCTGGGCTGCCGCGAGACTGGCCGCTGGCCGCTGTTGTGGCGGCGGTCATTGTCATCAATGGTTTTGGCGAAGAGACTGGCTGGCGCGGGTTTCTCACCGAGCATCTGCTGCCAACGCAAGGTCGAATGCGTGCAACGCTTTGGGTAGCGCTGCTTTGGTCGTTCTGGCATCTGCCCTTGTTCTGGCTCAATGCCAGCATGGCGGAGCTGGTCGGCCCGGTCCTGATCGGCTGGCTGTTCGCACTCGTCTGCGGCGCATTCGTGCTGGCGCAGGTGTACCTCGCAACGGGTCACAGCATCCTGTGCGTCGCGCTATGGCATGCGTGCTACAACATGATGGTGGCCACGGAGATCGGCACCGGATTGCCGGCGGCGATCGTCGGCACGGCTGTGATGGTCTGGGGTGCCATCGTGGCCGCGAGATGGTGGCGCCGGCCTGCCGACCCAACGGCTGGGTGTATGCAGCGGCGCTCATGGTGAGGCGTAAAACCGCCCAGTGATGACAAGCATCTAGCGCGCAGACAAGGGTTTAGCGCCATCTTCACTACGCGACCGCGAAAAGCGCCATCTTTACTACTCCAAAGAGAGTAGTAGTCGTGCCCCATCCGGGGCGGCCAAAGTGGCCTTCCACGAGATAAGGCGGCAGACTGGCGTCTGGGTTATGTTTACTACACTTGACGGTAGTTGACGCCGGCCTACCGCAGGCGACTACTCCCTCCCACAGTTTGGTTCACTCTCCGGCGCCGCGCACACCGAGATCGTGCGCCTGCTGGTGGCGCATGGCGCGAAGCTGCAACTGGCTGACGCGCAGGGCGTGACGCCGCTGGGACATGCCGAGCAGCGCCAGCAGCGCGCCATCGCCGAGATCCTGCGCCGCACTGGCGCACGGGCTTGACAGCGGCCCTCCCGATGAAGCGGCGCCATTTCGTCAGCTTGATCAGCGGTTTCTGCACTGTCATGACCAGCACCCCGGCGCATGCCGACAGTTCCTGCCCGCAACTGGCCTCCTACTACGAGCGCCACATGGCGCTGCTTGACGGCGTGGCCTACGGCTGGGTTGGCCGCGGCCCGCCGATGCGCATGCGCGCCGGCGCCCGGCAAGTGGGCGTGAGCAAGGATGCCTTTTTCGCCTTGCTCGATGACGGCCGGCTGATCACCTGGGACGAGGCGCCCGACGCGGCCACCAACGTGATGCCCGGCGTGGCCACGTTCGCCAGCGGCCAATCGGCCTGGTTTGCCATCGACCGCGCGCACGCGCTGTGGCGCGGCGGCGGCACGCTGCCGGCGCCGCAGCGCGTGGCCGATGAGGTGGCCACAGCCTGCATTTGCGACGGCGCCGACTACTACATCCGTCGCGACGACACGCTGTGGGTCAAGGGTCTCGCGCACCGCGGTCAATATGGCGACGGACAGCTCACTGCCACCACCGACTTCGTCAACACCGCACGCGACGCCGTCGCCGTGAAGGCGCACACCGGTCATGCCCTCTACCTGAGCAAGGGCGGTGTGGTCATGGGCACCGGCGGCAACCGGTTTGGGCCGCTGGGGGCGAACGGGCTGGGCGACAAGGCCGATCGCTGGGGTCGGGTGTTCGACGGTGCACGCACTATGGCCACCTGCTCGCGCCACTCCAGGTCACGGCCGTCGCAGCCGGCGACACGGCGACGATTGCGCAGCGCGCGGACGGCAGCCTCTGGCAATGGGACGGTGGCGTCGGGCCGCGCCGTTTGCGCGCAGCGTGACAGGCCGCAGTGGGGTCTTGTCGGTCACCCTGGCGATCTCGGCGCCAGCAGGCCGTCATCGAATCTGATGCCGGTCATTGGATTTTCGCTTGCGGGTGACCTGGGTACCAGCCGGCGCAAAAGGTGCCGACTGCAAAACTGCCAATCGGATCAGCGGCACCGTCGCTCCAGACATGCCGTTGGCTCGGATCAACGATCAATCTCGCGCTGCAGCGCGTCGACGCCATCAAGCACACCGAGGAACTTGTCGCCGAACGGCGTGAAACGGTATTCAACACGCGGCGGCAGTTCGGGATAGGCCTGCTTTTCGAGGATGCCGAAACGCACGAGCTTGTTCAGGCGCTCGTTGAGTACCTTCTTGGAGAGCCCCTCGATGGCGTGCTCCATCGCGCCAGGCCGGCACACCCCGCCGCGCACAGCACCGAGCACGGCCAGCGACCACTTGCAGCCGACGATGTCTTCGACCATGCGCGCCACGTTGGGCGTCGTCGGCGTCGCTTGTCTCTGTGAGTTCATCGATTGACACCTGAAAGTACCCGGGTCACCGTTTCGTGCCTGCTTGTTCAGGCGTACCACTGCGTGCTGCAATGCCTGCCTTCCAGGTACCAATTGTAGGAGTGCCAAATGCGCAAGATGCTTGTTCTCGCCGCCGCCCTTTCGATGAGCTCGCTGCTCTTCGCCGCCGATCCTGCGCCCGTCCCCTACCCCGAGGGCTATCGTCATTGGGTCCACGTCAAGAGCATGACGATCAATCAGGGACACGCCCTGTATGACGCGTTCGGTGGCATCCATCACCTCTACGCCAACAAGAAGGCCGAGCAGGGCTACAAGAGCGGCAAGTTCGCCGATGGCTCCGTGATCGCCTTCGATCTGCTGGAAGCCAAGGCCGCGGACAACACCGTGCAGGAGGGCGCGCGCAAAGTGCTGGGCGTGATGCACAAGGACAGCCGCAAGTACAAGGACACCGGCGGTTGGGGCTTCGAGGGATTCAAGGGCGACTCGAAGACCGAGCGCGCAGTCGGCAAGAACGCCGCGACGGCGTGCTTCCAATGCCACACCGCGCAGAAGAGCAGTGACTACGTCTTCTCCACGTTCAGGAAGTGACCTCGTGCATAGCGCCCGGGTGCGAACGCCGGCGACGCGCAGAGTATTCGGTTTGGGCCCACCCGGTCACCCGGCCCCGGCATGGACGACGCGCGAGTGGTTTGGCATCGGCGACGCGCTACAACTGGCCGACTTGCGCGGCAAGGTGGTGGTGTTGCACGCATTCCAGATGCTGTGCCCCGCTTGTGTGCACCATGGCCTGCCGCAGGCGCAGCGCATCCATGCGACGTTCGCTGCGTCGGGCGTCGCGGTGATCGGCATGCACACGGTGTTCGAACATCACGCGGCGATGACACCGGTCTCGCTGCAGGCGTTTGTGCACGAGTACCGCATCGCGTTTCCGGTCGGCGTGGATGCACCGAGCGCCGATGCGAGCAACCCGATTCCGGTCACGATGCAGGCCTACGGCATGCAGGGAACCCCGAGCCTGATGCTGATCGACCGGAATGGACACTTGCGCCTGCACGCGTTCGGCGCCATGGAGGACTTGGCTTTGGGGGCTGCCATCGCGACGCTCATCGCAGAAGAGGACTGACTCGAGTCGCTCGGGAGACTCGTTCAGTCAACGCGCCGCACGGCTTCGACGCGACGGATCGCTACGCCCGCATTGGAGCTGCTCACTGGGTGGGATGAGCGACTGGAGTGGGTCGATTCCGGCTGGCCAGGATTCGCGCCAGGCCGCCGGATAGCGGTCACACACCGAACGGTCGGATGGCTTGCGCTATCTCTTCCAGAACGCCTCTACAGCCTTCATTCGACGGCGTTTCTCGGTGGTGACGTAGACCGTCGTGGTGGCGAGTGACGCGTGCCCCAGGTTCTGTTGCGCGACCTCGATGGGCATGCCGCTCGCGATCGCATGGCTTGCATGCGAGTGCCGCATCCAGTGCGTGCTGGCCTTAGTGAATCGCTCCGCGCCTTTCGCGTCGCCCTGCCCTCTCAGCACGCCAGCGCAGTCTTCAAAGAAGCGTTTGATCTGGTCGTAGAACGTCGTCGCGGCGATCCCTTGCCGCGGGTCGATCACCTGCCCGGTACTCAGCCCCGGCGCGCGCTCAGCCGCGTCGCTGGCCTTGCCGAGCAGGAACGCCCCCTGGTTGCCGATGTCCTCCGGGTCCGCATCGAGCCCCCGAGAAACCAGGTATTTGGCCAGCTCGCCCACGACATCGGCCGGCAGCGGCACCTCGCGTTCCTTCTGCCCCTTGCCGATCACCCGCAGCAACCAGCCTTCCATGGACTGATCGTCTGACGCATCCGCCGGGTACTCGACCCACTGCAGGTCATCGACCGTCGCGGCCACCACTTCCGACAGCCGCAGCCCGGTCGCATAAAGCAAGTGCAGCCCGAAGGTCAGCCGCTGGTTCGCCGAGGTCGCAGGCAACACCTTCAGCTGCCCTTCGATGAACTGCCATTGCGCCAGGCTGAAGCTCCGCCCCGCGTTCACCTTGGGCCCTGAGGTCCGCGGCACGCCGACCGCCGACCACGGGTTGCCCATCAGGTAGTTCTGGTCGACGAGGAAGCCATAGAGGTTCTTCAGGATCGTGACCGCATGCCGCTGCGCCGAGGCTGACAGCGGCCCTTCGAACGGCCGCCACAGCGGTGACCAGCGCTCGCGCCCGCGGTCGCCGCACCAGCGGCTGCGCGGCTGTGGGTCGGCCAGGAAATCCCGGTACTCGATGCAGTCTTCGTTGCTCATCGAGGACAGGGCCTTGCCCTTGTGCGTGATAGCCCAGAGCAGGAAGCGCTCCGCCTCCTTGCGGTAGGCGCGCTGAGTGTGTGACAGCGCTTGCAGCCAATCCATACCTTGCTCGACGCCGGTGTCCCGCTGACGCCGACGCGCCTTGAGGTGCGCCTTCTGCTCGGGTGTAAGGCCATGCTTGGAACGCAGCCAGGCGAGGATGGCCTGGTAGTCGTTGGTGGCCTTCAGCAGGCACTGCACCTGTGGGCGGCGGTACAGGCCGCGTGTGCCGTCCAACTCGGCCGGCACGATGAACTTTTCCAACGGGCGGATGTCGGTGGCCGGTAGGACCACGGCCTGCAGCTCGTGCGCGTAGAGCTTGCTGCGCGGCATCGCCACATGGCGGCCGAGCTGAAGCGCGATGCTGTCCTGGTGCTCGCGCAGCCACTCGACGATGCGCAGAGCCTTGCCCTCCCCCATCGCCTTGATGCCGGCGTGCCACCGCTGGCCGACACCGTTGATGCGCTCGACCAGCTGGGCGAGCGTGAAGATGTCGGCGGCTTCGAGGTGACTGGCCAGCGTCGGGTTCAGCCAGGCCACGACAGAGTCACCGGCTTTCGGGGATTGGGCGACGAGGCTTTCGAGCCAGCGCAGCGCTTCGAGCTGGCGCGCGATCAGTCGGGCGCGACGGCGCAGACGCTGTGTCGCACGGCCATACTCGGCTTCGTAGGCGGCGATCTGGTCTGCCTGGCGCTCGTCCTCCAAGCCGTGCGCTTCGGCGAAGGCTTCTAGGCTGGGCAGTTCGAGCGACAGGTCGGCGATGCGGGTGGCATCGATGCGCACCAGGCGCGCGGTGCCGAACCGGTCCTCACGCTTCGCGGCTGCGGCGAACTCGTCGCGGATCCAGGCGATGGTGGCGCGCACGGTGCGCTGGTCGGTGGCCTCGCCTTCGACGCGGAAGTAGCGCTCCCAGCTCTCGCGGGGATCGAGCCCTTGGACGACCGAGCGCATGAACGCGAAGTGGCCGACGTGCAGCTTGCGCTGGCGTGCGGCGCTCACCGGCGCGAGGCTGCGCGGCGGTGTGCGGATGGAGGTGCCGAACAGCGGCGCGGGAGCACCAGCGCCCTGC
>Ga0209023_10006362_pt1 | contig 12485 bp, 7 predicted proteins | sample LakOneMetagenome_FD_187468 | JGI IMG/M metagenome (GOLD analysis project Ga0209023, IMG submission 187468) | Freshwater and sediment microbial communities from Lake Erie, Canada (SPAdes) (version 2) | ecosystem: Environmental > Aquatic > Freshwater > Lentic | place: Lake Erie, Canada | collected... | reverse complement strand
TCCCAAGCGAGATTTTCATCTGGAACGTTTCTAGTCCGACGCGCGCTGGGGTGTCGAGCGAAAGCGGCTAAGCGCCGCGAAGTTCGGCCAGCTGCTTCCAGATTTCGCGCTCGCGATCCGTCAGCTGCTCGAGCGCAGCCACCGCTGCGGCCGCGACGCCGGGCGCGGGCCGGCGGGCGAACTCCTCGATGAGCCGTCGGGTGATCCGTGGTGCGATGAGCGCGTCGCCAGCGGCAACGACTCGCACCGCGTTCAGCAGCTCGACGGGCAGGGTGTCCTTGAGGAGGAACCCGCTCGCGCCCGCTCGCAACGCCTCGTGCACGTACTCGTCGAGATCGAACGTGGTGAGGATCACGATGCGCGTCGCCGCCAGCGACGGGTCACCGGCGATCCGCCGCGTTGCCTCGAGCCCGTCCATCACCGGCATGCGAACGTCCATGAGCATCACGTCCGGCCGCACGCTCGCAGCGATCGCCACGGCCTCGGCACCGTTCGCCGCCTCACCGACGACCTCGATGTCCGTCTCACCGCCGAGCAGCATCGTGAACCCGCTGCGCACCAACGCCTGATCATCCACGACGACGACTCGGATGCTCGGTCCGTGGAAGGTCATGCGCCGTCACCGTAGGGGAGGACGGCCCGCACTCGATACCCGCCGCCGGTTGCGGGGCCGACCGACAGCTCGCCGCCCCACAGCTCGACCCGCTCGCGCATCCCGAGCAGACCGTGTCCGCCGTCGGCGCAGGACGCACCGGCGCCCCGGCCGTCGTCGACGACCTCGACCACCAGCGAACCGGGGAGGTGGGTGACGGACACGTCGACGCGTGTCGGTGCGCCGGCGTGCTTGATCACGTTCGTCAGCGCCTCCTGGACGACTCGGTACGCGGACAGCTCGACACCGGCGTTCACGCAGTCGCTCGTGCCGTCGACCCGCAAGCACACCGGCACGCCTGCGGCGCGCACGTCCTCGACCAGTTGCGGTACGTCGGCCAACGCTGGTGCCGGCGCGTGGTTGCGTTCTCCGTCTCCGTCGCGCAGGACTCCGAGCAGACGGCGCATCTCGGTGAGCGTGCCGCGCGACGTGGCCGAGATGGCCTCGAGTGCCGCCCGCGCCTGGTCCGGTCGGTGGTCGAGCACGTGTGCGCCCACTCCGGCCTGCACCGCGATGACCGACATCGAGTGCGCGACCACGTCGTGGAGCTCCTGCGCGATGCGCAGCCGCTCCTCCGCCAGCTCACGCGCCGAACGCTGACGCTCGACGTTCGCCCGCTCCTCCGCCTCGCGCACCCGCGCCTCCAAGGTCTCGCGACGGGTACGGATCGCGAGCCCGATCAGCCAGGCCACGGAGAACACGGCGACGTTGCCGATCACACCGAGGGCGTCCAGGCCGGGGGCATCGGACACGCCGAGCAGCACCATCGTCACGACGACGACCGCGAGCCCGATCGAGGCGCGGCGCGGCGGCGCGGACGCGCCGACGGTGTACGTCAGCAACAGGACCACGATCGGCAGCCAACCCTCGGGGAAGTCGGCGACGATGTGCACGAGGATCGCAACGCACCCGACGGTGACGGCGAGCAGCGGCCACCGGCGTCGCACCGCGACCGGCGCGACCGTGACGAGCAGCGTCACTGCGGCCAGCGCATTCGGTTCGCGCATGCCGCGCTCCACCGTCTGGTTGAAGACGGTGAGAAAGGAGACGACGGCGAGCGCGACCGCGAGGACGCCGTCGACGACGAGCGGCTCGAAGGATCGAAGTCGCTCGAATTGCCGCTCGATCCAGGTCACCCGTCGAACGTACCGAATCCCGCTCCAGTGCGCATCGGTCCGGCGACGGACACTCGCGTCATCCTCCAGACGTACGTCCAGCGGACATGGACGAACCGCCTCGCAGGCGACGACGCGAACGATGCCGAAGCAGATGCTGAGCGCATGACCTCCAGCGCCACCACCTCCGCCACCGTGCTCGCCCCACCTTGGCGGGCCGCCTGCGGCCCACTCGCCGCCGCCCGCGTCCTGGACGCGGTCAAGGTGTACGGACGCGGCGAGAGCGAGGTGCGTGCACTCGACCACGTGTCGGTCGAGTTCGCCACCGGTCGCTTCACCGCCATCATGGGCCCGTCCGGTTCCGGCAAGTCGACGCTGATGCACAGCGTCGCCGGCCTCGACTCCCTCACCTCCGGCACGGTGCTGATCGGCGACACCGACATCTCGCGTCTCGACGACAAGCAACTGACGCAGCTGCGTCGTGACCGCATCGGCTTCATCTTCCAGGCGTTCAACCTCGTGCCGACCCTCACGGCCGCGGAGAACATCGCACTGCCCTTGACGCTCGCCGGCCGCAAGCCGGATCCCGAATGGTTCGACCACGTGGTGCGCACCGTCGGGCTCACGAACCGGCTGAAGCACCGCCCGTCGGAGCTGTCCGGCGGACAGCAGCAGCGCGTTGCCGTCGCCCGCGCCCTCGCCTCGCGTCCGGAGATCATCTTCGCCGACGAGCCGACCGGCAACCTCGACTCACGGACCGGTGCCGAGATCCTCTCGTTCATGCGCTCCGCCGTGCGCGAGCTCGGCCAGACCATCGTCATGGTCACCCACGACCCGGTCGCCGCGTCCTACGCCGACCGCGCCGTGTTCCTCGCCGACGGGCGGATCGTCGGCGACGTCGACGATCCCACCGCCGACTCCGTCATCGACCGCATCCGTCACCTGGGAGGCTGATCATGTTCGCGCTCACCATCAAGGAGCTCGCGGCACGCAAGCTGCGACTGCTCACGACCGCCTTCGCGGTCCTCCTCGGCGTCGCCTTCATGGCAGGCACCATGGTCTTCAGCGACACGATCGCTGCCACGTTCGACTCCGTGCTGGCCGAGGCTGACGCCGGCGTCGACGCGTACGTCCGCACCCCGTCGGACATCGAGCTCGGCTACGGCGAGCCCGGCCCCCGCCTCGACGCGTCGCTCGCCGCCACGGTCGCCGCGGTCGACGGTGTCGACGAGGTCGCGCTGCGGATCAACGGCTACGCGCAGATCGTCGGCCGCGACGGGAAGCCGGTGGGCGACCTGTCGGCACACCCCGCATTCGGTACGAACTGGGTGACGGTGACCGATCTCAACCCCTACGAGCTGTCGAGCGGTCATGCCCCGGCGAACGACCACGAGATCGTCATCGACAAGGCGAGCGCGGACAGCGCCGGCTACCGGCCCGGTGACGTCGTCACCGTGCTGACCAAGCGGGCGCCGCGCGAGTTCACCATCGCCGGCATCGCGACCTTCGCCTCGGCCGATTCACCGGCGGGCGCCACCGCCGTGCTGTTCACCGATGCGACCGCGGCCGTGCTGCTCGCCACACCCGGGCAGGCCGACGCGATCGCCGTCACGGCCACCGAGGGCGTGTCGGAGACCGACCTCGCCGCACGGGTGCAGGCTGCTGTCGGCAACGACCTCGAGGTGATCACCGGTTCGACGCTCGTCGCCGAGAACCAGTCGTCACTCGCCGCCGACTTTGCCGGCTTCGACACGATGATGATGGTCTTCGCGTTCGTCGCCGTGTTCGTCGGAGCGTTCATCATCAACAACACCTTCTCGATCACCGTCGCTCAGCGGACCCGCGAGATGGCGATGCTCCGGGCGATCGGTGCGTCCGGGCGCCAGGTACGCCGGTCCGTGCTCATCGAGGCCTCGGCGATCGGAGTGGTGGCATCCGCTGCCGGACTGGCCGCGGGCATCGGTGTCGCTGCCGGGCTGCGGATGCTGATGGCACAGTTCGGCATCGAGCTGCCCGACGGCCCGGTCGTCATCTCGCCCAGCGCGATGGTCACCTCGTTCGCCGTCGGCGTGACGGTGACCGTGCTCTCCGCATGGCTGCCCGCACGACGCGCCGCCAAGATCGCTCCGATCGCAGCACTGCGCGAAGTCAGCGTCGACAACGCCGCCGGCTCTCGCACGCGGGCGATCGTCGGCGCGGCGGTGATCGCCGCCGGTCTCGGTGCACTGTTCGTCGGTCTCGCGGGTCCGACGATCGCGCTCGTCGGTGTCGGCGCGCTCGCGATGTTCATCGGTGTCGCCGCGATCAGCCCCGTGCTGGCGAGGCCTGTCGCCCACGTGCTCGGCGCACCGCTGCGGTTGCGCGGTGTCAGCGGCGAGCTCGCCACCCGGAACGCGAAGCGCAACCCGAAGCGCACGGCCCGCACGGCCGCGTCGCTGATGATCGGTGTCGGGCTCGTCGGCTTCATCACCGTGTTCGCGGCGTCGACGAAGACATCGGTCGCCGGATCGCTCGAGGAGGACTTCGTCGGGACCCACATCGTGCAGGCGGGAGGGTTCGACAACTCGTCCGGGCTCAGTCCCGAGCTCGCGGAGCGACTGCGCGCCACCCCCGGCGTTGACGTCGTCGCCGAGGCTCGGATGAGCCCGGCCGTGGTCGACGGCACCGAGACGGACGCGTTCTTCGCGTTCGACGCAACGACCATCGACCAGGTGTTCCGGCTCGGAGCGGTCGAGGGCGACCTCGACGGGTTGGGAGCGACCGGCATCGCCGTGTCTGCCACCGAAGCACGCCATCAGGGATGGACGCTCGGCTCCACCGTGCCGATCACGTTCCCGAGCGGTTCCACGACGCTCGTCGTCGAAGCGATCTACGCGGGCGCCACCGACTGGGTCGGTTCGATGTTCGTCGACCTCGACGCCTTCCGGGCGAACGGGATGGACGACCTCGACCTCAAGGTCTACGTGTCGGGCGATCAGGCGGCGATCGACACCGTCGCAGCGAGCTTCCCGTCGGCCGAGGTGCTCGACCGTGCATCGTTCCTCGACGACGTCAACGGCAACATCGACACCATCCTCGGGTTGTTCTACGCACTGCTCGGGCTGGCCGTCATCATCGCCCTGCTCGGCATCGCCAACACGCTGGCGCTGTCGATCTTCGAGCGGACCCGAGAGCTCGGGCTGCTGCGTGCGGTCGGCATGACCCGCTCGCAGATCCGTTCGGTGGTGCGCTGGGAGTCGATCATCATCGCCGTGTTCGGCACCGCCCTCGGGCTGGCGATCGGCACCTTCTTCGGCTGGGCGATCGTCCGTGCGATGGCCGACGAGGGCATCGACACGCTCACCGTGCCGATCACCAGCCTCGCCGTCGTGACGATCATCGCCGGGTTCGCCGGTGCGATCGCGGCGGTGGTCCCTGCCCGCCGGGCTGCCAAGCTGGACGTGCTCCAGGCGCTCGTGACCGCCTGATCGGTCGGCGACAGCCTGGCTGTGATCCCGAACCGGGTCGGGTCGGTGGTCCGGTTCTGTGCTCCACCGGCAGGCGGGAGTCCATCGGTTGCACGTCATTCAGACAACTCGGGACGGCGTGCCTCTCGGGCACGCCGCTACCCATCGCCGGGATCGTCAGCGGACATCGGATCTCTGCTCGCCGTTGCCCATGTGGGACTGCCACTGATGACCATTCGACCGCTGTCGGGGCGTTGATCCCGCTGCGCGCAGCGGTGCCCAGGCACGGCGTCAGCACATCGTCGCTACGTATCGACGATGTGCTGACAACGTCGTGCGACCGGCGGCCCGACCCGCCCCGATTCGACCACGAATCTGTCGGCTACCGATGGGCACCCTCAGGTGGCCACTGGTTGGGATGGAGAAGTCTGAACGACGTGAAACCAGTGGACCGACCCCCGGCCGACGAGCACCGCCCGGGCGACCCCCAGGAGCCGGGTGAGACACCCGGATCGTCAGGCCGTCACACCGCCATCGACCACGAACTCGGCACCGGTGCAGTATCGGCTCTCGTCGGAGGCGAGGAACAGCACGAGGTCGGCGACGTCGTTCGGGCTGGCGATCGTCCGCAGCGGCACGGTCCGACTCAACCGTGCAATGGCGTCGTCGCCCCGCTGGCCGAACTCATCGAGCATCGGCGTGTCGATCAAGCCGGGGTGCACCGAGTTCACCCGCACGCCGTGCTGGGCCAGTTCGAGCGCGACGACCTTCGTCATTCCCGTCACGGCGAACTTGCTCGCCACGTAGGCGACGGCACCCTTGCTTCCCTGGAGCCCGGCGACCGAGGAGATGTTGATGATGGAACCCGCGTGCTGTCCGGTCATCTGCTCGGCCACGGCGCGCATGCCGAGGAACACGCCGACCTGGTTCACGTCGATCACTTGGCGGTAGAGGTCGAGCGACGTCTTGCCGATGGACGCGAGCCGGAAGATGCCGGCGTTGTTGACCAGCACGTCGAGCCGGCCGTGTGCCGCGATCACGGCGGCGACGACCGACGTCCACTGGTCCTCGTCCGTCACGTCGAGGTGCTGGTAGGTGGCGGCGGACCCGATCTCTGCGGCAGCCGCCCGGCCGGCGTCGTCGAGCACGTCCGCGAGCACGACCGCAGCACCCTCCGCGGCGAACCGCCGCGCCTCGCTCAAGCCCTGCCCACGCGCCGCCCCCGTGATGAGCGCCACCTTGCCATCGAGTCGTCCCATCGCTGCCCCCCGGCGGATCGAACCGGAGCCCGTGCGGCTGCGGCGCATCCGCCATCCTGCACGGTCGTCGGCCCATCCTCCGAGCCGGATGTCGTCGCACGCCGCCAGTAGGTTCGCGGCATGGTGACCCTCTCGTACAGCAGGGCGATCTCCGAGCACGCCCGTCGTCACGGCGACCGTCCGGCCATCACGTGCGGCGACCGCTCGGTCAGCTGGGTGGAGCTCGACGAGCGGACGAACCGACTGGCACGTGCCTTCGCCGCGCTCGGCGTCGAGCGCGGGTCGCTCGTCACGATCGGGCTGCCGAACTCGATCGAGTTCGTCGAGGCCGCGATCGCCACGTGGAAGCTCGGCGGGACGCCGCAACCCGTCAGCAACCGCCTGCCGGATCGGGAGCGACAGGCCATCGTCGACCTCGCCGACTCGGTGCTGGTGGTCGGCGCCGATCCGGCTGCGCATCCGGGCCGGGCCACCCTCCCGATCGGCTGGGCTCCGGACCCGTCGATCGACGGATCCCCGCTGGACGACGCGATCAGCGAACGGTGGAAGGCGCCGACGTCGGGCGGCTCGACGGGACGTCCGAAGCTGATCGTCGCCGTCGACCCCGGCGTGGTGGACACCGAGGCGACCCCGCCGTACCAGATGGGGCGCGATGGTGTGGTGTGCGTGCCCGGCCCGCTGTACCACAACGCGCCGTTCGGCTTCACGGCGACCGGGTTGATGCACGGCAACCACGTCGTCATCCTCCCGAAGTTCGACGCCGAGGCGACGCTTGCCGCGGTCGAGGCGCACGCCGCCGAATTGATCCTCCTCGTGCCGACGATGATGCAGCGGATCACCCGCTTGCCGGACGACGTGCGCGAGCGCTACGACCTCAGTTCGCTGAACGTCGTCTGGCACATGGCATCGCCGTGCCCGCCGTGGCTGAAGGAGACGTGGATCGACTGGCTCGGTGGCGAGAAGATCTACGAGCTGTACGCAGGCACCGAGGCACAGGCGGTCACCATCGTGCGCGGTGACGAGTGGCTCGTGAAGCCGGGCACCGTCGGACGTCCCGTCATCGGTGAGATGCGGATCCAGCATCCCGACACGTTCGAGTTGCTGCCGCCGGGCGAGATCGGCGAGGTGTTCATGCGCGCACCCGCGAACCGGCGCACCTACGAGTACGTGGGCGCCGAGCCGCGGCTCAGCCCCGACGGCTGGGAGAGCCTCGGCGACATGGGCTCGATGGATGCCGACGGCTACCTGTTCCTCGCCGACCGGCGCAAGGACATGATCCTGTCCGGCGGCGCCAACATCTACCCGGCCGAGATCGAGTCGGCGATCAACGAGCACCACGACGTCGTGTCGTGTGCCGCGATCGGGCTGCCCGACGACGACCTCGGCAACCGCATCCACGCCGTCATCCAAGTGCGCGCGCCGATCGATCCGGACGAGCTGCGGACGTTCCTCGCCGAACGGCTGGTGCGCTACAAGATCCCGCGCTCGTTCGAGTTCGTCGACGACGTGGTCCGCGACGATGCGGGCAAGGTCCGTCGCACCGCGCTGCGCGACGAACGCACCACCTGACGCCGTACCACGGCCGCACCTGACCGGGCGCGTCGGGACCGATGACCCTGGTGCATCTGCACGACCGGGCGCACGGTGGGGTCATGAGCACGCGTCGAGATCAGGGCTCGCCGGTGGGTCGTTCGTCGAGCCACCTCAATGCGTCGGACGCACTGATGTGGAGCATCGAGCAGGACCCGTGCCTGCGCACCACGATCGTCGCCGTCTCGCTCCTCGACCGCAGCCCCGACTGGGACCGGCTGCGCGCACGGATGACCGAGGCATGCATCTCGGTCCCGCGTCTGCGTCAGCGGGTCGTCGAGACGCCGTTGCGATTCGGTCCGCCGCGGTGGCAGACCGACGACGGGTTCGACCTCGGCTTCCACCTCCGCCGTGTCGTCGTGCCGTGGCCGTGCGACGTCCGCGCGCTGCTCGACCTGACCGCGCCGATCGCGATGGGCGCGTTCGACAAGGACCGTCCGCTGTGGGAGTTCACGCTCGTGGAAGGCCTCGACGGCGGGCACGCCGCGTTCGTCCAGAAGGTGCACCACTCGTTCACCGACGGCGTGGGTGCCGTCGCGCTCGCGCGGCTGCTGCTCGACACCGAGCGGGATCCGGCGCCGCACCGACATCGCGCCCATCACGCAGGCACGGGGGCGGACGGGCACACCGACGACCACCGCACCGGCCTCGAATCGATCATCGACTCGATCACCGCCGACCTGCGCCGAACCGCCGGGCTCTCGTTGCGCGGTGCGCGGGCGCTGCCGGGGATGGCCACTCGAGCGATCACCGACCCGGTGGGTGCGCTCACCTCGGCCGTGCGTGATGTGCGTTCGATCGGCAAGCTCGTCGCTCCCGTCACCCGCCCGCTGTCACCGGCCATGGTCGAGCGCGGCCTCTCACGACGGCTCGACTGCTTCGACATCCCGACCGACGCACTGCGCGCTGCCGGCCACGTGGCCGACGGTTCCCTGAACGACGCGTTCCTCGCGAGCGTCGCCGGCGGCATGCGCCGCTACCACGACGCCGTGGGCGCGCCGACCGCGTCGCTCCGGGTGACGATGCCGATCAACCTCCGCCGTCCCGACGATCCCGCCGGCAGCAACCGGTTCACGCCGGCACGATTCCAGCTCCCGATCGATTCCCCCGATCCCGTCGAGCGGATGCGCCGCCTCGGCGAGCTCGCCCGTGGCTGGCGTTCGGAACCCGCGCTGCCGCTCAGCGACGCGATCGCCGGGGTGCTCGGCCGGCTCCCCGTCGCCGCGTCCACCTCGATCTTCGGCTCGATGCTCAAGGGGATCGACTTCGTCGCCACCAACGTCCCCGGCCTCCGCGCACCGGCCTACCTGGCCGGCGCCGAGGTCACGCGCGAGTACGCCTTCGCGCCGCCCTCGGGCGCGGCGTTCAGCGTGGCCTTGCTCTCGCACGGGGACCAGTGCTGTCTCGGCATCAACGCCGACCTCGCTGCAGTCCCGGACCCGGAGCTGCTCACGTCATGTCTGCGCGAGGGATTCGAGGAGGTCGTCGCCGTCGGGGGAGCGGCGACGACCCGGCCTCGCCACACGATGGGAGCCGCCCGCCATGCATAGGAACCGCCCACCTGCCCGCGGCTGGGACACCGCCGGACGGCTGCTCAGCCGGCACACGGCGATCGTGATCGTCACCGTCCTCGCCGTCACGGTCGGCCTCGGGTTCGGCCTGCGCCGGCTCGACTTCGCGACAGGACAGGACAGCTACATCGACCCCTCGTCGCAGGTCGCCAAGGACAACGCTCGCTACCAGGCGCTGTTCGGCGGCGAGAGCATGGTCGTGCTGTTCACCGCCGACCCGGGCAGCACGGTCGTCGATCTGTTCACCTCGGCCAACGTGACGCAACTCCGTGCGATCGAGCAGGCCATGGCCGCCGACCCCGCCGTGCGCTCGGTCGTCTCGCCGCTCAGCCTGCTGCAGTGGACCCAGGACCTGATCACCTCCGGCACCGCGAGCGAGATCATCGCCCGCACGATCCAGCGCGAGCCGGATCCGGCGGCCGTCGCCCTCCGCCAGCAGGATGCGCTCGTCACGACCATGCGGCTCGGCGCCGCCGGCGACCAGACACTGGACAACCCTACGTGGGTGCGCTTCCTCGTGTTCGGCAACGACGGCTTCGCGCTCGACGCGAACCAGCACCTCGTCACCCCGAGCGACGACCAACTGGTCGTGCGCACCGCGCTGCAGGCGTTCATCCCCGACGCGCACCACGCCGTGCTCGCGGCGGTGCTGACGGGCAACGCCACCCTGGATCAGCTCGCCGCCGGATCGAAGGCGGTGCACGAGATCCTCGCCGACCGCACCTTCGAGCACGCCACGGTCACGATCACCGGCACCCCGACGTTCCTCACCGACATCAACGACTACCTGCAGGGTGGGATGCTCGCGCTCGGCGGCATCGCAGTGCTGGTGATGGTCGTGATCCTGCTCGTCGCGTTCAAGATCCGTTGGCGGCTGCTCCCGATGGTCGGGATGGTCATCGGCATCGCCTGGGGGTTCGGCGCGTTCGGGTTCACCGGCACGATGCTCTCGCTCGTCACGATCGCCGGGCTCCCGATCCTGATCGGCCTCGGCATCGAGTTCGCCATCCAGATCCAGAACAGGATCGAGGAGGAGCAGCACGTCGACGCGGACGACCCCGACCGTGCGAGTGGCGAACCGTTCGGACGGACGCTGATGGCGATGGGTCCGCCGCTGCTGACTGCGACGTGCGCGGCGGTGATCGCGTTCCTCACGGTGAAGATCTCGAAGGTGCCGATGGTGCAGGACTTCGGTGTCCTGCTCTCGATCGGCATCGTCGCCCTGCTGCTCGCCGGCGTCATCGTGCCGACCACCGTGATCGGCCTCCGGCAGCGTCGCTCGCCCGTGTCGCGGCCGCCGAAGGAGAGCTGGGTCGAGGCGACCGTCGCGAAGCTCGGCAGCCTGCCGAGAGCAGCCGTGTGGCCGCTGGTGGTCCTCGCCGTCGCGTTGCCGATCGTCGGCCTGCGGGTGGAGACGGGCTCGAAGATCGAGAGCGATCCGATCAACTGGGCCGACCAGTCGAGCGCCTCGATCGTGAACGCTCGCACCCTGGAGCGCGACACCGGCTTCGCGACGACCCTCGGTGTGTTCATCGAGACGAAGAGCGCGACGGCGAACGGTGTGTTCACCGATCAGATGGGCGCGTTCGTGTTCGATCTCGTCCGCCGCTCGCTCGCCGAGAACACCCAGCTCGCCGCAGCCTCCAGCTTGGCGACCACGGTCGGCTGGCTGGCCGAGGTGCCGAACACCACCCCGCTCCCGCCGACCGGCCTCGACATGCTCGAGGCGTTCCAGATCGCGCCGGACGCGTTGCGGTCGGTGCTCGTCGCCGACGACGCCAACGCCGCCCAGGTGCTGTTCCAGGTCGGCCCGTCGTCGCTCGAGACCCGCGCCGAGGTGCTCGACCGCGTCCACCTCGCGATCTCCTCACCCGGCACCGGCGCGGTGCTCCCGGCGACGGCATCGGCGACGACCGGTGGTCTCGCCGTGGTCGGTGTCGGCCTGCTCGAGAACATCACCGCCAATCGGGCCGAGCTGACCATCGTGGCGCTCCTCCTCGTCGGCGCCTTCGTGGTCCTGCGCAGCCGTGACCTCGCTCGCGGCCTGCTGACGATGATCCCCGTGCTCCTCGCCGTCGGCACCTCGGCGGTGCTGGTGCGGGTGCTCGGCATCACGCTGAGCCCGCTGACGACGGTGAGCGGCCCGCTCATCGTCGCCACCTGTGCGGAGTTCTCGGTGCTGCTCGTCGCGCGGTACTCGGAGGAACGCGCCCGCGGCCTCGATCCCGAGCACAGCACGAGCGTGGCCGCGCACCACACGGGTCGAGCGTTCTTCACCTCCGCGCTCACGACCCTCGGCGGGTTCGCCGTGCTGATGTTCTCGTCGCTGCCACTGCTGGCGGACTTCGGCACCGTCGTCACCATCAACATCGCGGTCGCGCTGCTCTCGGCGCTCATCGTCGTGCCGCTCCTGCTCGAGGCGGCGGACCGCCACGGACTGCTCGCGATGGGGCCGGCGACGACGTCGACCGTCAGTGGACGGCGCACCGCCATCGGCTGGCTCGGCGGACTCGCCCTCGCCGCGGCCGGCATCGGCATGGTCATCAGCATCGTCCACGTCGACGCACCGACCGTTGCGGCGTCGCCGACGGCCACGGCCATCGAAGCGCCGGCCACCACGCCGCCGCCGACGACCACACCTCCGCCCACCACTTCGCTTCCGCCGGGCAGCACCCTCCCCGCTGGCCCGGCGGAACGACCCTCCGGCCTCGTCGCGGGCGTGTTCTGGGACACGCTCACGGCGGTCGGAGTGGATCCCGCGGTCGCCCGATGCGCCGCGGACGATCTCCTCGCCGGCCACTCCGAGGCCGACCTGCTCGCGATGGGCATCGCCAGCTCCCCCCGCCCCGCCG
>Ga0209023_10006360_pt1 | contig 12487 bp, 13 predicted proteins | sample LakOneMetagenome_FD_187468 | JGI IMG/M metagenome (GOLD analysis project Ga0209023, IMG submission 187468) | Freshwater and sediment microbial communities from Lake Erie, Canada (SPAdes) (version 2) | ecosystem: Environmental > Aquatic > Freshwater > Lentic | place: Lake Erie, Canada... | reverse complement strand
CCAAGCTGGCCTGGGCCCTGAACAAGCGCGAACTGTTTCCGGTCGATGTGAACACCGCGGATCGGGAATCCCTGCTGCGGGTGCCGGGGCTGGGCGTGAAATCGGTCGACCGGATGATCAAGGTTCGCCGCTATCGCACCCTGAGGCTGGAGGATGTGGCGCGGCTTTGCCGGGGTATCGACAAGGTGCGGCCCTTCATTGAGGCCCTCGACTGGACGCCGGGCGGCCTGACCGATGCGATCGATCTGCGCGCCCGTCTGAGCCCGACGGTCGAGCCGGTGCAGCTGAGCCTGTTCTGATGCGCGTCGCGACCCTGGCCTCCGAGACCGATTTCGACGGCTGGCGTCTGGCCGCGCGCACGCTCCGGCTGGCGGACGTGACGCCGGGAGAGGCGCGCTTCGTGGTGGCGGGGGCGGAGGGGCAGGACGGGCTGTTCGACGCTGCGCCGCCGGCTGTCGTGGGGGAGACCCTCAACGGCAAGCCCTTTTCCGTCCCCCAGGCCTTTGTCGACATGGCGAAGGACGTGATCCTGCACCGCACGCCGGACCGGTTCGACCTGCTGTACCGCATCCTCTGGCGCATGCGGGCGGAGCCCGATCTGATGCGGGTGCTGTCGGACCGCGATGTCTCCGACGCCATGGACCGGGCCCGCAACGTCAGCCGCGCCAGCCACAAGATGAAGGCCTTCGTGCGCTTTCGTCAGGCCTTCGACCACGAGGGCGAATGCTGGGTGGCCTGGTTCGAGCCTGCGCACCGCGTGCTGGCGCGCACCGCGCCCTTCTTCTCGCGCCGTTTCACCACCATGCGCTGGTCGATTCTGACTCCGGACGGGTCCTGTTTCTGGGACGGCAAGGCCCTGTCCTTCGGCCCGCCCGCCGCCGCCGCCGATGCGCCGCAGGAGGACGAGATCGAGGAGTTCTGGAAGACCTATTACGCCTCCACCTTCAATCCTGCCCGGTTGAAGACGAAGACCATGCAGGGCGAGATGCCCAAACGGTACTGGAAGAACCTGCCCGAAGCGGCCCTGATCCCGGAATTGGTCGCGGCCTCGGCGGTTCGCACCGACGTCATGGTCGCCCGTCCGCACTCCGAGCCCAACCCTCGTCTGGCCAAGGCGATCTTTCGCGCCAATCGCGACGGGGCTTTTGAGGAAGGGTTTTCACCCTCGAACCTCGACGAGCTGCGCCACGGCGTTCAGGGCTGCCGCCGCTGTCCGCTGTGGCGCGATGCAACGCAGGGAGTCTGCGGTGAAGGGCCGTCGCGGGCGAAGTTGATGATCGTGGGCGAGCAGCCGGGCGATCAGGAAGACCTCGCCGGCCGCCCCTTCGTCGGTCCGGCGGGTCAACTGCTGAATGACGCCCTGAAGGAGGCCGGCATCGACCGCGACGAGGCCTTCGTCACCAACGCCGTCAAACATTTCAAGCACGAGCCGCGCGGCAAGCGCCGCCTGCACCGGACCCCCGTCACGAGCGAGATCACCGCCTGTCGCTGGTGGCTGGATCACGAGCGGGCGCTGGTCAGGCCGAAGGTGGTTCTGACCCTGGGCGCGACCGCCTCTCTGGGCGTGCTGGGCCGCAAGGTTGCGGTGACGAAGGAGCGGGGCATGCCCCTGCCTCTGAACGACGGGTCCAGCGCGGTGATCACCGTCCACCCTTCCTGGTTGCTCCGCCTGCCCGACGAAGACGCCAGGCGGCGTGAACGGACCGCTTTCATTCAGGATCTGAAACGCGTCCGCCAGTTGCTGTGACGCGTAACTGCCACGTTGTACTGAACAACTTGCCCATAGCGGCGTTGAGAGGCCTCAGAACCAGCTTCGCCATGGGCGTTTGGCGTGGGCTCGGCTAAAGGGGAGGGGATGAGCGCAGCGGATTTCCAGATCGATGAGTTGGGCGGCGACAGCGCGGTGCTGCGTCTCAGCGGCGACTGGACCACGAGCGGTCTCGGTCAGGCGGCGCGTCGGCTCAGCGATCAGCTGTCCGGCCGTACGGTCTCGCGCATCGACATCTCCGATCTGGGCCGGTTCGACACCGCCGGCGCCCTGATCATCGCCCAGGCGACCGACAAATCCCTGCCGGCCGACGCCTGGTCCGCCCGGCTAGAGGCCGGCCGTATCTATACGATGGTCGAGACGCTGGAGCTGGAAAGCGCCCCGCCGCCCAAACGCCCCGACGCCTTCACCCGCACCTTCGCCAAGATCGGGCATGGCGTCTATGACATCGCCGAAGAGATGGTCCTGTCGATGGCCTTCCTCGGCCGTCTGATCACCGCCTCGGGCATGGCCATCCGCCACCCCAGCGACATCCGCTGGCCCGCCTGGTTCAGTCAGGGCGAGCGTTCGGGTCTGGACGCCATCCCGATCATCGCCGTCACGAACTTCTTCATCGGCGCCGTCATCGCCTTCCTCGGCGCCAACCTGCTGACCCAGTTCGGGGCCGGGGTGTTCACGGTGCAACTGGTCGCCGTCGCCACCCTGCGCGAACTGGCGGTGCTGATCACCGCCATCCTGCTGGCCGGCCGTTCGTCCTCATCCTTCGCGGCCGAGATCGGCTCGATGCGGATGAACCAGGAGGTCGACGCGATGCAGGTCATGGGCGTCAATCCGTTCCAGGCGCTGGTGATCCCGCGGCTGGCGGCCATGCTGGTGATGATGCCGCTGCTGACCTTCGTCGGCATTCTGACGGGTCTGCTGGGCGGCATGCTGGTGACCTGGAGCCAGCTCGGCTACGGCCCGGCCTTCTTCATCCAGCAGCTGGGGCAGGACAACAGTATGGCGACCCATCTGTTCGTCGGCATGGTCAAGGCGCCCGTTTTCGCCATCGTCATCGCGGCCATCGGCTGTCGGCAGGGGATGTCGGTCGCGGGCGACGTCGAGAGCCTCGGGCGTCGGGTCACCGCAGCCGTGGTCCAGGCCATCTTCGCCATCATCCTGCTGGACGCCGTCTTCGCCCTGATCTTCCTGGAGCTGAACCTGTGAGCAAGGCGACGACTCCCGATGCGCAAGCCCCGGCCGACGGCACGGCGCCAGGGGACACGACGCCCGACAACCTCATCGAGGTGCGCGGACTGGTCAGCCGGTTTGGCGATCAGGTTATCCACGACGGTCTGGACCTCGACGTCCAGCGCGGCGAGGTCCTTGGCGTGGTCGGCGGTTCCGGGACCGGCAAGACGGTGCTTCTGAATTCCATCATCGGGCTGAAGGAGCCCGACGGCGGGACGATCCGCATTTTCGGCCACGACACCTCGGACCTGACGTCCGAACAGTCCGGCGACATCGAGCGGCGCACCGGGACCCTGTTCCAGCAAGGCGCGCTGTTCTCGTCCCTGAGCGTGCTCGACAACGTCGCCTCGCCTCTGGTCGAACACACGAAGCTGCCGCGTGAGATCATCCGCGAGCTGGCCGAGATGAAGATCGCCATGGTCGGGCTGAAGCCGGAGTCACACCACCAGAAGCCGGCCGAACTGTCGGGCGGGATGCGCAAGCGTGTCGGCCTGGCCCGCGCCCTGGCGCTCGATCCTGAACTGTTGTTTCTCGATGAACCGACGGCGGGGCTGGACCCCATCGGCGCAGCGGCGTTCGACGACCTGATCCGGACCCTTTCGGATGATCTCGGCCTGACCGTCTTCATGATCACACACGACCTCGATAGCCTTTACGCCATCTGCGACAAGGTTGCGGTGCTGGCTGACAAGGGGATCGTCGCCAAGGCCACGGTTCAGGAACTGGAGCGTTCCGATCATCCGTGGATCAAGGAATACTTCCTGGGGCCGCGCGGACGCGCAGCGACCAAAGCCGCCTGAGGAGAGCGGACGACTATGGAAAGAGATGCACACTACGCCGCCGTCGGCATCGCCACCGTCGCCCTGCTGGTGGCGCTGGCGATCTTCACGATCTGGATGGCCCGCCTGCAGTTCAACAAGGACTACGACGTCTACGACATTGTCTTCTACGGGCCCGTGCGCGGCCTGTCGGAGGGCGGCGAAGTCCACTTCAACGGCATCCGTGTGGGCGAGGTCACCGACCTGAACCTGGACCCCAAGAAGGGCGACCAGGTCATCGCCCGCGTTCGTCTGAACGGCACCACCCCGGTCCGCGTCTCCTCGCGCGCCCAGCTGGAGCCGCAGGGCATTACCGGCCTGAACTACATCCAGATCACCGCAGGCACCGAAGGCAGCGCCCTGCTGAAGAGCCAGTACCCGGAGAACGTGGTGCCGGTGATCCAGAGCCAGCCGTCGCCGATCGCCGAGCTGCTGTCGGGGTCCGGCACCGTGCTGGCCCAAACGGTGGACGCCCTGAACCGGATCAACCGGGTCATGTCCGACGACAACATCCGCTCCTTCTCGACCAGTCTGAAGAACATCGAGGCCCTGTCGACCGAGCTTGAGGCTCGCAAGGGTATGTTCAAGGAGCTGGAAGACGCCCTGACCAAGGCCAACGCCGCCGTCGAGGAATACCGGCAACTCGCCGTCGACGCCCGTACGGTGGTCAATGGAGACGGTCGCCAGGCTATCGCCAACATCAACAAGGCGACCGAGGACGCCCGCGCGGCGATCGCCTCGATCAACCGGTCGGCCAATGCGCTGGAACGGCCGCTGGGCGAGTTCTCGACCACGGGTCTGCCGCAACTGACCCAGACCATCGAAGAGCTGAACGAGGCTACCGCCTCGCTGCAGAGCCTGATCGACGACGTCCGCGCCAGCCCGCGTGACTTCATCGGCCGTCCCGCATCCAAGGAAATCGAGGTCCAGCCATGATCCCGACCCGTCTCGTCTCCGTCGCCGCCCTGGCCCTCGCGCTGTCGGGCTGTTCCCTGTTGTCGACGCCCAAGCCCGTGCAGCTTTACCGCTTCGGCGCCAGCGCTCCGGAGCAGCCGGGGCTCACGCCCCAGGCCATGACGCCGGTCGCGGTGGCCCTGCGCCGCATCGACTTCCCCGAGGCCTCCAAGGGGGACCGCATCCTGGGCGTCACGGGCAATGAGACGGCCTATATCAAGGGCGCGCGCTGGGTGTCCCCGGCCGAGACCCTGTTCAACGACAGCCTCGAGTCAGCCTTCGCCAGCAATCCCCGGGTGCGGCTGATCGGTCGGCGCGAGCCGGGGATCGCCCCCCGCGTGCTGACCGTCGATGTGACCCGGTTCGAAGCCCGCTACGACGCCCCGGGCGGCATGCCGACGGTGGTGATCACGGCGCGGGCGCGGATGACCGTACTGCCCGAACGGTCGGTGGCCAGCGAGGAGGTCTTTACGGTTTCCCAGCCGGCGAGCGAGAACCGGGTCTCGGCCATCGTCAACGCCTTCGACATCGCCTCGCGCGACCTCAACAGCCAGATCGCGGACTGGACGGCGACGGCCGCTCCTGTAGCGGTCCCGGCCTCGTCGGTTCGCTAGAGGTCAGATCGCGCGGCGGGCGGCCTCGATACGGCCGTCGGCCTCGGCGTGGCGCTGACGGGCAATGTCGACCTCGCGGGCGGCGGCGTCCAGCATGGCCAGCACCGTGTCGCGCGAGATGGTCAGCCGGGCCTGATCGGGCGCGACCTTCTTCGGCTTCTTCGAGCCCTTCACGCCGATGGCCTTGACCCCGAGGTTGTCGGCCCATTCGTGATGCCATTCGATCATGGCGTCACAGGCCATCTTCAGGCGGCGCGCGGCCTGTCCGTCGGCGTTCTGGCCGACCCGGACCTGGGGCAGCAGCCGCAGGGCCGCGTCGCGGGCGTCGGCCAGTCGGTGGCCGCGCTGATGGACGGGGTGAAGGGTGTTCGCGGCCTCCGGGTCGGGCGCGGGCGCGATCTTCCTCAGGCAGGCGGCGACGAAGTCGTCCATTTCGAGAACGCCGTGGCGGATGTCGGTCCAGAGCTGTTCCAGCACGGCCGAGCGGCGGTTCACGGCGCCGATGCGGACCTGCAGGTCGTCCAGGGACTCCGCCAGGGTGCGAGTCACCTCGGCGAAGCGGGCGCGGAAGGCCTTCAGGCGGCGCTTGCGGCTGTCGAACAGGCCGCCGAGACCCCGTCGGGGCGTCAGATCGCCGGGGTTCAGGCTCATCAGACCCGCGCGCAGATGGTGGATGACGGCCAGGGCCTCGGTCAGCTCGCCGCTACGCATCTCGGCGCGGACCCGATCGGCCAGTCCTGCGAGCGCCTTGCGGGCGTCCTGGCCGAAGTCGTCGGAGATGGCCTCGGGCGACAGCTGGGCCACGCGCGCCTCATCCGGGGCGGGCAGACCCGGCCAGACTCGATGCGTATTGGTTGCCGACATGCCGCCCATCTCTTTTAACCACTATCGTCAGGGATCGACCCGTTTGCCAAGCGGGATCGCGTGCCAGTTGCGAGATTTGGTTAAGGGTCAGTCGGTTAGGCGAGGCCCGCAGCCACGGTGTAGGTCGCCTGGGTCCTGGCCGCGACCTCGTCCAGGGTCACGCCGTCGGCCAGTTCGATCAGCTCCAGCCCGGCGCCGTCCGGCTTGACGTCGAACACGGCCAGGTCGGTGATGATGCGGCTGACCACGCCCGTGCCCGTCAGCGGCAGGGTGCAGGCTTTCAGCACCTTGCTCTCGCCGTGCTTGTTGGCGTGATCCATGACCACGACGACGCGCTTGACGCCCGCCACCAGGTCCATGGCGCCGCCCATGCCCTTCACCAGCTTGCCGGGGATCATCCAGTTGGCGATGTCGCCGTTCTCGGCGACTTCCATCGCGCCGAGGATCGACAGGTTGATATGGCCGCCGCGGATCATGGCGAAACTGTCGGCCGAGCTGAAGTAGGCGCTTTCGGGGATCTCGGTGATCGTCTGTTTGCCGGCGTTGATCAGGTCCGGATCCTCGTCGCCCGCGAACGGGAAGGGGCCCATGCCGAGCATGCCGTTCTCGGACTGGAGGGTGACCTCCATGCCGTCGGGAATGTAGTTGGCGACCAGGGTCGGAATGCCGATGCCCAGGTTCACATAGAAGCCGTCCTGCAGCTCTTTCGCGGCGCGTTCGGCCAGTTGTTCGCGGGTGCGGGGCATGGGTTTGATCCGGGGTGGAGGAAATTGGGTGTTGGGGATGGGGTGTGGGGTGTGGGGTCAGTCGAGCTTTGCCCGGAGGGAGCGGATAAGGGCGCCAAGGCCTCTGCCCAGTTGATCACATCGGCTTAGAACCGGGTCGATCTGGCCATGTGGAGAATGGCCGACTTCCACGGCGATAATCAGGTGTGTCTCCAGTTCCTTCAGCGAGCCCTGTGCGATCATCAGATGCCTCACATAGTCCTTGCGTGTGCCTCTGCCGTATCCCTCAGCGATGTTGGCCGGAACGGAAACCGCCGAGCGTCGGATCTGTGACGTCAGCCCGAACAACTCGTCCTTCGGAAACTCGCGAGTGACGAGGTAGCACGTCTTCACAAGCGCGATCCCGTCCCTCCAGACAGTTAGTTCACGGTACGACGAAAGTGGCGCCGTCATCTTTTCCACCCCACGCCCGACACCCCATGCCCCCCACCCCGATCAGGCGTCCGCGCGCTGACGCACGGTGCGCTGTTCGATACGCTTCTCGAACACGCCCTTGAACAGGCGGTCGACGTAGATGCCGGGGGTGTGGATCTCGTCGGGATCGAGCGAACCCGTCGGCACGATCTCCTCGACCTCGACCAGGGTGATCTTGCCGGCGGTGGCCATCATCGGATTGAAGTTGCGGGCGGTCTTGCGGAAGACGAGGTTGCCGCGCGCGTCGGCCTTCCACGCCTTGACGATGGCCAGGTCGGCGACGAGGCCGGTCTCCATGACATAGTCGCGGCCGTCGAAATTGCGGACTTCCTTGCCCTCGGCGACCAGGGTGCCGACGCCGGTGGCGGTGAAGAAGGCGGGGATGCCCGCGCCGCCCGCGCGGATGCGCTCGGCCAGGGTGCCCTGCGGGTTGAACTCCAGCTGCAGCTCGCCGGCCAGGTACTGGCGTTCGAACTCCTTGTTCTCGCCGACGTAGGAGGAGATCATTTTCGCAATCTGGCGGGTTTCCAGCAGCTGGCCGAGGCCGAAGCCGTCCACGCCGGCGTTGTTGGAGATGACGGTCAGCCCCTTGACGCCGCTGTCGCGCAGGCCGGCGATCAGGTTCTCCGGAATGCCGCACAGGCCGAAGCCCCCGGACATGACGGTCATGCCGTCGAAGGTCACGCCTTCGAGCGCAGCTTTGGCGTCGGTGAAGATCTTACCCATCGGCTCCCTTTTTCACTGTCTGATGAATATCGCAGCGTTGATGCTGCATAATCCGGGGCGGACCCGCGAGCAAGAAAGATCGTAGCCCGTCGGAGCCGCCGGTGAAATGGCACGCCTCAAGGCCGAAAAAACAGTGCCACGGTGCCAAACAGCGCCAAACCGCCGGGCCTCCGTGGGCGGGACCGGACGGACGAGAAGGATACCCCATGTCCCGGTCGTGCGAGATTCACTGGTCTGAAACCCCGCTCTCTTCAGGCCCACCCTGCAGGCTCAGTGGGCGCCCGAAAGTTCCGAACGCCACAGTTAACCTTTTTCTTCGCTCGCGACGCGCAGGCGATGGCGCCGGACGAGGCATCGGTTAAGGTTCCCCGTCAGTAGAAACCTGCGGGTGGGGCGTGCGGGCGAACATCAACTCCTTGACGGCGGCGCTGCTGATCGGCGTGGGCATCGGCCTGGTGCTGACCCCTGACGGTCGCGCATGGCTGCGCCATCCCACCCTGCTGTTCGGCTCCAGCGCCAACGCCTCGGCCGGACCCGAGCCCGTGACCGTCGCGGTCCAGCCCGTGGCCAATGTTTCGGCAGGTCCCGCCATAACCCCGCTGAAGGTCCGGATGGCGCGTGGAAAGCTGCGCGTCGGGGTGTTCGGCGACTCGATGGGCGACGGCCTTTGGGCGGGCCTGTACCGCGACCTGAACGCGACCCCGGGCGTGACCGTGACCAAGTTCAGCGAGGTCTCCACCGGCCTGTCGCGCTACGACTACGTCGACATCCAGGCCAAGACGGAGCGCCAGATCGCCGAGACGCCGGTCGACGTCGCCGTCGTCCTGTTCGGCACCAACGACGCCCAGGGCATCAGCATGGACGGCCAGATCCACGCCTTCGGCAGCGAGGGCTGGAAGGCGGCTTACGGCAAGCGGGTCGACAACCTGGTCGCCCTGCTGCGCAGCCGCGACATCGCCGTCTACTGGGTCGGCCTGCCGAAGATGAAGCGCGAGTCGTTCGACGCCAAGATGACCCTGATCAATGAGGTGGTCGCAGCCCATATGGCGGCGCTGAACGTGCCCTATATCTCGACCGTCGCCCTGACCGCCGATGCCGACGGCGACTACGACGCCTATCTGACCGCCCACGACAGCGGCCGCCGCCAGCTGATGCGGGCCAACGACGGCATCCACATGTCGATGGCCGGATATCTGCGGATCAGCGAGCCGGTGGTCGAGCGGCTGAAGGCCGACGCCGGGCTGGCGTCCGCCCCGGGCGTTGCTCCGGCCCCGGCTCCGGCTCAGGCCAGCGCAGGCGGCGCCGGGGCGTGATCCGGGCCCCCGTTCTGGCCAATTCTCTGGCGACACTGCTGTCCGCGGCCGCCCTTGCCGTGGGTCCCGGCCTGGCTGTGGCGCAGGAACGGCCGTGGACGCCGTTGCCGTCGCCGCCGAGCCGGTCCTGTCCCGACGGCCTGTGTCAGGCCGAGACCCTGACGCCCCTGTTCCGGGCCCTGGACGGACGCTGGGGCGGGGCCGTCCGCATCGTCCAGTTCGGCGACAGCCACACCGCGGGCCAGTTGATCACCGGATCGCTGGAGATGCGGCTCAAGGCGCGCTTTCCGGCTCGCGACATCCATATCGAGCCCATCGGCGTGGTCGGGGTCACGCTGACGGACCTGAAGAATCATCCGCTGCCCGCGCTGGACGCGCCGGTCGACCTGATCGTGCTGGAGTACGGGGTCAACGAGGGCTTCGACGACACGCTCGACGCCTCTGCCTACGAGCGGCTGCTGCGCAGTGAGATCGCCCGGCTGAAGGCCGAGGCGCCGAACGCGGCGTTGCTGATCATGGGCGCGCCCGAGGCCATGCGCGGGGAGGGCGGGGGCAACTGTCCCTACGACCTCGAAGGCCGTTGGCGGCCGCCCGCCATGCTGGCGGTGGTGCGCGACATCCAGCAGCGGGTCGCGGCCAGCCTGGACGTCGCCTACTGGGACTGGCGCGGGCGGATGGGCGGCGACTGTTCGGCGTTCCGCCTGGCCCTTCCCGGAGCGAACGGCGTGGATCCGATGATGCGCGGCGACCACGTCCACTTCACCCAGGCCGGCGCCGACTGGATCGGCTCGCTGCTCTACGACGACCTGATGACCGCAGGCCGCCAGTGGTACAGACGGGGGGGCGCGAACTAGATGCTGTTTCCCACCCTCGCCTTCGGCGTCTTCTTCCTGTTCGTCTATTTCACCGCCTGGTCGCTGGATCGCGAGAACGGGCGTCGCAAACTGTTCCTGCTGCTGGCCAGCTGGTTTTTCTACGCCCAGTGGGACTGGCGGTTCGTCGGCCTGCTGATCGGGTCGGCGGTGATGAACTGGGGCGTGGCGGCCCTGATCGCCCGCAAGCCCGTCGATGGCGACGGCCGCCGGATCGGCGCCGGCTGGCTGGTCGGTCTGGGCGTCGCGGCCAATCTGCTGATCCTCGGATTCTTCAAATACTACGGCTTCTTCGCCGTGCAGATGGGCGAGCTTCTGGGCCGGTTCGGCTGGGAGCGGGATCTGCCGCTGCTGCAGGTGATCCTGCCGGTGGGCATTTCGTTCTTCACCTTCCAGGGCATCAGCTATGTCGTGGACGTCAAGCGCGGCAAGACGCCGGCGGCGCGGTCGCTGCTCGACGTCATGCTGCTGATGAGCTTCTTCCCGCATCTGGTCGCCGGGCCGATCGTGCGCGCGTCGGACCTGCTGCCCCAGTTCGACCGGATGCCGCGACTGACCCGGGAAATGGCCATCCACGGCCTGTTGCTGATCGCCTGGGGCCTGTTCAAGAAGACGGTCATCGCGTCGGAGCTGTCGATCCGGCTGGTCGATCCGGTCTTCTTCGATCCGTCGGCCTATGGCGGGCTGGACATCGCGGCGGCCGTCTATGGCTATGCGGTCCAGATCTATTGCGACTTCTCGGCCTATTCGGACATGGCGATCGGGATCGCCGCCCTGCTGGGCTATTCCTTCCCGCGCAATTTCGACCAGCCGTACCGGGCCTCGTCGATGCAGTCCTTCTGGCGGCGCTGGCATATCAGCCTGTCGAGCTGGCTGCGCGACTATCTCTATGTGCCGCTGGGCGGCGGGCGGCGGGGGCTGGCCATGTCCTGCGTCAACGTCATGATCACCATGCTGCTGGGCGGGCTCTGGCACGGGGCGGCCTGGACCTTCGTGGCCTGGGGCGGTCTGCACGGGGCGGCCCAGGTGGTCGAGCGGCTGGGCCGTTCGGCGTTCGGAGATCGGCGGGTGATCCCCGGCTGGCTGGGGGTGGTGATCACCTTCCACATTGTCTGTCTGGGCTGGATCCTGTTCCGGGCCGAGAGCTTCGGCATGGCCATGAGCGTGCTTCAGGGGCTGGGCCGCGCCGGGCCGCTGCTGCTGACCACGCCCTTCCTGCTGGCCCTGATCGTCGGCGGTCTGGCCATGCACTGGCTGCCGGCGCGCGCCATCGAGGGGATCGCCGAGCGGCTGAAGCCCGCGCCGTCCCTGACCGTCGCCATCCTGATCGGCCTGTCCATCCTGCTGGTCGAGGCGGTGCGGCCGGACGGCGTCGCCCCCTTCATCTATTTCCAGTTCTGAGGGAGGTTCGAACGCCATGAGCGACAATCCTCCGAATGGGCCCGAAGACCCGCCCGTCGATCCGTTTCCGGCGTCCCCCTTCCCGCCGCTGGAAGGGGAGGCGTCCGCTGACCCGCCCAGCGACTGGATCGAGACCGCCGACGCCCACGATCTGCCGACGCAGGACCGGAGCCGTCCGCTGGTCCCGGAACGGCTGGTGGCGCTCGGCCGGTTCGCCTTTCCGCCCGCGCCCGAGCCGGACGAGGAGGGGGTGGCTGCGCGCGACCGCCGCTGGACCAGCCGCGTCATCATGCTCGTGACCGTCTTCCTGCTGGTCTTCAACGCCGCCTCGATCCAGAACTGGTCGCGGCAGCAGTCGCCGGGCTGGGTGACGTCCACCGTGCAGCAACTGGCCGATGTCTGGGTCGCCCAGATCGCCCAGCTGGGCGCCGAACAGCCGCGCCAGACCGTCCGCGACGCCTATGAAGCCCTTCACGCCCTGCGCTTTCCCGGTCAGAAGCCGGCGCCGAAGGCGGACGCCTGAGGCGTAAAGGCCTGATCCCACTCGCCGGATCGGCTAGCCGACTCGACAGCGAGCAGCGTTTGCTGGACTGTCGTCAAGGACGAACAGCGATCGGCCGGGGGGCTGACCATGACCATCGACAGACGACAGGCGCTCGCGGGGGCGGGGGCGGCCCTGGCGGCGACCGCAGCCGGATCGGCCTGGGCCCAGACCGGAAGCCAGTCGG
>Ga0209023_10006359_pt1 | contig 12490 bp, 12 predicted proteins | sample LakOneMetagenome_FD_187468 | JGI IMG/M metagenome (GOLD analysis project Ga0209023, IMG submission 187468) | Freshwater and sediment microbial communities from Lake Erie, Canada (SPAdes) (version 2) | ecosystem: Environmental > Aquatic > Freshwater > Lentic | place: Lake Erie, Canada... | reverse complement strand
AATTTAAAGTAGGTTTGCACTCCGAAATTTGCGGTATGTACAGTATAACATTTAAATTTGAACAGAAAGGGCTTGAACCGGTAACGCTGAATAATATTGAAGACGACCAGAGTATCCTGGAAGTGGCGCTGAAAAATGACATTGAACTGCATCATAACTGTGGCGGGGTATGCGCCTGCAGCACCTGCCATTTGTACGTGGATAAGGGTGAAGATTTTTTAGAAGAGCTGAGCGATAAGGAAGAGGATTTTATTGACAGGGCTGTAAACCCCCGTTTAAATTCAAGGCTGGGTTGCCAGTGTGTGCTGCTGGAAGGAAGTGGTGAAATAGTGGTTACACTGCCAGACCAGACCCAGTTTTTAGGAGAATAAATACTGTTAATCCGTTAATCGGTTAATTGGTTAATTAGTAACGGTATCTGCGGATTGCTTATACTCTTACTGATTGAAAACCCAAATAACGGATTAACGTGTTAACGGATTAACCAATTAACCGATTAACTAATACCATGAGTTTTGAATTGCCCATTCACTGGAACGATTATGAAGATATAGCCATGAAGCTGTACGAACGGTTTGGTGATGATTTTACCGAAGCAAAAATTTACCGCATCCGTTTTACCGACCTGCATAAATGGATACTTGAAATTCCCGGTTTTGCAGGCAAGCCCGAGGAAAGTAATGAAGGCCACCTGGAAATGATACAAAGCACCTGGGTGTATGAGTGGAGGGATAACCAGAAGTAATAAAACAATTAGGAATTAAGAATTAGGAATTAATCTGGCTTTATAGAGGTCGCAATTCCTGATTTTTAATTCGTAATTCTTAATTCTTAATGCCAATGAACATCCTTTCCCATTTCAAGTCCATAAAAACCTTCGTCTTTGACGTGGATGGTGTGCTGGCAACAGACACCATGATCGTGATGCCCAATGGCGAACTGATACGCAGCATGAACAGTAAAGACGGGTATGCCCTGCAGCTTGCCGTAAAAAAAGGGTACCATGTGGTGATCATTTCCGGAGGTAACTCTGAACCGGTAAGGCAGCGGCTGTTAAAACTGGGCGTAAAAGATGTCTTCTTAAGCATCCATAACAAAAAAGAAAAATTACTGGAATATGCTGCTGAGCATAACCTGAGTTTTGAAGAAATGATCTATATGGGAGATGATATCCCCGATTACGAAGCCATGCAACTGGCCGGCTTACCCTGTTGCCCTGCAGATGCGGTGCCCGAAATAAAAAGTATCAGCAAATATATTTCTCCTTACAACGGCGGACTGGGCTGCGGCCGCGACATCATTGAAAAAGTGCTGAAGCTGAATAACAACTGGAGTATCGACACTTCTGTTACCTCTACATAATTAAAATTAATCGCGTTTTTAATCCAAAAGCTGTCGTCTTGAGCCTGTCGAAAGATCTCGAAGCCTGATAAGATGATCTCCTTGTTTCAACCGCCTTCGACAGGCTCCCCGAAAAATCGGGACACGCAGGCTGACAGTTCACGAATAAAAATTTCTTTACGCTAAGCAACGTTTTACTTTTACAGCCTCAAACCTTAACTTCGGGGCACAAAATATTTCATGAAACTATTAACTGCTTTTTTCCGCCTTATCCGCTGGCCCAACCTGGTGTTTATTGTGGTGACGCAGTTGTTGTTTTATTACTGCATAGTGATGCCGCTGCTTTCAGACACACCGGCTGTACAGCAGTGGTTCTTTATCGGGTTGCTGTCACTGGCTTCTGTTTTAATTGCCGCTGCCGGTTATATCATTAACGATTATTTTGACCTGAATATAGACCGGGTAAACAAGCCCGACCGCCTGGTGGTTGAAAAAATTATTAAACGCCGGTGGACGATCATCTGGCACTGGGGTTTGTCTTTTGCAGGTATCTGCATCGGTATTTATCTTTCTTTTAAACAGGGGCAGTGGCTCATTGCCGTTATCAATGCCATTTGCGTGGTATTACTTTGGTTTTACTCTGCCACTTTTAAAAAGAAACTGCTAAGCGGCAACATTATTATTTCATTACTCACGGCTTGGGTAATATTGGTAATTTTTGTTTATATGGTATCTTTTCCCACGGCAGCCATACCGGGATGGGGCTATGCGGATTTTAAGTTTAATGCCGCAAAACTTTTTAAATTATCGGTAGTTTACGCCGGCTTTGCCTTCATCATCTCTTTAATACGTGAAGTGATAAAGGATATGGAAGATATGGAAGGTGATGCCCGGTACGGTTGCAGGACGATGCCCATTGTATGGGGCATTCCCGCTGCAAAAGTTTTTACAGCCGTATGGTTGATCGTATTAACCGGTGCGTTGATCATTTTACAGTTTTATGCCCTGCACCTGGGCTGGTGGTGGAGCGTGGCATATGCAGTACTCACCCTTATCATCCCCTTATTATGGATCTTACGGAAATTGTATACCGCACAGGTGGCCAAAGATTATCACCTGCTGAGCACCGCCGTTAAAGCAGTAATGCTGGCCGGTATTTTATCAATGATATTTTTTAAAATTTATACTTAAGAATAAGTTGCCAGCTTGAGCCTGTCGAAACCGGTTATATAACAACCACCGTCTACAGGCCCCGGCTGATAACTGTTACTACAACATGCAACCCATTATCTTAGCATCACAATCACCACGCCGCAAACAATTACTGGAATGGGCCGAAATACCTTTTACAGTAATGGTAAAAGAAACCGATGAATCCTATCCCGCCCATTTACCCGTAACTGATATTGCCGTGCATATTGCCAGGAATAAAGCGCTGGCTGTACAAAATGAAACCGGCACTGCAATACCCATACTGGCTGCAGATACCATCGTGGTTTTAGGCAATGAGATCATCGGCAAGCCAAAAGACAGGCAGGATGCCATCAGTATTTTAATAAGGCTGTCCGGCCAGCATCATAAAGTAATAACAGGTGTGGTTATTTTAAGCGGAGACAAAGAAACCAGTTTTGCTGATGTTACCGATGTGGAATTTCATCCGCTGTCGCAGGAGCAGGTTGAATTTTACGTAGACAAATACCAGCCCTACGATAAAGCCGGGGCCTATGCCATACAGGAATGGATCGGGGTGGTGGGCATCAAAACCATATCCGGTGATTTTTACAATGTGATGGGACTGCCGGTGAGCAGGGTGGTTAAAGCAGTTAATCAGTTAATTGGTTAATTAGTATTGGTGTTGGCGAATCAGTTATAGACTTACTGGTTGAAAAAGTTGTTAATCCGTTAATCAGTTAATCCGTATATTAGTATTGGTATCAAAGAATCAGTTATACTGTTACTTGTTGAAGGACTAATTAACGGATTAACTAATTAACCAATTAACTAATAACCGTACCCCCCATGACCGAAAGATTGCTCCAGTTCATCTGGCAGTTGCAATACTTTAATACAACTGCATTAACCACGCTTGAAGGCGACACCCTGCAGGTTATACATCCCGGAATGTACAATACCAACCAGGGCCCCGATTTTTCAGATGCCAAAATAAGAATCCACAATACCATTTGGGCAGGCAGTATTGAATTGCATGTTGCCGCCAGCGACTGGAAAAATCATAACCACGGCAGTGATAAAAATTACAACAATGTAATACTGCACGTGGTCTGGCAACAGGATACAGTTTTACAACTTCCGTTTCCCACACTGGTGCTGGAAGATAAAGTATCCAAACTACTGCTGAAAAAATACGATGCTTTAATGAAAGAGGAAGGTTTTATTCCCTGTGAAAAAATAATACACCGGGCCCCGGCCATTACCTGGGTATCATGGAAAGAAAGGCTGCTGGTGGAAAGGTTGCAGCAAAAATCACAAACAGCTCTGGATTATTTACAACAAAACAACAACCACTGGGAAGCCACCTTCTGGTGGATGCTGGCAAAAAATTTTGGCGCCACGGTAAACAGTAGCGCTTTTGAAAAAATTGCCCGCTCAATACCCATCAACATACTGGCAAAACATAAAAATAATATTCATCAAACAGAAGCCTTATTATTCGGGCAGGCCGGCCTGCTGGAAAAGGATTTTACTGAAGCTTATCCCACACTTCTACAACGGGAATACAGGTTCTTAAAAAATAAGTACCAGCTCGGTAATGTTCAGGCACCACTTTATTTTTTGCGCATGCGGCCTGCTAATTTTCCTTCAGTACGGCTGGCACAACTGGCCATGCTGGTGCATACCAGTTTACATTTATTTGCAGCCATTAAAGAAGCACAAACCGTAAAAGAAATTAAAACACTGCTCAAAGTAACAGCCAACGACTACTGGCATTACCATTATGTTTTTGATGAGCCGGCTGCTTTTAAAAAGAAAACCCTCGGCGGGCAGATGATCGGTAACCTGCTGGTGAATACCGTTACCGTAATGCTTTTTACCTGGGGCCTGTACCATAATGAAAGCAGGTATAAAGACAAAGCGCTGCAATGGCTGGAAGAGACAGCTGCCGAAAAAAACAGCATAACCAACGGTTTTAAGCAAACAGGCATCAGTATAAACAGTGCATTTGATTCGCAGGCATTGATCCAGCTTAAAAATAATTACTGCAGTAAAAAACGCTGCCTGGAATGTGCCATTGGCAATAAGCTGCTCAAAGAATAGCGTGTTACTTTTAGAAAATACTTTTAGCGCTGCTGAATTTCAGCAGCCTTCTTTCTACCAGTTATACACTATATTTTGTTTCAGGTCCGGGTGCAGGCTTTTGGCAACAGGGCAATGATCGCCCACACGCTGTAAAATGGTCCTGTCTTTTTCATCCAGTTGCAGTGTGGCAGGGAAATGGAGTGTGATATCAATCTGCCCGATGCGGCGTGGGTCTTGAAGCATATGTTTTTTTACATCAATGGTGGTGCCTGTTAAATCAATATTCATATCCCGGGCCTTAATACCCATGGTGGTGATGATGCAGGTGGCCAGGGCCACACAAACCGTATCGGTGGGAGAGAACCGCTGGCCCTTTCCGTGGTTATCGGTGGGGGCATCGGTTTCAATAATAGTACCGCTCTGGATATGGGTGCACTCGCAGCGTAAATCGCCTTTGTAAACAACAGAAGCTGTCATAATAAATTTAGTTTTTTTGTTAAATGCAGCAGTAATTACTGTAAAAGTATCATCTTTATTAACTGCAAATCAATTTTTGCATAAATTTACGTAAGTAAAAAGTACACATGAAGAAATTATTAATCGTACTGGTGGCCATAGCGTTGTCGCCGGTTGTTATGGCCCAGGGAAATAAAAGCCCCAAACAAACCAGGAAAGAAGAGAAGCGCAAACGCATTGATGCATTGGTTAAACAGGAAGAGGAAGGGGTGATTGCCTATAAAAAGCAAACGGTTTATGGTATCAAACTCATCAGCGACGGGTATGGTTTCTTTTTTGAAATGGGCAGGGCAAAATCGGTAAAAAAATCCATGCTGTACCAGTTTGAATTTGCCGAGCGCAAACACAATAAAGAAGAAAAACAGAACAGCCTTACTTTTTCTGCCCCTTATATTTATGGCAAACTCAACTTTTTTTATCCCGTTAAACTGGGGGTGCAGCAACAAATATTACTGGGCAATAAAAGCAATAAAAACGGTGTAAGTGTTACGGGCAACCTTGGCGGTGGACTGCTGGTGGGTTTACTGAGGCCTTATGAAGTGGAAGTGGATAAAAATGGCCAGCGCACTTTTGTAAGCTATGACTCTCCTGACAGTTTACTGTTTAAAAATGCTTATAACGACCCATCTGCCACCGGGCCGGGTTTTGGTACAGGATGGAAACATTTAAAAGTTACTCCCGGCATTTATGTTAAACCTGCACTGCGTTTTGATTACGGTAAGTTAAACGAACTGGTGAGCGCACTGGAAGTGGGGGTGATGGCAGAGTTCTATAGCAAAAAAATTCCGCAGATGCTGTACCTCAAACAAAAGCAGTTATTCTATTCCGCATACGTAACCCTGCTGTTTGGAAGGCGTAAATAGCACAGCATAGTGCAGCATTATTTTAAAGCATTACTGCTTACCTTTGTGCATCATTTACAATAAGCATTACATGACTGAATTACCCGTAATAGACGGAACAGTGGAGCAAAAGCCCAAAAAGCCCAACTGGCTGAGGGTAAAGTTGCCCATTGGCGAAGAATACAAGCACGTACGCAGCCTGGTGGATACCCATAAATTGCATACCATCTGCGAAAGCGGCAACTGTCCCAATATGGGCGAATGCTGGGGTGAAGGCACGGCCACTTTTATGATTTTAGGCAATATCTGCACCCGCAGCTGTGGTTTTTGCAACGTGGCCACCGGCCGGCCCCTGGATGTGGACTGGGATGAGCCGCAACGTGTGGCCGAAGCCATTAACCTGATGAAGGTGAAGCATGCCGTGGTGACATCGGTTGACCGCGACGAATTAAAAGACGGCGGCAGCATCATCTGGTACAATACCATTAAAGCCATCAAAGCTTTAAACCCCAATACCACTTTAGAAACTTTAATACCCGATTTTAAAGCAGAGAAAGAAAATATACAGCGCATCATTGATGCCGCACCCGAAGTGGTGAGCCATAATATTGAAACCACCGAACGCCTGACCAAACAGGTACGTATCCAGGCCAAGTACTGGCAGAGCATGGAAACGCTTAAGCTATTAAAAGAAGGCGGCATGCGCACCAAAAGCGGTATCATGCTGGGACTTGGTGAGGAAAAAGAAGAAGTGATACAAACACTGAAAGACCTGAAAGCAAGTGATGTGGATGTGGTAACCATTGGCCAGTACCTGCAGCCTACAAAAAAACATTTACCCGTAGCACGCTTTGTGCACCCCGATGAATTTGCCGAATTCAGGGAAATTGGATATGATCTTGGGTTTGATTACGTGGAAAGCGGCCCGCTGGTCCGTTCATCTTACCACAGCGAAAAACATGTTATCAAAGGATGGGGTAGGAAGAAATGGGAACAAGAAAGGTTAATTAGTTAATTGGTTAATCCGTTAATTGGTTTTTCTACCAGTAGCAGTATAACTGATTTGCAGATACCCTACTAATTAACCAATTAACTAATTAACGGATTAACAGATTACCGTCCCAGCCATTCTTTAAATCCATTCACCCTTTCGCGGCTTACCACAGTTTCTGCAGTGGTGGGTGGTGCAATTTCCACTTTTAATCTTCCGCCCAGCCAGGTATGCACTTTTTTTACCGCTTCAATATTCACCAGTAAATGCCGGTTGATCCGGAAAAAACTTTCGGGCTTCATCTGCTCTTCCAGTTGCGAGAGGTTATTTTCCAGTAAGAATTTAGTGCCGTTAAAATCCACGGCATAACATAATTTTCCATCTGCAAAACAGTAAGCCGTTTGTTCGGTTTTAAGATAGCTCAGTTGCTGCCCCCGTTTAATGAGCAGCCGTTCCTTATAGCGCATCACATTCATTTCCTGCATCAGCTTCATCATCTTATCCGAAAAATCAATGGAAGGTTTGGGGTGCAGGTTATAATACTTATCCAGCGCCTGATGCAGTTCATTTTCGTCAATGGGCTTCAGTAAATAATCTACGCTGTTTACTTTAAAAGCTTTTAAAGTATACTGGTCAAAAGCCGTGGTGAAAATTACAGGCGTGGTTACGGTAACCTGTTCAAAAATATCAAAACTGATGCCATCAGCCAGCTGGATATCCATGAATATCAGGTCAAGGGCAGGGGCGCTGCTGATATATTTAACAGCCGCTTCCACACTGTCGGTATGTTGCACAATATCAATACCGGTATCATGCTGCTGCAGCAGTTTGGTAAGCCGGTTAGCAGCAGGTATTTCATCTTCAACTATTAAAACCTTCATATCAGTGTTCAATTAAAGGAATGGAAACCCTGAATTTTGTTTCTGTTTCTGTAACGGTTACAGGTTTATCGCCAAGCAGTTTATAGCGGTTGCGTATATTATCCAGCCCGATACCGGTTGATTCTGTAACCTGCTTTTTCATCTGCAGGGTATTATCCACCACCAGGCTGCCATTCTCTGCAAAAATATTTATCTGCAGGGGCTTGTCGGAGGAAACAATATTGTGCTTGATAGCATTTTCCATCAATAACTGCAGCGAAAGCGGTACAATCCTTTTGTTCAGTTTTTCTTCCGGCACATCAATATTCACAACCAGGTTATGGCCAAACCTTGTCTGCAATAAAAAAGCATAGGCTTTTAACACATCCAGCTCTTCTTTAAGTAAAATACTTTTTTCATCCTTCACTTCCAGTATATGCCGGTACAGCTTTGAGAGCTGCTGCACAAAATCCACCGCATGTTTCGGGTTTTCAGGAATAAGCGATACCAGTGTATTTAAATTATTGAATAAGAAGTGGGGGTTTACCTGTGTGCGTAACGCATCCAGTTGCGCATTCAGGTTTTCACGTTTCAGGTTTTCTGTTTCCTCCACCGACTGCCGCAACTGGTGCATAAAATAGATACTTTCATAAATAGCAATGATCATGATGGTGCAGAACAACGCAGCAGAATTGGAATGGATCAGCACATCAACATCCGAAAGCCCCACAGCTGCTGCATCAAAAATTTCCTTGGTAAACCGGCCCAGTATGGTATTGAAGGTTACTGTAAAAACAAACATCAGCACAGACTGTAACACAATGCGCCTTCTCACCTCATCAAACAGCGGGTATTTCTTACGGCTGTAAATCATGATATACCTGTTGCCCACCCAGATGATGGTGGTGATCATGAAAGTGGCAAGATATTTATCCCAGGTTAAATAGGGTGGCCTGTTAAAGCGGCAGTTCATAAACACAATGGGGATAATAAAACTTAATAACGGGATGCCGATGATCATCAGCAACCCGTCATTAAATCCTATCCGGCAATTGGTTTTACGCATAGTGTGAAGTTACAAAAATTAAAAGGTTACCAGGTAATTGATATTTGGGAAAAAACCGATCTGGTTGATCTGGTTCACCATACCTGTTTTGGGGTTCAGGGTGCGGATATAAATATTATCCTTCCCGGTAAGGTTCTGCAGGTCGATATACCATTTCTGTGTAACTTTTTTCAGGTTGCGGTTATAAGAAAATTTTAAATCCCAACGCAGGTAGGTTTGATTTTGCCTGCTGTACGCTTCCTGTTCCTTATACACCACGTATCCCGCCGCCTGCGATGCCGCTATATCAAAAGGGGTGTAGCGCTGCCCGCCGGTAACGGTGAGTTTGGTGTCGATACCGAAACTGGTTTTACTGTTTATGGTAAATTCCTTTCCGCCCAGTGCATTTACAACATAGTTACTGTTGAATGCAGTATTACGCCAGACAGCATCACTGCCTTTGTATTTAGATTCAAATACGCTTAGGGTGAGTAAATAATATAGTCCTTTATGTAAAAAATGTTCTGCCGTAAGTTCCACACCATAATTATATCCTTTGCCTTTATTCACCAGGTTGGTCTTGTCAGGATAACTGAAATCACTCCCTGCATTCAGCATACTGAAAGAAGAAGCTGTTCTTTCCACGGCCGCATTATAAATGTACTGGCCATATACTTCTGTTTTTATCCTGAAAAAACGGGACACCGTAACATCGTATCCTGCCACACCATGCGCACTTTTTACAAAATCAAGGTCTTTATTGGTAAGCAGTGTTTGGCCGGTATTGGTTTTGGTCTGGTAAAAATATACTTCCAGCGGCTGCGCCTGGCTGTGCAGCCCTGCACCAAAAGAAAGCGACTGGCCTGGTGTAAGCTGGTATTTGATATTAAAGCGGGGCTCTGTGGCCGTGGTATGATTGATAATGAAAGCTTGATGATACACACCCAAGTTGGTGGATAGCTTATCTGAAAAACGGTGATAATAATTTACAAAGGCTTTTAGCATCCCGGCATTTTCATTGGTGTGCAGCAGGTGGGTCAAAACAGAATCGCCGTCTTTGATATAATCCTGCTGCAGTTCTAAGCGGCTCAGCTCTGCCGTTACACCTGCTGTGAGCTGGTTTTTTGCACTGAATTTTTTATTGAACACATGGCTGATGGCATATTTGGTCTGCACATCCTTCCTGTAATAGGCCCGTTCATTGGGCTTTGCCGTATTTACGATGTCCTCAAAATATTTTGAGGAGAAGCCGGAAACTGCAATACTGGTTTTGGAAGAAGCCGTGCTGTTATAAAAATACTGGTGAGAGATGCCTGCCACACCGGTGAGTGATTTAAATTCCCTGTCGCGTATGCTGCCGTCGCTGGAAGCATATAAATTATCTTCTGTCTGGCTTTCTGGTGTAAAATGAATATGGCTTTCGCCACCCAGTGCAAACAAACTGAAGGTGCCTGCTTTTTTTGTAGGGATATTCAGTTTCATCGTGGCATCCTGGTAATAGGGTGTGGCAGCACCCGTGCCAAATTTTAAGCCTATTTTTTGCAATGGCGCCACCAGTGAATACCGGTAGTTGGCCAGGTATGATGATTTTGTTTTGGTATTCAGCGGCCCTTCTGCACCCAGTTCAAAACCATTAAAGCCCATCTGCCCGGTAAATTCATTTTTATCGCTGTTGCCATTACGCAGGCGCAGGTCAAACACACCGGCAATGGCATTACCATATTGTGCAGGAAAAGCGCTGGTTAAAAAATCAGAGTTTTTAAGCGTATTGATATTTAAAATACTTACCGGCCCGCCGGTGGCACCCAGTGTACTGAAGTGATTGGGATTGGGAATATCAATGCCATCCATTCGCCACAGCACACCGGCAGGGGAGTTGCCCCGTATGATGATATCATTCCTGGCATCATTGCCGCCACTCACGCCTGCAAAATTTTGTGCCATGCGGCTGGGATCATTACGGGTACCGGAGTAGCGGAAGGCTTCATCAATACTCAGCTGCCGGGCGCTAACCACGGCGGCTTCATTAATGGCTTTTATTTTTGACCTGCCGCCCTTTACGGTAACCGTTTCCATTTTTTTTACTTTCTCTTTAAGACGTATCTCCAGCACCACTTCTTTAGAGGAAGTAACTTCTATATTGGCAATATAAACGTCTTCGTAACCCATCATGGTCACTCTTATGTTCTGCCTGCCCACGGGTACATTACGCAATACAAAATTTCCCCTGCTGCCGGCCACGCTATTTATGGCAGGTTGCAAACCTTCCAAGCTGATGCTGGCCCCCGTAATGGTATTGCCCGACTGGTCGTCCAGTACGGTTCCCTTTATGGTTTGCGTAAATAAATTATTTTGTGCAGTGGCAGTAAAGAGGCCGGTAAATAAAACAAACAGTAAAATAATTTTTTTCATGGCTGTACTTTTTATTTTACGGTATTGTTATAAACTGTTATGGCGGCTTCAAGTGCAGGTATATCACCATTAATGCTTTTTGCTTTTTCAACAGCGGCCTGGCAACCGGCAAGGTCAGTATCAATAAATGACTGCACTGTTTTTTTAGTGATGTGTTTTAAATTACCACCGGAGTACACAAAGTAATCGCCGATCTTTCCTTCAGTGCCTGAGTTAAACACTGCTTCAGCCCCGTTATAAGAAGCTTTGTTGGCCGCATTACTGGCTTTTTGCAGGAAACAGATCTTCCCGCTGCATACCATCTTAAAAAAATCGCCCCTGATGCAGGTATAGTTTACCCCATCCACAACAGCGCCATTGATCTGGCTGCCTTCAAATTGTTTTTTGCTGCCGCCGTTATTATCAACAAAACTGATGGCGGCATTTTTTTTGATATTGTCTTTGATATAACCCTCTACGGTACTGCCTCCGGCAAGGGTAACGGTACCTTTGGTATAACCTTCAGGCGCCTGTGCATGAATTTGGGTGGCTGCAGTTAACAGAACTGCTGTGGCAATAATGGCTGTCTTGATTTTCATTGTATAAGTTTTAATTGGTGAATAATTTGACAGTACAAGATTGCTTCACAAACAGCAGTATTAAAACAACAAAGGAGTGAACTGCAGAAAAAAAGGAATGAATTGCAGGATTTGCATTTTCTTTATACAAAATTTTAAGCCATGCGGCAGGTATTTATTTTTTTGACAATAGTATGCAGCAGTGCTGCCACAGTACAGGCCCAGTTAAAATGGCAAAATGTGGATACGGCATTTGGCCCGCTGCCCCAAAATTTTCATGTGTACAAAACAACAGACAGCCTGGATGGCAAACCCAATATTGCTTATTATGCAGCGGCCAAACTAAAAGACAAACATTTAATTTTTACGGCCGACACCACAAGGGACCGGAGGTTGACACCTGCAAAATTTTATGAAAGGGATAAGCAGCCTTTGCTGTTGGTGAACTGCACTTTCTTCAGCTATGAAACCAACCGCAGCCTTAATGTGGTGATTAAAAATGGCGAAATGGTGGCATTCAACACCCATACCATTCCCATGAGGGGGAAAGATACTTTTCAATACCGGCACCCGCTGGGCAGTGCACTCGGCATCAATAAAAAAAGGGAGGCGGATGTGGCCTGGTTATTTACCGATTCAGCAAGAAAAATGCCCATTGCTTTTGAAAA
>Ga0209023_10006358_pt1 | contig 12490 bp, 10 predicted proteins | sample LakOneMetagenome_FD_187468 | JGI IMG/M metagenome (GOLD analysis project Ga0209023, IMG submission 187468) | Freshwater and sediment microbial communities from Lake Erie, Canada (SPAdes) (version 2) | ecosystem: Environmental > Aquatic > Freshwater > Lentic | place: Lake Erie, Canada... | reverse complement strand
GTGACTCGCTGGGGTCGAGCTTACGAACGTGACCCCGGCGCTGGCCGTGGAGGCCAGAAGGAACGAGATGACAACTGCGATGCAGGGGTTCGGAGTCATATGAGGTCAGGCTTCCGGAAAGCTGGCGGCAGACACGGGATTGCAACGGCGCGTCAGTACGAATCTGAGGCCCGCACCCGAAGCAGCCGCAAGCCGTTGGCTACGACCAGCAAGCTTGCGCCCATATCGGCAAACACGGCCATCCACATCGTCGCGCCATTGAAGAGTGCCAGGGCGAGGAAAACAGCCTTGATGCTCAGAGCGAGCGTAATGTTTTGCAGCAGGATGGAGCGCGTTCGCTTAGACAGCCGAATCAATTCCGGGATTCGGCGCAAATCATCATTCATGACGACCACATCGGCAGCTTCAATGGCGGCATCCGTGCCAGCCGCACCCATCGCGATGCCAATGTCGGCGAGCGCCAGTGCTGGTGCGTCGTTGATGCCATCTCCAGTCATTGCCACCATGCCCCCGCGCTCCTTGAGCTCGCGAACGGCCTGCAGTTTGTCTGCTGGCAGCAGGTTTCCCCGAGCTTCGTCAACGCCAGCCTCACGCGCAACGCTGTCCGCGGTATTCTGGTTGTCTCCAGTCAACATGATCGTGCGGACACCGAGGGCGCGCAGATTGGCAACGGCTACACGTGAGCTGGGCTTGATGGTGTCCGCAACCGCGAACAGGCCTAGGACTCGTTGCGAGGAGGCTAGCAAGGTGGCGGTCCGGCCCTGTTGCTCATGACCCCGCAGCGTCGCCTCAAGGGTTTCGCTACATAGGGTCATATCCTCGATCAGTCGGTGGTTGCCCAGAACAAGCGTCCGATCACCAACCACGCCCTCGATCCCTCGGCCGGCAAGCGCCTTGAAATCGGTGACAGGGCGGTTAGCGGGTTGCAGGCCCTCCGCGATGGCGCGCGAGACTGGGTGATCAGAGCGTCCAGCGAGGCTTGCGGCGTCACGGGCTACCTCGTCCGGATCGCCGTCCAGCGTTTCGTAGGTGACGAGCTTTGGCTGTCCTTCTGTCAGAGTGCCCGTTTTGTCGAGTGCGATGACACTGATCCGTCGGGCGTCTTCCAGATAGACACCGCCTTTGATGAGAATGCCGCGCCGCGCTGCGCTCGCCAATGCACTGACGACCGTCACGGGCGTCGAAATGACCAACGCGCAGGGACAGCCGATTACAAGCAGGACGAGCGCCTTGTACAGCGACTGGGTCCACGCCCAACCAAACAGCCATGGGCACAGAGCGGCGACTGCGATCGCCAGCAGGAAGATCGCCGGTGTGTAAATCGTCGCGAAGCGATCGACGAACCGTTGCGTCGGGGCGCGCGAGCCTTGAGCGGACTCCACCGCATCGATGATCCTGGCCAGCGTGGTGTTTCCGGCCGTCGCGGTGACGCGTAGCTCGAGCTCAGCGGTCTCGTTGATGGTGCCAGCAAATACGGAGTCACCCGCCGATTTGTCGACGGGGATGCTCTCGCCGGTTACAGGTGCTTGGTTTACGGCACTCACACCCTGGGTGACGACGCCATCCAATGGGATGCGCTCGCCGGGACGAACTCGCACGGTCGCGCCGAGGGTTACGTCAGCGGCCGGCGCGCGCGTCCAACCGCCATCCGACTGCCGCAGCTCAGCCATATCGGGTGCGAGTTCCAGCAGGCCCCGAATCGCGTTGCGCGCCCGGTCGAGCGAGCGGACCTCGATCAGTTCTGCGACGGCGTATAAAGCCATGACCATTGCGGCTTCAGGCCACTGACCAATCAGGAAAGCGCCGGTCACGGCCACACTCATCAGGGCGGTGATCGTCAGCTTCCCGTGCAGGAGAGACGAGAGACCCTTGCGATAAGTGTCGAGTCCGGCCAGTCCAATCGCAGCAGCGGCAAGCGCCATGCCGACGAATCGCAGCGCGAGCGGGCCCAAGGCCCAGAACGAAATGCCCTCGGCCGCAGTCGCAAGCACCAGCGCTACGACCAGACGGAACAGAGGGCTGCGATGAACCGGGACTTTCGACGGACCTGCGTCGCCCGCACCAGTCTCGACGCGCTGAGAGGTGAATCCGGCAGCACGGATGGCCGCTTCCACCGCGGGCATGTCTATCGCCGGTGCCGCGACTGCCACGGTTCGTGCAGTCAGCTGAAAGCGCAGACTCTCTATCGCAGGTATGCCTTCAAGGGCGCGGCGGATCTCGGACTCTTCCGCAGCGCAATCCATGGTTTCAATGCGGAACGTAGTTACATTTCGCGTTGCGCCAGCCGTGCTCATGGCCGGATCTCCGGCTCGACGGGCACAGGCCTCCAGGCCATGCGGTAAAGTCCCGGGAGCACCAGCAGCGATAGCAGGGTTGCCGACAGGATGCCGCCGATCACGACCGTCGCAAGCGGGCGCTGCACCTCCGCGCCCGTGCCTGTGTTCAGCGCCATCGGTAGAAAGCCCAAAGCCGCCACGAGAGCCACCATCAAGATCGGCCGTACACGCAGCATCGCCCCCTCGCGGATCGCCCGGTCGATGGTATCGCCTTCTTCCAGGCGCTCGCGAATCGCAGACACCATCACGACGCCCGTTAGTACGGCCACACCTGAGAGCGTAATGAACCCGACCCCTGCGGTGATCGACAGCGGAATGCCGCGTAGGAGCAATGCGAGGACGCCGCCGGTCAGCGCCAGCGGGACTCCGCTGAACACCAGTGCGGCATCACGCAACGACCCAAACGTCAACAGGAGGAGTGCAAAGATCATGAGCAGGGTGAGAGGCACCAACAATGACAGGCGTGCGCTTGCGGACTGTAGTTGCTCAAAAGTGCCGCCGTATTCGATGTAGTAGCCCGGTGGCAGCTTGAGCTTGGCGTCTAGGGCAGCGCGCACATCGGTAACAAAACCACCCAGGTCTCTGCCGCCAGCGTTGGCCGTGACCACGACCCGACGCTTGCCATTCTCGCGACTGACCTGGTTGGCGCCACTGGTGAGTTGGATCTGGGCAACTTCGGAGAGTGGCACGTAGCCACCGCCCGGTAGGGCAATTGGGAGCCTGGCGAGCGCAGCGGTATCGGTTCGGAGTGATTCCGGAAGCCGCACCACCACATCAAATCGGGCGTCGCCCTCGAAGATCTGGCCCGCCGTCGTGCCACCCACGGCCGTGGCGACAGTTTGCTGCACGGTCTCGAGTTTTACGCCAAAGCGCGCGAGCGACTCGCGGCGCGGCAAGATGGTCAATGTGGGTAGGCCTGTGATCGCCTCCGCCTTGACACCCTCGGATCCGGATACAGAGCGGATCAGTGAGGCTGCTTGCTGCGACAAACGCGACAGCTCGTCAAAGTCATCCCCGTAGATCTTGACGGCCAGGGCTGCGCGGACGCCGGCAATGAGTTCGTTGAATCGCATTTCGATGGGCTGGGTGAACTCATACAGCATGCCCGGAACCGTGGCGAGGGTGGCATCGATCTCCGCCACGAGCGTCGCCTTGTCCTTGCCCGGATCGGGCCATTGCGACCGAGGTTTCAGGATCAGAAAGGTATCGGTCTCGCTCGGCGACATCGGATCGGTCGCTGCGTCGTTGGTGCCGGTGCGCGTGAATACGCGCTCCAGTTCGCGGTGCTTCAATAGAGCAGCGTTCAAACCCTTCTGCATGCCGATGGCCTGTTCAAGTCCGATACCGGGGGCACGACTGACCAGCACAACGATGTCGCCCTCGTCCAGCTGCGGAATGAACTCAGTACCCATCCGTGTCGTGAGCCAGCCGCAGGCGAGCACGAAGGCCGCAGCGGCACCCGCAACAGGCAGCCGGAAGCGCAGCGCATACTCCAATGCTGGCGCGTAGGCGCGTTTGGCCCAACGGACAAGAAGGTTGTCCTTTTCCTCGACGCGGCCGCCCAGCAGGAGCGCCGCGGCGGCCGGAACGAAGGTCACCGAGAGTACGAGCGCCGCGAGCAGGGCCAGTATCACTGCCATGGCCATGGGCCGGAACATCTTGCCCTCCACACCGGTCAGTGCCAAGAGCGGCAGGTTGACCAGGATTACGACGAGCACGCTGATCAGGCTGGGCGTGAACACCTCGCGCGTTGCCGCGTAGACTTCGTGGAGGCGCTCCTCGGTGGTGAGCAGCCGGCCGAAATGATGCTGGCGTTCAGCGAGCCTGCGGATGCAGTTCTCGACGATGATGACGGCGCCGTCGACGATCAGACCGAAGTCGAGTGCCCCGAGACTCATCAGGTTGGCGCTGACCTTTGATTGCACCATGCTGGTCATCAGCATCAACATGGAGAACGGGATGACGAGCGCGGTGAGCAGCGCCGCTCGGACGTTGCCCAGCATCAAGAGGAGGACGGCCAGGACCAGAAGGGCGCCTTCCAGCAGGTTCTTTTGTACGGTAGCGATGGTTTTGTTGACCAGATCCGTTCGGTTGTAGACCGGGCGGGCTCGTACGCCAGCGGGGAGCTGTTTGTTGATCTGGGCAAGCTTGTGGCTCACCGCCAGACTGACGGTACGGCTGTTCTCTCCCACCCGCATGAAAGCCGTGCCGAGCACGGTCTGCTCCGTCCCGAGCTGCGATGCTCCAGCCCGCAGTGGCTTGCCGGTGGCCACGTCGCCGATGTCGCGAATTCTTACTGGAACGCCGTTGCGGCTCGCCACAACAACGTTGCGAAGGTCTTCTACGCCGCTCAGCTGTCCCGGAACGCGCACCAGGTTCTGTTCGCCGTTTGTTTCGATATAACCTGCGCCCACATTGCCGTTGCTGGCCGTCAGGGCCTCCTCGACGTCCTGCAGGGTGAGGCCGAACGACAGTAGCCGAGCCGGATCGGGCAGGACGTGGAACTGCTTTGTGTAACCGCCAATGGCATCCGCTTCGGAGACGCCCGGCACTTGGCGTAGCTGGGGTCGGATGATCCAGTCCTGGAGAGTGCGCAGATCCGTGGCGTCATACGCCAATCCGTCTGCCTTCCGGACCACTGGATCGGCCTCGACCACATACATGAAGATTTCGCCGAGTCCCGTGGCGGCCGGACCCATGTCGAGTGATACGCCCGCTGGCAACTGCTCGCGCACGGTCTGTAGCCGCTCGTTCACCTGCTGACGCGCGAAGTACAAATCCGTGCCGTCCTCGAAGACGGCCGTTACCTGCGCGAGTCCATACTTGGAGATCGAGCGGAAATTCTTGAGGCCAGGGAGGCCACCCATGCCGGCCTCGATCGGAAAGGTGACCCGACTCTCCGTTTCGAGCGGCGTGAAACCAGGGGCGCGGGCATTAATCTGGACCTGGACATTGGTGATGTCAGGGACCGCATCGATCGGCAAGCGTTGGTAGCTCCAGATGCCCAGTGCTGCGATGGCCACCACCAGGAACAGGACTACCCAGCGGCGGGCGATGGAAAGGCGAAGCAGTGCGTCAATCATGATGAGATCCTCACTCCTCGGCCGCTTCGCTCTTCAGGGCCTCGGCCTTGAGCACGTAGCTGTTGTTGGCGGCGTAAGAGTCCCCGGGCTTGAGGCCCTCCAGAATCTCGATCAGATCGCCATCCGCCTTTCCCGACTTCACGGCTCGCGCCTCGAAACCGCTTGCCGTCCTGACGAAAACGACGGAAACCTCGTGGAGCACCTGAACGGCAGATCGTTTCACGGTAAGCGGTGCGGCATGTTCCGCCAGCGTCACGTCTGCGCTGACGTACAGGCCAGGAGCCCACTGGCGCCTGGAATTATCCAGTGCGACGCGGGCGGTCAGTGTCTGGTTGGCGGTACTGCCGAACGGCGCGAGATAGGTGACCCGTCCATCGGCCGCCAGGCCCACGTCGGGCGAGCGCACGCGTACCGTCTGACCGATGTGGATCCTGGCAGCATCTCTCGGGAACAAGGACAACTCGACCCAAACGGTTGAGAGGTCCGCGACCACGAACAGGGTCCGGTCTCCCGTCTGTTCGCCGACATTGGCTTGCCGGGTGGTGATCACGCCCGCCAGCGGCGCCGTCACGGCGTAAGACTGCAGGCTCTCGTTGCTTTCGACGCTAGCCAGCGTCTCGCCTTGTTTGACAGCGTCGCCAACCGTGTGTGAGACCACGCGGATAACGCCAGGGTAGCGTGCAGTGACATTGCGCATACGTTCAGCGTTGGGAGCGATGACTCCGTAGAGCGGCAAGGTGTCGCGCAGTCTGGCTGGGCCTGCCGTCGCCACTTCAATGTCGGCCGCCTGGATCTGTGCCGTAGAGAGTTTGAGGCCACCGCCCGCTTGTGGCTTCGACTCCTCGCGAGCTTCTGGAGTCTCTGACGACGAAAGGTTCGTCTTGGATCCGCAAGCCGCGACGGCGAGCGCTAAAGACAGCGTGAGCAATTTGATCGTAGAGTTCATGGCAATTCTCGTCGACAGCAGGATTAGGGTGTGGTGAGCGGCGCATTGGTCAGCCGCTCGATTTCGGCTGCCAACAGCTGGGCTTGACTAGCGGCGTCGATGCGGGCTCGCCGCACATCCAGGTATTCACGCTGGGCATCGACGAGTTCCAGGTAGCTGTAGCGTCCGCGTTCGAAAGCGTATTCGGTCTCACGGAGCGCTTCCTCCATCTTGGGTCCGAGGGCGTCCTCGATCGCATTGACATTGGCTTCGGACTCGCGCAAGTCGCGGTAGAGCGCATAAAGTTGCGCCCGCGCTCTGGTGAGCGCTGCCTCGCGCATGGGGCCGATCGCGTCGCGCTTCGCCGCTGCCTCGGCAATGTAGGAATCGGCGCGACGACCTGCAAAGAGGGGAATCGATACCGACGCCACGAGGGCCACGTCACGCGTACCCTGTATGCGTCGCACGCCGCCGGTCACCGCGACATCGGGTTTGCGTTGGCTGGCAGCCAATCGCAGCTCCGCGTCGCGGAGCCGCTCTTCGTTCGCGAACCGCAGGAAGTCTGGGTTCGCCTCAAGGCGCACGATGAGTTTATCGAAGCCGTCGACGTCTGGAAGGCAGAACAGGTCGGCCCGCGCATCGCCCATGGGTCGTCCGTCCAATAAAGCATCGTCCGCGCCCCACATCGCCGAGAGTCTTCGGCGCGCCGCGTCGAGCCGGCTGAGCGCGTTGCGCTGCTCCAGTTTGGTCCGCTCGAGGGCGATCGCTGCCCGATCGAGTTCCACATGCGGCGCGCGGGCGGCGCGCACGCGTGCGTCGGCGGCCTGCAAGGTGCGTTCCGCGAGCTCCCTGGCACGCAGATTGAGCTTCGCCTCCTCTTGGAGCGCTGCAACTGCAACGAAGCGGCGAACGACTTCGGCTAGGACGTCGAGTTGCGCGGTTTGGCGGGCAGTGGTCAGAGTGTCCGCTTCAGCCGTGGCCACCGATAGGCGCGAATCGCGCTTGCTTCCCAGCTCGATAATCTGCGAAAGCGACAGCGTCGCCTCGGCTGAGCGCACGCCCTGAAAGTTTCCGGTTCCCCCGAAGTATTCGAGGTTGAATCCCACGGTCGGCGCCGGCCGCAGGGCGGCCTGGTCTTTGCGTGCGTTAGCGGCGCGCACCTCAAATTGGAAGAGTCCCAAATCCGGATTGTGGGCAAGGGCGGCCGAGATAGCGTCTCGCAATTCAAACGAGGGTGGATCGGCAGCCGAGCAGGGCCAGGCGGCGGCAAAGCACAGCGCAAAGATCCATAGGCTGCGGCAGGCCCGCAGCGAGCGAAAATCCAAGGTCATCGACGGAACTCCTGAAAGCCGCTGTCGACAGCAGAGTCGACGGCAGGGGACGTACAGCGCTCAAAAGGCGCCGCACGCGACGAACGTCAGGAACGCGTCGTCGGCGGACCGCGCAGGGGCGGTCGGATGTAGCGGAAATAGGATGCCGGAACCGGTTCAGATCTCGGAAATTGCCAGCGTTCACGTGCAGGTGCGAGCGCAAACAGGAGCGCTACGCAGATCAGCCCTAGCAGTGCAATTGGATCCGGGAAGGACTTGGCCAGATTCGCGTGAAAGAGTTCCAAATCAACGTCGTGATGACCGCCGGCTACGCTCGGCGGCGGATGTTCGAACTCACCGTCAATGCTGTGCAGCGACACAGGTGGCTCTGAGCCATCGAAACACAGGTGCAAGTGATCGCCCACCGTGCGCACCGCGAGCAGTGCGGTACAGAGCAGGAGAACCAGACCAAATTTGAAGCGCGAGGCCCCAGTCATACCGGCAGATTAGCAGATCAATCTGAATCGGCAATCGAACGGACCACACACTGGCTGCGCGGTGACGTCCAAAATTTGGCGAGATTTTGTCGCCAACATTGGGTCGACAGGGATCCGAACCCTGGACTTCCAGAGCTGTATTCTTGTTGGTACCCGCGACGGTCTTTTAATTCGGCGCCGAAAATCGCCGTTCCAAATCAGGTACTTGGCGGGCGACGGCGACGTGTCTCATCGCCAGTCCTTCTCCTTGGTAGAACTGGACCTTGACCCTACCCAGGGGTGTGCTACTGCCCAATTCTGGGGCCTCAGGGAGACTGAGTGAGGGCTCGTGCGTGCCCTCTGCATTCGCGATGACAGGGAAGCTAACAGGCGCGCCTTCGCAAGAACGCGGGCGTGAACGACGAAACCAAAACTGAAATTCACGCACCAACGGGAGCGGCGCGGTTCGTCTGAGGGTGGGGTTTCTGCGCCTTGCCCATGACTTGCCGCGCCCGAGTCTAAGACGGGGTTACGCTTTTGGCAGCGCACCGCTTGCAGTTAACTGCAGTGCGTGCAATACGAAATCATGGGCCGCATCGACTTCCGTGCTCTTGGCGCAGAACATTAGCTGGCGCCAAAGCCCGGGCCGATCCTCCCAGCGTGGCCGTATTCGCCGGTGGTGCTGTTCGGCAATCCGGTCGATGTCCTGCAGTCGCTGAGATCTCAAGAGTCGAGCGACGGTCGGAGCAATCCCGAGGAGAACAACGGAAGCCTCGGTATCTGTGCGCACCGTGTGCCAGGCGAGCATGAGCGTTGCGCGGGTGAGCGCGATAGTCGCAGCGCGCGGGAACGTAGAATCCCATGTTTGTTGGCCAGCATTTTGCTCGTGGGCTGCCGTGATCTCGCTCCACCACTCGGGATCGCGGAATCCGAAATCGACCAGCAGGAACGGGAATCGCGCCGCTGTGCTTAGCGTCGCCGCGTCGAGCGTGGCTATCAGGGCAAGAAGCTGAAGGATGAAGGGTTCGCTGGCTGTCGGCGGAACGTGCGCAGCCTCGACGAGCATTTGTAGGCACTGCTCGTTGATGTCGCAGATAGGCGCCAGCGCATCGGTGCTATGGTGTTTCCGGGTTGGCGCTCTCATCTGCCCGAGCGTACCGGGCGATGTATTCATACCCTCCGTGGATGCCCCTGCGCATTCTTATGCTTTTGCCGCATTGTGCGCCCGAGCCCAATTCCTAGTACACGGTGAGTTTTTGCCTATATTGCTCAATTACTTAGGGGAATGTTATGTCACAACATTGCTGCGTCGCGATGTGTATGCGCGCAGCATGTGATTTATGCGCGTATGGGGGGAACGCTACAACCGCGATCTCCAACGCTACAACCTGGCGTTGCGCATGATCGCGCACGAAGCCCGGACCCACACGATCGGCGCGTGGACTGGATTGCCGGATGACAAGATCCGCCAGCTGTACCAGTCCTACGTTGAAGAACATGGAAAGCGCCATGTTCTTCGGCGCCGCGGGCCCTCTCCTCAGAGTCTGACGGTGTTCTTCGGAACGGCCCGCAGTCGAAGCGAGGCGGCTGCGCTCGTCGGACTCTGCTATCTACTGGAAGTTATGCCGACTCGCACGCTGGACAATCCACGCCGCGAACTACCGAGCGTTGCGAGGGGCGAGCGACTCTGCGAGGCCTATGAAATGTACCAGCAGCTCGTGCCGGAGACGCCGATGACGCTGGAGCATCTGGTGCTGCTCGTCATGACGGTCTCGCAGGGGCAGGATTTTGAAGTCACGCAATGCGCGAGCTGCGGGGGCGTGGTCGTCTTGGATCGAAGCGCACTCAGGCGCGGCAACTGCGCCCATTGCCACGAGACGCCTCACGCAGAAATAGTTGCCAACCCGTAGTTAGCGGGCTCAGTGCTTGGAAAAAAGGCGAATCAGCAGATAGTACGGAATCTGCAGCATTCCAATGCCGACCGAAATCCCGAGCACGATCCAAATCGGGAAGTGAGGCTGCTTCCCGAAAAATTCCCAGAAGAAGGCGGTCAGCACGCCAAGGATCGCGAGCAGCGTCAGCGTTCGGCAGATCAGCGGCTCCATGACCACGAGCAGGGTGAGCGACGGCAGGCGAATCGCGTGCCAGGTGACACGCAAGGCACCTCGGCCGGCGACGCCGAGCCAATGCGGCGACTCAGAATTGCTGTCGCGTGAGTAAACCGTGTTCATGGGGCGCTCCCGGAAGGTCGGTAGCAAAAAGGGAGCCTACGCCGGTCTTCGCCGGTTTGCACTTTGTCACTGGCACGGGCCCTCTACGGCCCAAACCAGCGTGTCTGGGTACCGGTCTTGCCGGGTATTGCCGAGTTTTGCCGAAAAACCCTCCCTCGTTGGACGTCTACGGCTGTGGTGGCATGGAGCTGCGTCACTCCGGCGGGTTGTCACGACTGCAGTGGCGCGGCCAGGTGGACACGGTGAACAACGAAATGGAGGGGGTCGACATGCGTATTTCGGGATCGATCGGGCGTACGTCGTTGCTGCACGCCTTGCTGTTCGCGGCCGTCCTGGCTGTTCCGGATCTGGCATTGGCACAAGCGTCGCCATTTCTGACTGGTGCCAATTCGCTGCAAACCAACATCCTCGCCTGGGCTACGCCCATCGCCGTCATTCTCGTCATGGTCCTCGGCATCATGGCCATGGCAAACCGAATCTCCTGGGGCTGGCCGATCACAGCGATCGTGGGAATAGCTGTGGTATTCGGGGCACCGCAAATGGTGACCTGGATACGCGGAATGTTCGGCGTCTGAGTGGCGGCCATGTCCGCGCCGGGAACTGGGCTGACGGCTGATCCGCTGTTCGTCGCGGTCACGCGACCGCCCATGCGCTGGGGCGTGACCTTCTCGGCGCTCCTCGTGAACCTGGTGTTCACGATGGAGATATTTCTGCTTACCAAGAATCTGCTCACCCTCCTGATTGCATTGCCGATCCACGGCGTGTGCGCGCTGCTCTGCCTCCGCGATCCACGATTCTTCGATCTGATGTTGCTGTGGGGGCGTACTCGACTTCCCGCGTATGCCACGACGCTTCGATTCTGGAAGGCGAGCAGCTGCAGCGCCTTGGTGCTCGATCTGCCGGACCGCAACGGTCGGCGGCGCAATGCATGCATTGCACGTATCGCCCATCAGTCGCTAGCGGTGAAACCATGGTCGCCGTAGCCCATGGAGCAGAGAGCCGCCGCGAGATGCCCGCGGCGCGACACATCCCCTATACCGCACAGATCAGCGGGCACGTCGTGCTGACCGAGGCAGGCGACTATCTGCAGACCTTTCGACTGGCCGGCGCCAGCTTCGAAAGCGCCGATGACGACGAACTGAACAACTGGCACGAACGACTCAACGTCACGTGGAGAAACATCGCGAGCCCCAATGCGGCGCTGTGGGTGCATCTGGTACGTCGGCGAGAGCTGACGAAAACGGCCGAGGGCGGTGGGGCCGGGTTTGCCGGCACACTCGCTCGCCGATATAGCGAGCGGCTCTCCGACGAGACGTTGATGGTTAACGAGCTGTACCTGTCGGTGCTGTACCGACCGGTGGTTGGTGCGGCGCCGAGCCTGCTCGCGCGAATGTTGCGCATCGGGCAGACAGCGGGCAAGGATCCTAGCGATGCCGATGCGCTCGACGCTTGCGAGAAGCTGGCCGACGTGCTGCTCGCGTCGCTGGCGCGCTACGAACCCGAGCGTCTCGGGGCCTACCAGACGCGTGGTCGTCCTCATTCCCAGCTGCTGGAGTTCCTTGCGCTGCTCGTCAATGGCGAGTCGCAGCCGATGCCCCTGCCCCGGGCGCCGCTGCGAGAGGTGCTTGCGACAACGCGCCCGCTGTTTGGCACCGAAGTTCTGGAATTCCGGATGCCGACCGCAACGCGCCTCGCCGCCATGCTCGGCATCAAGGAGTATCCGACACCGACCACGGTGGGCATGTTCGATGCCCTGCTGTCAGCACCATTCCCGTTCGTCCTCACGCAATCCTTCGCCTTCCTGACGAAATCCGCGGGACAGGGGCTGCTGCAGCGTCAGCATGCGCGTATGGCCAATGCCGGCGACTTCGCGGTCTCCCAGGCCAATGAACTGGTCGACGCGCTTGACGCGCTGACCGGTAACGAATTCGTGATGGGAGACCACCACTTCACGCTTCAGGTCCTGGCCGATGCACCGTCCACACGGCCGACGGACGTCGAACTTGGGTTGCGCGCGCTGAACGACAACGTAGCGCAGGCGCGGGCGCTGCTCGCCGACGCCGGGATGACGATTGCCCGGGAGGACTTGGCCCTGGAAGCCGCCTACTGGGCCCAGTTGCCCGGAAACC
>Ga0209023_10006357_pt1 | contig 12495 bp, 12 predicted proteins | sample LakOneMetagenome_FD_187468 | JGI IMG/M metagenome (GOLD analysis project Ga0209023, IMG submission 187468) | Freshwater and sediment microbial communities from Lake Erie, Canada (SPAdes) (version 2) | ecosystem: Environmental > Aquatic > Freshwater > Lentic | place: Lake Erie, Canada... | reverse complement strand
GGGCGAGACGTTATAGGCTGGCGCCGATTCGCTGTCGTACACCGCGTCGGCCCAGCCGAATACGCTCGCGTAATAACGCGCCGTTTGGCTTTGGTCAAATCGTCCACACATTGGATGATGGTACTGCATAAACGCGGCCGCACGATTGCACACCTGACCCGGCCGTCATGGCAGGGGAGCGGAGGTGCTATCCTGCATCCCATTCGATTTGGAGGAAAAAATATGGCCGTAGCCTGGCTGAAGGTGTTGAAGGCGGTTCCGTGGAGCGAGGTCATCGCTGCTGCGCCGCAAGTGGCGAACGGCGCCCGCAAGCTGTGGGATACGGTCGGGCGCAAGGGCGCGCCGGCAGCCGGCATCGACGACGTGGCGATGGCGCCCATGCCCACGGGCGAGGATGGCATGGCCTTGCTGGCCGCGCACATCGAGCAGCAGGACGCCGCCATCGCCCAGATGCACGGGCAATTGCGCGAAGCCTCGAAGCTGATCACCGAACTGGCCGATCAGAATGCCCAGCTGATCGCCAGGATGGAAGCAGCGCGCGGCAAGATCCAGGTGGTGGGCCTGATTGCAGCGGCATCGGGCGTACTGGGGCTGGTGTCGCTGGCCCTGGTGCTGGCGCGGACCTGAGACAGCAAGGATCATGATGAAATTTGTCCTTCTGCTGTTTTTCCTGTTTATTTTCGTGGCGATGCTGCTCAACTCCGGCCGCAAGCGCGGCATGCTGAGCAAGGATGCCGACAGGGCCGTCGCCGGCCTGGCGAGTGCGATGCGCTGGTTTCTGTTCGGCTTGCTGGCCCTGGGCGCGGCGGTGTGCGGCGTACTGATCTACCAGGGCGCCTGATCCGGGCTGGCGCCCCATCATTCACACCGTCAGACCGTCAGTGCATCCGCGTGCCCCGGCAAGGAGGCAGGCGCCGGACGCACGCTCGCGTCCATGCTGTCGAGCAGCCGGTGCAGTTCGTCGATCGTGCGCCGGCGCCCTTGCGGCGGCCCGCGCCGGTAAAACACCTGGTCGCAATCGTCGCCCGCGCCGCGCATGCCGAGTTCGGCAAATCCCATTTTTTCCAGGCCGCGCCGCGAGCGCAGGTTGTAGTCGAAGGCCTTGGCATAGCAGCCGCGCAGCCCATAGGCGCGTTGGCCCAGCTCCAGCAATAGTTCGCCGGCAAGTGGCCCGAATCCCTTTCCCTGGAAATCCTTCCCTAGCCAGTAATAGAAGAAGCCGAGGCCGTGGTCCAGCGTCAGGCTGACGCAGCCGATGAAGCCCCATTCGCGGTGCAGCACCGCAAATAGCAGCCGGCGGCCTTCGCGCCAGCGTTCGGCCAGCCAGCCGTGCCAGTCGAGTGCGTCGGCGAAAACCGGCAGGCAGCAGAGTTCGGCGATCGCAGGGTCGTCGTATTGCCAGGCAAAGTCGCGTGCGTGATGGTGGGCCAGCGGCTCGAGGCTGAGCGGGCCGCTGCCGGCAGAGAGGGGGAAGTGCCGGCGCCAGGCCAGCCAGGCGCGCAGCTCGGCAACGATTTCGGCATGCCGCGGCTGCTCGCGCGCCAGCACGCGCGCCAGGACCAGCGCTTCGCCGCCCTTGCCGAGCGCGCGGCAGGCGTCGACCAGGTGCAAGGTTTCGGCTGTGTCGAGCTTGGTGCTGGTGGCCAGGCAGGTGCCGACGGCATGCACCAGCGGCCAGGCGCTCCAGGCGGCGGCGTGGCCGAGCAGGCCGCGCAAGGCATCCTGCGGCAGGGCGCTACCCTTGTCGCGCCAGATCCTGTGCAGCTCGGCGAGCCGGGCCTGGCGGTCGACAGGATGCAGCATTGCCGCCTCCGCTTCACGAATGATGGAAATCCATCGTAACGCCGTGGCCGGGAGGTGCGGCCCGTGTCCGTCCCTGCTTGCCGCTTCCTTGCGCTGGCGCAGGCGGGACGACGCGGCGGCGAGACATTGCTGACCAAAATTGTCATCCCTGAATGCCAGCTTGGACACGGTGTTGCGCGGATCACGCAGTCGATGAAAAAAGCGATGTTCATCCTGGCATCAAATCGCTATGCGCGCGAAAAATCCCTCTAGAATTCGTTCATCCCATTGCCGCACGGCACTATCCAGATCCCGCCGCCGCGCTGCATTCACCCCAGTTTCGCGTCCAACCTTTGCCCTCAACAGAATGACTCATTCCGCTTCGCGGCTGATGCCGCTCGTCTGTCTTGCGCTGTTCTCGATGCATGTTTCCGCCCACGCTACGGCGCCAGGCCCCGCCGAGGCGGTGTTTGCCGCGGCCGGCGAGGCCGCGTTTACGGTGAATGCCGGCGTCGCCAGCCAGTACGTGTGGCGCGGCCTGCGCCAGAGCGACGGCAAGCCCGCCGCCCAGGCCGGCGTCGATGTCGTGCACCCGAGCGGCTGGTCGGCCGGCACCAGCGTGGTCAACGTGGGCGACCGCACCATCGCCAAGGGATCGGTCGAGTGGGACTTGTATGGCGGCTACAGCGGCAAGGCAGGTGCAATCGGCTACAGCCTGATGGGACATTACGCCAGGTATCCAGGCGCCGCGCGCGGCCCGAACGGCGGGCGCTTCGACTACGGCGAGCTCTCGGCCGGCGTCAGCTACAAGGCGTTGTACGCCAAGTACAACTACACTGTCACCCGCAATTTCTTCGGCATCGCCAATGCGCGCGGCACCGGCTACCTCGACGGCGGCGCCAACGTCGACCTGGGCGCAGCCACCATGCTGAACCTGCACGCCGGCGAGGGCCGGGTAGCCGGGGCCGGCAACGATCATTGGAACTGGCGCGACGTGAAGGTCGGCCTGACGCATCGCCTGAACGGCGGCTGGAAGGTGGCCGGCGCCTACACCCGTGCCTTCGGCGCCACCCATGCCTGCGATCCCGGTACGAGCGGCATGCTGAACCGAAGCGAGCGGATCGGCTATACCGATCCGGGCAAGAACACGCTGGTGGTGTCGCTGAGCAAAACCTTCTGACTTAGAACTGTCGCGTCGTCAGGCATTTCCTGGAGTCTGTCGGAATACGCCTAGGTCAAGACAGGGTGAATTTTCCTGGTGCGGCCCTTGTATGCCGGCGCGATGCCCTTATCATAAGCAATGTCTCCAACTCAGACCAACTGAGCGTTCGCCGCCGACGCACCCGATGCGACGGCGGCATTTTTTTCGTCCAAGACCAGCCCTTACTTCGCCGCCAACTGTTTCCCGGGAACATACTTGAAGCCGACCGCGACCACGTCGCCCAGCGCAACGTTCTTGTCGAGGGCCAGCGCCACGTAACCGGCATCGTCGCCACCGTAGGCCACGGGCACGCTCGAACGGCCGATTTCGCGGCCCAGCGCGTCGTAGGCGAACATGCGCAGGCTGCCTTCGGCCCGGGTACTGGCGATTAAATAGGCCAGCAGGCCATGCGCCGCGCCATTGCCGGCTTCGGTCCCATCCTGGACCCGGGAAACGGCGAGGCCGGCCCTGGCCAGCGAGGGATCGATGTCGAGCTTGCGGCCCACCTTCAGGGCGCCACGTTCGACGCCTTTCACCACGGTGCCGACGCCCGAGGCGATCGACTCGGCCGCCTTGCCGCCCTTGTCGGTGAGCGCGTTGCCGATGCCGGCCGCCATGTCGATTTTCTCGCCCGCCATGTCTGCGCCTTTTTCCTCGGCGCTTTTCGACGAACATGCGCACAGGGCGGCCGCCGCCAGGCAGGCCGCGCCATATCGAATCAGAGAAGCGTTCATTCCTGCCACCTGCTAGCGAGAACGTACACGAAAGTGTGCAGCGTTCTCTTCCTGCCCCGAACCGTCTTACCGACCGTGTTCGTACCTGACAGGCGTTACTTTCCCACCTTCCGCCGGCGACTGGCCGGCGGCTGTGCCCAGCGTTGCCACTGGACTCGCCACGGGTAGCGCCTGTCCTGCCCCGAGGGCAGCGGTGGCGAGCCGTTCAAAATTGACTGCCGCGTTGACGCCGCGGTTGTGGTGCGCACCGCCGGGATCAGCCCCCTCGCGCTCCCAGCGCTGCAGCGTCTTGTCCGTAACCCTGAACAATGTCGCTGCGTGTCCAATTCAAATGGTGCTTTTCATGGTCTTCATTCGACACTTATGAGGACATGAAGTTCGACCAGGGTCTAACTCCAGCGTTAAGCAAAACCCGAGCATCGCACGCATGCCTGGCGGCAATTTTGTTCAGGCATAAACCAGCGGAACAGGGTGCAGCCCCGTGGCCGAAACCTTGTCGCTGGCTCAACAACTCACACCGAAGTTGCTGCACGGTGTACAATCCCCGCCGGCGCGGGCATGGCGGAACTGGTAGACGCATCAGACTTAAAATCTGCCGCCGTGAGGCGTGCCGGTTCGATTCCGGCTGCCCGCACCACCTTCTTCGCATCTCCTGCAAAATCGGCCAGCCAGCTTTGGCTCAGCCATCGAATGGTCTAGAATGCTTCCCGGCGCCATGACGGCGCAACCAGAAGCCTAGGACCATACATTGAACATCACCATCAACGACGAGCTGCGTGCCTTCGTCGACCCGCTGACCGATATCGAATACGCCGCGCTGGAGCGCAGCCTGCTTGCCGAGGGCTGCCGCGACGCGCTGGTATTGTGGGGCGACGTCCTGATCGACGGCCATAACCGCTACGAGATCTGCCGCAAGCACCACATCGACTTCCGTACCGTCCAGAACAACAGCTTCGCGTCCATCGAGGACGTGATGCTGTGGATGATCGACAACCACCTGGCGCGCCGCAGCGTGTCGGACTTCCAGCGCGGCCTGCTGGCCTTGCGCAAGAAGGAAATCGTCAGCGCGCGCATGGCCCAGCGCATGGCCGAGGAACCGCCCGAGCCGACCCCCGACGACATGGATTCGCGCCCGCCGCCGCCATGGAACACGCGCGAAGAGGTAGCGAAAGCGGCGCGCGTGTCGAGCAACACCATCAGCCAGATCGAACGCATCCAGAAGGCGGCCACGCCGCAACTGGTGGAAGCCGTGCGTGCCGGCACCATCTCGATCAATGCCGCCGCCAACGTGGCGCAGTTGCCGCAGGACGCGCAGATCGCGGCCGTGGCCGGCGGACGCAAGGAACTGCAGCAGGCCGCGCGTTCGGTGCGCGAGCAGAAGCAGGCCACCAAGCCGAAGAAAACCGGCCCGGACGGCGAGCCGGTCGACGAAAAGGCTGCCCTGAAGGCCGAGATCGCCGCGCTGAAGGACCGCATGGCCACCTTGCTGACCGAGAACGAAATCCTCAAGCAGAAACTGGTCCACGCCGGGCTGTAGCCAGCCAATCGAACAACAAGGAGACCCGCATGATCCTGTCGCGCCGCTTTGCCTCGACTTTTGCCTCGACTTTTGCCCTCTCTGCCTGCGCTGCCGCCTTCGCAGGCGTTGCCCCGGCCGTCCACGCCGCACCCGCGGCAAGCGTCGCCGGGAAGGCTGACCATGCCGACCTGGCGCGCTGGCAGGGAATTGCGCAGCGCGTGACGATCATGCGCGACAAGTGGGGCATTCCCCATGTGTTCGGCAAGAGCGACGCCGATGCGGTGTTCGGGATGATCTATGCCCAGGCCGAGGACGACTTCAACCGCGTCGAGCTGAACTACATCAATTCGATGGGTCGCCTGGCCGAGGTCGAGGGCGAGCAGGAAATCTGGCGCGACCTGCGCATGAAGCTCTACATCCAGCCCGCCGACATGCAGGCCAAGTTCGCGGCCAGCCCGGCCTGGCTGCAGGGGCTGATGACCGCCTGGGCCGATGGCCTGAATTTCTATTTGCACACGCATCCGGAAGTCAAGCCGAAGCTGATCACCCGCTTCGAGCCATGGATGGCGCTGTCGTTCAGCGAGGGCAGCATCGGCGGCGATATCGAATCGATCGAGCTGAAGGACCTGGAAGCCTTCTATGGCAAGCCGCAGCCCGCCATCGCGAACAAGGTGGCTGACAATACCAATGTCCTGGACGCCGAACCGCGCGGCTCGAACGGCTTCGCCATCGCGCCCAAGCTCACGCAGGCCGGCCATCCGCTGCTGATGATCAACCCGCACACCTCGTTCTACTTCCGCCCGGAAGTGCACATGGTCAGCGAGGAAGGCCTGAACGCCTATGGCGCCGTGACCTGGGGCCAGTTCTTCATCTACCAGGGCTTCAACGAGCGCGCCGGCTGGATGCACACCTCGGGCGGCGGCGACGTCATCGACGAGTATCTGGAAACCGTGGTCGAGCGCGGCGGCAAGTTCTACTACAAGTACGGGAACGAAGAACGCGCCCTGCGCGCGGTGCCGATCACGCTGCCGTACAAGACGGCCGGCGGCAAGCTGGCCAGCCGCACGGTGACGGCCTACTTCAGCCACCACGGCCCGATCGTGCGTGCCGAAAACGGCAAATGGGTGGCGGTGAAAATGATGGACGAGCCGATCAAGGCCCTGACCCAGTCGTATTCGCGCACCAAGGCGAAGAACTACGACGCCTTCTACCAGGCGATGCAGCTGCGCACGAATTCCTCGAACAACACGGTGTATGCCGACGCCGACGGCAACATCGCTTACTTCCACGGCAATTTCATTCCGAAGCGCGACACCCGCTTCGACTGGAGCAAACCAGTCGATGGCAGCAACCCGGCCACGGAATGGCGGGGTCTGCACGACATCAAGGACACGATTACGCTGTTCAACCCGGCCAGCGGCTACATCAGCAACACCAACAACTGGCCGTTCAGCGCCTCCGGCGCCAACAGCCCGAAGCAGGCCGACTACCCGGCCTACATGTGGTCGTTGCCGGAAAACGCGCGCGGCATCCATGCCGAACGCGTACTGCGCGATGCAAAAGCCCTGACGCTCGACAGCCTGATCGCCGCCTCCTACGACAGCTACCTCACCGCCTTCGAGCCGCTGGTGCCGCAATTGCTGAAGGATTACGAGGCCTTGCCGGCAAACGACGCGCGCAAGGCGGCGCTGAAGGAGCAGGTTGCCGTGCTGCGTGGCTGGAACCTGCGCTTCGGCGCGGACTCGGTGCCGACCTCGCTCGCCGTGTACTGGGGCCAGGAAATGGTGGCCGCGGCGGCGCCGAAGGCACGCGCTGCCGGCCTGCCGTCGGTCGACTACATCACTACGCGCCTGGGCCCGCAGGAACGCCTCGACGCCCTGGCGCGCGCCAGCGACAAGCTGGCCAAGGACTTCGGCACCTGGCAAACGCCCTGGGGCGAGATCAACCGCTTCCAGCGCATCAGCGGCGACGTCGACCAGCAGTACGACGACAGCAAGCCGAGCTGGCCGGTGGCATTTACCTCGGCGCACTGGGGTTCGCTGGCCTCGTTCGGCATGGTGGCCAAGCAAAAGACCAAGCGCATCTACGGTGACCGCGGCAACAGTTTCGTTGCTGCCGTCGAGTTCGGTCCGCGCGTGCGCGCGAAAAGCATCCTGGCCGGCGGCCAGAGCGGCAACCCGGCCTCGAAGCACTTTGCCGACCAGGCGGAGATGTACAGCCGCGGCGAGTTCAAGGACGTGCTCTTCTACCCCGAAGACATCCGGAAAGCACTGGAACGCCAGTATCATCCAGGCCAATAAGGAGCACGGCGATGACACGCAGCGACAAGGACAGGATGCTGGCCGGCGAGCTGTACCACCCGAGCGCGCCCGAACTGCAGGTCGAGTTGGCCGCCTGCGCGGCCTGGCTGGCGCGCTACAACGCGGCGATGGGCGAGCCGGCTGACGTCTGGCACGCATTGCTGCGCGAACGCGCGGGATCGGTAGGCGAGGGCGCCATGCTGCGTCCGCCGTTCTACTGCGACTACGGCTTCAACCTGCATATCGGGGAGCACGTCTTCCTGAACTACAACTGCGTGATCCTCGACACCGCGCGCGTGACCATCGGCGGCGACACCCGCATCGGTCCGGCAGTGCAGATCTACACCGCCGACCACCCGCGCGACCCGGCAATCCGCCGCAGCGGGCTGGAGTGCGGCAAGCCGGTGACGATCGGCACGAACGTCTGGATCGGCGGCGGCGCCATCGTCTTGCCGGGCGTGACGATTGGCGACGATGCCATTGTCGGCGCGGGCAGCGTGGTCAGCCGCGACGTGCCGGCCGGCGCCACGGTGGTCGGGAATCCGGCCCGGATTGTCTCGAAAAACTAGCATGGCCATCGGCCACTGCTGAGCCAGATCAAAATGTCATAATTTTAAGATTAATCGGATTGCAACACTTGCGGGAACGCGGTGTACTGGCCCCTGGCACAGCCAAATCCCAGCACATCCATCCCTCAAGGAGAGCCATCATGCACAGCAAACCGCTTGCCCTGAAGAGCCTGGTCGCCGCCATGCTCTTGTGCGGCGCCGTCAACGCCAGCGCCCAGATCACGGTCTACACCGACCGCAACGCCTTCCTCGCCGCCGTCGGCGGCTACGGGGTTGACAGCTACGACGACCTCGACATCGACCTCTACGACAGTCCGCTCGCGCGCAGCGCCGGCGCCTACGGCTACACCGCCACCGCCCCGGGCGGCCTGTACGGCGCGGGCAGCGGCAGCGACGGCTGGCTGTCGACCAACGTCGACGGCGACGGCATCGTGTTCTCGAATTTCGCGCCCGGCGTCACCGGCTTCGGCGGCTACTTCTTCGGCTCCGACGTGCTCGGCAGCTTCCTGCCCGGCGGCTCCCTGCTGTTCACGGCCGCCAACGGCGGCACCCTGAACTACACGCTGAGCAATGCCACCACGTCGAGCTTCCTCGGTTTTGTTTCCAGCTCGCCGCTGAGTTCGGTCACCATGACCAGCGGCGGCGACTACTGGGTCACCGCCAACGACGTCACCCTGGCCATGCCGGTGCCCGAGCCGGAAACCTATGCCATGATGCTGATGGGGTTGGGCCTGGTTGGCTGGATGCGCCGCCGCCGCGGCTAAGCGCGTTTACTTTCAGGCTGGTCTATGGACAGGCAGCCGGGGTTCTGGCCCCGGCTGCCTGCCCACGCTATAATTGCCGCCATTTCAAATCCGGCAAGCAGGGCAGGGCAGTGGCGAAACTCTATTTCAGGTACTCGGCGATGAACGCCGGCAAATCGACTGCCTTGCTGCAGGTGGCGCACAACTACGAGGAGCAGGGCCAGCAGGTCAAGCTCTACACCGCCGCCATCGACGACCGCTACGGCGTGGGCCTGATTACCTCGCGCCTGGGGCCGCAGCGCCAGGTCGGCCTGTTCGATGCCGAGACCGATTTCCTCGCCGATGCGCCGCGCGTGGCCTGCATGCTGGTCGACGAGGCCCAGTTCCTCACGACCGCCCAGGTGCAGCAACTGCACCAGCTGGCCCAGGTACGCGGCGTGCCCGTCATCTGCTACGGCCTGCGCAGCGATTTCCGCGGCGAACCCTTCCCCGGTTCGGCCTATTTGCTGGCCCTGGCCGACGACATCGAGGAAATCAAGAACATCTGCACCTGCGGCAAGAAGGCGACCATGAACATCCGTGTCGACGAAGCGGGACGCCGCATCCGCGAAGGCGAACAGGTCAGCATCGGCGGCAACGAAAGCTACCGCCAGGCCTGCGGGCGCTGTTTCTACAGCAACTAAGCACGGCTGATCCGGCATGGACCTGCCCGCTGCCTGTGGGAGCATTGCGCCGGTTTTCCTGTGCACCCATGCCGACATCCTGGTCTACCTGCTGCCCTCGCTGGCGCTGGCTTTCCTGTTCTGGATGCTCTCCAGCGCCCATCCGGGTTTCTTTGTCCTCACCGCGGTCGGCACCCTGTGCCACGAGCTGGCGCACTTCGGCGTCGGCCTCTTGACCAATGCCGAGCCGGTCGGCCTGAACCTGGTCCCGCGCCGCACGGGGAAAGTCTGGGAGCTCGGTTCCGTCACCTTTGCCAACCTGCGCTGGTACAACGCCGCCCCGGCGGCGCTGGCGCCCTTGCTGGTCCTGCTCCTGCCGCTGCTGGTGGCGGCCTGGCGCACCCGGCCCGGCTGGCATTTCGAACCGCTCGATTTGCTGCTGGCGGTATTCCTGGCGCCGCAGTACCTGTCGTTCTGGCCGTCCCCGGTGGACTGGAAACTGGCCGCGCGCTCCTGGCCCTGGCTGGTGCTGGGCGTGCTGGCGCTGGCCGCGTGGGTCTGGCGCGCGCAGCTGCCTGGACTCCTGCCGGCCTTCTAGCTGCGCATCAGCTCGTTCAGCACGGCGTCGGTCGCGATGACCCGTGCATATTCACCGTCCAGGTTCGCCAGCGCCATCAGGTGCACTTCCTCGGCGCTGCGCAGGGTGCCGCCGTAGTCGCGCTTTTCGAAGGCAAAGCAGGCGTCGGCCACGACCGTGGCCAGGAAGCCCAGGTTGCCGGCGCTGCGCGCGCTGGCCTCGACCGAATTATTGGTGCTGACGCCGGCAAGCACGAGCCGGCGAATGCCGCGCACATGCAGCCAGCGTTCCAGGCCGGTGTTGACGAAAGCATCCGGCACATTCTTCTCGACCACATGCTCGTGCGCCAGCGGCTGCAACGCGGCCTGGAAAGCAGCCCCGGCCTGCCCCGGCGCAAACACCGAATCATGCGCGCGGCTGATGTGGCGCACCGCCACCACCGGCTGGCCGGCTGCGCGCCAGGCCTGCAGCAAGCGCGCGATATTCTCCTCGGCTGCCGGGTTGTTGCGCGGCGGCAGGGCAGGGCTGCGCATGCCTTGCTGCATGTCGATGATGATGAGGGCGATTGGTCCCATGGAGTGGTCAGCCTTGGACATAGTGCGTGCGATTCCTTGATGAAGATCCGGGTACTTGAGATTTTGCAGCTCAGCCTAACATTCCCGGCCACGGCGCGAGAAATTTACCGCTGTTTCAATTTGTAAAAATTTGCTCACACCCGCTTAAGGCGACCTTAAGCTGGCCCGCTCATCCACGTTAAGCCAACTCTGCGCGCTTGCGCTATCCTGTAGAATGGTCCGCGCGGCCGGGATAAGCCTTGCACAGGTGTGCGGCGCGCTGGCAGACACCCAAGTACACGTTCGGAGAACGCATAAATGAAGAAGCAGATGTTGATGGTTGCGCTGGCCTTTGCCATGTCGACGCATGCGGTGACCGCACAGCCCGAAAAGGCAAGCGCCGTCCAGATGAAGCCGGTCGCGGCCCAGGCCCAGGCTGCCCTGTGGGCCTCGCGCGTCCTGGCGCGCTACCACTACAAGGCGATGCCCCTGGACGATGCGATGTCGGAGAAGATCTTCGACAACTACTTCGAAGCGCTCGACGGCGAAAAGCTGTATTTCACCCAGGTCGATCTCGACCGCTACGCGCCGCTGCGCACCAGGCTCGACGATGCGATCAACAACGAAGACCTGAGCCAGCCCTTCGCCATCTATAACCTTTACCAGCAGCGCTTCGCCGACCGCATGGCCTATGCGCGCAGCCTGCTCAAGACCAAGTTCGATTTCACCGCCGACGAGAGCCTGCAGCTCGACCGCGAAAAAGCCCCGTGGGCGAAGAACGAAGACGAAGTCCGCGACCTGTGGCGCAAACGCGTCAAGAACGACTGGCTGCGCCTGAAGCTCGCCGGCAAGGACGACAAGGGCATCCGCGAAACGCTCGACAAGCGCTACGAGAACTACGTCTCGCGCATGAAAAAGCTGAACAACGAAGACGTGTTCCAGATGTTCATGAACGCGTATGCCACCGCGATCGAGCCGCACACCAATTACCTCGGCCCGCGTTCGGCCGACAACTTCGACATTTCCATGCGCCTGTCGCTGGAAGGCATCGGCGCCGTGCTGCAGACGCGCGACGACTACACCATCATCCGCGAAATCGTGCCCGGCAGCCCGGCCGACAAATCCGGCAAGCTGAAGGTCGGCGACCGCGTGGTCGGCGTGGCCCAGGGCAATGGCGCCTTCACCGACGTGCTCGGCTGGCGCATCGACGATGTGGTGCAACTGATCCGCGGCGAGAAGGGTTCGACCGTGCGCCTCGACGTGATTCCGGCCGACGCCGGCGTCGACGCCAAGCACATCACGGTGGCCATGGTGCGCAAGAAGATCAGCATGGAAGAGCAGGCCGCCAAGAAATCGATCATCGAGGTCAAGGAAAACGGCGTGAACCGCCGCATCGGCGTGATTTCGCTGCCGACCTTCTACCAGGACTTCGAGGCGCGCCGCAAGGGCGACAAGGACTTCAAGAGCGCCACCCGCGACGTCGAGCGCATCCTCGGCGAGCTCAAGAAAGACCGCGTCGACAACGTCCTGATCGACCTGCGCAACAACGGCGGCGGCTCGCTGGTGGAAGCGGTGGAACTGACCGGCCTGTTCATCGACAAGGGCCCGGTGGTACAGCAGCGCACGGCCGAGGGCCGCATCGAGGTCGAGGGCGACGTCAAGCCCGGCCTGGCCTGGGATGGCCCGATGGGCGTGCTGATCAATCGCGGCTCGGCCTCGGCCTCGGAAATCTTTGCCGCTGCAATCCAGGACTACGGCCGCGGCCTGGTGATCGGCGAACCGAGCTTCGGCAAGGGCACGGTCCAGACCCTGCTCGACCTCGACCGCTTCTCGCAGTCCGACAAGGTGCGCTAC
>Ga0209023_10006355_pt1 | contig 12495 bp, 10 predicted proteins | sample LakOneMetagenome_FD_187468 | JGI IMG/M metagenome (GOLD analysis project Ga0209023, IMG submission 187468) | Freshwater and sediment microbial communities from Lake Erie, Canada (SPAdes) (version 2) | ecosystem: Environmental > Aquatic > Freshwater > Lentic | place: Lake Erie, Canada... | reverse complement strand
CCTCGGTGGACACCCAAAAGCGGCAATTAGTCGACACCATAAAACCGGCAATTAACTGACGGCGCCCGAGACGTTGACGAGGGCGAAGGACCTGGTGTCCTTCGTCCGGATGGGCAACGTCTTGGACAGCACGACACAGCAACAGATTGTGGCGCTGGGGCGTCTCGGCTGGACGGTCAGCCGGATCGCCGAGGCGACCGATGTCCGGCGCGAAACGGCCGCGCGGTATCTGCGCGCGGCGGGTCTGCCGGTGCGCGGCCGCGGGCGTCCCGGCGAAGCGCCGGCAAAAGCGGCCATTTCTTCCGAGGTGTCCACCGACCTCGGTCCAAAACCGGCAATTTCGCCGCCCGTGCTGTCCACCGACTCGGGGCCGTCGCGCGCGCCGCGGGCGAGCGCCTGCGAACCCTATCGCGAGCAGGTCGTCGCCGCGCTGGCCGTCGGGCGCAATGCGATGGCGATCTGGCAGGACCTGGTCGACCAGTCCGGCTTCACGCACCAGTACGTCAGCGTGCGGCGCTTCGTGGCGCACCTGCGTGGCCAGACGGCGCCGGAGGCGCATGTCGTCATCACGACCGCCCCGGGTGAGGAAGGCCAAGTCGACTACGGTGAGGGCCCGATGGTCCGCCATCCGCAGACGGGAAAGTACCGGCGCACGCGGCTGTTTGTCCTCACGCTCGGCTTCTCGCGCAAAGCGGTGCGGCTGCTCGTGTGGCAGTCCGGCGCGCAGGCGTGGGCCGAACTGCACGAGCGAGCGTTTCGCCGCTTGGGCGGCACGCCGCGTGTGATCGTCCTCGACAATCTCAAAGAGGGCGTGCTCACGCCCGACGTCTACGAGCCGACACTGAATCCGCTCTATCGCGATGTGCTCGCGCACTATGGCGTCGTCGGCCTGCCCTGTCGTGTCGGCCATCCCGATCGCAAGGGCAAGGTCGAATCGGGCATCGGGCACACGCAGAAGACCCCGCTCCAGGGGCAGCGCTTCGAGACGATCGCGCAGGCCCAGGCGTATCTCGATCACTGGGACACGCACTGGGCGGACACGCGCATCCACGGGACCACGAAGCGTCAGGTCGCGGCGATGTTTACTGAGGAGCGGCCGGTGCTGCAGCCGCTGCCGGTCGAGCCCTTTCGCTACTACCGCTTCGGCGTGCGCACCGTGCATCTCGACGGCTGCGTCGAAGTCGAGGCCGCGTACTACTCGACGCCGCCCGGCTGGATCGGCCAGCGCGTCCAGGTGCAATGGACCGATCTCCACGTCCGCGTGCTCGCGCCCGCGACCGGCCACCTGCTCCGCGAACACGTGCGCGCCACGCGCGGCTGGCATCGCATCGCCGACGCGGACCGGCCGGCGCGGACGCCGGCCTCCACCGTGGCGCTGCTCGCGCGGGCGCGCCACGCGGGCGCGCATCTCCACACCGTCTGCACGTCCATCCACGACCACGAGGGCGCCGCGGGCGTCCGCCGCATCCTCGGCGTGCTCGCGCTCGCCAAGCACTACGGGCCGGCCGCGGCTGATGACGCGGCGAAAGCCGCGCTCGATCTCCAGGTCCCGACCTACCGTTTCCTGCGCCGCTATCTCGAGCGGCGGCCCGCCGCGCCGCTCACGCTGACGCAGGTCGATCCGCTCATCCGCCAGCTCACCCTCTATCGCGATCTCATCGATCGCCAGACCGGAGACCCGACATGAATCTGATCGAGCTCGACGCCGCCCTCCGCAAGCTCCGCCTCTCGGGCATGGCCGACGTGCTCGAGGCGCGCTTGCGCCAGGCGCAATCCGAACGCCAGACGCCCATCGACCTCGTCTCCGTGCTGGTCGGTGATGAACTCGTGCGGCGCCAAGACCGCCTCATCACGCGTCGGATCCAGCAGGCGCGCTTCCGCGACCCGGATCGCGCGCTCGATACCTTTGATCTCGATTTCAACAAGAAGATGAACCGCGCGCTGATCCACGAGCTCGCCACCGGGCGTTTCATCCTGCAGCGCGAAGACGTGCTCCTGCTCGGCCCACCGGGGACGGGCAAGAGCCATCTCGCCCAAGCGCTCGGGCGCGCGGCGATCCACCAGGGCCATCGCGTGCTGTACCGCGAAGCGCACATCCTGCTGGAGGAACTCGCGGATACCACGCTCGACGGCACGCGCAAGGACTATCTGGCGGAGCTCACGACGGTGCCGCTGCTCATCATCGACGACCTCGGCATGCGTAAGCTGCCGCACACCGCGGCGGAGGACCTCCTTGAGATCATCATGCGACGCTACGAGCGCGCGTCGACGCTGCTCACGTCGAACCGACCCGTCGATGACTGGGGCAAGCTGCTCGGCGACACCGCCGCCGTCACCGCGCTGCTCGATCGCTTGCTCCACCACGCGCACGTGCTGAAATGCGGCCCCCGGAGCTGGCGCACGAAAGTCCACACCGACTTGCGCACCGACGACCCGACGAAGTAGAACTCACTGGTCTCGGTCGCCGCCGGAAAATGCCGGTTTTGAACCGTCGACTAATTGCCGCTTTTGACCCGTCCACCGAGGAGCAAGTCCCGTCCTTGCGGCCAGCCAGCACCGCCCACCAGTCGCGCCGCTGCCGGTTGCCGGCTTCGCGCCACTCCTCCATGATCTCTTCAATCATGTCGGCGACGTCGTCGTAGCCGTTGACACGAAGCCACTCCCTGGCGGTCTGTCTCTTCATTCGTCGCCGTCATTCAGGTCGGTGTCATCCGATTCTGCCGGGGCGAGTGCGTTCTCGTCATAGCTGCCGTCGTCATCGGAACCGTCTACCCGCCAGATATGAACGCTATTTCGCATGCCCGACTCGACCATCCAGATCTGGTCTTCGGCATTTATTAGTTGGATGATGGTCTGGACGAACAGCTGATTGAAGAAGTACCGAACGAGCTCGGCCTCTTCGTCTGTCTCGCAAGGGAAGATGAACCGCGTGACCGCAGTGGTTTCATCCACCAGATAGCGCTGTCCAGTCTGCTCTCTCGCAGCTGCCTCCTCGCGAGACAGCATCGCGCCCCCGAGGAACCTGCCGTCGACGTGGTAGATCGAATAGCCACCAAAGTGCTTCGCAATCCACACGCACAAGCGGCCGAGGTATGCATGGTCTTCCTCGCCGTCGTTCCTCGGTATCTTGGTCGCGAGCTGCTCTAGGCCGATGGCCTTGAGCTTCGGAACGACGTTGTCTTTAAAGAACAAGGCGTCGAGCGTGCTCTTCAGCGCGGCTTCATTCGTCAACGGCATGAAGAACTCGTAGACGATGACTCTCTCGTATTCTGTCTTCTGGTAATCCGCCGCAACGGGCCGCACCTGGGTGACGTGTCGCTGAAATCGCTTCCAGGTGGTGTAAGGCCGGTAGCTCTCGCTGACTCTGAACTGTCCACCCTGGACCTTCACCACGAACGGCTTGATCTGCTTCGACCAGTACGTTCTGAAGGTACCTGGATTATTCCACCCGGTGAAGTGCTGGAACTCCTGCTTCGTAAACGTCTCTTGCGACTGCAAGCGCTCGTTGAGGAACCTGCGCGCCTTGCGCTGCGGTAGGTCAGACGGCATCTACAGCCTTCCTTGGTTAGCCCTAGCCACGAACCCTTCCAAGCTCATTATCTCGATTCTGTCGATGTAGGGGATGTACTTGGCGAGGCCACCCGAAGTATAAAAACCGCGCAGCTTCCAACCCTCCCCACCGAGAACTACGTACGCCTTCATATAGGCCTCAGGGTTGGCGTCGAGCGCGTCGAGCAGGCAAATTACTTCGAAGGGAACCTTCTGCTCCGCTGTGCCCGACACTTGCTGCCATTTCACGGACACCAAGACGGAGCGGCCATCTTTGCTGGCGATGCAGTCAACCTTGTGAGCCCCGAGACCGAGGCGCTTGCCGACGTTGGCCTGAACCTGGCAATCGTAGCCGCCGTGGCGAAGCGCCGGTAGCACCATGTCCTCCAGCACCCCGCCGGTGCGCGTGCTTCCCGGGCTCATCGGACGTTCCTCAATGCCAGGACTTCGCGCGCGGGCGTCCGATCGCCCGTGCAGCTGATCCGTCGCGGCGCGTTCAGGAAGCGGAGATCGAACTTGAGAGCACGATACAGCTTCTCGATGCGGGGCGTCGCCTGGTTCGAGAGGACGACGGGTCCCTTGTGCTTGGCGAGCCACTCCGCGGCTCGCTCCTGCTCGTCCCAGCCGAACCCACCCTTCGAATATTGGGTGAACTGTACGTCGTACGGTGGATCCGCGTAGACGAAATCGGACGGTTCGAGCTCTAGCTGCTCGAAGTCCATGCTCGTAAACATCCAGCCGCGAAACGCTTGGCGGTATTCCGGAAACTCCGTGCGGTAATTGATGGTCTTGTACGTGCCGAATGGCACATTGAAGCCGCCCTTGCTGTTGAACCGGCAGAGCCCGTTGTAGCCGGTCCGATTCAAGTAGTAGAACAACCCGGCAGCCTCGGCGGTACTGCCCTTTCCAGTAGCGAGCAGTTCATTGAAGCGTTCGCGGGATCGGTAGTAGTGCTGCTCGTCGTTCTCCATCCCGAACTCGATCGATAGTCCCTTCTTCAGCCACTGATACAAATTGATCACGTGAGGGTTGATGTCGTTCAGCAACGCCTTGCGTGGGGCGAGTCCGGTCGCGACCGCCAACCCGCCGCAGAAGGGCTCGACGAGCCTCCGGCTTGAGTGGGCACGCCAGTACGGCAGCAGCTCCGAAAGCTGCCAGCGCTTCCCACCGGCCCACTTCAAAGGCGGCTTTACCGCTTCGGGGAGTTCTGCGGGTTCGACTTCCCGGAGCTGACGCACTATCCTCATTCGCTGCTCAGAATACGACGCATGGCACGATGGACCCAAACGGAAAGCCGGACGGGGTAACCACGTCTACGACTAGGTAGCCAACTCGTGGCAGAGCCTGGCGGCTCCGGCGGTGCTCGCACCCGAGCGACACGCGTAGCACCAACTCTGATCCCCGCCCTCGACGCCAGCCGCCGCTCTGGCCTCGGACTCGCCGAAATCCTCCGGCATCCGCCGAAAGACGTGCTCGGTACCGTGATTCCCAGAGCAATTGGGGCAGGACTTCCACTGGCCATCTTTTGATTTGATGGACATTCGCAGCCGGCGACTGCAGCTGCTGCACTTGAGCGCTCTGCCGCTGCTGGCAGACGGGGGAGGAGCTGTCTGGATCCAGGTCGCGCCTGCGACCGATTCGAGCATAGTGTCAACCAAGCCCGCTGCGATCACGACCGGATCGCGCCGGTTCTGAAAAAGAACCTTCACCTTGCCATCGGTCTGGGTTTCGACCACCTTACCCAAACCCCACTCGGCGACTTTCTGATGACGAACTACCGCACCGACTGCGAACGCCATCTCTTCCCTTTCGCACGCGAATTTGACCGGCAGAGGTTCAGATCCTCCGCGCGGGCTTGCGCGCCTTTGCCTTAGTCGTGGTCTCGGCCAGAGTTGAAGCCCTGCTCAAACTGACTGACAACCGAGAGGATGTCGGCGAAGTCTGGCACTTCGCCAAAGAACATGGATTCGCGCATCGCGTCGTAGTCGCGTCGCCACTGGAGCAGACGGTCGGCGGCCGGCACGATCCGTAGAGAGCCAGGAGCGAAGGACTTTTGCGCGTCGCGGCCTCGCCGGAAGAACACGGCGCGGTGGGCGGCTACCCGGCCGAACAGCGCTCGGTCGCCGGCCGCACGCTCGGCCACGCCGCGGGTGATGAGACACCACAGGTCGTAGTAGTGCCGAGCGAGGCGGGCTTTCGGAGCGACCGAGCCCTCCCGGTACGTCTCCTCGTGGAGTAAAGCCACCTTCTCCCAGAAGGTGCGCTCTGGCGCGACGGCGCGCACGGTGAATCGGGAGCCTGGGACCTCATCTCCGAACACTTCCGAAAGGTAGGGCTCGATTTCCGGAGTGGCTGACGGTTCGGTGTCGGAGCGAGCACCAAGTTCGATCTTCACAACTGACCGCACGTACGCGGCAGTTCCCACGGCGGACGGATAGCGGAACAGTAGCGTCTGGGCGTCTGGATCGTCGGCGTCAGCTTCTAGCATCGACGCTGCCTTGGATGGCAGCAGGTGCCGGATTTCCTGATCAAGCCCTGGGCCGAGGACATCGCGAATGTGCGTTCGCGCCGCGAGCATCAGCGCTTCGAGACGCTTGACCCTCTGCTTGTTGCTGGGAGCGTCTTCCGGCGCGTCAGCGCCGCCGAATCCAAGGAACTCGCGGTCGATGACGATGTCGACGTCCTCGGAGAAGCGGTCTATCAACTTCCAGCCCTTGGACAGCGACGTTCCGCCCTTGAACGTCAGGTGGGGGCCAGAGACGGGCAGGCGGAACAGAGCACGGAGCGTCCAGCACACCCAGAGGTCCTTCTCCAAGCTGCCAGCGCTCAGCCCGAGACGACGGCCAGCCTCTTCGTAGATCAGGCGCTGGCGATCGAGCGGCTGCGTTAGGAACCCGTCCATCACTTCACCGAAGGGGTCACGACCTGGCGAATCACGCTCCCGACCCACGTGGGCGCGTAACGGAGGTCCTGCTGGAGCTGGCGCTTGTCAGCGTCTGACAGCCGGCGGCGGAGCGCAGACACGACCTTGCTATCGACGTGGTCCCGGCCGAGCCAGCGCAGCGCCTGGATCACTGTGCCGCTGATGCGACCCGCCGTCGCCATCTGTCTCGGCGTGGTGTGCTTCAGGATGATCTGCTGCCGGCCCAGTTGTACCCGGCGTGACCGGCCGTCGGTCAAGAAGGTCAACCGCACCGGCACCTGGTCCGACAAACCGAGCAGGTTGGCGGCGTGCGCCCCGCTCGCCTGCAGCCGTGCTCCGTCACGCCCAGCCAGAGCCGACGCGACATCGTCCGGGGAGGGCGACAGGTCGCCAAGGCGGGCGTCACGCCGCGGAAAATCGTAAACGCCACGGGCGAGCTTGCGTATGGTGCCGGCCCGGGCGTTTCGGCTCAGTGCCAGATCCACGGCGTTGCGGGGGCCGAGGTCGACGAAGTCCGCGGGCGTGAAGACGGTCCCCGGGCCTTGCTGGCGCATCCTAGCCAGCACTTGGGAGTCCACGGAGGCGGTCTGCTTCCCCATTGGCTGACAGAAATAGTCGTCGTTTTTCTGTCGAAAGTCCATCTCGACTTTTGGACTACCAAACCCAGCGATTCGCCCCGAGGCAGCCTCAGCCGGTCAGCGCGGGCAAGAGTGAACGCACTTCCGCCACCGTCTGCGCGCGCCGACGCGCGTCCTGAACCGTCATCAGGTCGACGGCTGGGCGCCACGGGCCAACTACGGCAGGCGACATGTTGGGTACAGGGTCCACGCCCAATGCCCATGCGATCAACTGTCCCAGTGCGTACACGTCGCCAGGAGCGCCGACATTGTGTGCGTCCAGATAAGCCTCAGGCGGTGCGAATCCAGCGCTTCCGAGCAGTTGCCCTGTCTCCGTCCATTCGGCCGTTGTATTCCCGGGGGCACGACGTGTCAGGCCCCAGTCTGCCAATACCCATCGCGCTCCCTGGAGCCCGTCATCGAGCTCAATGACGTTCTGTGGCTTGACGTCCCGATGAGGATGGCCCGCAGAATGCGCGAACTCAAGAGCCGCCAATACTGCCGCTACAATTCGGTGCAGCAGTGTGTCTTCAATCGGGCGTCCGAGATCAGCCATGGTGCGCGTGCCCAACGGCATTACGTACCAGGAGTGGTGGAGCCGATCCCAATCCAAAATCGGCATGATGTTCGGGTGCTGAAGAGCAGACTGGATCTCGATCTCGCGACGCATTCGGTTCGGACCGAACTTGTTTCGGGATCGCTTCAGAACCAACACTGCGTCGTCGGACTTTCGGATAGCTCTGTAGACTTCTGCTTGGCCACCGACGGCTAGAGGACGCGGCGGAAGTCGGTAGGCCTTCCGTGTGCCACGAGTCGAGAGCGCCGAGCCCACGTTGCTAGTGACACGCGACCGGCGGACTTTTGTGCGCGACGGACGCACTTCGACTCGCGAAGAAAACCGCGACAGCAGTTCACGCTCCGAGATGGGAGTAGCAGCGCACCCCCTGCCGGCTACTGTCAGACGCCAGGCACCAAGCCCTTCTGCTTCTACCAAGCCAGCACGCTTCAACCAATTGATCGCCCAGGCGGCGCGATTCCTGTAGACGGGCCCGCCGCTGGCGAGCTGCGCGCCTCGCGCCTCCGCAGTTAGACCCAGCTCGCGCGCAGCCGCTTCGCACGCATCGGCGACAGCCACGGGCGCATCCTGCTGCGCCAGGTAGAGCAAGATCGGCTGGATGAAGGCCTTATATGATGGGACCGTCATTGCTGGTGCAGAATACCGTGACGACCTAGCGCCTGTCGCGAAGGAACGACGCCGTCGCCCGCAGAAGCGCCCCTGAACATCATGCGCTCGCGTCGAGTGGTGTTGCGGCGGCTTTGCGCGGATGATAGGCTCGCTCGCAGAGAGGCTCTTGGCTGGTGTTGGGTTCCGCTCAACTCCATGTAGGTGATGCTTCGTCACCTCTGTTCCGATGACGGCGCAAGATTCGCCGGACACTCCGTTTCACTTCGCGATCGGCGATATTGAAGGATTGCAAGAGTCTCTCGCTTATCTGACGCGAACGCATGGCACGCGGCGCACCGTCATTCGACATCCATGGGCTTCCGCGAATCGTCGCGATTCATGACCTCGCCGTCTTCACCGGCGTATCGGCACGTTGCCTATGGTGGCTCGCCTCCAACACGCTGAATACCTACGAGACATTTAGCCTTCCGAAGAAGAGCGGCGGCACTCGCCTGATTCAACGGCCAACGGGCCAGCTTCTACCCGTGCAGCGATGGGTCCTACGCAACATCCTCAATAGGCTTCAAACTACTCCGAACTCCTTCGGCTTCGAGAGGGGCCGCGGGCTTCGTCACCACGCCGAACAACACTCAAGTGCCCGCGCCGTTCTCACGCTCGACATCAAAGACTTCTTTCCCACGATCTCAATTGCGCAGGTGACGCATGTGTACCGCGTTGCGGGATACCCCTCCTCCGCGGCGTCGGTTCTCGCCCGGCTGTGCACGCACAACGGGGTGCTACCGCAAGGGGCGCCCACATCGCCACGCCTCGCAAACCTCGTCTGTCGCCGGTTGGACTGGAGGCTTTCGCACTTCGCACGTCGAAGGGGCATGGTATACACGCGATATGCCGACGACATGTCTTTCTCGGCATCGAGCGCTTCAGAGCTTGCCAGGGTGCGCCCTTTTGTATCTCACATCATCCGAGACTGTGGATTCCGGCTGAACGACAGCAAGTCGCGTTTGGTCGGTCCCAGGGGCAGGAAGGTGGTGACGGGCCTGGTTGTGGCGCAGAACGGTGTCGGCGTCGGCCGGCATCAGCTTCGCGAGCTACGAGCACGAATCCATCACGCCCACCGCCAACCCAAAGGCCCGCACGCCGCGTCCCTACAAGGCTGGCTCGACTATGTTTCGGACGTGGATCCGCTCCGATACCAGACTCTCGTCAAGTACATCGAGCGACTGAGAGGCGGCGGCACAAGCGGCCTCGCGGAGCTCAGGGTTCGCCCAGCCGGAAGTCAGCCGAAGAGCTCCGCCGAGGATGTCCCAACGATCGCTCCCATTTGATCCACTCATGGCTGGCCGGACAGGTCCGTCAAGGCTCCCAAGTTCGGGCGACAGTTGACCTTCTATGCCGTGCGGCGGACCTGGTCCAGGAATAGCAGCCAAGCCTCGACTTGGTTCCAACCCACCAAATTTCGGCTCACCATTCCTTCGCATTCGCTCGGAACGCTTCACCCCGAAGTCATCAGCAACACGGCGTCGGCCTGCGGCCTCGCCTTGCCGTTGTCGATTCCTTCCTGGCTCACCACCTAAGTTGTTCTAAATAACCGCATTTACGTTTTCGGCAATCCCCGTCTCCACAATGTCTCGAAGACTTGTGGCGGCGCTGCCGTGTTCCAGCGGCCGAATGGCCTGCTCGATCGCCAGCGGACTCAGGTGCATGTACCGCTGCGTCGTCGCCAGGGCGCGATGTCCGGCGAGCGCCTGAATCGATACGACGGGTGCGCCGCGCATCGCCAGGCGCGAGCAGAACGTGTGACGCAGGACGTATGGACCTGCGCTGCGCGGCTTCCGCCCGACCGCGAGCCCGGCCCGTCGTACCGCTCGACCGAGGATATACACCAACGCGTTTGCGTCGAGCGGACGTCCGTCAGACTCGCAGAGCACTCGCGGGCTTCGCAGGTGCCGCTGCTGCTTCAGGTGTGTCGCCAGACGGTCCGTGAGTGGCACGTAGCGAACGCGTCCACCCTTCGTCGATGTGATCTCGCCGCGCCAGTCGGAACGCTCGATCCGAAGCTGACGTGTGACGAGGTCAACGTCAGACCATTCGAGCGCGCATCTCGCCGGCTCGCAGGCCCGCATCCTGTCGCCCGGCACGGATGTGACGCCGGGCGATGCGTGAACTCCCCGTTTGGTGGCAGGCAGCTGATCCGCGACCTCTCGCGCCTCGTGGCGCGGACTCTCGAAAGCCCCGCGCGTCCTACTGCACGACCTGTGCGTACGACGTGGCCGTCGTGCTGCCGGCGTGTGCCGCGTCTCCGCTGTAGACGGCGCGGAGATTGTGCCGGCCCTTTGCAAGCGTTGACACCGTCAAGGTGCTCGCGCCACCGGCACCGACCGGAGCGGTCGCCACCGTCGTGCTCCCTTCCAGGATCGACACCGTGCCTGTGGGCGCGGCACCGGTCGACGTCGAAACAACCACCGTGAAGACCACCGCTTGGCGAACTGCCGACGGATTCGGAGTCGAGGTCAGCCTCGTCACGGTGCTCGCCTTGTTGACGACCTGGGTCAGGCTGGCATCACTCGGTTGATACACGCGGTCGCCGCTGTAGGTCGCGACGATGGTCGCGCTGCCCGCAGCCAGGGCATCGGTCGTCAAGGCCGCGCGCCCGGCGACCAGCGGTATCACCTGGAGCGTCGTCCGTCCGCGCGAGAACGTCACGCTGCCGGAGGGTGTGCCCGCAGTCCTCGAGGTCACCGTCGCGGTGAACGTCACCGCCTGACCGACCAGCGACGGATTGCGCGAGGAGGTGAGGCGCAGCGTCGTCGAGGCCGACGGCTCGACGACGGTCTGCGTGACGGCATTCGACGTGCTCGCCGCCGAACTGCGGTCACCGCTGTAGAGCGCCGTGATCGTGCTCGTGCCGGTGTCGAGCGTCGAAAGCGGCAGCGTGGCCGTGCCGCCCTGGAGGGGTGCGGTGGCCAGGGTGGTCTGTCCGCGTTTCAGCGTCACGGTCCCCGTCACGAGACCGTTGAACTGACTCGTGACCGCGACCGTGAAGACGACGGTTTCGCGGGGGCCGGACGGGTTGGGCGTCGAGGTGAGGGTGGTGGTCGTCGACGCCTTGGCCACACTCTGCACGAGAGACGCCGTGTTGCCGGTGCGATTGTTGTCGCCGGCATAGTTGGCGGTGATGGTGTGAGCCCCCACGGCCAACGTCGCGGGTAGCGTGGCCTGGCCACTGGCATCGAGCGGTGCGACGCCCAGCGTGGCCGAGCCGTCGAGGAACGTCACGGAGCCGCCGGGGATGCCGACGCCAGACGTGACCTTCGCCTTCAACGTAGTCGTCTGCCCAAAGATGGCCGGGTTCAGCGACGAGCTGAGCGCCACCTGACTCGCGATCCGCAGTGCGGTGGCCGTCGATGTACCCGTGACGGGATCGTAGTTGTCGTTGCCCGCCCGCGTCGCTGACACCGTGCATGTGCCTGTACCGCTCGTCATCGAGATGAGTGAGGCACCCCCGCTGTTGCCGCACGCCCCGCTCGCTGAGAACGTGACCGCGCCAGTCGTGGTGCCGCCGGTGGCGGTTGCGGTGAACGACGTGCCGAAGGAGGCCGCCGCCGGCGTCGTGACGGTCAGACCGGCCTGTTGCGCCTTTGTCGTGACGACGAGCGCGGGAGACGCGGTGGCCGCCTGGTAGGTGCTGTCCCCGGCCTTGGCTGCTGCGACCGAGCAGGCTTGTGAACCGCTGGTGATGGTGACGAGCGCGTCGGCATTGGAGCAGCCGCCGGAAGCGGTGAACGTCACCGCGCCGGTTCCGCTGCCGCCACGCGTCGTTGCGGTGAACTGCGTGCCGTAGACGGCCGTCGTCGGCACCACGACGGACAGCGGATCCTGTGCGATGCGGAAGACGGGTGTCACATCCAACCGGCGGCTCGAACCGTTGCCGAACGAGTCGGTGACATCCAGCTGCACGACACCGGGATAGGGACCGATTGGAGGAAACGTGCAGTCGAATCCCGTCGTCGAGGCGTTCGAGATGGTGCCTGCGACCGGAATGGACTGCTGCGCATTGAGCGGGTTGGGCAGGTTCAGCCAGCACGCTGGTGTCGGGGTGAGCGTCGCGAATCGCGAGGCATCGAGCGTGACGGTGTAGTGTGCCGGCGCGCCTTCTACGGGGCTGAGCGGCCCGGTGAAGGCAGTGATGGCGACAGGCTTCGGCATGACCGTGATATCCA
>Ga0209023_10006354_pt1 | contig 12495 bp, 7 predicted proteins | sample LakOneMetagenome_FD_187468 | JGI IMG/M metagenome (GOLD analysis project Ga0209023, IMG submission 187468) | Freshwater and sediment microbial communities from Lake Erie, Canada (SPAdes) (version 2) | ecosystem: Environmental > Aquatic > Freshwater > Lentic | place: Lake Erie, Canada | collected... | reverse complement strand
CCCGTAGGCGGAATTGCCTCGTGGAAACCGAAACAGCGAGCCAAGGCCTGCCTGACACCCGAAAGCGAGCACGCGTAGCGCGCAGCGCGGGGCGGAACAAAGTGGAGAAGGGCTTGCCCCTTGTCGGGCACGGTGGTGAGCTACGGTTCCGGCAAAGAGGCAACCGCACGGGAGAAGTCGAAGTGCAGGAGTCGAACGAGACCTCAGATTGTCCGGATTCAATCGATGCCGAAACAGCGGCTCTGGACCGCAAGGCGTGGCGGGATTTCACCCTTCTGGCTTATGGCCGGTTTCACGACGCCATGGAAGCCCGACACGACCGTCATCCCGAGTTCACCCCGTTCGCGTCCGCCGATCGCGCCGGGAAGACAAGTGGAACCTTCGCCTGGTGGTGGGGTGCAGAGGGCGAGATCAGGGAGACCATCAATACGATCAACGCCTGGTCCGTCAGGCTGCACGAGTGGGCTGCCTGGAACGACGTCATCGAGAGCTTCCGAAGCGATGAGGACCGATGGGATGTGCTCGCGCACTTTGCCGAGCCCGTTGCTTTCTTCTGCATGCTGCAACCAAGCAGTCTTTCGGACCGGCTGGCACTCACAGCTGAGAACACTATCCATCAGGCGAACCGGCGGCTCTTTCCGGGCGAGCCGGACCGTCTGGATCAGGACGAAAGGCCGGGAAAGCATCTGCGCAGGTCGGATCGTCGCAGGCAACTGGCGAGACTGGGAACGCGATGGGCTGAGTTCCCTGCCTTCATGCAGGCATTGCAGTCTGTCGACGGCGAGGTCTACCGGCAACTGACGCGTAACTTCCGCGACCTCGTCTCGCACTCCTTCTCACCCAGATTCATGACCGGATATGTCCAGCGCACCATTCGCTCGATCACACCGTTGCAGGAGATGGTGCAGCTTCCAAACGGCAACTATCAGGAACAGGATCATCCGACGAAGAAGGGCATCTCCTATGCGATGCACAGCCTGGAACCGCTACCTCTTGATGTCGCCTACGAAGCCAATCTGGCTGAATACCGCAAGGCTCACTTGGCCATGCGGAATTTCGCGACGCTGGTCGATGCTCTGTGCGATCGCATCGATCTCCTGCCTCCACGAGGTCCAAACCAGTTCTGAGAAAAAGTATTCGGCCGGCAATGCCTTGCTCTGGTTGCAGATGTCCGGCCTCGAGAATTCGAGATAGCGAAGCTGTCTGGTAGATCTAGCCGTTTACCAGTTCGTTCAACGGGCAGACAAAAGTCGGCTCGATACGCATTCCACTCTCAACAAGTCTGACCAGCGCACGATCGCCCCGGTGTTCCAGAACCTCGAACCGCTCACCTTCTTCGTCAGTTGTCACGGGGGCGGCGAAGCGCACCACATCGCCAACTCGGACCTCTCCGTCCACGGCCGGATACTCAACAACGGAGACCGCTTCTCCGAGCTCGGCTGAAAACTTCGAAGCCGCCTCATCGGCATCGACACGTTGCGCAAACACATACGCCGTATCTTCCCCGGCAAGAGAAACGCTGAGCGGCCCGAGCCCGTATCCGGCATAACGGCCATCGTCAGCCCGGATGCGATATCGCGCGTCAGTATTCATTGCCGGCCCTCCGTGTGAGGGCCTGAATCCTACCAGGTCCAGGTGTTGGTGCAAGCCATATTTCCAAGGCTCCGAAACCGCCTGGAAACAGCTTTCATATCCCGCAGAAGCTGCGCTTGAACAGGTCGTCAGGTGAGACCATCGAGGAGATCCCCAGCCGAACGGCCCTGCCGTTCACGAACGACATCCACGAAGTCGTCTACACCCAGAAGCCAGCCCTGCTGCACTGCACTGTAAGTGCCATGAAGGCCGCGTGGCAGCACCAGTCGCAAACGCTTGTTCTGCATCTCAGTCGTCTGGTTGGTGCTGATCGCAGTTTCCAGCGTCAGCAGATGCTTCTCCTCGATCCGGTCGGCTTCCGAAAGGACCTGACGCCATCGATCTTTGCAGGTGCTCTTGACGCCGAGCATCGTCAGATCGAGCGCGCTGAATGCAGGATTGTGATATTCGCCTTCGCCGGGAAAGAGAAAATCAGGCTTCGCGCGGTTTTCGGTGATCGCCGCGCGCTTGAATCGGATGCCGTTGGCTACCAGCAATTCCTGAGTATGGTGTTCAAGTGCCTGGCCAACACGGCTCTTGCGACGGTTCTGGACGGAAAGAGAAAACTGGATGAAAGGCTCGATGTCGTCCCGATGGAAACCCTCGACGAGCCGGTCTCCGATGATGTGGCGTTCCAGAGTTCTGAACAGGATTTCTTCCCGTTCCATCCACGCCAGCAGCGCCGTATCCGGCGACTGCCTGCAATCGATGTCCGGAAGGGTCTCTCTTGCGAATGCCGAGAATTCCGCAGTCTTCGGGAACACCCGTCCGAACCGGTCAAGCATCTGGTCGAGAAAGCTGTCGGTGGGTGGCGCGACTTCGATCCCGATGCTTTCGAGGATGTAGGTCGCGGCAAAACCAACCCGGTCCTGTTCGTTTTCAAGCTCTGCGCGAACCGAGAAACGCGGATGCTCCTCGCCTGAAAATCCGAACAGCCATTCCACCTGCCCCGCAGCGCTCGACCCGTTCTCGGCGATGATGACAAGCAGCGAGCCTTCACGCAGCCGCGCGATCACCAGGAGATCCCCTTCTCCCGCAAGCTGCGACACGGTAGTGGTGGGGAAGTAGAAGCGATACTCCGCTGCGCGATGCGTCTGCGCGGTGCGGGCGTTGTATAGCGTCAGGAACGCGTCCTCGCGAACAGGGTCGGGATCCTCGTCGCAAAGATAGATGAAACGCGCGTCGATCTTCGTTTTCTCTTCGGGTCGTCCCATGAAATCGAGCATTGCCCGGGTCGCGTTGTATTCATGCTGGTGCGACCGCGTCTCGTCGGCTTCCACCGCCGAGAGACGTTTGACTGCCACGCCATCGAAATACTCGCTCAGGTATCCGCGCTTCATCCCCTGATCTCCAACGTGTCCCGCTCGCTCCTGAGCCAGTCTGCCACCACTGCGGCCACCTGCGCAGGCGACCGCTTTCCTTTCCCCCGCATCGCGCATTCCCACACGGTGGCCACTCGCCAGCCCTGCTCGCTCAAAAGCGTCTGTGCACGCGCGTCCCGGGCCTGATTAGTTTCGACCTTGCGCAGCCAGAATTCCGGGTTCGTGCCAGGCACCTTATAGAGGCCGCAGTCGTGTCCGTGCCAGAAGCAGCCATGGACAAAGACGGCGGCATGCCACTTCCGAAGAACGATGTCCGGCTTGCCTGGCAAATGCCTGTCGTTGATCCGGTATCGGAAACCGACTGCGTGCAGCGCGTGCCGCAGGGCGAGTTCCGGCTTGGTGTTCTTGCCTCGTATGCCGGACATCATCCGGCTGCGGACATCGGCAGAGACGACGTCCGCCATCGGACTAGGCCGCGATCCCCAACCTCTGCTGCATGACGCCGCCTGCTTCCCGCTCTTTCAGCTCCACGATCCGCGGCGCCATGATTTTCGCCACAGCTTCCATCACGGGCACCACCACCGAATTACCAAACTGGCGGTATGCCTGGGTGTCGCTCACGGGGATCTCGAAATCATCCGGAAACCCCATCAAACGCGCACACTCGCGCGGCGTCAGCCGCCGTGGTCGTTTGCCCTTCCCGCGATGGATGAGAATTTCGCTTCCATCCTTGAAGTAGCGCGCAGAAAGCGTGCGGGTGTAATGATCCACACCCGGGCGCACCAGCCCGAAACCGAAGCCATTGCCGGCAGCCTGGTGTTTGGCTGCATAGGCTTGAAGGTAATCCCACAGATTTTGCGTCAGCGTGTATTTCTTGCTGACCGCGGCTTTCGGCCCTGTGGTGTAGTGCCGCTCGCAAGCCTCGCTTCCGTCCTCAGGGTGAAGGATGGAGGCAATATCCGGTCCCGTTTCCGGCATGCGCAGATCGTCGAAGGTGAAGTCCGTTTCCTCCCGGAAACCCACGATGATGATGCGCTCGCGATGCTGCGGCACAAAGCGCTTGCCGTCGATGACCTGCTTTTTGACCTGATAGCCAAGCTCGTTTTTAAGCACGTGCTCGATGACGCGGAAAGTATTTCCGCCGTCATGGCTCATCAGGTTCTTCACGTTTTCAAGAAGAAATGCCTTGGGCTTTTTCGTGGCGATGATGCGCTGGATGTCGAAAAAGAGCGTGCCCTGGGTTGTGCATTCGAACCCGTGCGGCCGACCCAGCGCATTCTTCTTGCTGACCCCGGCGATCGAAAACGGCTGGCAGGGGAAGCCGGCCAGCAGAACATCATGATCGGGCACGCTCTCGGCCTCGATCTGAGTGATGTCGCCGGCAATCTGATGATCGTCCCGGAAATGATTCTGGTAGGTCTGCTGGGAGAATTCGTTCCACTCACTGGTGTAGACGCAGCGCCCTCCGGCGCGCTCGAACCCGAGCCGGATGCCGCCAATTCCGGCGAAAAGATCGATGAAGGTGAAATCCGCCGGCGCGGTCGCGCCGGTCCGCGGCCCGAGCACTTCCCGCAGCTTTGCATCGAGCATCGGCGGAAGCGGAGTTTCACCCGAACGCCAGCGCCCGATCTGCCGCTCGCTGCGCCCCAGCTGCTGCGCAAGCCCCCGGATCCCGAACCGGCCAACGGCAAGTTCGAGCGTCTCGCGACATTCCATGAGTCGGGCGCCTCTGGGTAGATTTTCGGACATTCTGGCCGGTCGGATTCCCACGGGTCAACCCGCAGTCTCATCGGGTGGCGCGACTGTCGCAGGCACACGTCGCGCTAAGTGAGAACGCAGTGAGCGAGACCTGCGAACCCGCTAGGCTTGCCTTACGCAGTCAGGAGGGGATGCGTGTCAGGGGACGTCGAAGTCCGCGTCAGGCGGAACGGGAAGGTCATCGCCACCATCACGAGGCCCCTCCGCGAGCTCGATGGAAAGCCCGCGATTACCTACAAGGGGGAACTGCGGGAGATCGTCGACGGCGCCGTCGAGGTCGGCGGGCGTCCCGGCGAAGAACCTGCCGACGCGCCCGTTGCAAGCCCGGTTCAGGCCATGCCGCCTCCCGCAATCGCCGCGCTTCCGCCTGAGCACGAAGATCTGGGCACGGAAAGAGCAACGTGGCAGGACGACCCCGTTGCGGAGCCGCCTGACGCACGTCTGATTGTTGATGCCGGGCCAGGCACCGGGAAAACGCATGCGGCCTGCGCGCGGGTCGCGGCGATGGTCGGAAGCGGCATTCCTGCAACCCGGATTTGCCTGGTAAGTTTCACGCGCACGGCCGTGGTGGAGATCCGCAACCGCATCGCCAGGGCACTCGAAGACCCTGCCGACGCCGCAGGCGTCCGCATCATCACGCTCGATGCGTTCGCGTGGGCGTTGCAGTCGGGCTTCCTGAAAGAAGCGCGGCTGACCGGTAGCTATGAGGACAACATCAATACGGCGCGTCGCCTGATCCGGGAAGACTTGGACGTGCGAGACGACTTCGCGCGCATCGAGCACCTGATCGTCGACGAAGCGCAGGACATTGTCGGACCCCGCGCCGATCTGGTGCTGGCAATGGTCGACGCGCTTGATCCGCAATGTGGCATCACGGTCTTTGCAGACCGGGCACAGGCGATTTATGCTTTCTCCGAAGGAGAAGATGAGGCAAAGGGAACCAACCTGCTCGAAGCCCTGCAAGCCCGGGGCTTCCGGCAGATGCATCTGACGCAGGTCCACCGCACCGCCGACCCAAAACTCCTCTCGATCTTCACCGATCTGCGCCGCGACCTGCTCGAAAGCAAGCGGAAGGACATCGAAAAGCATGTGCGCAGCGAGATCCGTCGTCTGGCGCACGAAGATGCCGGAGAAGTTGGCACTCTGAACCTTGCCGACCTTCCTGCGGATTCACTCGTGCTTATGCGAAACCGGCTGGATGTGCTCATGGCATCCAGCCACGCCGGACTGCTGCCGCATCGACTGCGTCTTTCCGGCATGCCGGTGTGCGTGCGCGCGTGGGTGGCGCATCTTCTCTGGGATTGTGTGCAGCGACGCATCTCGAAGACCGATTTCGAACAACGCTGGCACGACCGTAATATCCAGGCTCCTTTCGACTGCGAGGAAGCGTGGAACCGCTGCGTTGAAGTCGCCGGCGACTCCGCAGTGGTGGTTGATCTGCACAGGCTGCGCACGGTGCTATCCCGCGCCAATCCGCCCATGCTGTTCTGCACGCCGGAGTTCGGCACCGCCGGACCCATTCTCGGCACCATTCATGCGAGCAAAGGGCGCGAGGCGCCGACCGTCTATCTCTATTTGCAGGATCGGGCCAAGGCGGATGAAACCGGTGAAGAGTCGCGCGTGATGTTTGTGGGGGCGACGAGGCCACGGGAGCGGCTGCTTGTTGGCACCACCGGAGCACCTGTTGGAACTAACACCAATGGGCGCGTGTGGCGTCGCACCGGAAACTACATCCAGGTGGAAGTCGGGCGACCTTACGATCTGGAACCCCCGTGTCTTGTCGGACGGCCGTTCTTCGCACGGCAGGAGGCCGCGATGGCTGCCCAGCGGGCATGGGCCTCGCAGCCCCTCCGTCAGCGCATGGCTCTGCGCGCCGAGGAGAGTGTCGGCTGGCAGTTCTGCCTCAACGATGGTGATCAACGCCTGGCGGGAATGACCGAGCGCTTCCGGCATGACATCTCGCAAATCGCCTGGTTCCTGAAAAAACATGTTGGATGGCTAGGCCATGCCCGATCGATCGGGCTTCGTTCGATGGTCGTGGCGCCTGACAGTCCTCATCTGGAAAGCATGCTCGAACCATGGAAGTCGAGCGGCTTTCTGTTCGCCCCTCTTTTGACTTCCCTTTCAGTCGCCAAACCGAGATCCCGCTGATGTCCGCCCGCGACACACTTATCAATCGCCTTACGCTCGATCTGATCGGTCCATTCGTTCCAGACGAAACCATCGACGCCAGACCCTCTGACGTCTATCTCACCGGCATTCTCTGGCCCCAGAACACGGCTGTTCCCCCAGAACAGGACGAACGCCTTGCAGTCGCGGGCGGCGAAGGCGACGCAAATGAAGAGACCGACGAGGCATCACAGCCTCCCGCGGCCCAGATGCGTCGCCCGTCCACGGCTGGGATCTCCTTCGCTTGTGCTTCGGACGACGGCAGGCCGCGGGTGATTGTCGAGGTGGGATGCGCACGCTACGAACCCCATCCGGAGGAGAAAGACAGATGGGTTCGGTTCGACTGCGCTGTCCCGCCCATTGAGATCGAACTCACGCCTGGGAACAGCGATATTCCGCTCACCTCAACTGGAATTGATGGTGTGCGTCTGAATGTGCGTGTGCTTCCGTTCGAATCCGGAACGCTCGCCACGATCACCCTGGTCAACGGCTCCATGCCCGAGCGAAGCCGCGAAGCCATCGAGAAAGCGACGCTTTTTCAGACGGGTCTCACGATCCGCGCGGCCGAAGGCTCACGGCTCATCACACGCCCAAGCCGGAAGGCCACCATCGATGCGGATGATCGCTCGAACGCTCTGCTTTTTCGTCGCTCTCGGGAGTATGCGACCGGGCATACCTGCTCGGCGCAGTGGGACACCGGCACCGATGGACGGGAAATCGACGCGGTCCGGACGGCGTGGATCCCGCAGGCCACCGCCAGGGCAGTCAGTCCGGAGGGCTCGCACCACTTCGCCCGGCTCACCGAAACTGGCGCTCTTGCGGCAGCGACGCTTGCAGGGAGTAGCGACAGCGAAATGGTTGGCCATCTTGGAGGACTGTGCGACGCCTATGGCGCCTGGCTTGACGACCAGCGTGCCTCGCTCCCGGACATCCCCGCCCCGCTGATGGAGACTGCGAACGCGCATCTCGATGAGATTGCGCATGTGCTTGGGCGGATGCGTCGCGGCGTCGATCGTCTGGCGTCGGACGGCGCGATGGCAGAAGCATTCCGCCTTGCCAATCTTGCGATGGAAACACAGCGTCTCTGGGGCGGATCGTCGCTGATCTGGCGCCCCTTCCAGCTAGGTTTTCTGCTGCTGTCGATGGAGTCTACGCTCGATCCGGATCACCCTGATCGCGGTGTCATGGATCTCTTATGGTTTCCCACCGGCGGCGGCAAGACCGAAGCCTATCTGGGCCTTGTTGCCATGGTGGCGTTCCATCGCCGGCTCGCCGGAGAAAGACCCGACGATGGCGATGGTGTGGCCTGCATCATGCGCTACACCCTGCGCCTGCTGACCACACAGCAGTTCATCCGCGCCGCTGCCACGATCTGCGCGTGCGACGCGATCCGCCGCGGAACGGTTGATGCGGGCCGCAGACTAAACCTTGGCAGGATCCCGTTCTCGCTTGGCCTGTGGGTGGGCAGCGATGCCACACCAAACTCGCGCAAGGTCGCGTTCGATAACCGGGGCGACGCATTCAAGCCACAGGCCCGTCAGCTCACGAAGTGCCCGTGCTGTGGCGCGGATCTGGACTATGTTCAGCGCCGCCAGACCGACCCCGTCGTCGTCGCATGCCGCACCGCAGGGTGCGCATTATCCAGCGCGCCGATCCCTGTGTTTTCCGTGGACGAGGATATTTACCAGCAGCGCCCGACGATGCTGCTGGGCACGGTCGACAAGTTCGCGCAGATCGTCCGCAACCCCGCCTCGGCCGCGCTATTCGGCGTCAATGCACCGATGCAGCCGCAGCTCATCCTGCAAGACGAGCTGCACCTGATCGCCGGGCCGCTCGGAACCCTCACCGGTCTTTATGAGACAGCGATCGACATCATCCTCTCGCACAACGGCAGCCAGCCCAAGATCGTTGGCTCGACAGCCACAATCCGCCGCGCGCAGGAACAGGTGCTTGCACTTTTCGATCGCGAAACCTGCCAGTTCCCTCCGCCCGGCCTCGATGCAGAGGATTCGGGCTTCGCCGTGCAGGACACCAGACTGGCGGGCCGGCGCTACATTGGTCTCACCACCGCAGGTCGATCGGCCAAGTTCACCCTGCAGGCGGTGTCCGCGTCGCTCATGAACGGCGCGCTACACGCGCTGAGCGAACAGGAGCGCGATCCCTACTGGACCCTGCTCTCCTACTTCAATTCGCTGCGCGAGCTCGGTGGCGCACTCGTGCTGATGCAAGACGACGTATCCGACACTCTCGCCCTTCTGGCTGCACGCACAGACGCCCAGCCCCGGCAGCTTTCCGAGATCGAAGAACTGACTTCGCGCCGCACCCAGGCGGATATCCGCGACATGCTCGACAAACTCGCCGTGCCCGTGGACCAGCCCGGCGCCGTCGATGTCGTGCTCGCCACCAATATGGTGAGTGTTGGCGTGGACATTCCCCGCCTGGGGCTGATGCTGGTGAACGGTCAGCCCAAGACCATGGCCGAATACATCCAGGCCACGAGCCGCGTCGGCCGTGGCAAGGTCGAGGGCCTGGTTGTTGCGCTTCTTAACAATGCAAAGCCGCGCGACCGCTCGCACTACGAAACATTCAGCACCTGGCACTCGATGCTCTATCGGTTCGTTGAGGCAACGAGTGCGACGCCTTTTGCTTCCCGGGCACGCGACCGCGCCCTGCATGCGGTCCTCGTGGCGCTCGTGCGTCATCTCATCCCGCAGATGCTAGAAGATCCCGCATGGTCAGATGACAGCATCAGGCAGGCGCGGGACCTGATCGACCTTGTGGTTGCCCGCGCTGGCAGGATCGATGCAAGCGAGAGCGATGTTCGCGACGAGCTGCACCGCCGCCTTGATGCCTGGATACGACGGGCGCCGGAGATTTACTGGAAGAGAAGGGGTTCGCGCGCTTCGTCCCTGATGCAGAGCGCCGAAGAAGCAGCAGCGCGGCGCGCAACCGGGCGCGCCGTGGGGCAGGCGTGGCCCACACCCAACTCAATGCGCGGCGTGGAACCCGCGACATCCTACCGTCTCGTCCCCGGCCTGAGGAACATCGATGCCGCGCAATAAACTCGGGGATCTGCGCCGCAGCGCAGCTGCCTCTTTGTTCGGTCCGGGCGCCGTCGTGGACTTTCGCGCAGGCGATGCACCTATCTCGGCCGTCGCCGCAGGTCTGGAAGAGTGGGACCGGAACTTCCCGCCTGCGGGTATGCGAAACGAACAGACGGTGCTGGAAGCGCGCTTGCAGAAAAAGCTTGGCGTGCATGGCTTCCGGCTTCCCCCGGTTTCTCCCGAAGAGTTTGACCAGTCCGACAACAAGGCCCTTGTCGCCGTCCGGTATCCAAACTGGCTGCAATGCCCGCAGTGCAGTCGCCTCGCCGAATCGCGGGCATGGTCGGACGAAACCGGTCAGCCTGGCCTTTACTGCGCGCAGTGCACGCAACGCATGCCGGGTCGCCGGAAGGTCTGGGTGGTTCCCGTGCGCTTCGTGATGGCCTGCGAGGCCGGTCATCTGGATGAGTTCCCGTGGCACGCATGGGTCCGGCACAAAGAAGGCTGCGACAAGCGCACATTTCTCAGCCTCAAATCCGAGCGGGCGGGCCTCGCAGGACTGATCCTGAGTTGCCCGAGCTGCCATGCATTTCGCTCAATGGACCGGGTGTTTTCCGAAGAGACCTGGGAAACCTTTCCCAACTGCCGCGGACGCCGGCCATGGCTCGCCGGCGCGGATGAGACCTGCGACAAGAAAGCGCGGGCCGTCCAGCGCGGCGCTTCCAACCTCTACTTCCCGGTCGTCGAGTCGGCACTGAGCATCCCGCCATGGTCTGACCAGATACAGGAAGCCATGGGTGTGATGTGGGATCAGTTCGTGCACGTCGAAGATCCCGATGAAAGGGCGCTCCTGGTTCGGATCCTGGCGAAGAACGAATTGAAGCCCGTTCTTGAAGAGCTGGGCCTGACCCAAGAATCATTCACCGAGCAGCTCAACCGGCGCCTGAGTTCGCATGAGCAGATCGACACTGAAAACCTGAGGGGTGAGGAGCATCGGCAGTTCACAAGTGGAGTTGCCGATCACGGCCCGGACCGCGAGTTCGAGATGCGTCCGCAGACGGTTCCAGCCGGGATTTCACAATGGTTCTCTCACCTCGTGCGCGTAGTCCGTCTGCGCGAAGTGAGCGCACTGAAAGGGTTCACGCGTATTCACCCGCCCGGCGACCCGGATTCACCTGATATCGCTCCACTTTCGGCACGTCGCCTCGACTGGCTTCCAGCGATAGAGGTGCGTGGCGAGGGCATTTACCTGGAACTCAATCCCGACGCGCTGTCTCGCTGGGAAGCGCAGCCTGCGGTCGTCGAACGCATCCGCGTCCTGGACGAACGCCACCAGGCACAGTGGCGCGAGCGCTTCGGCGACGAAAATCCGCCAAAGCCGATCACGCCGCGGCGCGTTCTCGTGCATACCCTCGCCCATGCACTGATGCGCCAGCTCACGCTCGACTGCGGCTACTCCTCAACCGCACTCAGGGAGCGGCTGTATGTGAATCATGGCGACACCCCGATGGCGGGGCTTCTGATCTACACGGCCACGACCGACGACGATGGCACCTTGGGCGGCCTTCAACGCGAAGGCAGGCCCGAGCGGATGGAGCGCACCACCAAAGCCGCAATCCAGGCGCAGGCATGGTGCTCCTCGGATCCGCTGTGTATCGAAGACCTTCTTGCAGGCGAAAGCGGCATGTCGCTGGCTGCCTGCCATGCCTGCGTTCTCTCGCCCGAAACCTCGTGCGAAGAGTTCAACCAGTTCCTTGACCGCATGCTTCTGGTTGGCTCACCGAAAGATCCTGCAATCGGGTTGTTCCACCAGCTCATCGCGGAGCATCACTGATCATGGCGACCATGTGGCCGCGGGTGCTGCCAGCCTCGATCCGCGCGGAGTCCCGACGCTCCTCCGAAATCCGTGTCTTCGATGCGTTCGCCGACCAGCTTGGACCTGGATGGGTCGTCTTTTACTCGCGCCCCTGGCTCGGTGAAACGCATACCGGCGCCGAGATCGATGGCGAATGCGACTTCATCGTCGCGCATCCCGATTACGGCGTGCTGTTCATCGAAGTCAAAGGCGGAGCGATCACCTACGACCCGAACACAGACCGCTGGACCAGCCGCGATCGCTACGGAATTAATCACACCATCAAAAATCCGGTCCAGCAGGCGTTGCGCAGCAAGTATGCCTTGCTGGAAAAAGCACAGGCTGAGCGTGGATGGCCCAATGGCCATATCCGCTTTCGCCACGGGGTCATTTTTCCTGATGTCCCGTCCGTGCCGCAGAACATGGGGCCGGATAAGCCTCGCGAAATCTTTGCAACACGCCCCGATCTCGGTCAACTCGCCGACTGGATCGTTCAGCGGCTTTCGGGCGGAAACAACGACCCACTGGGGCCGCACGGCATCCGGGTGCTTGAACACCTTCTTGCACGCCCCATTCAGTTGCATTCCCCGCTTGCCTATTCCAGCGCGGACGACGACGAAGCGATCGAGAACCTCACTCCCCAGCAGTTTCATATCCTCAACGCGTTCGAAGACCATCGTCGTGTCGCCGTATCGGGCGGTGCCGGCACCGGGAA
>Ga0209023_10006352_pt1 | contig 12497 bp, 11 predicted proteins | sample LakOneMetagenome_FD_187468 | JGI IMG/M metagenome (GOLD analysis project Ga0209023, IMG submission 187468) | Freshwater and sediment microbial communities from Lake Erie, Canada (SPAdes) (version 2) | ecosystem: Environmental > Aquatic > Freshwater > Lentic | place: Lake Erie, Canada... | reverse complement strand
CGCTGGCGATGTCGCAGGACCGCCACGGCGGCGGCGCCTTCATCCGCGTGATCGCCCGCGCCTACGCCGAGAAGAACGACGGCCTGCGCAAGTTCCTGTCCGACCAGTACGGCCACGTGCTGCGCGACTTCGCCAAGGCGATCGCCGGCTGCGTGCCAGAACTCGGCAAGGAGGCCCTGTACTGGCGGCTGGACTTCCTATCCGGCGCCCTCACCTATGCCATGGCGGATTTCGGCCTGATCAAGCGCCCGAGCGGCGTCACCGAAACCTCGCACCGCAGCCATGCCGCCGAAGAGCTGATCCGCTTCGCCGCCGCCGGCCTACGCGCCGACCCGGTCAAGTAACCAAGATTCAACAAGGACTTGTAGAACATGCCTGAGAAACTGCTTGTACGCCGCGCCGCGGTGCTGGGTGCCGGTGTGATGGGCGCGCAGATCACCGCGCACCTGATCAATGCCGGAGTCGATACCGTGCTGTTCGACCTGGCCGCGAAGGACGGCGACCCCAACGGGATCGTGCTCATGGCCGTCGCCAACCTCGGCAAGCTGTCGCCGGCACCGCTGGCCAGCAAGGCGCTGGCCGACGCGATCGTCCCGGCCAATTACGACGGCGGGCTGGAACTGCTGGAGGGCTGCGACCTCGTCATCGAGGCCATCGCCGAGCGCATGGACTGGAAGCAGGACCTGTATCGCAAGATCGCCCCCTTCGTGCCCGCGCATGCGGTGCTGGCGAGCAATACTTCAGGCTTGGGAATCAATGCCTTGTCGGATGTTCTTCCGGAAGAACTTCGACACCGGTTCTGCGGCGTGCATTTCTTCAACCCGCCACGCTACATGCATCTCGCCGAACTGATCCCGGCCCGGACCACCGACAAGTCCGTGCTGGAAGGCCTGGAAACCTTCCTCACCACCCAGCTCGGCAAGGGCGTGGTGTATGCCAAGGACACGCCGAACTTCATCGGCAACCGGATCGGCGTGTTCTCGATCCTGGCCACGATCCACCACACCCAAGAAGCGGGACTGGGTTTCGACGAAGTCGATGCGCTTACCGGCCCACTGATCGGCCGGCCGAAATCCGCGACCTACCGCACCTCGGACGTGGTCGGGCTCGACACCATGGCGCACGTGATCAAGACCATGGCCGATACCCTCCCCGGCGACCCGTGGCACAAATACTTCGCTTCGCCGAAATGGCTGGACGCACTGATCGCCAAGGGTGCGCTGGGCCAGAAGACCGGCGCCGGCATCTTCCGCAAGGTCGGCAAGGACATCCTCGTCCTCGACCTGCAGAAGCAGGACTACCGCACTGCCGATCGCGCCGCTGCGCCCGAGGTCGTCGAAATCCTCAAGCTCAAGGATCCGGCGGAGAAGTTCGCCAAGCTCCGGGCCAGCGAACACCCGCAGGCAAAATTCCTGTGGGCGCTGTTCAGAGACTTGTTCCACTACTGCGCCTATCAGCTTGAATCCATTGCGGAAACTGCACGCGACGTGGACTTCGCGATCCGCTGGGGCTACGGCTGGATCCTCGGCCCGTTCGAAACCTGGCAAGCCGCCGGCTGGAAGCAGGTCGCGGAGTGGATCGCCGAGGACATCGTCGCCGGCAAGGCGATGAGCAGCGCGCCGCTGCCGGACTGGGTGTTCGATGGTCGCGACGGCGTACACGGTGCCGAAGGCAGCTACAGCCCGGCGCGCAATGCCAAGCTGCCGCGTTCGTCGCTGCCGGTTTACAAGCGCCAGCGATTCCCCGACCCGCTGCTGGGCGAACGCTTCGACCCAGGCGAGACCGTGTTCGAAAACGATGGCATCCGCCTCTGGGCAGACGCCGGCGACGACATCGCCGTGGTGTCGTTCAAGACCAAGATGCAGACGGTCAACGATCAGGTGCTGGATGGCCTGCAGGAAGCCATCGACATCGCCGAACGCAAGTTCGCCGGCCTGGTGCTGTGGCAGCCTAAGGAACCGTTCTCGGCCGGTGCCGACCTCGCCGGTGCGCTCGGCCTGCTGCAGGCCGGCAATGTCGCCGGCTTCGAGGCGATGGTCGCCAACTTCCAGGCCACCAGCCAGCGCATCAAGTATTCGCTGGTGCCGGTGGTCGTGGCCGTGCGCGGCCTCGCCCTGGGCGGCGGCTGCGAATTCCAGATGCACAGCGCGAAAACGGTCGCGCACCTCGAAAGCTACATCGGCCTGGTCGAGGCCGGCGTCGGCCTGCTGCCGGCCGGTGGCGGATTGAAGGAACTCGCGGTGCGCGCCTCCGAAGCCGCGGGTCCCAACGGCGACGTGTTCGCCGAGCTGAAGAAGGTGTTCGAGACCATCGCGATGGGCAAGGTTTCCGCATCCGCCGTCGAGGCGAAGGAACTCGGCCTGTTGCGCGACGACGACGTGGTGTCGTTCAACGCCTTCGAACTGCTGCACATCGCCAAGGCGCAGGCCCGCGCGCTCGCCGAGCGCGGCTATCGCCCGCCCCTGCCCGCGCGGCGCATCCGCGTCGCCGGCGACGTCGGCATCGCCACGTTCCGCATGCTGCTGGTGAACATGCTGGAAGGCCGTTTCATCAGCGACTACGACAACGAGATCGCAACCCGCATCGCGACCGTGCTGTGCGGCGGCGAAGTCGATCGCGGCGCGCTGGTCGACGAGGAGTGGCTGCTGAAGCTCGAACGCAGGCATTTCGTCGAACTGGCGCAGCAGCCGAAGACGCAGGAACGCATCGCCCACATGCTCAAGACCGGCAAGCCGCTGCGCAACTGAGCGACGACGAGGACATCGAAATGACCAAGCAAATGCAAGACGCCTACATCGTCGCCGCCACCCGCACCCCGGTCGGCAAGGCGCCGAAGGGCATGTTCCGCAACACCCGTCCCGACGACATGCTCGCGCATGTGCTGCGCAGCGTGGTCGCGCAGGCGCCGGGCATCGACGTCAGCCGCATCGACGACGCGATCATCGGCTGCGCCATGCCGGAAGGCGAGCAAGGCATGAACGTGGCGCGCATCGGCGTACTGCTGGCAGGCTTGCCTAACACCGTCGCAGCGCAGACCATCAACCGCTTCTGCTCATCCGGCCTGCAGGCTGTGGCGCTGGCCGCCGACCAGATCCGCATGGGCAACGCCGACCTGATGCTCGCCGGCGGCACCGAAAGCATGAGCATGGTGCCGATGATGGGCAACAAGGTCGCGCTGTCGCCGTCGGTCTTCAACGACGACCACGTCGCCATCGCCTACGGCATGGGCATCACCGCGGAGAAAGTAGCCGAGGAATGGAAGGTTTCGCGCGAAGATCAGGACGCGTTCGCGCTCGCTTCGCACCAGAAGGCCATCGCCGCGATCGCCGCCGGCGAATTCCGCGACGAAATCTCGCCCTACGAAATCGTCGCCCACTTGCCCGACCTCGCCGGCAATGCGATCCGCCTGAAGAAGGCGCTCGCCGACACCGACGAAGGCCCGCGCCCTGATACTTCGCTGGAGGGCCTGACCAAGCTGCGCCCGGTGTTCCGCAACGGTCAGTTCGGTGGAACAGTGACGGCGGGCAACTCCTCGCAGATGAGCGATGGCGCAGGTGCGGTGTTGCTCGCTTCAGAGCAGGCAATCAAGGATTACGCCCTGACCCCGCTCGCGCGCTTTGTGAGTTTCAGCGTGGCCGGCGTGCGCCCGGAAGTGATGGGCATCGGCCCGATCGCGGCGATCCCGAAGGCACTGAAGCAAGCGGGATTGACGAAGGATCAACTCGACTGGATCGAACTCAACGAGGCCTTCGCCGCGCAGGCGCTGGCGGTGATCCGCGATTCGGAGCTCGATCCGTCCAAGGTGAATCCGCTGGGCGGCGCGATCGCACTGGGCCATCCGCTCGGTGCGACCGGCGCGGTGCGCACCGCGACGATCGTGCATGGCCTGCGCCGTCGCAAGCAGAAGTACGGCATGGTGACGATGTGCATCGGCACCGGCATGGGCGCAGCGGGAGTCTTCGAGTCGTTGTGAAGCCCAGCGGGCGTCGGGGCTTCTCACCCCGACGCCCGTTGTTCACATCACGAGTCGTTGCGATAACGGACCACAGTCCCCAGGATCGTGCCCTGCGGCGGAAGATTGCAATTCACGCCGATTCCGTAAACGCTCCAAGGTCCTGTATACGACACAGAGCCAGCCGCTCCGGGGGCCAGGGTCGCGGATTGAGTGACCAGCGTACCGACGCCGTCGCTGGCCCAGCTTGTTCCGGGCAACAGGGTGCAACTGATCGTCACTTCGTTCGCGGAGCCATTCTTGAGATAGACATACACGTTATCGACTGTCGCGCTACCCATGCCGTAAGTTTCGGCAAGCTCGAACGCGCACGCAACCGCGATCGCCTGGGTTCCCACGTTTTCCGCACCCGACACGCGGTTGCGGATGGTGTTGGTCACGCCCGGCGTGAAGGCCTGGCACTTGTCCACGGCATTGCTGCTGACGTAATGCGACTGCTCGGCCAACGCGGCCGGGCTCGCCCCCAGCAGCATGCCGAAGAACGCGGTCGCAAGCGCCGCTTTTGCTGAAACGCCCATCATTTCCTCTCCCTTGTTGTTCGTGCCGCCCATTTGCGACACCCGGATCGGGCAATGCGCTAAGCCAGCCGTTGCCGGTGGCCCGCTCGCCCGCATTGATGAACGCCTAGCGCTGGAAAACCCGGCCAAGGCTTTTAGACATTCGTGCCGATGGCGTGGGCGCTTATCCGCCGATGGTCGCGACGCCGTCCTCGTCGTACCAGGTGGCATGGGTCTCGGCGATGACGGCATGCGTGGGCAGGTTGCAGACGATACCGACGGTGTAATAGCCGAGGTCGCCATCTTCCTCGTCGGGCGTGTCGTCCGCGCTGAAGTCGACGTGCACGGAAGCGGCCGGGTCGATGCTCGCGGTCGTCTTGGCGATGACCGTCCCCACGTCGCCGAAATGCCCGCTCAATTCGGAGCAGGTGACCGTGAACGCGGTGTTTCCGTTGTTGGCGATCTGCACGCCGGCATCGGCGACCGGCTGGACCCCGGCATCGCTGCCGATGCTCTCGAAGGCGCACGCCACGTTCATCGCCGCACCGATGTTTTCCGCTCCGGTGACGCGGTTGCGGACCGTATTCGTCGGTCCAGGGGTGAAGGCCTGGCAATGCGCAGGCGCATTCGAGTCGCTGACGTAGACTTGGTGGTTGGCATGTGCGCCGGTCGCGAAGAAAGCGACGCCGATGGCGAGTGCCGCAGCCAGGCCGCTGCTGATATTGGTGTTCATGGATTCCCCCTGGAATGCGGTCGTTCGGTGAAAGCGGGAACACTGGAACCCCCATCGCCGGCATTCAAGCCCGACGCCGTTCCAGTGGAGAGCTTGTTATTTGCGCGCCAGCCCCATGACCTCGAGGTGGAAACTGCCATCCGGGTTCTGGCTGACGACATAAGCCTCGTTCGGCAATTCGCCACCCACCCCGGTGGAGAACAACGTCAACCAATCCTGGACGGCGCCCCGGTTCGGGAAGTCGGCGCCGATCCTGCAGACGGTGGAACGGCAGCTCGCGCGGTAGTTACCCGGCACCGCGCCGATGCGACGGATTTCGTCGCTGGCGCTCGCCGCCAGCAGCTTCGCTTCCTTGGCGCTGGCCCATGCGGCGTCGACGGGTTCGGTGGCATAGCGCGCCGCGAGCGTGTCGCGGAAAGCGCGGCCCTTTCGCTCCTGTTCGGCCTGCGCCGCCTTGCGGCGTTCGCGTCGTTCCGCCAGCGAAAACCGTGGGCGCGCGCGGGAACCACTTGCAGGCGGCGTCGCCTGCGACGTTGAGGTTTCATGTGCCGTGACAACGGAGTCGCCAGCGGGTGGCGCAGGTCGCTGGCGCCATGCGATCGTCACACCCACGATCAGTACGATCACAAGCAATCCGGCAAGCATTGGCCAGATCGTCCTGGGGGTGCCTCTTGCGGGCACGGGGCTTTCGCTCATGCGGCCGGATTCCTCACCCCACCGGGCAGATCAGACGCCTTCAACGCCGTCTTCGTCCATCCAATCCGTATAGGTTTCGCCCATCACGGCGTGCGTCGGCAGGTTGCAGACGATGCCAACGGCATAGGAACCGAGGTCGGTATCCCCCGTATCTGGAGTGTCGTCCGCGGTGAATTCGACGAATTCGTATTCGCCTGGCGCGATGGATGCGGTCGTCTTGTTGATGACCGCACCGGCGTCGCCGAAATAACCGCTCAATTCCGAGCAGGTGACCGTGAACGCGGCGTTCCCGTTGTTTGCTATCTGCACGCCCGCGGCATAAGGCGGCAAGCCGTAGTCGAAACTGCTGATGTTCTCGAAAGCACAGGCCACGTTCATCGCAGCACCTATGTTTTCGGAGCCCGTGACGCGATTGCGAACCGTATTCGTCGCTCCGGGGGTGAAAGCCTGGCAACGCGCGGGCGCATTGGCATCGTTGATGTAGACCGAAGAGCCTGCCTGCGCGTTGGCGACAACGACCACGCTTCCGATGGCGAGCGTCGCGAGAAAGGATTTCATGGTGGTGTCCAATTGCATTCCCCTGGTGTGCACGGTGTAAGGAGTAATGGATCGGTCGCGTCGCTGTTCCCCGTTCGACAGGCGCCGTGCGTTCGCCGCGCTGGAGCATATGCTACGTATCGTAGCGCCGGCTATTTCTTCCGTCCCGCGCCATAGATCTCGACCCGCACCGAACCATCCGGATTTGTAATCTGGTGCGCAGTGGCCACCGGCAAGCGGTCGCCCACGCTACTCATATAGAGCTGCAGCCAATCGGCGGCCGCGCCGGCATTCGGGAAATCGCCCCGGATCCGGCACATCGTCGAACGGCATTCGGCCTGGAAGTTCGCGGCCTTGGCGCCCGCATCGCGCATCGGACCCGAGTCCTGCAGCGAAGCCAGGTCCTTTTCGTGCGCATTCGACCATGTCGGGTCGGTTTTTTCCGTGGAAAACCTGCCAACCATCGCGGCATTGCGTTCGCGATTGCGGGCCTGCGTCGCTTCCGCCATACGCTGGCGTTTCTCCATCATCTCGGCCATATCCTTGGCCGTCGCCGGCCCCCGCTGTCCGGGCGACTTCGCTGCCAGCGCGCGCATTTGTTCCGCCGTAAGGCGATGGACCGGTGTGGCGCGGCTCGCCGCATCAGGCATGGCCCCCGATCGACTCGCATCGGCGTGGAGCTGCCGGTACAACGTGACCCCCGCGATGACGGCGATGACCACCGCCAGCAAGACCCATGGCAAGCGCGAACGGCGCGCCATTGTCGCGGAACCGTGGTTCATCGAAACCCCTTGGCCATATGCATGCGAATCCATGTCTACGCAAACGAATCGAGGCGCCCCGGCCAGGAGCGCCTCGCAGGCAGACCTTCGATCAGGCGCCGTTGTCGACGACGTAGGCCACGTAGGTGTCGTTCACCACGCCGTTCTTGGGCAATGTGCAGGTCAGGCCAACCAGCCAATCGTTGAAGCCAAGATCACTGGAACCGCCGTCTTCCGGCGTGAACAGCACGGAATTCTGAACCCCGGCATCGACCGTTGTGGTCTTGCTGATGAAATAGCTGAATTCGCCTTCGGGGCCAACGGCCAGCGTGCACGGGATGTCGAATGCGGCTGCGCCATGGTTGTTCAGGTACAGCGTGATCGATTGCACGCCATCCTCGGTCATCGCGCCCGAGTCCACTTCGAAGGCACAGGCGATCGCGAGCGGGTTGCCGATGTTCTCGGAACCGATCACGCGGTTGCGGATCGTATTGGTGACGCCGGGCGTGAACGCCTGGCAATGCGCCATCGCGCTGCTCGCGATGATTTGCGGCACTTCCGCCGCATTGCCGGCCGCCGGCGCGAACGCCGCGGAAATGGCGAGGGTCAACAAAGACGCCTTAACGCTCAGATTCATGGATTCTCCCCTGTCGTCCAATCGGCCCGGGATGGGCGTATACCGACGGGAAGATAGCCCGACGGAAATGACACGTCCAGCACCCGCCTTCGCCGCCTCGGGCATGGCACGACACGATCCGGCTACTGTTCGGCGATCCCGAGCTCCTGCAGCGCGTCGCGCATCAGCCTTCTTGCCGCGTCGCTGAGGCGTTCATGGTCGAGGGCGTAGCGGATCGTGGCCTCGATCAGCCCGATATGGGTCCCGCAGTCGAAGCGGGTACCGCGGAAGCGGAAGGCATCGAACCGCGCATCCTTCGCCAGCAGCGCGGCGATCGCGTCGGTGAGCTGGATTTCGTCGCCGTTGCCGGCGCCCGTTCGCTCGATTTCGGCGAAAATCGACGCCGGCAGGATGTAACGTCCGACCACCGCGAGCGTACCGGGCGAGTCCTCTGGACGCGGTTTCTCGACGATTCCCCGGATGCGCCCGCTCTGGTCGTCGAAATCCGGAACCGTGGCGATGCCGTAACTCGAAACCTGCGAACGTGGGACATCCTGCACGGCCACGACCCCCGCCCCGGTGGCTTCGGCGTGGTCGGCCATCTGCTTCAACGCGCCGTCGCCGCGGTTCCAGATCAGATCGTCCGGCAGCAACACCGCGAAAGGCTCGTCGCCCACCACGGGTTTCGCGCACAACACCGCATGGCCGAGGCCGCGCGCCTCGGGTTGGGTCACGAACACCGCGCGCACGCCCTCGGGCAACACGTTGCGCACCAGCTCGAGCTGCTCCTGCTTGCCGGAGCGCTCCAGCTTCTGTTCGAGTTCGTAAGCCTTGTCGAAGTAATCGGCCACCGCATGCTTGTAGCGGTTGGTGACGAACACCAGCGTGTCGCAGCCGGCTTCGATCGCCTCGTCGACGGCGTACTGGATCAGCGGCCGGTCGACCACCGGCAGCATTTCCTTCGGAACGGTCTTGGTGGCGGGGAGAAACCGCGTGCCGAGCCCGGCCACGGGAAACACGGCCTTGCGCACGCGCCGATTCGGTTGGGGCATCTCAGGTCCTGCGCGCTTGCCTTGCCGGGAAGGTGATGACTGTCGTTGGCTGCTGCGCTTCCGCTTCGTCCGCGATCGGGGCGAACTCCGGCACGGCCTCGCGCAGCAGCAACAATAGGGTATCGACGTCGTACGCCGCCACCGCCCCTTGCAGCCGATCCAGCGCGAGGTCGAGGTCCGAAGCATCCACCGGCCGCGCCTCGGCCTGCAGGATCTTGGGATGCGAGGTCGGGCGATAGCGTTCGTCCGCGTGGAACAGCGACTCATGCAGCTTCTCGCCGGGTCGCAGCCCGACATAGGCGATGGCGATGTCCTTGCCGGGTTGCTTGCCGGCGAGGCGGATCATCTGTTCGGCAAGCAGGCGGATCGGCACGGGTTCGCCCATGTCCAGGGTGTAGACGGCCTGCTGCGCGCCGATCGCCGATGCCTGCAGGATCAACTGGCATGCTTCGGAAATGGTCATGAAGTAACGCGTGACCTCGGCGTGGGTCACCGTGACCGGACCGCCGTTGCGGATCTGCTCCCTGAACAAGGGCACGACGCTGCCCGCCGAATCGAGCACATTGCCGAAACGGACGGTCACGAAGCGCGTGCTGTGTTCGGCGGCGAGCCCTTGGCACACCATTTCGGCCATGCGCTTGGTCGCGCCGAGCACGTTCGCCGGATCCACTGCCTTGTCGGTGGAGATCAGCACGCAGGATTCGACGCCGGCCTCGCGGCTCGCCCGGGCCACGGTGTTCGTGGCCAGCACGTTGTTGCGGACCGCTTCGCGCAATTGCGCTTCGAGCAACGGCACCTGTTTGTAAGCCGCAGCGTGGAACACCGCCTGCGGCTGCGCACGATCCAGCGCGTGGCGCATCACCGCGGGATCGCCGCAATCGCCAAGCACCGCGACGCACTCCACCTGCGGGAAATCGCGCCGCAACTCCGCCTCGATGGTCATCAACGCGAGTTCGTCGATTTCCAGTAGGCCGACGGTGCGCGCGCCATGCCGGGCGCATTGCCTGCACAACTCGCTACCAATGGAACCGCCGGCGCCGGTCACGAGCACGCTCCTGCCGCCCAGCCACGCCCGAATCGCCTTCCAGTCCGGCTTCACCGGCTGGCGCCCGAGCAAGTCCTCGATCGCGACTTCTTTCAACTCGCCGGGGCGCGAACGCCCGGCGAGCACGTCGTCCAGCCGCGGCACCATGCGGAACGGAAGGCCGGATTTCTCGCAAGCCTCGACCACGTTGCGCATCGCCTCGGCATCGAGTTCGGGCAAGGCGATGATCGCCAGTTGTGCCGCCACTTCCGGGGCCAGCCGTTCCAGATCGGCGATGCTTCCGAGGATCGGCAATCCCTGCAGCTCGCTGCCGTGCAGGCGCGCGGCATCGTCCAGGAAGCCGACCGGCTGGTAGGTACCGGCGCGGCGCAGATCACGGACGAGGGTCTCGCCGGCTTCGCCAGCCCCGAGGATGAGTACCCGAACCGTGGCGCGACCGCCGCGCTTCTGGGTGGTGTCTTTCCAGCTGCGGTACAGCAGGCGCGGCATGCCCAGCAGGGCGCTCAGCACCACCGGATACAGCACCAGAACGGTCCGCGGGACCATGTCCAGCCGGTTGTAGAAGAACAGCGCGATGATGATGGCGAGTAGCCCGAACAGCGCCGCCTTCATGATGTTGACGAGGTCGGGGACGCTGGCGAAACGCCAGACCCCGCGGTACAGGCCGACACGCCAGAACACGAGCCCCTGGAACACGAGGACCAGCAGAATTTCGGTGGAAAAGGCCTGCAAGTGTCCGGATCGGGGCTGGATCGCATAACGGAACTGATACAGGCCGTACCAGCTCAACCAGACCATGCACAGGTCGTGGACCACGACCGCAACGCGGGGCAGCGAAACTTCAAACCGATCCCTGATCGTCATGACTGCCATTGCCGCCCCTGGGACATCCGGTCCTGCCTGAGCCATAGCCATGCCACCGTGGCCGCCGCGTATCCCGTTCCCAGCGCGACCACTCCAACCCCCGTTCCTGCCTCCCGGGCCAGCACCATAGTGGCCACGGCACAGGCTGTCCACACCGCATAGGCCATGCTCACCGGCGCGTGGCGCCGCAACCGGCCGGCCCAGCGCTGGTAGACGTGCTGCACATGCGGCTTCCACCACTGCTCGCGACGGAGCATGCGCGTTGCGAGCGTGAGGGCCGCGTCGACGAGGAACGCGGAAAGCGGCAGCCACGCCAGCCATGGCCAGCGCACCGCGCCTGCCGGCAGCCACGACAGCCCGACCGCAAGCAGGTATCCCAGCGAACCGCTGCCGACGTCTCCGAGGAAGATCCGCGCCGGCGAGAGGTTGAACGGCAGGAATCCGAGGCATGCCGCGGCGATGGCGATCAGCATCCATGCCCACGGCTGCGGCCAGGCCAGCCACGCCCAGCCGGCCGCGACCAGCAACGCCTGCGATGCGGCCAACCCGTCGATGCCGTCCATGAAGTTCCAGACATTGACGAGCACGACGGTCACTGCAACCCCCAATGCCGCCACTTCAAGCGAATGCCCCTGCAGCCATATCGAAGAACCGACCACACAACCGGACACTGCGTGCACGCAGAGCCGCAACCATGGCGAAAGCGGCCGGTGGTCGTCGAGCCAGCCGATCCCCGCGACCAGCACCAATCCCGCGGCAAGCAAGGCGGCCGTTGCCCCGGGCAAGGCATGCGTCCACGCCAGCCACCCGAACGCCAGCAAGGCCGACGCGACGATGGCGATGCCGCCGCCGCGTGGCGTTGCCACGGCATGACTTCGTCGTTCATCGGGCTGGTCGATCAGTTGCCGGCGCAAGGCGTAGCGCCGCGCGAGCCATGTACCGATCAGGCCGATGGCGAGATGCGCGAGGCACCACGCCGCCAATCCAGGGAAACCCGCCATGTCAGACCACGGCGTAGTTGAGCAGCGGCTTCACCGTGCCCCACTCCCTGCAGCTCGGGCATTGCCAGTGGTGGCTGCGTGCGCCGAAGCCGCAACGCGTACAGCGATAGCTTGGATTGCGAACCAGCAACTGGTCGGTGATGTGCTTGAGGTCGTGCAGCGTCGCCGATGGATCCGCGCCTTCGGCCAGCGACAGGTCGATCAGCGCCGCCTCGCCGCGCACCGAGGGGCGATCCTTCAGTTGCCCTGCGAGGAACGAGCGCCCCGCCGCGACGCCCTGCTCCGCCTCGACCAGGCGCGTCAGCGCCAGCACCGGCGCGATGCCGCGATAGTGCTCGCTCATTTCCGAAAGGAAATTGCGCGCCCCGGTCGCGTCGCCAGCACGGTCATAACTGGCGAGCAGCGTCGGCAGGATTTCCGGCAGGTAATCCGGATCGTGGCGCGCGGCGCGCTCGAATGCGCGGATCGCCGCGGCATCGTTGCCCGCCTCGGCCTCGATCCGCCCTTCGAGCATGCCCGCGCGCACCGAGGTTGCGTCCGCGGCGTAGGCGCGCGCCACCGCCGCGCGCGCGGCATCGATGTCGCCGGCGGCGCGTGCGCGGTCGGCGAGTTCGCATTCGAACTGCGCGACCAGCTTGCCCATCGGCTCGCCGGTGGCGACTTCGTAACGGGTTGCGTTCTCG
>Ga0209023_10006351_pt1 | contig 12498 bp, 13 predicted proteins | sample LakOneMetagenome_FD_187468 | JGI IMG/M metagenome (GOLD analysis project Ga0209023, IMG submission 187468) | Freshwater and sediment microbial communities from Lake Erie, Canada (SPAdes) (version 2) | ecosystem: Environmental > Aquatic > Freshwater > Lentic | place: Lake Erie, Canada... | reverse complement strand
AAAAGGCCCCCGCCTCTGCCACAGCCACCGCATCGTCGCGCACCCGGCCCGATCCGTTGCCGCGCCCCTGCACCGGGTAGCCGCCGAAGGTGTTGACCGACTGGGGCGTCAGGCCGACATGGCCCATGACCGGGATGCCGCGCCGGGTCAGGAACTCGATCGTCTCTGCCATGTGGCGCCCGCCTTCAAGCTTCACCGCCGCCGCGCCCGTGTCGCGCATCAGTGCCGCGGCCGAGCGGAAGGCCTGTTCGCGCCCCTCTTCGTAGGCCGAAAAGGGCAGGTCGATGACCAGCATCGCATGGGCAAGCCCCCGCGCCACCGCCTGCCCGTGGAGCGTCATCATCTCCAGCGTCGCCTGAAGGGTCGTCGGATGGCCATGCAGCACCATCGCCACGCTGTCACCGACCAGCGCAATGTCGCAATGCGGATCGACCAGCCGCGCGACCGGCGTCGTATAGGCCGTCAGCATGACCAGCGGCTCAGCCCCCTTGCGGGCCAGGATGTCCGGGGGTGAGATGCGTCGGTCTGGGGCGGTCGCGCTCATCGGCAGGCTCCCATGGTCAATTCGGGGGTCAATTCTTGGGACAGATCGGGCGGAGACTAGCTGCGATGCAGCATGAACACCAGAAAATGATGACGCGCCCGTCGCGCCGAGTTAAGCGGGAAAAAACAAGGGAGTAAACCATGGACCTCTTTCAACGCGTGACCCCCGCAGGCGCGCTTCCCGAGGAAAGCCGCCCCGCGCCCGAACGCGTGATTGCGGGCGATCCCGTCCACCGGACCTGGCCGCTCGAGGAGCGCGGCGCACTCTACGCGGGGATCTGGGAATCGACCCCCGGCCACTGGCGGATTTCCTACGACGAATGGGAATATTGCCGCATCCTGTCCGGCCGGTCGGTCATCCGTGACGACAAGGGCGGCGAATGGGCCATCGGGCCGGGCGACAGCTTCATCCTGCGCCCGGGCTTCAAGGGCAGCTGGCAGGTGATCGAGACGACGCGCAAGGATTACGTCATCCTCGCCTGAGCCATGAAATTAGGCCCCGGCGCTGACGCTCCGGGGCCTATTTCTGTCTGTCGCTCGGCTTAGTAGTTCGTGCCGTCCAGCACGCTTTGCGGCACCGGCGGGATCACCCCGGCCGCGTTCGGCACCATCACCGGCGCGGTCGCGTTCACGCCGATGACCACCTTGAACTTCGGCCACGGGATCTGGCCGGCGCGGATCTGGTCCTGCACCTCGGGCGGGAAGTCCGACACCGGCTGCATCAGCCCGTCGGCATTCTCGACCAGATCGCCCTCCAGCACCTGGCTTTCGGCCAGCGTGCGGACATGGACGTAGGTGCCAAGGTCGATGCGGTTGTAAAGGTCGATGGCATCCTGGTTGTAAAGCCGGATGCAGCCGGCCGAGGTCGCCCGCCCGATGGTCGAGGCATTGTTGGTGCCGTGGATGCGGTAGTGCGTGTCGCGGCCGCCCTGGTAGAGGTAGAGCGCGCGCGCGCCGAGCGGGTTGTCGATCCCGCCCACCATGCCGGCGGCATAGGGGCCGTAGACGTCAGGCTCGCGCTTGATCATGTTGGCGGTCGGCGTCCAGCGCGGCCATTCCTTCTTCTGCTGCACCTTGGCATCGCCCGAGAAGCCGTAGCCCTCGCGCCCGACGGCGATGCCGTAGCGGGTGGCGCGGTTGCCGGGTTCGACGACGTAGAGGTAGCGCGCATAGGGGTCGACGACGATCGAACCGGGCGCGTCGGCGGCCATGTAGGGCACGTTCGTCATCGCGGTCCGGTCGGTCAGGTAGCCGGGATCGACCGCGGCGATGACTTCACCGCCATCGACCATTTCATTGTAGCGGGGATCGACCGGGCGCGGCGGAGGCACCTCCTGCTTCGGCGGGGAGGAGCAGGCGGCAACGAGCGCCAGGGCGGCAAGCATCGCCGGCAGGCGGAAGGCAGTCGGAAAGGTCATGGCAAAAACCGTTCTTTCATGGCGTTTCGGCTGTCCCGCCGGGGCGGAATCAAGGGCTGTCAGTGACAGAATTGTGGACCGGGTCAACCCCCGACGGCAAGGCAGGCCCGGATTTCGCCCGCAGTGCGTCCGAAATGGCAAAGGGCCGGGCGATGGCCCGGCCCCATGCTGAATGCACCCCGATCAGCCGACGATGTTGAAGCCGGGGCCGTAGGGATATTTGGTGATGTCCTCGTTCCCGTCCTCGGTGATGACCAGGATGTCATGCTCGCGGTAGCCGCCCGCGCCGGGCTGACCCTCGGGGATCGTCAGCATCGGCTCCATCGAGATGACCATGCCGGGCTCCAGCACCGTGTCGATATCCTCGCGCAGCTCCAGCCCGGCCTCGCGGCCGTAGTAGTGGCTGAGGACGCCGAAGGAATGGCCATAGCCGAAGGTGCGGTATTGCAGCACCTGATGTTCCTCGAAGAAGGTGTTGATCTTCTTGGTAACTTCCGAACAGCTTGCACCGGGCTTCAAGAGGCTCATCCCGTATTCGTGGGCCGCCACGTTGATGTCCCAGATCCGGCGCGAGGCCGGGTCGCACTCGCCGACGAAGAGCGTGCGTTCAAGCGCGGTGTAATAGCCCGAGATCATCGGGAAAGTGTTCAGCGACAGGATGTCGCCGCGCTTCAGCTTGCGGGCGGTGACGGGGTTGTGGGCGCCGTCGGTGTTGATCCCGGACTGGAACCAGACCCAGGTGTCGCGATATTCGGCGTCGGGGAAACGCCGCGCGATTTCCAGCTCCATCGCGTCCCGGCCGGCCATGGCGATGTCGATCTCGCGCGCGCCTTCGGCGATCGCCTCGCGGATCGCGTAGCCGCCCACGTCGGCGACATTGGCGCCATGGACGATCAGCGCGATCTCTGCCTTCGATTTGTGCATCCGCTGCACCATCGTCGCGGGCGCGATGTCGACGCGGGCCTTGGGCGCCAGGAAAGCGTCAAGCTTGCCGCTTTGCAGAAGCGTCAGATGGTCGCCCTCGAACCCGATCACCTTGCCGGGGCCGGTCACCGACAGGATCGCCCGCCAGTAGTTGTCGCGCTGCCAGTCGGTATAGGTGATGTTATCGCCGTGGCAGCGCCGCCAGGGTTGGCCCGCGTCGATCCCGGCGCTGATCGTCACGCTTTGCGTGGGCGTCACCACCAGCCCGTAGGGCCGCCCGAACGAGCAGTAAAGGAAGCCCGAATAGTAGGCGATATTGTGCATCGAGGTGAAGATCGCGGCCTCGACGCCCAGATCGGCCATGATCTTGCGCAGGCCCTTCAGGCGGGCCTCATATTCCGATGCGGCGAAGGGCAGGACCCGATCGCCCTGGTGGAACCGGTATTGCTGCGGACGTTCCGTCATAACAGACCTCATGTCGGGGGTCTGCGCTGATGCGCGTCGAGACCCCGAAAGATCCCGGCGTGCAGGACGGTGGCAGGCGGACCTGCAAGCGGCGGGGCGCGGTCAGTGCACCCCTGGGGCGACGCCATCGCCCCGGCTCGAGGACAGGAAATGCCGCGTGAGCGGACTTTTGGCAAGGAAAATTTGCCGCAGTTGATCCGGGCGGCCGCGTTCCTATCTGAGAGCCACCAAAGCAAAGGAGCCGAACTGATGAAATGCCCGACCGATGGCGAAACCCTTGTCATGTCCGACCGCAACGGCGTCGAGATCGACTATTGCCCGAAATGCCGGGGTGTCTGGCTGGACCGGGGCGAGCTTGACAAGATCATCGAACGGGCAGGGGTCGCGCCCGCGCCGCAGATGCAAAGCGCCCCCCAAAGCGCCCCGCCATCGGGCCAGCGCCGTGACGATGGCTGGCATGGCGGCAGGGACGACCACGGCCATTCCGGCCAGCGCCCCTACCGCAAGAAGCGCGAGAGCTTCCTGGGCGACCTCTTCGACTTCTGAGGCTCGGGGTCAGGGCTCAAGGCTTGGGGCTCAGGACTTCTGTCCCAGCCCCAGCCAGGCCTTGAACCGGCCCCAGTCGGTGCGGGCGGACTTCATCCGCTCGTCCGTGCGGCTTTCGATCCCGTCGAGCGCGTCCGTGATCTCGACCGCGACGGGATCGACCATGCGCTGCCGGAACTGAAGCCACATGCGCCGCACGAAGAGGACGACCAGCGCCAGAAGCGTCAGGACGATGATGTTGACCCAGGGGAAGATGGTGACATCCGGCCCCGCCACCTCGCGGATGCGCACGGCGTTCGGATAGGTCGACAGGATCGGAATGCGCCAGCCGTAATAGGTGACCGACACCCATTGCGGCGTCGCGGATTGCTGGGCGAAGTTCGCCGCCCGCGCCTGCAGGGTGGCGCTGTCATACTTGAAATAGGGCGGCCAGACCCAGCCCGTATCCTCGTTCCGAAAGACCATCACGGTATTGTCGGGATAGGCCACGTCGATGAAGCGGATGTCGCGCGTGTCGGTCTGTTCGGCCGTCCCGGTATCGGGCGAGGCGTAGAAGATCCGGTTTTCCCAGCCAAGCGTCGTCACCCGGTTGTAGGTGTTCACCACCCGCACCACCGCATGGCGCGGCAGCGTGTAGTGCAGGAACAGCCCCACGACCAGCGCGATCAGCCCCCAGCTGCCCCAGCGCAGGTTCCGCCGCCCGCGCGACCCCGCCGGATAGCGCAGCAAAAGAACCCCGACGGCAATCGCCAGAAGCCCCAGGAACAGGCCCCAATACATGAGTGTCGACATGGCACCGCCCCTTTCGGCCTATTGTGCGTTCACAAGCCAGACGATGACCGCGAAGGCAACCGCCGGCAGGATGAAGACCAGCCACAGAAGCCGCCGGCCAGCCCCCTGCTGATAGACCCGCATCCCCGCATTGATGAAGATGTCGCGGTCGGCCTCAGACAGGCCGGACCGGCTTTCGTCCCATTCGCGCTCGAGCTCCTCGCGGTGGACCGACCGGGCATAGGCGCGCACGATCAGGTAGACCAGCGACAGAAAGACGAGCGCCACCAGGAAGAGCCGCATAAATCCGATCACGGGCCTCTCCTTTGTCCGGCTTGCCGCTGTCCCCGTCAGGATAGGACGGGCCGGCCGCGTGCGACAGGGGGCCTGCGCAGTCTTTCGCCCCTTTTGCCGATGGCGCGCCGCGGTTAAGGTTCAGACCCGACTTATTGCCGGAGCGCACCATGGCCGACCCTCGCAAGACCCTGCTTCTGACCGGCGCATCGCGCGGGATCGGCCATGCGACGGTCAAGAGATTCGGCCGCGAGGGCTGGCGCGTCCTGACCTGCTCGCGCCATCCGTTCGATCCGCGCTGCCCATGGGACGGGGGCGAGGACAACCATGTCCAGGTCGACCTGTCTGACCCGAACGCCACCATGGCCGCGATCGAGGCGATCCGGGGCAAGCTGGACGGGCGGCTCGACGCGCTGGTGAACAACGCCGGGATCTCGCCCAAGGGGCCGGGCGGTGCGCGGCTCAGCTCGATCGACACCGACCTGCGCGACTGGGGCAAGGTCTTTCACGTCAACTTCTTCGCACCGATCGTGCTGGCACGCGGGCTGAAGGCGGAACTGTCCGCGGCCAGGGGGGCGGTCGTCAACGTGACCTCCATCGCCGGCAGCCGGGTCCACCCTTTCGCCGGCGCGGCCTACGCGACCTCCAAGGCCGCACTCGCGGCGCTGACGCGCGAGATGGCGCATGATTTCGGCCCCCTTGGCGTGCGGGTGAACGCCATCGCGCCCGGAGAGATCGAGACATCCATCCTGTCGCCGGGGACCGAAAAGATCGTCGAGGGCCTGCCCCTGCGCCGGCTCGGCCAGCCGTCAGAGGTGGCGGACGTGATCTGGTTCCTGTGTTCGGACCAGTCGTCCTATGTGACGGGGACCGAGGTCGCGGTGAACGCGGGCCAGCACGTCTGAAGGCGTCAGGAAATCCCGGCGATCAGCGCGCGCAGCGTCTCGATCCCGTCGCCCTTTTCGGACGAGGTGACGACAAGCTCGGGAAAGGCCGCCGGATGCTTTTGCAAGGCTTCGCGCACCTGCACGAGGATGGCGTCCCGGTCCGACGCCTTCAGCTTGTCGGCCTTGGTCAGCACCACCTGGAAGGGCACCGCGGACCGGTCGAGCAGCGTCAGGATCTCTTCGTCCACGGGCTTGATGCCATGGCGCATGTCGACCAGGACAAAGGCGCGGCGAAGCGTCGGGCGCCCCGCAAGATAGGCCTTCAGCAGCCGCTGCCATTTCTCGACGATGGGTTTCGGCGCCTCGGCATAGCCGTAGCCCGGCAGGTCGGTCAGATAGTGGCTGTCACCGGCCGTGAAATAGTTGATCTCCTGCGTCCGCCCCGGCGTGTTCGAGGCCCGCGCGAGGTTGCGTCGCCCGGTCAAGGCGTTGATGAGGCTGGATTTTCCGACGTTCGAGCGGCCGGCGAAACAGACTTCTGGCCGGTCAGCGGCGGGCAGGTGGCTCATCTCGACCGCGCCCTTCAGGAAGTCGACCTGGCTGGTCAGCAAAAGCCGCCCGGCCTCGCGCTCTTCGGGGGTCGGCTCGGGCGACAGGGGAAAGGGTTGGGTCGTCATGCGAGGATCTCCACCTGGGCGCCATCCGTGATGCGGCCGCCCGTCAGAACGCGGGCGTAAAGGCCGAAGACCGCTTCGCCCCAAAGCGCCCTCAGCGTGCCGAGCGTGTCGGCGTCGCGCTGGCCGGTCCCGGGGTTGGCAGCGGTCGCAAGGCAGCGGACGATCGGTTCCACCACCTCGAGCGTCGCCGCGCCGATCCGCAGGCGCCGGCCGGTCCAGCCCCGTTCGTCCCAGGCCGCAACGCCGTCAAGCCAGAGGTTCGCGCGCCAGCGCAAGGGCGACAGCTCGATCCCCATAGCCTGCCCGAGCGCCCGCCCCGACGCGAGGTTGATGAGCGACACCGACGGATAGTCGGTATCCGTCAGCCCCTGCGGCTGGCCCCTGTCGATCGCGTGGATGGCGACGGGGCGGGCCCGGTCCGGCGGGCAAATCGGCGCCACCCAGTCCAGGAACCGCGCCTGATCGGCAGGATCATCGGGGCGGAAGTCCAGGTCCGGCCGGGAGGGATGGCGCAGCACCAGCCGGCCCGTCGCCTCATCGAACCGGGCGGTGATCGCCATCAATTCCGGCGCCTTTGCCCCGCGCGAGAAGTTGGCGCAGGGCGCCCACCGGCCGGGGGCCACCCGCGCCGCCTCATGCGCGACGGCCCAGGCCCGGTCCCACGGCACCCCGGCGCCCGCCGTCAGATCGACCGCGGCCAACCCCTCGCACCCGTGCGATTTCACGGGGTGGCGCTGGATCGCGGCGACGCGCGCCGTCATTTCCCCGCCGGCTTTTTCCGCTGGAACCCTTCGCGGATATTGCCGAAGAGGTCGGGCCGTTTCCCGTGCATCGACATGATCGTGTACTGCTGCAGGAAGGTGATCGTGTTGTTGGCGATCCAGTAAAGGACCAGGCCAGACGCGAACGACCCCAGCATGAACATGAAGATCCAGGGCATCCAGGCGAAGATCTGCGCCTGCGCCGGATCGGGAGGCGCGGGGTTCAGCTTTTGCTGGAACCACATCGAGATGCCCAGAAGGATCGGCAGGACGCCAAGCGAGATGATGGCGAGCGCCGAGGTATGGTCGGGCGCGGCCCAGGGCAGAAGGCCGAAGAGGTTGAGGATCGACGAGGGGTCGGGCGCCGACAGGTCGCGGATCCAGCCGAAGAACGGCGCCTGCCGCAGCTCGAGCGTGACGTAGATCACCTTGTAGAGCGAATAGAAGATCGGGATCTGGATCAGGACCGGCAGGCAGCCCGAGGCGGGATTGACCTTCTCGCGCTTGTAAAGCGCCATCATGCCCTGCTGGACCTTGGCCCGGTCGTCGCCGAACTGCTCTTTCAGCTTCTCCATCTCGGGCTGCAGTTCCTTCATCTTGGCCATCGAGATGTAGGACTTGCGCGCCAGCGGGAAGACGAGCGCCTTGATGATGAAGGTCAGCGCGATGATCGCCAGTCCCATGTTGCCGATGAGGCCATGGAGGTGGTGCAAGAGCCAGAAGATCGGCTTGGTCAGGAAGAAGAACCAGCCCCAGTCGATCGAATCGACGAAGCGGTCGACCTTGAGCGTGTCTTGGTAATGCTTGATGGTTTCCCATTCCTTCGCACCCGCGAAAAGCCGCATGTCGGCCGTGGCGGTGGCGCCGGGCGCGATGGTCAGGGCGGCAAGCCGGGCCGAGGCGATGTAGCTGTCACGCTCGGGCATGTAGCTGGTGACGGCGGTGAAGGGGGTGCCCGGCTCGGGGATCAGCGTCGACATCCAGTACTTGTCGGTGATCCCGGTCCAGCCGCCGGTCGCCGCTTGTGCCACGTCGGCATGCGCGCCGTAAAGCGGATCGGCGTCGAGCTTCTCGGCCTTGCCGTACTTCACCTCCAGGAGCTTGCCATCCACCATGCGGATCAGCCCCTCGTGCAGGACGTAAGTCCCGCCAAGGTGCGGCGCGCCCTCGCGCGCGACAAGCCCGTAGGGCACCAGCGTCACCGGCGCGCCGGTCCGGTTTTCGACCGACTGGGTAACGGTGAACATGTAGCTGTCGTCGACCGCGATCGTGCGGCGGAACAGAAGGCCCGCGTCATTGTCCCAGGCCAGCGTCACGGGCGTGGCGGGGGTCAGGGTCGCCCCCGTGTCGAGCGTCCAGTGGGTCGCGGCATCGGGGAGCGGCGGGGCGGCAGGGGCCGCAGTCCCCGCAGCGACCGGCGCGACCGTCCAGCCGAAGTTGACGATATAGGGTTTCAGCGCCTTGCCGTCGAAGCCCGTGGTGCCCCAGGTCAGCAGCCGGACGATGGGCGAGGCGGGGTCGAGTGTTTCGCGGTAGTCCTTGAGCGACAGGTCGTCCAGGCCACCGCCCAAAAGGTTGATCGAGCCCTTGAGCCGCGGCGTGTCGATCGCGATGCGCGGATCGTTGGCCGGGTCGGCCGTGGCAGGTTGCGTGGGCGACTGCGGCGCCCCCGTGGTCGCAGACGAGGTTGCGGCCGCCGTGGTGCCGGCTGTGGTGCCAGCCGCTGTGGTTGCCGACGCGGTCGCGGCCGTCTGCGCGGCGGTGTCGGTCGCTGGCGGCGCGGCGGGCGGCGGGAAGAGCACGTACCAGACGATCAGCACGAGCGTCGACAGGACTGTCGCCAGGATCAGATTCCTGTTGTTGTCGTTCCGATTGTCCATGAGGACGCCCACCCGTCAGTAGCCCAGATCAGGCTGCTTCAACAGAAGGGCCGAAGAAACGTCAAGCCTTTTCGGCCCCTGGGCACCCCCCGGACAACCCCGGGGCGACAACCGGGCACGCTCTGGCCAACCCCGGGCCAACCCCGGCCGAACGCGGAAGGGCCGAAAGCCGCCGGTGGTCCGGCGGCCCCGTATCACCTGGCCCCCCTGTCAGCTGGCCCGGCGCCCGACGGGTGGCGGCGGGGCGAGCCGGTTGCGGTGCCCGTCAAGCCAGCCCACCGTATCCTCGAACGGCATGGGCCGGGCGATGGCGTAGCCCTGCACATGGCCGCAACCAAGCTGAGACAGCATCGAATGTTCGGCGAGCGTCTCGACCCCTTCGGCAAGGGTCGAAAGACCCAGCCGTTCGGCCATCGAGAGGATGGCCGCGACCATCTTCTGCTGGTTGGCATCGCTGTCGACATGGGTCACGAAGGACCGGTCGATCTTGATGCGGTTGACGGCGAAGCGGCGGATCGAGGTGATCGAGGCATGGCCGGTGCCGAAATCGTCAAGGTCGATGCCGCAGCCCATGGCGGAAAGGGCGCCGATCGTCTGGACGATCGTGTCATTGTCCGCCTCTGCCACCACGGATTCGAGGATCTCGACGGTCAGGTGCCGGGGTGTCAGGTCGAACCGGTCGAGTTCCCATTGCAGCCGTTCCGACAGGCGCGGGTTGCGCAGGTCGTCCTTGCCGAAGTTGACGGCGACGGAAGGGATCGCGAAGCCGGCCCGGTGCCAGGTGCGCAGCGCGCTGAGCGACTGATAGAGCATGGCTTCCGACAGCCGTCCCGAAAGGCCGCCCGCCTGTACCGCGCCAAGGAAATCGGCGGGCGGCAGAAGGCCACGGTCGGGATGCTTCCAGCGGGCGAGCGCCTCGAAGCCGGAGACGGCGCCGGTGTCGGTCGACAGCTGCGGCTGGAACCAGGCGACGATCTCGCCCCGGTCGAACGCCTGTTCGAGCCGTTCCTGCAGGGCCGAGCGGTCGCGGGCGGCCGCCGCAACCTCGGGCGAGAAGGCGCGGATGGCGGCGGGGCCGTTGCGGCGCGCATCCTCCATCGCCAGTTCGGCGGCGGCGAGCATCGCCTCGCCCGTGCGTTCCAGCGCGCGTCCGTCCGGGCAGAAGCCGATGGACAGCGTCAGGTGCAGCGTCATGGCGCCGATCGACAGGGGATCGGCCAGCGAGGCCTGAAGCCGCGCGGAAATCTGCACCAGCGTTTCAAGGTCGGTCCGCCGGCCGGGGTCGAGGACGACGGCGAACCGGTCCCCTTCGAGCCGCGCGACCAGGTCGTCGGGCCGGAGCGTCGACAGGAGCCGGTCGGCGATGGAGCGCAGAAGCTGGTCGTGCGCCTGTTGGCCATAGCGCTGCACGAGGCGGTCGGCCTCATCCACGCCGACGACAAGGCAGGCGATCGCGCGGCCGCTGAGGTCGGCATCGCGCAGAAGCGTGTCGAGCCTGAGGACGGCCGCGAGGCGCAGGGGCAGGCCGCTGATCGGGTCGCGGAATTCGCTCGACAGCCCCGGCCGCCCGGACCGCAGGATCATGCGCAGAAGAAGGAAGGGCAGCGCCGACAGGGCGGCGATGAGCCCGCCTTCCGGCCCGAGCCAGAAACCGGCGGCGAGAAGAATGGGCAGGAACGCCGCCACCTCGGTCGCGAGGTCGCCCCAGAGGGCAGGCGCGCCGCTGCGTGCAACGGGTCGGGACAGCCATTTGCCCATGAGGCGATTCCTTTGCAAGACCTTCATCTTGCTCAAGAATGGCAGAACCGGGTGACTGAACCGTTAATCGCGCACGAAGAGTGCGGGCGGCCCCCCGGCCTCTGGCGCAACGCCCCCGTCCGACAAGGAAAGACCTGCGAAATCAAAGAGTTCCGGGTCGGGAAGGTGCGATGGCCGCACATTCATCAGCGCGCGGAACATGATCTGCCGGCGACCGGGGCTGCGCGCTTCCCACTCGTCGAGCATCCGTTTCACCTGCGCGCGCTGCAGGCCCTCCTGGCTGCCGCAGAGGTCGCAGGGAATGATCGGATAGTCCATCGCGCGGGCGAAACGGTCGCAGTCGGCCTCGGCCACGAACGCGAGCGGGCGCAGGACGAAAAGGTCGCCCTCTTCGTTCACCAGTTTCGGCGGCATGGTCGCAAGGCGCCCGCCGTGGAAGAGGTTCATGTAGAACGTCTCGAGTATGTCGTCGCGGTGATTGCCAAGGACCACCGCCGAACAGCCCTCTTCGCGCGCGATGCGGTAAAGGTTGCCGCGCCGGAGCCGCGAGCAGAGTGAACACATGGTCCCGCCGGGCGCGATCTTCGAGGTCACGACCGAATAGGTGTCCTGATATTCGATCCGGTGCGGCACACCCATGCGGGTCAGGAACTCGGGCAGCACCGTAGCGGGAAAGCCCGGCTGGCCCTGGTCGAGGTTGCAGGCCAGAAGTTCGACCGGCAGCAGGCCGCGCCACTGAAGCTCGGTCAGGATCGCCAGGAGCGTGTAGCTGTCCTTGCCGCCCGACAGGCAGACGAGCCAGCGCGCGCCGCGCTCGGCCATGGCGTAGCGCTCGATCGCCTCGCGCACCTCGCGCACGAGGCGCTTCCTGAGCTTGCGGAACTCGGTCGAGGCGGGGGCGCCGTGAAAAAGCGGGTGGATGTCGTCGCCGATGTCCCGGTCGATCTCTGTCATTCTGTCGGTCCCCCGTCTTTTCCCGGCGGAACCGGATCGTAGCCCGAGCCGCCCCAGGGATGGCAGCGGCCGATGCGCCGCGCCGCAAGCCAGCCGCCGCGGACCCCGCCGTGCCGTTCCAGCGCCTCGAGCGCATAGGCCGAGCAGGTGGGCTGGTAGCGGCAGGAATGGCCGACCCAGGGCGACAGCACCAGCCGGTAGGCCCGGACCGGCAGCGAGAAGGCCCAGGCGAGGGGCGTCATGGCGCGTGCCCTTCGGGTCATGGCGTGCGCCCTTCGGCAGGCTTCGGCGCGCGCGGGCGGTGGATGGCGGCCAGTGCCTGGGCCAGATCGCCCTGCATCAGCGCGAAGTCGCGGGTCGCGGTCGCTTCGGGCCGCCCGACCAGCACATAGTCCCAGCCGGGGCGGCCGCCTGCGGGCAGGACCAGCCGGGCAATCTCGCGCAGCCGCCGCTTGGCGCGGTTGCGGGCCACGGCATTGCCGACCTTCTTGGAACAGGTGAAGCCGACGCGGATCAGGGCGGGGTCCACGGGTTCGTCCGCGCGCCGCTCCCGCGCCTGCAGAAGGAAGCCGCCGGTCCCCTGGCGGCGGGCCTGCGCCGCGCGCAGGAAGTCGGGGCGG
>Ga0209023_10006350_pt1 | contig 12501 bp, 11 predicted proteins | sample LakOneMetagenome_FD_187468 | JGI IMG/M metagenome (GOLD analysis project Ga0209023, IMG submission 187468) | Freshwater and sediment microbial communities from Lake Erie, Canada (SPAdes) (version 2) | ecosystem: Environmental > Aquatic > Freshwater > Lentic | place: Lake Erie, Canada... | reverse complement strand
GTCGGTCAGGCGCAGTTTGACGTCGTTGTCGCGCGCGACCATGCGCAACAGGAACCAGATCTGCTTCTGGCCACGGTAGTGGCCGCGGATCTCGCGCTTGATGAAGTGATCCGGCACCTCATAGCGCAGCCAGTCGCGGGTGCGGCCCACGATCTTGACGTGCTCCTGGCGCAAGCCGATTTCTTCCTCGAGCTCGCGGTACATCGCCTGTTCCGGCGTCTCGCCGTATTTGATACCCCCTTGCGGAAATTGCCACGAGTGCTCGCGCACCCGCTTGCCCCACCACACCTCATTGTTGGCGTTCAGCAGGATGATGCCGACGTTGGGGCGGAACCCTTCACGATCGAGCATAAGTGCACCTCGAAACTTTCTGCCGGCCGTACGATCCTTTGAGCGTCTGACAATTCCCCCAATAGCCGCGTTGCAGCGTCTCGCCGTACCAAGGTACTGTCGTCGACGCTGCGCCTTGCTATTGGGGTTTTGCCAGCCGCTCTTATATTTTTACCCACAAAGTGCCATCGCCACCTTGCCGGCGAGTTGCCGACAGGGAGGGTGCTGCGTGTTCCAGACCCATTTGTAGAAAGATTGGACGCATCAGCCAGCTAATCCTTTAAAATTAGGTTGATTATAACCCTCTCTTTTTAAAAAGAATTCACGGATATGCGCGCCTCACGATTTTTTATTTCAACTCTTAAAGAAGCGCCTTCCGACGCGGAAATCGTCAGCCACCAACTGATGATGCGCGCCGGGATGATCAAGCGGCTTGGTTCGGGCATCTACACCTATATGCCGACCGGCCTGCGGATCATCCGCAAGGTCGAGAACATCATCCGCGAAGAGATGAACAAGGCGGGCGCCATCGAACTCCTGATGCCGCTGGTGCAGCCGGCCGAACTCTGGCAGGAGACCGGCCGCTGGGACAAGATGGGCCCCGAGCTGATGCGGGTCAAGGACCGCCACGGCCGCGAATTCGCCATCCAGCCGACCTCGGAAGAAGTCGTGACCGACGTCGTGCGCAGCGAACTGAAGTCCTATCGCCAGTTGCCGATCAACTTCTATCACATCCAGACCAAGTTCCGCGACGAGCGCCGTCCGCGCTTCGGCCTGATGCGCGGCCGCGAGTTCACCATGAAGGACGCCTACTCCTTCGACCGTGACGTCGAAGGCATGCAGAAGTCCTACGCGACCATGTTCGAGGCCTACAAGCAGATCTTCACCCGCTTTGGCCTGAAGTTCCGCGCAGTGGCGGCCGACAACGGCGCCATCGGCGGCACCGGCTCGCACGAGTTCCACGTGATCGCCAGCACCGGCGAAGACGCGCTGGTCTACTGCCCGGACTCGGACTACGCGGCCAATATGGAAGCGGCGGAAGCCCTGGCCATCGGCGAGCGCGCAGCAAGCAGCCAGGCCCTGACCAAGACCTCGACTCCCGGCAAGACCAAATGCGAAGCCGTGGCCGAACTGCTGTCGATCCCGCTGGAAAAGCACGTCAAGAGCATCGCCCTGACCGTCGAAAGCGAAGGCAAGAAGACCTACTTCCTGCTGCTGCTGCGCGCCGACCATGAACTCAACGAGATCAAGGTGAGCAAGGTCGCCGGTCTGAAGGACTTCCGTTTCTCGACCGAAGCCGAAATCCAGGAAGTCTACGACACCGTGCCGGGCTACCTCGGCCCGATCGGCACCAGGCTGCCGGTCACGGTAGTTGCCGACCGCACCGTCGCCAACATGGCCGATTTCGTCTGCGGCGCGAACGAGCTTGATTACCACTACACCGGCGCCAACTGGGGCCGCGACGCGGCCGAACCGATCGTCGCCGACCTGCGCAACGTGGTCGAGGGCGACGCTTCGCCGGACGGCAAGGGCAAGCTGGCGATCGAGCGCGGCATCGAAGTGGGCCACGTGTTCCAGCTCGGCACCGCCTATTCGGAAGCCATGGACGCCACCTTCCTGGACGAAGCCGGCAAGCCTGCGCCGCTGCAGATGGGCTGCTACGGCATCGGCGTGACCCGCATCCTGGGCGCCGCCATCGAACAGAACTTCGACGACAAGGGCATCATCTGGCCCGATTCGATCGCACCGTTCGAGCTGGTGCTGTGCCCGATGGGCCTGGACCGCAGCGAGATGGTCAAGGAGCAGACCGAGAAGCTGTATGCGGAACTGCTGGCTGCGGGCATCGACGTGATCGTCGACGACCGCGGCCTGCGCCCGGGCGCGATGTTCGCCGACTGGGAACTGATCGGCGTGCCGCACCGCGTCGTGATCGGCGAGCGCGGCCTGAAGGAAGGCAACCTGGAATACCAGGGCCGCCGCGACGAAGCCGCTACCAGCGTACCGGTCGATGGCATGGTCGCCTTCATCCAGGGCAAGCTGGGCAAGTGATCCAGGCGACGCTGCTCCCCTTCTTCGCGGCTGCGCTGCTGGTTTCCGGACTTTTGTTCGGGACCTCGGCGCACGCCGGCAACCAGAAGGAAGAGCAACTGGCCGACTCGGTGCGCCTGGCCCTGGCCAACGCCATCCACGACACCCGGCCGCCCAAGCCCGTGCTGCGCGACGCCGGTGCGCGGGCGCGCTACCAGGCCTGGTTCGACGAGATGTCCAGGCGCCTGGCCAAGCGCATCCCGGACGGGCGCTCGCGCACCGAATTCCTGGAAACGGTCTGGTACGAGTCGACCCGCGCCGGCCTGGATCCGGCCATGGTGCTGGGCCTGATCCAGGTCGAGTCGGCCTACCGCAAGTACGCGATCTCGATCGCCGGCGCGCGCGGCTACATGCAGGTGATGCCTTTCTGGACCAAGGTGATCGGCGACAGCGACCGCCGCATGCTGTTCAATATGCAGACCAACCTGCGCTACGGCTGCTCGATCCTGCGCATGTACATCGACATGGAAAAGGGCAACCTCTACCTCGCCCTCGGCCGCTACAACGGCAGCCGCGGCAAGCCGCAATACCCGAACGCGGTGCTGGCGGCGTGGAAGAAGTGGGAATTCAAGTCGGCTGCCTGAGCCAACAATCCCGCAACATATCAAAACATCCATATGGTCTTCCGGCGGTGTATGCTTTCCGCTTTCCGTCTTTAGAGGTACCCATGCGATTGTCTCCACTCGCCGGCGTCGCGCTCGCCATCGCGCTGGCCGGCTGTGCATCCGCCCCGCCCGCGTCCCGGCAAGGCGCCGCCCAGCAGACCCCGATCGACGGGCGCGCGAAGAACGTCATCTTCTTCCTCGGCGATGGCCTCGGCGTCAACACCCTGACCGCCGCACGCATCTTCCACGCGGGCGAAGAGGGCCAGCTGGCCATCGACCGCCTGCCGGAATCGGCCTTCGTGAAGACCTATTCGAACGACGCCATGGTCACCGACAGCGCGGCCGGCATGGCCGCCTACATGACCGGCGTGAAGCACAACAACGGCGTGATCTCGATGTCCTTCGGTACGCGCTCGGTCGCGCCCGGCAAGGACGCCAACGGCAACGCCCTGGTGAGCCGCTGCAATGAAGCGGGCGCCAACGGCGCACCCGCCGCCACCCTGCTGGAACTGGCGCGCGGCCGCGGCATGGCGCTGGGCGTGGTCACCAATACCAGCGTGACCGACGCGACGCCGGCATCGAGCTACGGCCACGGCTGCCACCGCAAGTTGGAAACCGACTTCGCGGCGATGGTGGTCCCGGGCGGGGCCGGCTACAACAGCGCCCTTGGCCCACGCGGCCTGGACGTGCTGTTCGGCGGCGGCGCCCAGTTCTTCACGCCTTTCGCAAACGGCGGCAAGCGTCCTGATAACCGCGACCTGCTCGCGGAACTGGGCCGGCAGGGCTTCCGCGTGGTGTCGGATACGGCGCAGTTCAAGGCATTGAACGCCGATCCTGCGAAGCCGGCCATCGGCCTGTTCGCGCAGAACCACATGGACTACGACGCCATGCGCAAGCCGGCGCAGCAACCGAGCCTGAGCGAGATGACGCGCAAGGCCATCGACCTGCTGGCGCCGCACGCGGACGGCGAAGGCAAGGGCTTCTTCCTGGTGGTGGAGGGCGGGCTGATCGACCACGCCCTGCATGCCACGCTCGGCAAGCGCGCGCTGCAGGAAACCGTGTCCTTCAACGACGCCATGCAGGCGGCGATCGAGAAGATGGAAGCGATCGACCCGGGCCTGAAGAACACCCTGATCGTGTCCACCGCCGACCATGACCACACCCTGCTGCTGAACGGCTACGCGGTCCGCACCGGCAAGACCACGCCCACCAATCCCGGCGTGCTGGGCCTGGTGCGCAACCTCGACGGCACGCCAAAGCTGGACCGGAACGGCCGCCCCTTCACCATCATCGGCTTCGGCACCGGCGAGAACCGGATCAACGGACCGCGCGGCGCGCAGCCCGCGCTCACCGACGAGATCGTGACGCGCGACGACTACCACCAGGAAGCCGTGGTGCGCACCCGCACCGGGGCCGAGACCCACGGTGGCAGCGACGTCTTCCTTGGCGCCACGGGCGCCGGCGCGGAGCTGTTCCGCGGGACCATCGACAACACCCGTGTCTTCAGCCTGATCAAGACCGCCGCCGGCCTGTAAGGAGAGCACCATGCATAAACGAATCTCATTCCTGGTGCTTGCCGGCCTGTTCACGACGTCCGCCTGGGCCGCGCCGCAGGCGAAGAACATCATCTTCTTCCTCGGCGACGGCATGGGCCCGACCACCATCGCCGCGGCCCGCATCTACAGGCACGGCGAGGAAGGCCTGCTCAACTTCGAACGGCTGGAGCGCACCGCGCGCATCAAGACCTACTCGAACGACTTCCAGACCACCGACAGCGCGCCCTCGATGGGCGCCTACATGACGGGCGTGAAGATCAACCAGGACGGCATCTCGATGAAGGATGCGCGCGCCATCGACCCGGACAAGGACGCCAACGGCAACCGCACCGTCGACAAGTGCGGCGCGAACAACGGCTACGTTGCCCCGACCATCCTCGAACTGGCCAAGGCGCGCGGCAAGGCGGTGGGCGCGGTGACGACCACCGAACTCACGCACGCGACGCCTGCCTCGACCTTCTCGCACGTCTGCCACCGCGACGCGGCCTACACCATCGCGCGCCAGATCGTGCCGGGCGGCGAGGGCTACAACCTCGCGCTGAAGGACGGCGTGGACGTCCTGATGGGCGGCGGACGCCACCACTTCACGCCCTACGACAAGGCCGCCAATCCGAAGGGCCGCGCGGACGGACGCGACCTGCTGGCGGAGTTCGCGGCGCAGGGTTATGCGGTGGCCAATACCCACGCCGGCATGATGTCGGCGCGCCCGGGCCGCAAGTTCGTCGGCATCTACAGCGCCGATGACCACCTCGATTATTCGCTGGCGCGCCGCCCCGAGCAGCCGGCCTTGCGCGACATGGCGCTCAAGGCCATCGAGCTGCTGTCGAAAGATCCGGACGGCTTCTTCCTGATGGTCGAAGGCGGCAAGATCGACCACGCCCTGCACGACAACAATGCGAAGAATGCGCTGGCCGACACGGTGGCCTTCGACGAAGCGATCCAGGCCTCGATCGACAAGATGCGCGAGATCGATCCGGGCCTGGAAAACACCCTGATCGTGATCACCGCCGACCACGACCACACCATGGTCCTGAACGGCTACCCGAAACGCGGCAGCAAGGTGCTCGACATCGTCCACGACTACGCCACCGGCCAGCCGAAGAAGGACGCCGACGGCAAGACCTTCACGGCCCTCGTCTTCGGCAACGGCAAGGTGCGTCCGGATGTGCGCGCCGATGTCGACAGCGCCACCGCGCTGCGCGACGACTACCAGCAGGAGGCAGGCGTGCATACGGTGTACGAGTCGCACGGCGGCGGGGACGTGAAGCTGTACGCGGTGGGTGCGGGGTCGGCGCCGTTCAAGGGAACGATGGAGAATACCCAGGTATTCCTTTTGATGAAAGCGGCGGCAGGGCTCTAATCGTAGCGTGGGCGGCTTTGCCGCCCACGCGGTCGACGCACGGATATGAACCACGGCGCGGATTTAATATACGTAGTTTGACCGCGTGGGCGGAAGGCCCGCCCACCCTACCAAAGCAAAACCGAATCCAAAAACAAAAAGCCCCGGTCACCCGGGGCTTTTCATTTGCAAGGCTACTGGACAGCCGGCCAGTGTTTACTTCAGGTGGTCCGAAATGAGCTTGGTCATTTCGAACATCGACACCTGGGCCTTGCCACCGAAGACGGCTTTCAGCTTGTCGTCGGCGTTGATCATGCGACGGTTCGATGCGTCCTGCAGGTTCTGCGCCTTGATGTAGTCCCAGACCTTCTTGGTCACTTCGGTACGTGGCAGCGGCTTGTTGCCAACCACTGCTGCCAGTTTGTCCGACGGGGTCATCTCTTTCATGAAAGCGGCGTTCGGCTTGCGGGCCGCTGCCGGCTTCGCTGCTGCCTTTGCTGGAGCTGCTGCCTTCTTCGCTGCAGGCTTGGCCGCTGCGGCCGGCTTGGCGGGGGCCTTTTTAGCTGCTGCTGGCGCTGCGGTGGATTTTTTGGCTGTTGCCATCTTCGAGCCTCCTAAAACGATCACGGGGAAATTGCGTTATTTACGCACGGGCTTATATTGGTGGCGTTTTACTGTTCGTGCAAGTCTTTTTCGAAATTTTTTCATTCTTGTAAGCCCCAAAATGCGAGCTATCGCACACTCAGCGCATATTCAATGAAAAAAGCGGTCTCCGGAATGTAAAAAACCGCGCAAGCCCTGTGCCCGCGCGGTTTTCCTGGAAGCGCCGATCGATCAGCGCAGGCCGGGCATCATGCCCTTCATCCCGCGCATCATCTTCATCAGGCCGCCGCCTTTGAGTTTCTTCATCATGGTCTGCATCTGATCGTACTGGTTCAGCATGCGGTTCACTTCCTGCACCTGCACGCCGGCGCCGGCCGCGATGCGGCGCTTGCGGTTGGCCTTGATCAGTTCCGGCTTGGCGCGTTCGCCCGGCGTCATCGAGTCGATGATGCCGACCATGCGGCGCACCTGCTTCTCGGCCTGGTCCATGTTGGCGCCGCTGGCTGCCTGCTGGAATTGCGCCGGCAGCTTGTCGAGCAGGCCGGACATGCCGCCCATCTTCTTCATCTGGGTCAGCTGGGCCTTGAAGTCGTTCATGTCGAACTTGCCGCCGCCCTTGATCTTGTTGGCCAGCTCCGTCGCGGCTTCGGCGTCGACGCCCTTGCGCGCTTCCTCGACCAGGGCCAGGATGTCGCCCATGCCCAGCACGCGGTTGGCCATGCGGCTCGGATCGAAGGCTTCCAGGCCGTCCAGCTTTTCGGACACGCCGGCGAACTTGATCGGCTTGCCGGTCACGTGGCGCACCGACAGCGCCGCACCGCCGCGCGAGTCGCCATCGAGCTTGGTCAGCACCACGCCGGTCAGGGGCAGGGCGTCGTTGAAGGCCTTGGCGGTGTTGATCGCATCCTGGCCCAGCATGGCGTCGACCACGAACAGGGTCTCGACCGGATTCACGGCGGCGTGCACCGCGGCGATCTCCTGCATCATCGCTTCGTCGATGCCGAGGCGGCCGGCGGTGTCGATGATCAGGACATCGTGGTAGTGTTTCTTCGCCCAGTCGAGCGCATTACGTGCGATGTCGACCGGCTTGTCGTTCGCGGTGCTCGGGAAGAAGTCGGCGCCGACCTGCTTCGTCACCGACTCCAGCTGCGCGATCGCGGCGGGGCGGTAGACGTCGGCGGAGACGGTCAGGACCTTTTTCTTTTTCTGTTCCTTGAGGTACTTGGCGAGCTTGCCGGTGGTCGTGGTCTTGCCCACGCCCTGCAGGCCGGCCATCAGGATGATCGCCGGCGGCTGCTGGGCGAAGGACAGTTGGGTCGCTTCGGGACCGAGGTCGGCGCCCATCAGGGCGGCCAGCTCGCGCTGCACCACGCCGACCAGGGCCTGGCCCGGGCTGAGCGAGCCGATGACTTCTTCGCCCAGCGCTTTTTCCTTCACTTTGGCGATGAACTCGCGCACCGCCGGCAGCGCCACGTCGGCTTCCAGCAGGGCCATGCGCACTTCGCGCAGCATTTCGGCGGTATTCGCCTCGGTAAGGCGCGCCTCGCCGCGCATGGTCTTGACGACCTTGGCAAGGCGTTGGGTAAGGTTATCTAGCATGTTCTACCTAGCGTATATATATGACACTGCGGTTTTGTAGGGTGGGCGGTTCACCGCCCACGCGTTCAAATCACGTCTCCCGGCCTGCTCCGTGGCGCGCATTCGTTCCCTGGACGCGTGGGCAGAACCCGCCCACCCTACGAAAACCACCATTCTACCTTGCAGCAGCAACGCTAGTCCGGCCGAGTCAGCCATATAGCGCACTTTTTCAGCACCTGTGATGTGTTCGATCACTCCCAACGCTTGCCTAATTTGACACATCTCACGTACCGATAGGTCATTTCCCGTCAGCATCGTCCTCTGTGCAGCATCGTTTGCCTGCACCGCATTCAACAGGAGAGAAGCATGACGAAGGTATTCGGCAGCATCCTTTTCGTGGCCGCCCTGCTGGCGGCAGGGGGCGCCCAGGCCCAGGAGGTGATCCGGCTCGGCAACCTCAAGCTCGCCCATTTCGGCGCCGTTTCCTATATCAAGGAGATCGCGCCCAGGTGCGGCGTGCGCGTCGAGGAGAAGATCTTCGCCAAGGGGCTGGACGTGATGCAGGCAATCATTGCGGGCGAACTGGATGTCGGCGCCACCGCGTCCGAGGCGGCGATCTCGGGCCGCGCGGGCGGGGCGCCGATCGTGGCGGTAGCCGGCTTCGCGCGCGGCGGCGCGCGCCTGGTGGCGCGGCCCGAGCTCGGCATCAGGAGCGTGGCCCAGCTCAAGGGCCGGCGCGTAGGGGTGACGCGCGGCGCGATCCAGGAAGTGCTCCTGATGGCGCAGCTGGCCAAGCATGGCTTGAGCTCCGCCCCCGTGCCCGGCAAGGACGTGCAGCTGGTCTACCTGGCCTACCCCGACCTGAACCAGGCCCTGCTGGGCAAGCAGATCGACGCCATGATGCAGTCCGAGCCGCAGTCCTCGCAGGCCATCAACAAGGCGTTTGGCGTCGAGGTTCTGAAACCCTACGACACCCCGATCGGCGAGCCGGTGCGCACCCTGGTCATGACCGAGCAGTTCTACCGCGAGCGCCGCCCGGCGGCCGAGAAGTTCATGCGCTGCTTCGTGGAAGCCACCCGCACCTTCATCGACCAGCCGGCCGTGGCCGAGAAGTACGTGCGCGAGGCGATCTTCAAGAACCAGATCTCGAGCGACGATTTCCAGGACGCGATCCGCAATTCTCCCTATTCCTATGCCCTCACGCCCGAGCACATCCAGGTCACGACCGACATCATGGTGAAGACCGGCGTCGGCCGCATGGCGCGGCCGCCGCTGGCGAAGGACTGGGTGCGGACCGATCTGCTGGAGGCCGCCATGAAGAGCGTCGGCGTGCGCTAAGGGAGTGGGCAGATGAAGATCCTGGACAGGCGAAAACGGTCGCGCGAGCGCTGGCGCGAGATTGCAGTGGGCATGGTGGCGCCGGTCCTCGCGATCGCGCTCTGGCAGTGGGTGGCCTACGAGGGCTGGGTCAACCCGCAGGTGCTGCCGGCGCCGCTCGACGTCTGGCGCAAGTGGGTAGAGTACCTGCTGCCGCTGGTGCCCTTCGAACAATACACGGAGGGAGGCTGGCGCGCCTGGGCCTTCTCGGGCGAGCTGCCGACGGATATCTGGACCAGCATGGTGCGGGTGGCGGTGGGCTTTGCCATCGGCGGGGGCCTGGCGCTGCCGCTGGGCCTGGCGATGGGGGCGAGCCGCGTCGTGTATGCGTGGATGAACCCCCTGGTGCAGATCCTGCGCCCGATTCCGCCGATCGCCTACATCCCGCTGGCCATCCTGTGGTTCGGCCTGGGCAATCCGCCGGCCGTGTTCCTGATCGCGCTGGGCGCCTTCTTCCCGGTCCTGATGAACACCATCGCCGGCGTGCGCCATGTGGACGGCATCTACCTGCGCGCGGCGCGCAACCTCGGCGCCGGCGGAGTCACCATGTTCCTGCGCGTGATCCTGCCGGCCGCGGTGCCCTACATCCTGTCCGGCGTGCGGATCGGCATCGGCACCGCCTTCATCGTGGTGATCGTCTCCGAGATGATCGCCGTGAACGACGGCCTGGGTTTCCGCATCCTGGAAGCGCGCGAGTACTTCTGGTCGGACAAGATCATCGCCGGGATGATCACCATCGGCCTGCTCGGCCTGGCGATCGACGTCGCCATGAACCGCCTGAACAACCATCTGCTGCGCTGGCACCGCGGCCTGGAGCACTGACATGAACGCACCGCATGCTTTTACTCCGCAGTCTTGCGAACCGCACATCCGCATCGACGGCGTCAGCAAGGCCTTCGAGAGCGGCGGGCGCACCGTGGTCGCGCTGCAGGACATCCGCCTCGACATCCCGCGCGGGCAGTTCACCTGCCTGCTCGGGCCTTCGGGCTGCGGCAAGTCGACCCTGCTCAATGCGGTGGCGGGCTTCTCGCTGCCGAGTAGCGGCGCGATCACGGTCGACGGCAGGGCGGTGGCGGCGCCGGGCCCGGACCGCGGCATGGTGTTCCAGGAATATGCGCTCTTCCCCTGGATGACGGTCGAGGACAATATCGGCTTCGGCCTGCACATCAAGGGTAGACCGAAGCCCGAGATCCGCGACCGCGTCGGCGCCTTGCTCTCCATGCTGTCGCTCGGCGACTTCCGCCAGCGCTTTCCCAAGGACCTGTCGGGCGGCATGCGCCAGCGCGTCGCGATCGCGCGCGTGCTGGCGCTCGACTCGCCCATCCTGCTGATGGACGAGCCCTTCGGCGCCCTGGACGCGCTCACCCGCCGCAACCTGCAGGACGAGCTGCTGCGCATCTGGTCGGAGCTGAAGAAGACCATCCTTTTCGTTACCCACAGCATCGAGGAAGCCGTGTACCTGGCCGACCGCATCGTGGTGATGACCTACCGGCCGGGGACGGTCAAGCGGGACCTGGAGGTCGAGATGCCGCGCATGCGCGATCCGGCGGCGCCGGAATTCAATGCGCTCAAGCGCGAGCTCGGGGTGCTGGTGATGGAGGAGCAGCAGCGCCACCATTCGGATGAGCTGAGGATGGCGGCGGTGGATTGACCCGGCTGCGAGGCGGAGCGGGGCAGGGCGGGGCCGCCACTGTCATATCCCGATGGTGTAGACTTCCAGTATGCAGAACTCCCTCTTCCTCGCCGCGGCCCTGCTGTACGCGGTGTGCGCCCTGCTGCCGTCGCGCCGGGGCGCGCTCATCTCTGGCTTCACCGCCGTGGCCTGGGCGGTGCATGGCGCCGCGCTCGGCCTCGACGTGGTCGCGCCGGGCCGCCTGCGGGTCGGCTTCGCCATCATGTTGTCGAGCGCCCTGTGGGTCTCGGTGGCCGCCTACTGGCTGGAAAACCGCAATTTCGCCCTCGACGGCATGCGCCGCCTGGTGATGCCCTTCGCCTTCGCCGCAAGCCTGCTGCCGGTGATCTTCCCGGGCAGCCTGCTGGCCCTCAGCGGCCAGTCGCCGGCCTTCGGCTGGCATGTGGCGGTGGCCGTGCTGGCCTACAGCACGCTGACGATCGCCGCCTTCCACGCGGTGCTGATGGCGCTGCAGGAAGCCCGGCTGCATGCACGCGGCGGCAGTGCGGGCGGCTGGCTGGCCGGCGCGCTCGACCAGCTGCCGGCCTTGCTCACCATGGAAAAGCTGCTGTTCCGGGTGATCTGGATCGGTTTCGTCCTGCTCAGCCTCACCGTGCTGTCGGGCGTGGTGTTTTCCGAACAGCTGTTCGGCCGCGCCCTGCGCTTCGACCACAAGAGCGTGTTCGCGCTGCTGTCCTGGCTGCTGTTCGCGGCGCTGCTGGCCGGCCGCCGCTATCAAGGCTGGCGCGGCAAGACCGCGCTGCGCTTCACGCTGGCGGGTTTCGCCACCCTGGCGCTGGCCTATGTCGGCAGCCGCTTCGTGCTCGAAGTCGTCCTGCACCGGGGGGCGGCATGACCCGTATCCTGTTCTGGATCGCCCTGATCGTGCTGGTCGTCATGGCGGTGCGCGCCAAGCTCAAGGGCATGAGGCAGCCGCCGCCGCCATTCGACCGGCCGCAGGAGCCGGTCCGCGAAATCGAATCGATGACCCAGTGCGCGCACTGCGGCCTGCATTTCCCGGCCTCCGAGGCGGTGCACGCGGACGGCCACGACTACTGCTCGCCGGGCCACGTGCGCCTGCCGCGGCAGTAAGGCCGATGTCGCAACGGCAGGCGCTCTCGCGCGAAGCCCGCACCACCCTGTGGCGCTCGCTGCAGACCTTCAACGTCACCCGCATCGTCATCGCGCTGGTGCTGCTGCTCTACCTGGGCCTGGACATCGCCGAGGACGGCGTGCACGCCACGCCGAGCAGCCAGGCCTGCCTGTTCTACCTCGCGGCGGCGCTCGGCTTTGCCGCCATGGGCGCCAGGTGGAAGCGCCGCTTCGTGATACAGCTGGGCGTCCAGGTCGCGG
>Ga0209023_10006349_pt1 | contig 12502 bp, 12 predicted proteins | sample LakOneMetagenome_FD_187468 | JGI IMG/M metagenome (GOLD analysis project Ga0209023, IMG submission 187468) | Freshwater and sediment microbial communities from Lake Erie, Canada (SPAdes) (version 2) | ecosystem: Environmental > Aquatic > Freshwater > Lentic | place: Lake Erie, Canada... | reverse complement strand
TAGACTTTCGACGTTTGGCCTGCTGCCGATTCCACAGACACCAAGTTAAGGTGGAAAATGGAGTCAGGAGGTATCAATGGCAGCAAGAAGGCAGTTCAGCCGCGAGTTCAAGCTTGAGGCTGTGAAGTTGGTTGAGGAGCGCGGGGTATCGGTACGCCAAGCGGCCCAGGATCTGGATGTGCACGAGAATGTGCTGCGCAAGTGGGTGCGTGAGCATCGCGAGCAACCCGAGGAAGCATTCCCAGGCAACGGCAAGATGACGCCACAGGACGCGGAGATAGCACGGCTGCGCAAGGAAGTCGCCAAGCTCAAGATGGAGCGCGATCTGCTGAAAAAAGCCGCGGCCTACTTCGCGAAGGAGTCGATTTGAAGTTCGGCTTCATTGCGAAGCACCGAGGAGTCTGGCCGGTCAATTTGATGTGCGAGGCGCTCGGTGTCTCGAGGGGCGGTTTCTATGCCTGGCTGACGCGTCCGCCAAGCCAGCGTAGTCGAAAAGACGAGCAGCTTGCTGCTCAGGTAAGGCAAAGCTTTGTGCGTAGTGATCGCACTTATGGAGCACGGCGGGTGTGGCACGACGTCCTTGAGCAAGGGCTGTCATGTGGCCTGCACCGCATCGAGCGTTTGATGCGCGAGCAGGCGTTACGCGCTCGTCCTCGACGCCGAGGCTTGCCCAAGGATCGCGGAGCACGTAGCACTGTGGCGGAGAACGTGCTCGATCGGCAGTTCCATGCCGAGGCGCCAAACCAGAAATGGGTGGCCGACTTCACCTATATCTGGACTGCCGAAGGATGGCTGTACGTCGCCGCTGTGCTGGACCTGTATTCGCGCCGTATCGTTGGCTGGTCGATGCAGGACAGCATGACATCACAGCTGGTTGTCGATGCACTGATGATGGGTGTCTGGCGTCGAGGTAAGCCTACTGCGTTGCTGCATCACTCGGACCAGGGCAGCCAATACACCAGCGAGCACTTCCAGCAACTACTCAAGGAACAGGGCATTACCTGCAGCATGAGCCGGGCTGGCGAAGTCTGGGACAACTCGGCAATGGAAAGCTTCTTCAGCTCGCTCAAGACCGAACGGACGGCACGCAAGGTCTACCGTACCCGCGCCCAGGCCCGCTCAGACGTGTTCGATTACATCGAGCGCTTCTATAATCCTACGCGCCGTCATTCGACGCTGGGGTATGTCAGTCCGGTACAGTTTGAAGAAGCTAGAAAAGCTTAAAGCGGTGTCATCCGAATCGGCAGCAGGCCAGTTAGTGATCCAAAGAGAGTAGTGTGGATGCACTTAGACGTTCCGCGAAGTGAACTAGCAACTCTTCTCCGCGCCATTGTTCCACACGGAGAAGAACCATGTTCCCAGGTCTTGCCTATGTCTGCCGTCGCAAAAACTACGTTCACGCAGCGTATGTAAATGCGGCGCTTACTCTGCTTAACGAAGTGGGTCCCCATCGAGTGAGACTGATGCTTTATAACTACAATGTCCCGGAAGAAGTGATAACGCGTACGCTTTCGCCTAATGGCCCATTTAGGACACGCTTAGCGATTGACAATGTGCAGTTCTCATTACCTCCCTACAACGCAATTAAAACCTAACTGAACGTCTGCTTGGGGTCGGTAGCGGACGTACACGACGGTGCTTCGGCAGCTAAGATGGCGGCCGTGTTCCCAGACGGACTGATGCCATGGCCCAAGCCCTTCTCCCCGAAGACCTTTGGTCGCTCGTAGCAGCTCATCTGCCAACCCACAGCAGGTCACCGAAAGGCGGACGGCCACGTCTTAACGATCGCGCGACCCTAACCGGAATTCTGTTTGTGCTCAAGACCGGGATACCGTGGGAATATTTGCCGCGCGAGCTCGGCTGCGGTAGTGGCATGACTTGTTGGCGCCGGCTCCACGAATGGATGAAAGCTGGCGTTTGGCAGCGCGTCCACGAGGCACTCCTTCGACGGCTGCGCGAACACGACCAGATCATGTGGGATCGAGCTTGCGTTGACGCTGCCAGTGTACCTGCCCCAGCCGGTGGCGAGCATACGGGCCGAAACCCAACGGATCGTGGCAAGCTCGGCTGCAAACACCATCTGCTCGTAGATCAACGTGGGTTGCCGCTGGTAGCCAAGATCTCGGGCGCCCAGGTCCACGACTCGCGTTTTCTTATTCCACTCGTCGAAGCCATCCCAGCGGTGAAAGGGCTCTGCGGCCGTGCGCGTAAACGTCCAGGTAAGCTACATGCCGATCGGGCATACGCTTCACGAGCACATCGCGCTTGGCTGCGCCGACGAGGTATCGCGGCACGCATCGCGCGATACGGAGTGGAATCACGAGAAAGGCTCGGGCGATGGCGTTGGGTCGTTGAGCGCACCTTGGGATGGCTACACCGCTTTCGCAGGCTGCGCATCCGACACGAGCGGCGAGCAGACATCCATCAGGCGTTCCTTTCGCTCGCTTGCTCGCTCATCTGTTGGCGGTATGTCGAACGGTTTTGTTAGGCGCTCTAAGTTTATTATTGCTGTCCTTGTTTTGATATAAAAATCCTTTTGTTATGAAGAAGGCTCTCACGATGTGAGGGCTTTTTTTTCGTCTTTATAAATCACATACACACTCCCTGCGAAACCGCTTTTAGGTTTTTGAATTTCCCCCTTTACTTCGCAAAATTTTATAGATGTAGACTTGCGCATAGGAATATTTTTGATATAACAAACATATAACAAGAAAAATAAGGAGTTATATCTATGAGAAGCATGTTCATTTTGCTGATGCTTATATTTTTGCCTCAGCTTGCATTGGCCGGTGCATTTGATCCAGGTCCTGACGACATATCAATGAAAATTCTTGGGCAAATGTTCGGTAGTTTGATTGGTGGTACAGGTGGTGTAGATGCGTTCGGTCCTGCTATAAAAACTTTCAATGACGGCGTACTAATGGTTGGAGGCGTGTTGGCCGTCTACACCATTCTTGCTGGTACAGCCGGGACAGCACATGACGGCGAGATGCTAGGTAAGAAATTTTCTTCCTTGTGGATTCCCATTCGCTACAGTCTAGGTACCGCTTTGGTTCTTCCTGTTCTACCAGGTGGCTACTGCATCATGCAAATGATAGTGATGTGGTTGATAGGTCAGGGCGTGGGGTTAGCTGATGCTGTTTGGGCTTCATACATGACTAAGCCAAGTGTCGGCGCGAACACTACACCAATGACTACAACAAAGCTTCAGTTAATGAAAGCCGTAGAAGACACATTCGTGGCCTCGGCTTGCGTTGAAGCTCACAAGGCACAGATGCAAGACAGTCCTCCAATCTTAGGCTTCGCGCTTAAATACGACTGGAATGTAGCCCTTGATGACGATACCTATTTCTTCGGTGATCAAAAGGGTCTGACTTCATACTTCAGCAAGAGAGCTTGCGGGTGGGTGAAATTTCCTCAGAAGTTGCAGAGTAACCAAGCTGCAAAGGGCGCTACAAATACTAATCCAGGGCTATTAGGACCATTAAACAATCTTTTCACGGCGCCTGATGTCTCTGTGCTTAATGACGCTCACAGAACCGCAACTTCAGCAATGATCACTGCTGTTCGCGCTGTAGCTGCTGATGCTGTCGCCAACAGAAAGACAGTCCCACAAAATGCGAAAGCCTATTATGCGAAGCTCAGTGCAATCGCTGATACCTACTTGAACACAATCCAAGCAGTAGGGAAGACACTAGCAAGCAAAGATAACGACTCTACCGCTGCCGCTAAAAAGTACGGCTGGTTCCTAGCTGGTGCCTATCACAACAATATCATTTTAACTAACACACAGATTACAACTGCTATGTCAGCGTTTCCAGCGACATCAGCAAACGTAGCTTCAAATGATGACAACGGGACAGTAGACGAAGACGTGAAGCCATATCTTATTGCCGACCAAGTGTTAGCAGCAAAAGGTGCTGAGTATGGATCTCAAAGTTCTATTAATGATGTCAAAGATGCTGCGGCCACGAAAAAACATGAAGAGATAGGCTATGGTGGTCGCTTCGCTTCAGCAATAACAGAAGCTTTCACTGGCTTGAACATTTACGAGCTTCAAAACGAGAACAGGGGCATTGAAATCACATTAGAAGCAATGGGAACCAAGCTACTTGTAGCATACGGTACCTTGACTATTCTAATGACTGCATTCAGCGCGCTTGCACTTGTGCCAGGAACAGCGGGAGCAGTCGGCGCAGCGTTGCAGGTCACAACATCGATGTTGGATTTACCTGTGAAAGCCCTAGCCGCAACTGGCTTTATGTGTAGTTTCATACTTCCAAATCTACCATTCATCATTTGGCTTGGCTGTATCGGCGGTTGGTTGATCCAGTGCATCATTGGGGTTTTAGTTGCCCCACTTTGGGCGGTTATGCACTTACATCCTAACGGTGATGATTTAGTAGGTAAGGGTGCTAACGGTTACATGATGATTTTAGGCTTGTTGCTTCGTCCAACATTCCTGGTGTTCGGCTTCATTGCAACAATCGTCATGAGTCAGGTGGTCGGTGAGTTCATCAACAAGGTCTACTTCCAAGTTTTCAGCTTTAGCCAAGTAGACGGCACAATGGGCTTTTTCAAAATACTAGGCGGTACCATTCTTTATGCGATCATTAGTTTTGCGTTCTTGAGAAAGTCCTTGAGCTTAATGCACGTGATACCAGATGAGATCATGCGTTGGATCGGTGGTGGTGTTGACCAGGTAGGAAGCTACGCTAAGACAATGGGTGACAGTTCTCATAGTGGCATGGCTGCGGCTGCTGGTGGCATTGCTGCTGCAAGAAACCAGGTACAGATAGGCGAACGCAACGGTAAGCAGCTTAGCGATGCTCTAGGAAAGCTTAGAGGTGGTAATAAGTCATCTGAAGGCGGTGAGGGGGCTCTACCACGGAAGGAAAAAGGCTCAAGCCTTGAGAAAGGTAAGGAAGCAGGGCAGCAAGATAAATCTGATAAGGCTGAACCAAAAGGATTTGCAGAGCTTCAGGCAAGCCGTCCTATCACTGGCGCCAAGAAAGGGCTATCCGACAGCATAGACAAGCGTTCTGAGCCAGATGAGGGTAAGGAAGAAGCGAAGCAGGCGGTCACAGGTTCATTGAAAAACTTGAGCGAAGCAGAAGGTATGTCTTTTATTGAAGGTGCTCAGTCAAGACTAGAGAAAGATCCTAATCAGCCAGCTAAGAAAGCCGTCAACTCAGCATACAACGAGACATTAAACAAGAAGTTCGGTTTAGGGACTGGATCATTGATAGCTCAAATCGGTGGCGGCTATCAAACTGACGAAGCTAACTCTATGCTTGGAAATTATCGTGACGTACACGAAAAGCTGAGTAGCAAGTCAAGTCCTGACGTGGCAAGCAAGAAAGTTGAGCAGGCGAACAGAAAAGCTTGGGATGACTTTAAAAACGATCCAGCTTCAATAAAGAAGGGTGGCAATGTCCAGTTAAAAGAATTTGTAATGAACAGATTGGACCAGGCAGCAAAAGAAGATCAGGAAAAAAAAGACTGATTTTAAGCAATCAGATATCAGAGCCTCATACACGAGGCTCTTTCTTTCGCTTGACTCCTAAAAAAATCGACGCTATATTTATGTTGACAATCTAACAAAGGAGTTTCAAATGAAGGCGGGTGAAATGCAACAAGAATACTGGAAGGGTTATGACGTAATCGGCTCAATCCTCGGCTGGCTTATCGGCACGGCTGTCTTTGGACTCGCCTGCTTCGTTGAACTGATGTACGCTGGCGATATTTCCTCGGGCCATACGAAGCTCGATGGTGTCATGTACTTCATACTAGCCGTGTGGGCTGTGCCAATCTGGCTCTACTTGTGGGCGCTGAAACACAAGATCTCACGAGTCTTCAAATGAAAAAGCCCCTCGCGGGGCTTTTTTTTCGTCTGTCAGATTAATCTCTCAAAAACATAGGCACCTGCTTGGCTCGCCATCATTTGAGATTCTTGAGGGTATGCTGCAATATCCCTGTAGTCATAGCGTTTCTCATACGACTGAACCAATATGTTTCCGCCAGAATCTTGGGTGATCATGTCGTTGTTAATCTGATGCATACAGAAGAGAAACAAGGCTGCGATGTTCAAGCCTTGGTTTGGATACTGGTCTAAAGTAAAAGAGTTGTATCCAAGCCTTTTAACGCTCTTCAATGCATGAGTGAGATTGGTAGATACCCACGTGTTCTTATAGTTGGCATCAACAGAACTCAAGCCGTCATCTGGATCGTTAATAAATGCTGAGAGATGTTTGGACTCGGTGAAAGCTGCAAAGAAGCCAGATTGGAAAAAGCGAGAAGTCTTGTTGAAGTTGTCAAGAATGCCAGCGTCGGAATAGTCTGCCTCAGCCAGATTCTCAACTCTCCATTGATTCGGATCGATAGATCGTACCCTTATCCAAGAAGGCATGTTGATAGTGAAAGCGTGTGCCGTAGCAAGTGGATCTGATCCTTTAGCTATCGGGACAATAAGCTTGTCAAAGGCATAGGCCAACAGTGGCTTTAAGTCAGCCATACTTATGAAAGCCTTGAGATGCTGTTTTCCTTCTTGGTCACAAAGGGCTAGTACGGTTTCCAAGATCTGTGGCATGCCGTACAAAGCATATTGTAGGTGGATTTTGATCAGCCCTTGGTAGAGATAGCCCCGATAGAGGTCTTCAAGATTCTCGAATTGTGGGCTTCCGTCCTCATTTAAAGGTCCAACACCGTTAGCACGGAATTGGTGAACGCCCTTGATGATCCCTTGAGAATAAAATTCTGCGGCTTCAACCACATCCCTAGCCAACTCTAGTTGGTTTGGAAAAACCTTATAGCTTCGGTTCAGGTCAGGAAAGTACTCGGCATAGGGTTCAGTAGAAGAACCCTTGCGTTTAGTGGTCGCGGCTTGTTTTACTGGCTGAGGGTTGTACTGGCTGTTGAACTTTTCAACTAACTGCGCCAAGTCGTCAGTCGGCTCTTCGGCTCTCGTTTCGCTCGATCCTGACAAAATCTTTTGATTATATTCTTCCACGCGGCGCGCTAAGTCGTCGTCGCCCTTTTTATCCTTCTTGCCAAAAATACCCATTCCTATCCTCGTTAGTTGCCCTGCGCCACTTGAAAAATCGCCTCTTGCGGCCTGTTCTCGTAAGCTTGAATCCACATTGAGGCCGTCATGCTCGCCAGTGCCAGAAGAGGGAAGTCCATACAGAACGACTCGGTGACTAGCAAGGGATCGTTCTGGTGCCTCCGACTCTGCACAGTGTAAGTCAACCCATGCCATACGCCAACTTCTTGTTCAGGTTCGCTACCAGGCGGCGGCTCGTCCAGTCGCACGAATCCAACCCTCAGAAAATCGCATTGTAGGCTGTTGAGGTGCTTGTTGAAGGTAAGGATCAGGTCTATGGCCTTGGCCTTCTCTGCGGGGCTGTCGGACAGTCCAAAGGCGTCTAGGAGCCTCGTGCTCTGGAAGTAGTAGTAGCCGTCCGTGGTAAGGCCGTTTGCTACTTCTCGGTTCAGGTCAGTGATTCGGTACTTGGTGATCATGGTGCAGGCGTAAAAAAACCCCTGATCGCTCAGGGGTCGGTGTTGAGGCTGGACGGCTTAGGCTGCTTGCTTCTCGGTGCTGTCTTTGCCTGCACCTTTGGCGGCAATGTAGTCCTTGTGAGTCGTGATTGCCTTAACCAAATCGTTCATCTCTGCCATGAAATCTGGATCTTTGGCTTCATACAACTCTTTAGCCTTCGGGGTTGCGTGGTTCGCCATCAAAATTTCGATGGTGTCGTTAGTCAACCAATTCTTCGGCAGGCTTTGACCCATTGCAGCAGAGAAGTCCTTCTTCTCCATCTGCTTTTTCGACATCTTCTTGTAGACCTGACCTTTGTAGTACTTCGGTGCGACTCCCGGCATTTTGATCCAGAGTTCGCCCTTGTCTGCGGCAGTGTTTGCTGCGCTGCCTTGATTTTGTGCCTTGGTACCTTTGCCAGTCTTGACGCCTGCGGCGGCCTTGATCGCTTCGTCGTTGAAGAGGTCTGTGACACCGTAGCCAGCCTGCATGATCGCTGCCTTCAGTTCCTCGGGGGTGAAGAGATGCTTGAAGTCGTAGCCCTGTGCAGCCTCGTTAGGGCCGAACAGATCGCTGATGGTCAGACCGGATTGACCGATTTCGTTTTTCAGTTGAGTGACATAGCTACCCTTGCTTTCCTTAGCTGCCTTGGCTTTTTTCTTGAGGGCTACCAAACGAGCTTCCTGTTCATCGGACAGGTTGTCGAAATTCGCTTTGAGTTCGTTGTACTCGTTGATCTCTTCCGAAGTCATGGGAATGTATTTTGCGCTGTTCGCTGCCTTGAAGTTGCTGTTGCCGGCGTTCGTTGCTTTCGATTCGTCTTTAGCGGTCGGGGCGTTGGGTGCGGCGGCGGTAGCTTTGGTGTTCATGGTCAGTCCTTTGTGTAGTAGTCAGTGTGAGAGTCTGGTTAGTCGTCTTCAACACTTACTTCATATGTTGTGTTGATGTCTTCATCATATTTTGATCAAGGTATCGCGTCAACAGAACGATGAAAGAAAACGAGCAAATGATTGATATATTTCTTAATCATGTGCTTTAGCATAATTAAAGAAACGTATGCTTCAAGATCTTTACAACAAACCTACACACTTCCTGCCAAACCGCTGTTGATGATTTTAGGGTTCTCCGTCCTTCGTCTTCGCTACAGCCTCAACCACTTTTTCACTAAAACTATCCAAAGCTGTCCTCAACTTCATGCACTGGTCACGAAACATATCTATATAAATCTTGTCGGGGTCGCCCTTGAAGGTTGTCGCATGCGCGGCTCTGCCCCTGTCTTCGCCAATGCTTTTGATGGTCTTGAGAGCATCGTCACCTGTGCCAGCCTTGTTCTGTATAAGCTCAAGAAGCTGTAGCCCTGTGAGAGGTCGCTTGCTTTCCTTGTGCTCAAACTCGCTGTGGTCGGCGCCGAAGTTCGCCACCAGGTAGGGCTTGAGAACTTTAATATTGAGACTGTCGTTGCCAATGAGCTTGTAGAGTTCTCCGCACGAATCGCAGTAAGCCCGTTCGGTGTTCTCTACGGGGGCGTGCAACAGGTCGTTCTCCGTGCGGCGGAAGATCTCAACCCCAAGTCGTTCATTGGTTCGCTTGATGGCTTCAACGGCTTCAGTCACAGGGTCTTTGTAGGAAATCCACTTACCTTCAAGGTTCACGTCCAGGAAGTCCGCGAAGCCGTTATCCTCTTCGGCAAAGACTGGATCTGTGATCTCGTAGCCGTGCCAGTACCGTTGTTCGGCTTCGTGCATCTTCAGCAGGTCGGTCACGAAGACAGTAATCGCGCTGCGCCCACTGGCAAGCTTCCTGCGGCCATGCCGTATCTCTACATACAGGGCTTCGTCCTCCCCCATATATCGGACATGCCCCCCCGACACGGTGTCGGACACATCGAAGAGGTCAGGGCGGGTCAGGTACTTGCGCAAGACTTCCTCATTGAAGTAGGCGAATGAGTAGGTATGACTACCCTTCATCACTCTCTCTTCGTATACTGGAAGATTTTGCCGCACCAGGTCGGATTTGTAGAAGTTCTCGGTCAGAACCGTCTTGCTCGGAAAAATGATATGGCAGACAACAGGCGTGAAACTCATGCCGTCCTTGCCGAAGCTCATCTCATTTAGAGTCTCATCCTTGTTCAGGGTCGCAAGACCAGCAGCTTCCAGGTTAAGCATAGCCTTCTTAACTTCTTCATGGTCCAGCTTGAGTGTTGCCGCTATCCTCTTGCTGTCTGTCCCTGTCTTGTGACTGGTCCAATGTTTGACAGCCTGCTCAAGCACTCGTTCTTCAGTTGTCTTTTTTTTACGCGGCATGTGATTCCTTAATTCCTGTCCCCATAATAGGCATTAGTCATAGCCATGCTGCCATGTCCAGCCAACTTCATGATCTCTTCTTCGTTCAGTGGTTCGCCACGGCGAAGCTTCGCAAAGATTTCATTCATACTGTCGGGCATCTGCGCCTTCGCTTGTTCAACAGACTGAGGGGACATGCCCATCTCTTTGGCTACTTGGAAGCTGTTGGAGCCTCCTTGCCGAATCACTTTCGTAATCTTCGTGCGACGTGTGTCATGGAAGTGAAGGCGTGTGTTCGGGTCGTCATACATACCAAGAGCTTTCAAGGCGTCCACCCAATACTGCCTGAAATTCCAGGCTGTCAGCTTGAACACTGGCCCTTTCGCAAGACGGGTGGTAGTAAGCCAGTCCCGAACATCGTCATCATCAGGGATCATGATAGTTCGTTCCTTACCATTCTTTGTGCGAGGCAAGAAGATTGTCCAGTCCTTGAAGTTCACATGCTCCCACTGGATACCTAACACTTCACTCTTGCGAGCTCCAGATTCAAGGCAAATGACGAATAGGTAGAAGGGCTCTTGGTTGGTCTTGAGCTTCAACCACTCTGCGATTCGTGCTGCCTCGTCATCAGAAACAACGCGCTTACGGCCAAGGTAAGGTTTGGGCTTCTCACCCTTCGGTAACATCTTTGTTGGGTTCATCAAGCCATCTGGAAATTGCTGAGGGTAGAGCCGATAGACCCTTTCAAAAGCGGAACTGATGATAGAAATTTCGCGGAGGATCGTGTTGTCCTTGATACCAGATTTTCGGCGTGATTCCATGTAGGCCATGAGAAGCCAGAAGTCCACCGTGTCAATCTTGAACTCACCGAACGGGATGAAATCGTCTGTGTACTGTACCTTCAACATTGAGGATACAATCGATTCGTTGTAGCGATATTTTCCGAACTTTGCGCCCAAGTCCTTCATATAGATTTTGACGGAAGGGATGGCCGACTCGCACCGATTCTTGTTTGTTTTGTGCGAGGTTTCCGAAAGCTTGTTTACGGACTCTGCAAGATAATCCTTTAACAATTTTGCCATACTGGGCATCTCGGCTTGGTACTTCATGTCGAGAATGATGTCAGGGGCAATGCCGGTTTTGATCCGTTTAAGCTCCTTGTCTTCAAAGAACCTTGCCGTGTCTTCGTCATCAAAGACCTTGGAAATGTTCTCGCCGCCCTGACGGATCTGAACTCGCCACCTTGTGACAGTGACTTTCCTTCCTGTTTCTCTATTCAGTACTTTGTATTTGATCGGGTAAACAGACATGTCAGCTCCTGAATTTGCACAAGAGGATATCATGGTGCAATTGTTTGTGCATAAATATGCGATCTTTGTGCGATAGTTGGTCGTAGTGCGACGAAAAACCCTTTAAAATCAAAGGGTGCATCGCATTTTATGACGCTTCAACAAGTCGCAGCAGGACGCCTTGCTGCCCTTCGTCGAAAGCGGGCTGGTGACGCTGATCGGCGCGACCACCGAGAACCCGTCCTTCGAAGTCAACTCGGCGCTGCTGTCGCGCTCCCAGGTCTACGTGCTCAAAGCGCTGAACGACGAGGAGATGCGCCAGCTGCTCAAGCGCGCCCAGGAGCGCGTGCTGCAGAACCTGCAGTTCGACGAGGTCGCGGTCGATACCCTGGTCGGCTACGCGGACGGCGATGCCCGCCGCTTCCTGAACCTGCTCGAGCAGACCAAGACCTCGGCCGATACCGCCGGCGTCACCCAGATCACGCGCGAGTTCGTCGAGAACGCGCTGACCCTGAACGCACGCCGCTTCGACAAGGGCGGCGACAACTTCTACGACCAGATCTCGGCGCTGCATAAATCGGTGCGCGGCTCGCATCCGGACGCGGCGCTGTACTGGCTGTGTCGCATGCTCGACGGCGGCGCCGACGCCAAGTACCTGTCGCGCCGCATCGTGCGCATGGCCTGGGAAGACATCGGCATCGCCGACCCGCGCGCGATCCAGCTCGCCAACGACGCCGCCGCGACCTACGAGCGCCTCGGTTCGCCGGAAGGCGAGCTGGCGCTGGGCCAGGCCGTGATCTACCTGGCGATCGCGGCCAAGAGCAATGCCGGCTACAACGCCTTCAACGCGGCCATGGCCTTCGTGAAGAAGGACAAGTCGCGCGAGGTCCCGGTCCACCTGCGCAACGCGCCGACCAAGCTGATGAAGGAACTCGGCTACGGCCACGCCTACCGCTACGCCCACGACGAGCCGAACGCCTACGCGGCCGGCGAGACCTATCTGCCAGACGGCATGCCGGAGCCTGGCTGGTACCAGCCGGTGCCGCGCGGGATCGAGGCGAAGATCGCCGAGAAGCTGGCCTGGCTGCGCAGCCTGGACGAGGATGCGCGCAGTGGAGGACAGGACGAGTAGGGCAGGGCGAACAAGGCCCCAGACCCGCTTTTTCGCAGTTCATTCCGTGTTTTGGGCACTCCGTCGCAAGTCGATGGAGGTCCCGGGTTCGAATCGGTAAAGTTCAACCATACCGAAGCACTTAACGAACTAACGAACCCGAAGGAGAACATCATGAAACTGCGTCAAAACCTCGAAGCCGCCTTCATCGTCGCTGCCGTCGTGGCCAACTTCGCGAGCTATGCCATGGCCTCGGCCCAGGCCCCGGACGTGGTCCGCG
>Ga0209023_10006348_pt1 | contig 12503 bp, 14 predicted proteins | sample LakOneMetagenome_FD_187468 | JGI IMG/M metagenome (GOLD analysis project Ga0209023, IMG submission 187468) | Freshwater and sediment microbial communities from Lake Erie, Canada (SPAdes) (version 2) | ecosystem: Environmental > Aquatic > Freshwater > Lentic | place: Lake Erie, Canada... | reverse complement strand
TATGTCTTCCAGTTCGTGGTGCGGTACTTCTGAGGAGCCGGTTTCATGCGCGCAGACTACCAGACCTGCAGGCTCAGCGCTGGTCAGACCTGATTTACGCAACAAAGCCATGCTAACCTGCCAATCCCTAAGCGTCTAGGGCTCACTGTGACAACTACGCGTGACCGGGCGACAGCCTAAAGACGGTAAAAAATCCAGGCATCGACCGAAGTCTTTCGGAAAGGAAGGGCGATTTGGTCGCACTCTCCTTTTTCGAGACGAGTCGACGGCCTCATGAGACTGTGACCTTAGCTAGAAGTGATTGCAGAGCGGAGGACATCCGGCGCGTGTCAACTGTCCGCCGTGAACAAGGATGATGACCGCTTTTGGCCGGCCGATAGCAGACGGTCAGTACGGCTCAGTGTACCGGACTGTTGCCATCGGAGTGCCAGAAGCTGGACCCCGGCCTTCGTCTGGATGGCTTGTCTGGGAAGTGTCGGAATATCGGCAAGCCATGTTGCCCTGCAATCTGTCAAACCGTCGTGCTGGCCGGTTCCTGAATGCAAAGGGCTCTTCCATGCACCCCAAGCAAGCGCCTACCCCCACTCCCATCCACTGCCAATATCACACAAACAACAACTCAGAAAAATTCTGCCGCTATTTTGAGCAGCGATTGAGGTAAAATAATAGGTTCCCCGAGAAACTTTGAGATTTTCCGCTGTGCAAATCGGTCCCTACATCCTGCGTAACAATGTCTTCGTCGCTCCCATGGCCGGGGTGACGGACCGCCCGTTCCGCCAGCTGTGCAAGCAGCTGGGCGCCGGCTACGCGGTGTCCGAGATGGCGGCCTCGAATCCGCGCCTGTGGGCCAGCGAGAAGACCTCGCGCCGCACCGACCACGCCGGGGAAATGGAGCCGAAGGCCGTGCAGATCGCCGGCGCCGATCCGAAAGACCTGGCCGATTGCGCGAAATTCAACGTCGAGCGCGGCGCCCAGATCATCGACATCAATATGGGCTGCCCGGTCAAGAAGGTGTGCAACAGCTGGTGCGGCTCCGCCCTGCTGCAGCACGAGGACCTGGTCGAACGCATCCTGCACGCCGTGGTCGAGGCCGTCGATGTGCCGGTCACCCTGAAGTTCCGCACCGGCTGGGACCGCCAGAACAAGAACGCCTTGCGCATCGCCCGCCTGGCGGAGCAGGCCGGCATCCAGATGCTGACCCTGCACGGACGTACCCGCGCCGACGGCTACAAGGGCGAGGCCGAGTACGATACCATCCGGGCCGTCAAGGCGGCAGTTGGGATCCCGGTGGTGGCCAACGGCGACATCACGACCCCGGAAAAGGCGAAGTTCGTCCTCGATTACACGGGCGCGGACGCCGTCATGATCGGCCGCGCCGCCCAGGGCCGGCCCTGGATCTGCCGCGAAATCGACCACTACCTGCGCACCGGTGAGCATTTGCCGGCGCCGACGGTCGAAGAAGTACGGGCCCTGATGAACGAACACCTGCCGGCGCACTATGCCTTCTATGGCGAGTACGTCGGCGTGCGCACCGCCCGCAAGCACATCGGGTGGTATGTGCAGGATCTGCCCGGCGGCGAAGAATTCCGCCAGCGCATGAACCTGCTGGAATCGACCGCCGAGCAACTAAACGCAGTCGACGAGTTTTTCAAATCGCAACTCCGGCATGGCGAGCGGTTACAATACCGGCCCGCACTTTCTGCCGATGAGGCGTTGGCGGCATGAGCCGGACAACACAAGCAGTACCAGAATAATAAAAACTACGGGGACTCGCTGCGCCAGCAGCGACACTATTAACCAGGATGAAGCAGCAGAGAACATGAGCAAAGAAAGTATCCAGGAAGTCGTCCAGAAAAGCCTCGAGGACTATTTCAACGATCTGGGCGAGCAGAAACCGACGAACATCTACGACATGATGGTCCTGACGGTCGAAAAACCGGTCCTTGAAGTGGTCATGACGCGCGCCGACGGCAACCAGTCGCACGCGGCGCAGATGCTGGGCATCAACCGGAATACTTTGCGCAAGAAGCTGCAGGAGCACGGTCTCCTGTAACAGACCGCATGGCGATGGCCGTGCGTCTGGGGCGCGGCCGGCACACCGTCCGTCCGCCCGGACGCCAGAATTCTCAACCACAGGCCTCACCATGATCAAACAAGCACTGATTTCCGTTTCCGACAAAACCGGCGTCCTCGATTTCGCGAAGGCCTTGTCCGGCCTCGGCGTCAACATCCTGTCCACCGGCGGCACCGCAAAGCTGCTGCAGGAGAACGGCGTGCAAGTGACCGAAGTCGCCGACTACACCGGTTTCCCGGAAATGCTCGACGGCCGGGTCAAGACCCTGCACCCGAAGGTCCACGGCGGCATCCTGGCCCGCCGCGACCTGCCGGAGCACGTTGCCAAGCTCGACGAACACGGCATCCCGCAGATCGACATGGTCGTGGTCAACCTGTACCCCTTCCAGCAGACCGTCGCCAAGGATGAGTGCTCGCTGGACGACGCGATCGAGAACATCGACATCGGCGGCCCGACCATGCTGCGCTCGGCGGCCAAGAACCACCGCGACGTGGTCGTGATCGTCGATCCGAGCGACTACGGTCCCGTGCTGGCCGAGATGAAGGGCACGGGCGCTGCCGCCGGCCCGGTCAGCTACGAGACCAAGTTCCGCCTGGCCAAGAAGGTGTTCGCCCACACCGCGCAATACGACGGCGCAATCACCAACTACCTGACCAGCCTGGGCGAAGACCGCGCGCACGCGACCCGCTCGAGCTACCCGCAGACCCTGAACATGAGCTTCGAGAAGGTCCAGGACATGCGCTACGGCGAGAACCCGCACCAGGGCGCCGCCTTCTACCGCGACCTGACCACCACCCCGGGCGCGCTGGCCAACTACCGCCAGCTGCAGGGCAAGGAACTCTCGTACAACAACATCGCCGACGCCGACGCGGCCTGGGAATGCGTCAAGTCCCTGGGCGGCCTGGGTCAGCCGGCCGGCTGCGTGATCGTCAAGCACGCCAATCCCTGCGGCGTGGCGATCGGTGTCGATGCGCTGGACGCCTACTCGCGCGCCCTGCAGACCGATCCGACCTCGGCCTTCGGCGGCATCATCGCCTTCAATGTCGAGGTCGATGCACGCGCTGCGGAAGCGGTATCGAAACTGTTCGTGGAAGTGCTGATCGCGCCGTCCTTCACCCCTGAAGCGCGCCAGATCATGTCGGCCAAGCAGAACGTGCGCCTGCTGGAAATCCCGCTGGGCGAAGGCCAGAATGCCTACGACCTCAAGCGCGTCGGCGGCGGCGTGCTGGTGCAGGCGCCGGATGCGAAGAACGTGGCCTTGAGCGACCTGCGCGTGGTCAGCAAGAAGCAGCCGACCCAGCAGCAGCTGCAGGACCTGATGTTCGCCTGGCGCGTGGCCAAGTTCGTCAAGTCGAACGCCATCGTGTTCTGCGCCAACGGCATGACCCTGGGCGTGGGCGCCGGCCAGATGAGCCGCATCGACTCGGCGCGCATCGCCTCGATCAAGGCGCAGAATGCGGGCCTGTCCCTGGCTGGTTCGGCGGTGGCGTCGGATGCCTTCTTCCCCTTCCGCGACGGGCTGGACGTGGTGGTGGATGCGGGCGCGACCTGCGTGATCCACCCGGGCGGCTCGATGCGTGACCAGGAAGTGATCGATGCGGCGGATGAGCGCGGCGTCGTGATGCTGTACACCGGCACCCGCCACTTCCGTCACTGATCCGCTGTTGTAGGGTGGGCGGATTCCGCCCACGCGTTCAAGTACCGTGTGTACGGACGCGCAACAATTTTCATACATGAGATGAACGCGTGGGCGGAGGACCGCCCACCCTACTGTGTTTTTGCACAGTATTTTTCCCACGAACCCCCGCCGCCCGTATATCATTCCACAATGATTATTCTCGGCATCGACCCGGGCCTGCGTACGACGGGGTTCGGCGTCATTGAAAAACACGGCAGCAAACTGCGCTACATCGCGTCCGGCACCATCAAGACCGGGCTGGAAGGCGCATTGCCTCCGCGCCTGAAGGTCATCCTGAACGGCGTCGGCGAGATCATCGCTGCCTACTCGCCCAACTGCGCGGCCATCGAAAAAGTCTTCGTCAACGTGAACCCGCAGTCCACGCTCCTGCTCGGCCAGGCGCGCGGCGCGGCGATCACGGCGCTGGTCGGGGCCGACCTCGATGTGGCCGAATACACGGCGGTGCAAGTGAAGCAGGCGGTGGTCGGCACCGGCAAGGCGGCCAAGCCGCAGGTGCAGGACATGGTGGCGCGCCTGTTGAAACTCCCTGGCCTGCCAGGCACCGACGCCGCCGACGCGCTCGGCGTCGCCATCTGCCACGCCCACAGCATCGACACGCTGTCGATGCTCGGCGCGCTGTCGCCGAACGCGCCCACGCTGCGCATGAAGCGCAGCCGTCTCGTCTAAAAATACAAGGAACAAGCGATGATCGGTCGTCTCTCCGGAATCCTGCTCGAAAAAGCGCCGCCCCACGTGCTGGTGGACTGCAACGGCGTCGGCTACGAAGTCGACGTCCCCATGAGCACCTTCTACAACCTGCCGCACACGGGCGAGAAGGTGGTGCTGTTCACCCACCTGATCGTGCGCGAGGATGCGCACCTGCTGTTCGGCTTCGGCAGCGCGTCGGAGCGGGCGCTGTTCCGCCAGCTGATCAAGATCACCGGCATCGGCGCGCGCATGGCGCTGGCCATCCTGTCGGGCATGACGGTGGCCGACCTGTCGCAGGCAGTCACCCTGCAGGAAGCCGGCCGCCTGGTGAAGATCCCCGGCATCGGCAAGAAGACCGCCGAGCGCCTGCTGCTGGAACTGAAGGGCAAGCTCGGCGCCGACATCGGCGCGGTGGGCGGCGTCGTGCGCGACGATGCGCAGGCGGACGTGCTCAACGCGCTGCTCGCATTGGGGTATTCTGACAAGGAAGCACTCATCGCGATCAAGAACATGCCGGTAGGCAGCACGGTTTCGGACGGCATCAAGTTCGCGCTGAAGGCCCTGTCGAAAGCATAAGAGATGAGCATCCAGACCGACAACTTCACCGAGCAGCGCGTCATCGACGCCGCGCCCGCCTCGCCCAACGAGGAGGCGATCGAGCGCGCCTTGCGCCCCAAGCAGCTGGACGAATACGTCGGCCAGGCCAAGATCCGCGACCAGCTCGAAATCTTCATCAGCGCCGCGCGCAAGCGCCGCGAAGCGCTCGACCACACCCTGCTGTTCGGACCTCCGGGCCTGGGTAAAACCACGCTGGCGCACATCATCGCGCGCGAGATGGGCGTGAACCTGCGCCAGACGTCCGGCCCGGTGCTGGAACGTCCGGGCGACCTGGCCGCGCTGCTCACCAACCTCGAGCCGAACGACGTGCTCTTCATCGACGAGATCCACCGCCTCTCGCCCGTGGTCGAGGAGATCCTGTACCCGGCGCTCGAGGACTACCAGATCGACATCATGATCGGGGAGGGGCCGGCTGCGCGTTCGGTGAAGCTCGACCTGCAGCCTTTCACGCTGGTGGGCGCCACCACGCGCGCCGGCATGCTGACCAATCCGCTGCGCGACCGCTTCGGCATCGTGGCGCGTCTCGAGTTCTACAACGTCGAGGAGCTGACCAAGATCGTGAGCCGCAGCGCCGCGCTGCTGGCGGCCCCGATCAACGAGGACGGCGCGCGCGAAGTGGCCAAGCGCGCCCGCGGTACGCCGCGTATCGCCAACCGCCTGCTGCGCCGCGTACGCGACTATGCCGAAGTGAAGGGCAATGGCGAGATCACCGTGGACATGGCGGACCGCGCGCTCAAGATGCTCGATGTCGACACGGTCGGCTTCGACGTCATGGACCGCAAGCTGTTGGAGGCGGTGCTGTTCAAGTTCGCCGGCGGGCCGGTGGGCATCGGCAACCTGGCGGCGGCGATCGGCGAAGCGGCCGACACCATCGAGGACGTGCTCGAACCCTACCTGATCCAGCAGGGCTACCTGCAGCGCACCCCGCGCGGACGCATCGCCACGCCGCTGGCCTACCAGCACTTCGGCGTCACCGCGCCGCGCATCAGCCCGACCGGGGACTTGTGGGACAACCTGCCGCCGGCCTAGTCCCGGCCACGTGACAAATGTCATGCCAAACCGATGGCGCCTGCTTCTACAGGCGCCATCGTCGTTTCCGCATACTGGCTGCACCACCAACCAATGCGAGGAATGCATGAATCCCATCCTGAAAGCCCTGTGCGCCGCTGCCGCCCTGATGCTGGCAGCAATCGCCGACGCCGCCCCGACGCTCGTGCGGGACGTGCGCGTCTTCGACGGCGAGCGCGCGCACGAACGCCGCTCGGTCCTGTTCGACGGCGCCGTCATCGTCGACGCCGACTACCGCGGCGCGCCGCCGGCAGGCGCCCGCGTCGTCGATGGAGCGGGGCGTACCCTGCTGCCGGGCCTGATCGATGCGCACGTCCACGCCTTCCGCTACCTGGAGCTGCCGCTGATGTTCGGCGTCACCACCCAGGTCGACATGTTCAACAGCGTGCAGATCATGCAGGACCTCACCACCGCGATGGCCGCCGGGAAGAACGGCGGGCGCGCCGACATGTTCTCGGCGGGCACCCTGGCCACCGCGAAAAGCGGCCATGGCACCCAGTTCGGCATGCCGATCCCGACCCTCGCCACACCGGGCGAAGCCCAGGCCTTCGTGGACGCGCGCATCGCCGAAGGCTCGCACTTCATCAAGATCGCCTGGGAGGAGGGATTCGACGCGCATCGCATGAACAGCCTCGACGCCGCCACGGTCAAGGCGCTGATCGAGGCCGCGCACCGGCGCGGCAAGCTGGCCGTGGTGCACATCAGCACCCTGGCGCATGCGCGTGCGGCGCTCGAATTCGGCGCCGACGGGCTGGTGCACCTCTTCATCGGCAAGGACATCGCGGCCGCGGACGCCGAAGCGCTGGCACGGCTGGCCAAGGCCAAGCGCGCCTTCGTGATCCCGACCTGGGTGGTCCTCGAAAGCATGGCGGGCGTGAAAACGGACGGCGTGCTGTCCGATCCTTCGCTGGCCAGCCTGCTGGACCGGGAACAGCAGCAGTCGCTGCGCGCCAGCTACGGGCAGTCGCCCATGCCGGAGCAGCTGGTGGCGCCGAAGGCCGTCATCGCGGCCATGCACCGTGCCGGCGTGCCGGTGCTGGCCGGGACGGACGCCGGCAATGCCGGCACCCAGTACGGGATCAGCATGCACCAGGAACTGGCGGCCCTGGTGGCGGCCGGATTGCGTCCGGGCGAAGCGCTGGCCGCCGCCACCAGCGCGCCGGCCAAGGCCTTCGGCCTGGGCAAGCGTGGACGTGTCGCAGCCGGCTACAAGGCCGACCTGCTGCTGGTGGAAGGCAATCCCTTGCTCGACATCGCGAGCACCCGGCGCATCGTCGAGGTGTGGAAGGACGGCGAGAGCACCGAGCCACTGCGCACGCGCCAGCGCGAGCGGGTGGCCCGCGAGAACGCGGCGCCCGGCATGGCGCCCGTGGCGCTGCCGGCCGACGGGCGCATCAGCCTGTTCACCAAGGAGAAGCTCGCCAGTCCCTTCGGCATGGGCTGGAGTGCGACGCACGACGGCATGATGGGCGGCGCCTCGAGCGCGACGCTGGAACTGCTGCCTGTTGAAACCGGGGCGCCGGCGGCGCTGGCGGTGAATGCGCGCGTCGTGAAGGCGGACTTCCCCTACCCATGGGCGGGCCTGGCTTTCGGACCGGGTGCGCGGCCGATGCAGCCGGCGAACCTCAGCGCGGTCAAGACCATCGCGTTCCGGGTGCGCGGCGACGGCAAGCGCTATGCCCTGAGCATGATGTCGCGTGGCGTGACGATTCCCGCCACCGTGAACTTCGTCGCCGGGCCGGAGTGGAAGGAAGTGTCGGTGCCGCTGGCGCGCTTCCCCGGCATCGATCCGGCCCTCTTGACCATGATAGGATTCAATGCCGGTCCCGAACCCGGCGACTACCGCTTCGAGATCGCCGACGTGCGCCTGCTCGACAAGTAAGCCGCTCTTCCACTCCAGGTTGACAGAACGATGAACAGGATCAGGGACGTACTGGCGGGGCCGTGGCTTCCGCCGGAGCAGGGCAGGATGCCGTACTTCTGGCTGCTGAGCCTTGGCTACATGGGCTGGAAATTCATCTACATCGCACCCGGCCCGCTCGAACTGCTGCTGCTCGCGCTGACCCTCGCCGCCTTCCTGCCGCTCTACGTCGCCAGTTACTGGGCGAGCGGCTGGCAGCTCATCGCCTGCATGGCCGCGAGCTGCCTGGTCGGCGCGGCCTGGGCGCGCTGGAACGTCGGCGCCGCCACCTTCTTCATCTTCGCCTGCGCCATGGCGGGCCGCATCGCGCATGTGAAGAGCGCCGTACTGGCGATGCTTGGGGTGATCGCGGCCGGCTTGCTCGCCTCGCTCCTGGTGCCGCAGACGCAGATGCGCTTCATCTTCCTGATGCCCTTCCTGACCGGCGGCATCCCGGTGGGCATCGGCACCTTCATGGATGCACGCCTGCGCCGCTCGCGCCAGGAATTGCTGCGCAAGCAGGAAGAGGTCGAGCACCTGGCCACCATCGCCGAGCGCGAACGCATCTCGCGCGACCTGCACGATCTGCTGGGCCACTCGCTGTCGCTGATCGCGCTGAAGGCGGAACTGGCGCGCAAGCTCGCGCACCGCGATGCCGGTGCTTGCGCGAGCGAGGCCGCCGACATCGAACGCATCGCGCGCCAGGCCCTGGCCGAGGTACGCGCGGCCGTCAGCGGCTACCGCGAGAGCGGCCTGGCCCACGCCCTGGCGAGCGCGCGCGCCAGCCTGGCGGCGGCCGACGTGGCCTTCGAGGAGCAGGTCGAGCGCTTCGCCCTGGCCCCGGCCGCCGAGAACGTGGTGGCGCTGGCGCTGCGCGAGGCCGTCACCAACGTAGTGCGGCATGCCGATGCGAAGCGCTGCAGCGTCTCGCTGGCGCTGGAACACGGCGTGGCGGTGCTGCGCATCGCCGACGACGGCCGCGCGAGGAGCGATGCGGACTTCAAGCACGGCAACGGCTTGACGGGCATGCGCGAGCGCGTGGCCTCGGTCGGCGGCCGGCTGGCGGTGCGCGCGCAGTCGGGCCTCGAACTCGAACTGCGCATTCCTCTTGGGGCAACCGCATGATCCGCATCCTGCTGGCAGAAGACCAGACCCTCGTCCTCGGCGCGCTGGCGGCGCTGCTGCGCCTCGAGCCCGACTTCGAAGTGGCCGGCGCCGCCACCAATGGCCGCGAGGCGCTCGTCCTGTGCGGGACCTTGAAGCCGGACATCGTCCTGACCGACATCGAGATGCCCCTGATGACCGGCCTGGAGCTGGCGGCACGGCTGAAGGAAGACCGTTCGCCGGCGAAGGTGGTCGTGGTGACGACGTTTGGGCGCAGCGGTTACCTGCGCCGGGCGCTGGAGGCCGGCGTGCGCGGCTACCTGCTCAAGGATGCGCCGGTCGATGCGCTGGCCGCCGCGATCCGCGCGGTGCACGGCGGCGGCCGCGCGATCGCGCCCGAACTGGCCATGGAAAGCTGGAGCGGCGGCGCGGACCCGCTCACCGAGCGCGAACGCCAGGTGCTGCGCCTGGCCGGCGAAGGCCGCTCCAGCGCCGAGATCGCGCGCCAGGTGCACCTGTCCGAGGGCACGGTGCGCAACTACCTGTCCGAGGCGATCGGCAAGCTGGGTGCCGGCAACCGGGTCGAGGCCTACCGCATGGCGCGCGACGCCGGCTGGCTGTAGTCGCTCTCGCTCATGGGCTTGGGCCTGGGCTTCGGCGTGTGCATGAGCGGATAGATGAAGGTCATGTAGAGCACCAGCGTGAAGGCCATCAGGAAGCCGCAGATGCGCATCAGGGTGGGGCTGCTGACGCCATGCCAGATTACGGTGGCGCTGGCCGTGAACGGCATCATCATCAGGAGCGCCGCCAGCGAGCGCAGCTCGGGCGAGCGGCGCATGCGATGCCCGGCCAGGCCGATGACGAAATACCCTCCCGCCGCCAGCAGCATCCCGCCCAGCATGACGAAGGGCTCGGCCATGTCGGGCACCAGGTGGGCGATGGAACGCAGCAGCAGGGGCGGATGGATGAGCGCCAGCACGCCCGCAAACAGGCTGAACAGACGAAGATAACGCAAGGCACGCCCCCTCACGATGGGCCGCGCCGGATTCGGAACACTCATCGGTATGCTAATGATCCGAGCTGGACATGTCCCGACGATAGCACACCCACACCCCAATGAGGGTCAGAGTTGAATTGTTTGCCAACTATCCCCGAGATCTGTCCTTCGATCACGAAACATGGCCCCAACTCAGCTGACGCAAAGCTCTTGGCAAATAATTCGACTCTGACCCCAATTGGACTTGCCCTGCTTTCCGGCCGTCAAAATTAGGGTCAGAGTCGAATTGTTGGGTACGGTCTTCAGATCAATTGGCTGAGATAAGGATTAATTGTGCGGTGTCCCTTGGTGCTGCGATATTGGCAAATAATTTAACTCTGACCCCAGTTGGTGGGGTTGGCGGCGGTGGAGGCGGACTTCGCGGGCGCGGATGCGGCGGGGGCTGGGGCCGCGCAGCAGGGGGGAGGCGAGAACGGCCGAGACGATCAGGGTGAAGCCGAGCAGCAGGCCGCTCATCCACAGGGCGGCCGGGGTGGCGCTGCGCCACAGGGCGGCGGCGCCGGCGAGGAAGGGGGCGCACAGCAGCAGGGCGCACAGGCGCTGCAGGGATGGCGTATGGCGGATGCGGTGGCCGGCCAGGGCGATGGTGAAGAAGCTGGCGGCGGCCAGCAGCAGCGCGATCAGCATGCCGGCGGCCGGGACCAGCTCATTCGACGACGCGCCCGTCGGATACAGCATGGCGGGCGGTGCGAGCAGCACCAGGAAGCCGGCCAGCAGGCAGGCAAGACGCAAGAAAAGCATGTGATATTTCCTCGTTACGCAAGAGTTAGCTCAGCAGTAAAGAGTGAAGATATCGGAATGACAAGTTTCCTGGCGCGCAATTGAACGCGCTCAGTGGGCGGCGCTCTTGGAGAACAGGTTGATGACGGCGACCCCGGCGATGATCAGCCCTAGCCCGAGGATGGCCGGCAGGTCGAGGCGCTGCTGGTAGACCACCCAGCTGATGGCGGAGATCAGGACGATGCCGACGCCGGACCAGATCGCGTAGGCGATGCCGGTCGGTAGCACGCGCAGGCTGAAGGTCAGCAGGTAGAAGGAGAGGGCGTAGCAGCCCACCGTGAGCACGCTGGGCCAGGGGCGGGTGAAGCTGTCGGAGGCCTTGAGCGCGGTGGTGCCGATGACTTCGGCGCCGATGGCGAAGGCGAGGTAGAGATAGGCTTGGGTCTGGGTCATGCGCCCATGATACAGGCGCATGCCGCACGGCGTCAGCCCTCGGGCAGGGCGTGCCCGATCATGATGCGGTGGCCGTCGACGGTGCGCAGGCCGAATTCGCGCATGCCCCAGGGCTCGGTGGCGAGCGGCTTGGTGATCTCGGCGCCGCAGGCCGCGGCGCGGGCGTGCCAGGCGTCGGCGTCGTCGACGTCGAGGTAGGCGAACCAGCTATGGTCGCCCAGCTGGGCGGCGGGCAGGGCGTCGGGGCAGGCGCCGGCCATGATGCGGCAGCCGTCGCGCTCGAACATGCGCCAGCCCGGGTCGCCCATCTCGTGGATGGAAAAGCCCAGCACGTCGCGGTAGAAGGCTGCCGAGCGCTCGAGGTCGGGGACGGCCAGCACATACATATGCTTGTGGATCATGGCCGCCGTCCCCTGTCGATTACTGTTCGCGGACCCAGGTCTGGGAACGGCCGAACATCGGCGCGCCGATGTAGCCGCGCACTTCCAGCTTGCTGCCGTTGTCCTTCAGGGTCGCCTTGCTCTTGTAGGTCTTGCCCTTGGCCGGATCGAGGATCTCGCCGCCGGTGTATTCGCTGCCGTCTTTCTTGAGGCCCCACAGGATGGTCATGCCGATGATCGGCTGGTCCTTGCGCGCGCCTTCGCAGGACGTGCATTTCGGGTTCTGGTCCTGGTCTGCCGGGCGGAACAGCTTCTCGATCTTGCCGGTCAGGGCGCCGCCTTCCTCGCTGATACGCACCAGCGACTTCGGTTTCCCGGTCTCGTCGTCGATCGTTTTCCATACGCCCACCGGCGAGGCGTTTTGCGCCATTGCCGCCATCGGCATCGCAAGCGTCAGTGCAATCAGGCCGGCCTTCATCAAGTGTCGCATCTTGGGTCTCCAGAATCGTTATTGGTATGGCAGAGTGTAGCAAACAGTGTTCGCCAAGTGGATACCCGAATCCGAAGAATCCCTCCAATCGCGACAGGGGCTCCCGGCCGGAGTGGCGTCCGTGGTGACAGTCGGTGACTTTCTACCCGCCTGCGCGCCGATACAATGCCGTTTTCCTCCAGGACCCGCCCGCCGTGAAATCCCTTGCCTCCCTGATTCTGCTGTCGACCGCCTTGTCCACCCTTGCCGAGAT
>Ga0209023_10006347_pt1 | contig 12505 bp, 16 predicted proteins | sample LakOneMetagenome_FD_187468 | JGI IMG/M metagenome (GOLD analysis project Ga0209023, IMG submission 187468) | Freshwater and sediment microbial communities from Lake Erie, Canada (SPAdes) (version 2) | ecosystem: Environmental > Aquatic > Freshwater > Lentic | place: Lake Erie, Canada... | reverse complement strand
CACGCGCACCACACCCTTGCGGCGGATGATCTTGCAGTTGCGGCAGATTTTTTTGACCGAAGCCGAAACTCTCATTGCATTCTCCTAAAACTTTTCCATCCGTCCCGGCTGCATGCACGGAACACAATTTGTGCCCGCAAAATCGTGGGGCGTCGACGTAACCGATATCCAGCTTGCAGGCAGCGCATCGCAGTGCGATCTCTGCCTTCCTCGTCCTCAACCGCCCGCATTGCCTTTGAAATTGGCCTTTTTGAGCAGTGATTCATATTGCTGCGACATCATGTAGTTCTGTACCTGGGCCATGAAATCCATGGTCACCACCACGATGATCAGCAGCGACGTTCCACCGAAATAGAACGGCACGTTGTACTTCAAGATCAGGAACTCCGGCAGCAGGCACACGAATGTGATGTACACAGCACCCGCCAGCGTCAGGCGAACCAAAATCTTGTCAATGTAGCGCGCAGTCTGCTCACCCGGGCGAATGCCTGGAATGAACGCACCGCTCTTCTTCAGGTTGTCTGCAGTCTCGCGGCTGTTGAATACCAACGCCGTGTAGAAGAAGCAGAAGAAGACGATAGCCGCTGCGTAGAACATCACATAGATGGGCTGCCCAGGGGTCAGCGCACCAGAAATGTCCTTCAGCCAGCGCATCGACTCACCAGCACTGAACCAGTTCACCACCGTTGCCGGCAGCAGGATGATCGACGACGCGAAGATCGGAGGAATCACGCCTGCCATGTTCAGCTTGAGGGGCAGGTGCGACGATTGACCGCCATACACCTTGTTCCCCACCTGCCGGCGAGCGTAATTCACCAGTATCTTGCGTTGACCGCGCTCCACAAAGACCACGAAGTAAGTCACGAGACCCACCACGATGACGATGAAGATGGCGGCCAGGATGCTCATCGCACCCGTGCGGACCAGTTCCAGAAGACCACCGATGGAGCTGGGCAGGCCGGCAGCGATGCCAGCGAAGATCAGGATAGAGATCCCGTTGCCGAGACCGCGTTCGGTGATCTGCTCACCCAGCCACATCAGGAACATCGTTCCAGCCGTCAGGCTGACCACCGCCGTGAGGCGGAAGCCAAAGCCAGGGCTGATCACCAGGCCAGCAGAGCTTTCCAGCGCCACAGCGATACCGAGCGACTGGAACAGAGCCAGACCCAGCGTGCCGTAACGGGTGTACTGCGTGATCTTGCGGCGACCTGCCTCGCCTTCCTTCTTCAACTGCTCGAAGCTCGGCACCACGTAGCCCATCAGCTGCATGATGATCGATGCCGAGATGTACGGCATGATCCCCAGAGCGAAGACTGTGAAACGCGACAGCGCGCCACCCGAGAACATGTTGAACAGGTTCAGGATCCCGCCTTGCTGGCCACTGAACAGCTGCTGGAGTTGGGCTGGATCGATACCGGGCACAGGGATATGAGCCCCGATGCGGTACACGACCAGCGCCATCAACAGAAAAACCAGACGACGACGCAGGTCGCCGAACTTGCCGGTCTTTGCGATTTGAGCCGCGCTAGTAGCCACAGATGCCTTCCTTCGAAGTCAAGCTCAGGCGACGCTGCCGCCGGCAGCTTCGATCGCTACCTTGGCACCAGCCGTGGCACCGATGCCATTGAGCTTGACAGCCTTGGTGAGCGAACCGCTCTTGATGACCTTGACCACCTTGGCCAGCTCGCCGATCAGGCCAGCTTGCTTGAGTGCCAGCACGTCCACTTCGGCCAGGCCGAGTTGGTCGAGAGCCGTCAGCGTGACTTCTGCGTTGAACTTGAGCAGGTGCGACTTGAAGCCGCGCTTGGGCAAGCGACGTTGCAGAGGCATTTGACCGCCTTCGAAGCCGACCTTGTGGTAGCCACCGGAGCGAGACTTCTGACCCTTGTGACCACGGCCAGCGGTCTTGCCCAGGCCGGAGCCGATACCACGGCCTACGCGGCGCTTGGCATGCTTGGCGCCGTCTGCGGGCTTGATGCTATTGAGTTCCATGATCTATCTCTCAGAGGACTTTGACCAGATAGCTGATCTTGTTAATCATGCCGCGCACTTCGGGCGAGTCCTGCAGTTCGCTCACGCTGTTGAGCTTGCGCAGGCCCAGGCCACGGACGGTGGCGCGGTGCGATTCCTTGGTGCCAATAGGGCTGCGCACCAGTTGAATCTTGACGGTTTGTTGCGTAGTCATTTCCAGCTTCCTATCAGGCGAAGATGTCTTCGACCGTTTTGCCGCGCTTGGCTGCCACGTTCGACGGGGTGGTCGACTTGACGAGCGCATCAAAAGTGGCACGGACCATGTTGTAGGGGTTCGACGAACCATGGCTCTTGGCCACGATATCGGTGATGCCCACAACTTCGAAAACAGCGCGCATGGGGCCGCCAGCGATGATGCCGGTACCCTTGGGAGCTGGATGGAGTTCCACCGAAGCCGCACCGTGGTGACCCTTCACCGAGTGGTGAATGGTGCCGCTCTTGAGCGAAACCTTGACCAGGTTGCGACGGCATTCTTCCATCGCCTTTTGCACGGCTGCAGGCACTTCCTTGGACTTGCCCTTGCCCATGCCGACACGGCCGTCACCGTCGCCAACCACAGTCAGTGCAGCGAAACCGAGAATACGGCCACCCTTCACGACTTTGGTCACGCGGTTGACCGCGATCATTTTTTCGCGCAGACCGTCGTCTTGACCTTCGGTCTGCACTTTGGGTTGAAATTTAGCCATTTTGTATTCCGCTCCGCTTAGAACTGCAGGCCGGCTTCACGGGCTGCGTCGGCCAAAGCCTTGACGCGACCGTGGTAGGCAAAGCCTGAGCGATCAAATGCAACCTTCTCAACGCCAGCAGCCTTTGCTTTTTCAGCAATGCGCTTGCCGATGGCCGTGGCTGCGGCGGCATTGCCACCCTTGCCCGAACCACCGAGTTCCTTGCGCACATCGGCTTCTGCGGTGGAGGCACTGGCCAACACCTTGCTGCCGTCGCCGGAAATGACGCTGGCATAGATATGGAGGTTCGTACGGTTCACCGTGAGACGCGCCACGCCTTGCTGTGCAATGCGGATGCGGGTCTGACGCGAACGACGAAGACGCTGCTCTTTCTTGGTCAACATGTTGCAGCTCCTTATTTCTTCTTGGTCTCTTTGATCGTGACTTTTTCGTCCGCATAGCGGATGCCCTTGCCCTTGTAGGGCTCGGGTGGACGAACAGCACGGATCTCAGCAGCGATCTGGCCGACGCGCTGGCGGTCGGCACCCTTGATCACCACTTCCGTGGGAGTCGGGGTAGCCACCGTGATGCCGGCGGGCATTTCGATGTTGACCGGATGCGAATAACCGACCGCCAGGTTCAGCTTGGAACCGGACGCTGCAGCCTTGTAGCCCACGCCGATCAGGCTGAGCTTCTTTTCAAAGCCCTTGCTGACGCCGACCACCATGTTGTTGACCAACTGGCGAATCGTGCCGCTCATGGCATTGGCTTCGCGGGAATCGTTGGCGGGCTCGAAGCTGAGCTTGCCTTCGTTGTTCGACACCTTCACCAGCACGTTTTGTGCAAGCAACAGGGTGCCGCCAGAACCCTTGACAGAGATCTGGTCATCTTTCACGGACACATCCACGCCAGCGGGGATGGTCACGGGCATTTTTCCTACTCGGGACATTTCAGTTTTCTCCTCAATGCCGCGGTTAGGCCACGTAGCAGAGCACTTCGCCACCGACACCGGTAGCGCGCGCTTTGCGATCAGTCATCACGCCCTTGGGCGTTGTGACAATTGCCACACCCAGACCGTTCATGACTTGTGGAATGGAATCACGGCCTTTATAGACACGCAGACCAGGGCGGCTGACGCGCTCGATGCGCTCAATCACTGGACGACCTGCGTAGTACTTCAGGGCAATTTCGAGTTCCGACTTGCCGTCTTCGGTCTTAACCTGGAAGCCGTCAATGTAACCTTCGTCCTTCAGCACTTGGGCGATGGCAATCTTCACTTTGGAAGAAGGCACCAGCACCGTGGCCTTGGAGACCATTTGTGCATTGCGGATGCGGGTCAGCAAGTCAGCGATGGGATCACTCATGCTCATGTTGTATCTCTCCTGCCTGCTTACCAGCTGGCCTTGGTGACACCGGGGATGTCGCCTGCAAAAGCCAGTTCGCGGATCTTGGCGCGAGCCAGACCGAATTGACGGAAGGTGCCACGTGGACGACCGGTGATTTCGCAACGGTTGCGCTGACGCGTGGGGTTTGCGTTGCGGGGGAGCTTTTGCAGGCCCAGACGGGCTGCATCACGCTCTTCATCGCTACGCTTGGCATCGCCAGCGATTGCCTTCAGTTCCGCATACTTGGTTGCGTACTTGGCAGCCAACTTTTCGCGCTTCAGTTCGCGCTGGATCAAAGCTACTTTAGCCATGCTTCGCCTCAGTTCTTGAACGGGAAACGGAAACCAGCGAGAAGCGCCTTGGCTTCTTCGTCGGACTTGGCCGTCGTGGTGATGCTGATATTGAGACCGCGCAGGGCGTCGACCTTGTCGTACTCAATTTCAGGGAAAATGATCTGTTCCTTGACGCCGATGTTGTAGTTGCCACGGCCGTCAAAAGCACGACCGGAGATACCACGGAAGTCACGAACGCGGGGCAGAGCCACGGTCACGAAACGGTCCAGGAACTCATACATCTGCACGCCACGCAGCGTGACCATGCAACCGATGGCTTGGCCTTCGCGGATCTTGAAACCAGCGATAGCTTTCTTGGCTTTGGTCACCACAGGTTTTTGACCAGCAATTTTGGTCAAATCAGCCACAGCGTTGTCCATCACCTTCTTGTCCGAGACTGCTTCGCTCACGCCCATATTCAGCGTGATCTTCGTCAGACGGGGAACCTGCATCGGCGAGGTGTAAGCGAACTGCTTGATTAGTTCGGGTGCGATTTTGTCGCGGTAAATTTCTTGGAGTCGTGCCATGTTTACCCCTTAGGCCGCCTTGATTTCAGCGCCGCTGGACTTGAACACGCGAACGCGTGCACCGTCTGCCTGCACCTTGATGCCCACACGGTCAGCCTTGCCGGTAGCCGCATTGAAAATGGCCACATTGGACTGATGGATAGGCATGGACTTTTCAACGATACCGCCCGTCGTACCCTTCATGGGATTCGGCTTGGCGTGCTTCTTGACAACGTTGATGCCATCGATGACCAGATACGAGTCATCCTTGCGCAGCGACACTGTGCCGCGCTTACCCTTGTCGCGCCCGGTCAGCACGATGATTTCGTCGCCCTTGCGAATCTTGTTCATGGCGCGTCCTTAGAGAACTTCAGGAGCCAGGGACACGATCTTCATGAACTTCTCGGTACGCAGTTCACGCGTCACGGGTCCAAAGATGCGGGTGCCGATAGGCTCCAACTTTGCATTCAGCAACACTGCTGCGTTGCCGTCGAATTTGACGAGCGAGCCATCACCGCGGCGGATACCCTTTGCGGTGCGAACGACCACTGCGCTGTAAACCTCGCCTTTTTTGACGCGGCCACGCGGAGCGGCTTCTTTGATACTCACTTTGATGATGTCGCCAACGCTTGCATAGCGACGCTTCGAGCCACCCAGCACCTTGATGCAAAGGACGGACTTGGCGCCGGTATTGTCGGCAACCTCTAACCGAGATTCTGTCTGGATCATTTCAATATTCCCAACTTGCACCAGAAGACCACGGCCCCAGAGAACTTCTCAAGGGCTGCAGATCAGCCAGTCAGTCTTGGGCCCGTCGTCCGCACCGCAAACCATTTGCAGCACTTCCCGCTGGGCAGAAACTTCACGTAGGAAACGCGAAGCCCTCGATTATTGCAAAGGCAAACCGCGAAGTCAAGTGCCTTGGAACCTGTTCCTACACCGGGGCATGCAAATACTGCTCGGCCAGTGCCAAAAATGCATCGAGTTGCGGGTCTGTGCCCAGCTCTTCCTGCAGGATAGCGGCCACCGCAGGGGCGCAGACGATGGCCTGGCGGGCGTCGAGAAACAGCATGCGCGAGCGGCGCGCCAGCACGTCCTCGACGGTGCAGGCGTACTCGAAGCGGGCCGCGAAGCGCACCATGGCTTCGGTAAGCCCTCCGCCCAGGGCGTTGGCAGCTCCTGGCAACAGCTGAACGGAAGGCGCCTCCCCGCCATAGGAATGCAGGCCCTGGGCGTCGCTGATGCGGTGGCGCACCGGTTCGGAGGGCGTGCCCACCAGGGGCAACCGATTGGTGACACCCGCAGCTTTCTCCGGCAACAGACCTACCGTGAAGCATTTTTGCAACACATCCTCGGCCATGGCGCGGTAGGTCGTCCATTTTCCGCCGGTCACGGTCACCAGGCCGCTCTTGCTGGCCAGAACGGTGTGTTCACGGCTGATCTTCTTGGTGTTGTCGCCGTCGTCGTCCTGCGGCTTCACCAACGGGCGCAAGCCCACCCACACGCTGCGGATGTCTTCGATCTTCGGCGCGCGGGTCAGGTAGCGGGCCGACTCCTCCAGGATGAAGCGGACTTCCTCGCGGAAAGGCAGGGGCTCGCGAACGATGTCCTGGCGCGGGCTGTCGGTGGTGCCCAGGATCAATTTGCCCAGCCATGGCACCGCAAACAGCACGCGCCCGTCGGCGGTCTTGGGCACCATCAGGGCGTGGTCGGACGGCAAAAACTCCCTGTCCACCACGATGTGCACACCCTGGCTGGGCGCCACGATGGGCTTGACCGGCCGGCCGATGGCCTCGCCGTCCATCTGGCGCAGGGCATCCACCCACACGCCCGTGGCGTTGACCACCGCACGCGCGCGCACCGTAAATTGCCGGCCCGACTCGGAGTCTTCGCAGACGAAGCCCGCCACCTTGCCGTCTTCATGAATGAGCGAACGCGCCGGGCAGTAGTTGACCAGCAGCGCACCGCGGCTGGCGGCCGTGCGCGCCAGCGCCAACGCGAGCCGGGCATCGTCAAACTGGCCGTCCCAGTACTTCACGCCGCCCTTGAGCCCTTCGGTGCGGGCGGTGGGCAGGCAGGCCAGGGTGCGGTCCCGGCCCAGGAACTGCGTGGCGCCCAGGCCCGCCTTGCCCGCCAGGGCGTCGTAAATCATCAGGCCGATGCCATAGAACGGCGTCTCCCAGAAGCGGTAGGACGGCATCACGAAGGGCAGCGGCTGCGCCAGGTGCGGCGCGTTGTTGAGCAGCGTGGTGCGCTCGTGCAGAGCTTCGCGCACCAGCGCGATGTTGCCCTGCGCCAGGTAGCGGACACCGCCGTGCACCAGCTTGGTGGCGCGCGACGAGGTGCCCTTGGCAAAGTCGTGCGAATCCACCAGGACCACGCTGAACCCCCGCGCCGCCGCATCCAGCGCCACACCCAAGCCCGTAGCCCCCCCGCCGATCACGGCCAGGTCGTACTGATGGGGCTGTGCCAGGCGCGCCAGAAGGTCGGCACGCCGGGTGGGAAGGGGAGCGGAAGCGGGGGCAGAAGCAGAAGCGGTGGTCATAGGGCGATTGTCCATGGGTGGGACAAAATTTAAGGGTTAACCCTTAAATTCTTGACGTAGCGGGAAGAGATTCACAGCGCACCGCAGAAGGTGCAGCGAATGCTCCCGCGCCAGAAAAAAAGCAGCCGAGGGCCTTGTGGGCGCCGGCTGCGGTGAAACCGCCGCACTGCAGGGCAGCGCGGCGGCAAGAGAGCCGGATCAGCGGGCCTTGCCGTCCTTCCAGGCTTGCAGCAGCTTGTCGTAGGCGATGGTTTCGCCCTTCGGCTTTTCGTTGGCCAGCTTCTTCCAGGGGGCCTGCTTGTCGCTCAGCCACTTGTTGGGGTCGCTCTTGGCGTTGAGCTTGGGAGCGCAATGGGCCATGCCGGCGCGCTCCAGGCGTGCCATCACCTGGTCCATCTCGTCGGCCAGCGTGTCCATGGCGCCCTGGGGCGTCTTTTCACCCGTGACGGCCTGGGCCACGTTCTTCCACCACAGCTGGGCCAGCTTGGGGTAGTCGGGCACGTTGGTGCCGGTGGGCGACCATGCCACGCGGGCGGGGCTGCGGTAGAACTCCACCAGGCCACCCAGCTTGGGGGCGGCGTCGGTCATGGCCTTGGACTGGATGTCGGACTCGCGGATCGGGGTCAGGCCCACCAGCGTCTTCTTGAGCGAGGTGGTCTTGGCCGTCACGAACTGCGCGTACAGCCACGCCGCTGCCGTCTTGTTGGCGTCATGGCCGTTGAAGAACGACCACGAACCCACGTCCTGGTAGCCGTTTTGCATGCCCTGCTTCCAGTACGGGCCGTTCGGGCCGGGGGCCATGCGCCACTTGGGCGTGCCGTCGGCGTTCACCACGGGCAGGCCGGGCTTGACCATGTCGGCTGTGAAGGCGGTGTACCAGAAGATCTGCTGCGCGATCTGGCCCTGGGCGGGCACGGGGCCGGCTTCGCCGAAGGTCATGCCCGTGGCTTCCTTGGGCGCGTACTTCTTCATCCAGTCCACGTACTTGGTCAGCGCATAGACGGCGGCAGGCGAGTTGGTCGCGCCGCCGCGGGCCACCGAGGCGCCCACCGGGGTGCACTTGTCGTCGGCCACGCGGATGCCCCATTCGTCAATCGGCAGGCCATTGGGCGCGCCGATGTCGGCCGTACCGGCCATGGACAGCCAGGCATCGGTGAAGCGCCAGCCGAGCGAGGGGTCCTTCTTGCCGTAGTCCATGTGGCCATAGATGGCCTTGCCGTCGATGTTCTTCACGTCGTTGGTGAAGAACTCGGCGATGTCTTCGTACGCGCTCCAGTTGAGCGGCACGCCCAGGTCGTAGCCGTACTTGGCCTTGAACTTGTCCTTGATGTCCTTGCGGTCGAACAGGTCGGCACGGAACCAGTACAGGTTGGCGAACTGCTGGTCGGGCAGCTGGTACAGCTTGCCGTCGGGCGCGGTGGTGAACTTGGTGCCGATGAAGTCCTTGAGGTCCAGGCCCGGGTTGGTCCATTCCTTGCCCGTGCCGGCCATGTAGTCGGTCAGGTTCATCATCTTGCCGTAGCGGTAGTGGGTACCGATCAGGTCCGAGTCGGAGATCCAGCCGTCATAGATCGACTTGCCCGACTGCATGGAGGTCTGCAGTTTTTCAACCACGTCGCCTTCCTGGATCAGGTCGTGCTTGACCTTGATGCCGGTGATTTCCTCGAACGCCTTGGCCAGGGTCTTGGATTCGTATTCGTGGGTCGTGATGGTCTCGGACACCACCGAGATTTCCTTGACGCCCTTGGCCTGCAGCTTCTTGGCTGCGTCGATGAACCACTTCATCTCGGCCATCTGCTGGTCTTTGCTCAGCGTGGATGGCTGGAACTCGCTGTCGATCCACTTCTTGGCCTCAGCCTCACCCGCCCAGGCGGCCTGCCCCAAAGCCAGAGTCGCGGCTGCGAAAGCAATCGCCGTGAACTGCATCTTCATTGTTGTCTCCTCAGATGAAACCCCCGTGGTGGATGAACACCGGCCCGGGGGGAAATCGGGCCGGCGCTTGTCATCATCAAAAACGATAGCTGCTGGCGCTTTCTACTTCTGCGTTTGGAATCGTTTTCATATCAAAACCCGCATCCATCAAGCGCTACCAGCTATCTTTTCAATACCGTTCATGGACTGTCCGCAGACTGTCTTCAGCTCAGACTGACCTGGACTAGCCCTTGCGCAGAATCAGCGCCAGCAGCGCCATCGACAGCACGAAGCTGAACCACACCGACGGCTCGGCCGACAGGCTGAACCACTGCGTGAGCTTGCCGCTGATGCCGACAAAAATCAGGTTCACGTAGGCCGCGGACAGCAGCCCGATGAAAAGCCGGTCGCCGCGCGTGGTCTCCAGCGGCAAAAAACCTTTGCGCATCGTCGTGGGTGACTTGATCTCCCACACCGTCATGCCCACCAGCATCAGCACGATGCATACGAAGAACACCGCCACAGGCAGCGTCCAGGCCATCCACTCAAACATGGGTACCCCCCTGTGCGCCTGCGGCACTTTCCCCCAGGAGGACACAGCCGGCGGCCGGGCGAAGCCCGTTCCATGGCTGCTGCGGGCCGGGGGTGCGTCGCGCGCGCTGTGGTGAATTGGTGTAGTTCATGTTTCTGCTCCCTCTCTCGTCAAACGCGACCCATCGCGAAGCCCTTGGCGATGTAGTGGCGCACAAACCAGATCACGATGGCGCCGGGCACGATGGTCAACACGCCTGCGGCGGCGAGCGTCGCCCAGTCCATGCCGCTGGCGCTCACGGTGCGCGTCATCGTGGCCACGATGGGCTTGGCGTTCACGCTGGTCAGCGTGCGGGCCAGCAGCAGCTCCACCCAGCTGAACATGAAGCAGAAGAACGCCGCCACGCCCACGCCGGCCTTGATCAGCGGCAGGAAGACGGTCATGAAGAACCGCGGAAAGCTGTAGCCGTCGATGTACGCCGTCTCGTCGATCTCGCGCGGGATGCCGCTCATGAAGCCTTCCAGAATCCACACCGCCAGCGGCACGTTGAACAACAGGTGCGCCAGGGCTACGGCCAGGTGCGTGTCCATGAGCCCCACCGTGGTGTACAGCTGAAAGAACGGCAGCAGAAACACCGCGGGCGGCGTCATGCGGTTGGTCAGCAGCCAGAAGAACACATGCTTGTCGCCCAGGAACTGGTAGCGGCTGAAGGCATAGGCCGCGGGCAGCGCCACGGTCAGCGAGATCACCGTGTTGATGGCCACGTAGATCAGGCTGTTGATGTAGCCCGAGTACCAGGACTCGTCGGTGAAGATGGTCTTGTAGTTGTCCCACGTGAAGTGCTGCGGAAAGAACGAAAACGTCGAGAGGATCTCCGCGTTCGTCTTGAAGCTCATGTTGACCATCCAGTAGATGGGCAGCACCGCAAACGCCAGGTACAGGATCAGAAAGACCGACCGCTTTTGAAAGCGCTTTTCATTCATGGCCGGCCCCTTCGTTGCTGGCGGTGCCCACGCGCTGCATCCAGTTGTAGAGGATGAAGCACAGCAGCAGGATGATGAAGAAATAGATCAGCGAGAACGCTGCCGCAGGGCCCAGGTCGAACTGGCCGACCGCCTTGGTGGTGAGGTACTGGCTCAGGAACGTGGTCGCATTGCCCGGCCCGCCGCCCGTCAGCACGAAGGGCTCGGTATAGATCATGAAGCTGTCCATGAAGCGCAGCAGCACCGCGATCATGAGCACGCCCCGCATCTTGGGCAGCTGGATGTAGCGGAACACCGCGAACTTGCTCGCGCCGTCGATGCGCGCGGCCTGGTAGTACGCATCCGGGATGGACCGCAGCCCGGCAAAGGCCAGCAGCGCCACCAGCGGCGTCCAGTGCCACACGTCCATCAGCAGCACGGTGAGCCAGGCATGGGTGGCATTGCCGGTGTAGCTGTACTCGATGCCCGCCTGTTGCAGCAGGCGCCCCATGAGACCGATGTCGGCACGGCCATAGATCTGCCAGATGGTGCCCACCACGTTCCACGGGATCAGCAGCGACAGCGCCACCACCACCAGCACGGCGGACGACTTCCAGCCCTGTGCAGGCATGGACAGCGCCAGCATGATGCCCAGCGGAATCTCCACAGCCAGCACCGCCAGCGAGAACGTGATCTGGCGCCACAGCGCGGCATGCAGCTCTTCGTCGCGCATCACCTGCACGAACCACTCAGTGCCCACGAACACGCGGCGCTCGGGCGAGATGATGTCCTGCACCGAGTAGTTCACCACCGTCATCAGCGGCAGGATGGCCGAGAAGGCCACGCACAAGATCACCGGCAGGATCAGGAACCAGGCCTTCTGGTTCACGGGTTTGGTGGTGGTGCTCATAGGGAGACCTCCGCGGTCAGCAGCTGTTCGTTCTGATAGAAGCAAGTGTGTGCACCCAGCACCTGCAGCCACACCGCGTCGCCGGCCGATGGCAGCCGGGCCTCGGGCGCAAAGCGCGCCTTGAGCGTGTGCTCGCCCACCTTGGCGGTCAGCATCAGGTAGGTGCCGATGTCCTGCACCTGCACCACGGTGCAGGGCAGCGCGCCGGCCTGCAGTGGCTGGGCCAGTGCCAGGTACTCGGGCCGTATGCCCACCTGCAAGGCGCCTTCGGGCAGCGTGCGGCCCGCAGCGCCCGCAAGGGCGTGCCCAGCCACCGACAGGTTGGCGCCGTCGCTGTGCGCCGGCAAGAAGTTCATGCCCGGCGAGCCGATGAAGTGGCCCACGAACACGTGCGCGGGCCGCTCGAACAGCGCATCGGCCGAGCCCACCTGCACCGCCTTGCCCCGCGTCATCACCACCACCTGGTCGGCAAACGTGAGTGCCTCAACCTGGTCGTGCGTCACGTAGATCAGCGTGAGCTTGAGCTCGTGGTGAATCTGCTTGAGCTTGCGCCGCAGCTGCCATTTGAGGTGCGGGTCGATCACCGTGAGCGGCTCGTCGAACAGCACGGCAGCCACGTCCGAGCGCACCAGGCCGCGGCCCAGCGAGATCTTCTGCTTGGCATCGGCCGCCAGGCCCGCCGCGCGCTGGTTGAGCTGGCCGCTCATCTCCAGCATCTCGGCGATC
>Ga0209023_10006346_pt1 | contig 12506 bp, 10 predicted proteins | sample LakOneMetagenome_FD_187468 | JGI IMG/M metagenome (GOLD analysis project Ga0209023, IMG submission 187468) | Freshwater and sediment microbial communities from Lake Erie, Canada (SPAdes) (version 2) | ecosystem: Environmental > Aquatic > Freshwater > Lentic | place: Lake Erie, Canada... | reverse complement strand
CAGCAGATCGGTGATCGATGCCTGAACCTGGCTCGTCGCATAGGCATCGTCGACACCGACGAGGATCGTGCGGATGTCGGTCGAGCCGGTGAAGCGCCGCTGCACGGTCTTGATCGGCATGATCACCACATCGTCCTGATCGCCGCCGAAACCCGCCTGCCCGCGCGTGGACAGCGTGGCGATCACGTCGCAGCTGACGTTGCCGATGCGAAAGCGCTGCCCGACGGCCCGGCCGCCGCGAAACAGGTTGGTCCTGACGGTGTTGCCGATGATGCAGACCGACTTGCCCGCGATCTCCTCGGCGGGCGTGAACATGCGCCCCAAGGTCAGCGGCCACGGCTGGACCTGGAAATAGGCGGAGGTGGTGCCGTTGATCGTCGTCGACCAGTTGGCGCCTTCGTAGATCGCGGTCGCACTTGCCTGCGCCTGCGGGGCGACCGCCTTGACGCCGGCGATCTGCTGCTGGATCGCGACGACATCGCTCGGATCGAAATCGGGCGGCCGCGGCCCGCCGCCGCCGCGCCCGAAACCCTGACCCGGCCGAACCTGAAGGACGTTGGTGCCCAGCGAAGCGATCTGCTGCTGGACGGCGGCGGTCGTCGCCTGACCCAGCGTGGTCATTGCAACCACTGCGCCGACCCCGATGACAATGCCCAGAACGGTCAGGAACGAGCGCATGATGTGGCGCCGGATCGAGCGCAGCGCGAGCAGGAAAATGGTCCCGAGCATCAGGCGGAAACCTTCGCGCCCAGACCTTGCTCGGTGCGATCCACAAGGCCGTCCTTGAAGTGGACAATCGTCCGCGCGAACGCGGCCATGTCGGGCTCGTGCGTCACCATCACCACGGTGATGCCAGCCTTGCGGTTCAACTCGTTGAGGATTTCCATGATCTCCACCGAGCGCTCGCTGTCGAGATTGCCGGTGGGCTCATCGGCCAGCAGGACATCCGGATTGGTGACGATCGCCCGCGCGATTGCGACGCGCTGCTGCTGGCCGCCCGAGAGCTCGGCGGGGGTATGATCCCACCATTCCTTCAGGCCGACCTTGTCGAGCGCAGCCATTGCCGCCTCGCGCCGGGCGCGCTTCTCGTCGCCGCGATAGAGCAGCGGAAGTTCCACGTTTTCGAGAGCGGAGGTCCGCGCCAGCAGATTGAACCCCTGGAATACGAAGCCGAGATACTTGCGCCGCAGCAATGCGCGCTGGTCCCGGTCAAGCGTCTCGACAGGGTGCCCCTGAAACAGGAACGTGCCATCTGTCGGCACATCGAGGCAGCCGAGGATATTCATCGCCGTCGACTTGCCCGAGCCCGAAGGCCCCATCACCGCCACGAAATCGCCCTGCCGAATCTCGAGGTCGATACCCTTGAGGGCGGCGAATGCCGTCGCTCCGGTACCGTAGACCTTGGTGACACCGCGCATTGCGATGATCGGTTGCTCAGCCACCGGTGCCGCCTGCACTGCGCCTCTGGCCGCCGCCACCGCCCGTCTTGGACGTTGAGGCACTGGAATCTCCCGCGAGCTGGCCGGTGATGACTTCCATTCCGGGCTGCAGATCGCCCGAGATCACTTCGGTCTGCGCCCCGTCTGTATCACCGGTGGTGACTTTGACCGCCTGCGGCTTGCCGTCCGCACCCTTGACGTAGACCGTCTGCGTCGCGCCGCGGCTCAGCGTAACGCTACGCGCGGCCTGTCCGCCACGGCGCGGGCCCATCGTGATCGCCTTGGTGATCCCGCCGGACTGGCCTTGGCCCGTGCCTTGCGCTGGCGGCGTGAAGCGCAACGCGGCGTTCGGGATGAGCAGGACGTTCTGCTTGTCCGAGGTGACGATGTCGGCCGTTGCCGTCATGCCCGGCCTCAGTTCGAGGGTCTTGTTTGTTACCGACAGATCGGCGGCATAGGATACGACCTGGCCCGTGCTCGATGTCGTCGTCGTGGACGATGAACTGGCCGCCTGCGCCGAGAGGTTTGACCCGATCTCCACCCGGGTGATGCTCGCCGGGAAGGTCTTGCCGGGGAAGGCATCGACCGTGAAAGTCGCGCGCTGGCCCTGCTTGACCGAACCGACGTCGGCCTCGTCGATCGCCACTTCCAGCTTCATTTCCGAAAGGTCCTCGGCAATCACAAACAATGTCGGCGTGTTGAACGATGCCGCGACCGTCTGACCCGGATCGATCTGCCGTGCCAGCACCACGCCCGAAACGGGTGAGCGGATGACGGCGCGATTGCGCTGTGTCTGGCTTTGCGACAGCACGGCGCGGCTGGCGAGAACATTGGCGTCGGAAACCTTGAGCGCTGCAACCGCGCGCTGCGCATCGGCGCGGCCGGCCTGCAATTCGGTCTTCGAGGGGACTCGGCCGCCAGACAGCTTGAAGACTTCGTCGAGCCGGGCGAGCTGGGCCTGCGATTCCGCCACCGTCGCGCGCGCCTGCTGGACCTGTGCCTGGTTGGCGGCGAGCTGCGCCTGGCCCTGACGGATCTGGTCTTCGATCTGCTCGGGATCGATCTCGGCAAGCGCCTGCCCGGCCGCGACCCGGTCATTGACGTCGACCAGCACCTTGATCACCAGACCCGAAAGTTGCGAGCCCACGGTGACCTGATTGGTCGGCGCCAGCTTTCCTGTGGCCGAAACCGTGGTCACAAGGTGGCCGCGCTCAGCCTTGACCGTCGTGTACTGCGGATCGGCTGAACCGCCGAAACACCGTGCCAGCAAGAATACCAACAGCAGCAAAACGAGGCCCATTCCGCCCCATTTGGCGTAGCGGTGCCAAACCGGCTGCGGCTTCACGCCCAGAAATTCGTCGAGTGCCTGATCGCCCATTGTCAGCGTTTCCCGTCGGTTGCTGTTGGCGCGGTTGGCGTTACCGAGGCATCCCAGCCACCGCCCAGTGCCGAATAGAGCGAGATCAGCGCCGTCGCCTTGTCGGATCGCGCCTGGACGAGCCCGTTGCGCGCCGAAATCAGCGCCGTTTCCTGCGTGTTCAAGGTCGTGAAATCGGTCAGGCCCGACCGGTACTGGCTGCGCGCCAGGATCGCGGAATTGTTCGAGGCGTCGAGCGCGATGGCAAACTGCCGCTCGCGCTCCTGCGCCGATTGCAGCGCGACGATGGCATTCTCGATATCCTCGAGCGCGGTCAGGACCGTCGACCGGTATGCAGCGAAGGCACCATCGGCCGCCGCTCGGCTCGACCGGACTTGCGCGTTAAGCCGGCCGCCATTGAAGATCGCCTGTGTGACACTGGCAAAGAGGCTGCCGGTAATCAGATCGAACAGGCCGCCGACATTGCCCGCGCCGGCGTCGATATTGCCGCCGATAGCGAGCGCAGGAAACAACTGCGCTTTGGCAACGCCGATTTGCGAGGTCGCGGCGGCCAACCTTCGCTCTGCGGCGCGCACGTCGGGACGCTGACGCAGGGCATCGGCAGGAATCCCGGCTCCCACAATTTCGGATCCGGCCGGAATCGGGCGTACGGGGGCGAGCAACGGCTTCAACGCCCCGGGAGCCTGCCCGGTCAGCACGGCGATGCGCGAGACTGCAGCATTGTATTGCTGTTCAAGCGACGGGACCGCAGCCGCAGTCTGCGCCCGGCTGGCCCGCGCCTGCTCGACATCGACCGAGGAGACGAGCCCGGCCTGGACTCGGAAGCCGGCGATCTCGAGATTGTCGTCCTGGATGACGAGGTTTGAGCGCGCGTTTTCGAGCTGGGCCTGGAAGGCACGTGCCAGCACGTAGTTGCGCGCGACCTCGCTTTCGACTGAAAGCAGGGTGGTCGCATAGTCGAAGCCGGCCGCCTGATATTGCGCCTTGCTTGACTCCACCTGGCGCCGCACGCCGCCGAAGAGATCGATCTGGTAGCTGGCGTCGAGCCCCAGCGAAAAGGCACCGCTACTGCCAGTGCCGGTGATCGGACTGCTGCCTTTCAGCGTTTCGGAGCGACTGTATCCGCCCGATCCACTTAGCGAGGGGAAAAACGCCGAGCGGCTGATTGCCAGCGCTTCGCGGGCTTGCCGCAACCGCGCCACGGCCTGCGCGACATCAAGATTTGCAGATGCCGCCTGGTCGACCAACTGGCCGAGCACCGGATCGTCGAACTTGCTCCACCAGCGGGTCAGATCCTCACGCTGCGGCGCGGCAGCAACCGACCAGTCATTCGGCACCCCGATTTCGGCAGCAGTTTTCAGCCTGTAGTCCGGGCCGACGCTGCATCCCGACAACAAAGCCGAACTTATCATCAATATCGGGACAAATCTCATCCCGGTCTGAATGATCGGCCAGAGCGGATTGTTCCAGCGGCAAATTGTCGCAGAATGTCCCGGAATCCCGCCTAGTCTCATATCTGCAGATCGAGGGTTCGACCATCGGCTGCGGGCGCCGGAAATCATCGTGCAAATGCAAGGGATCAGTGGCTGAGCGGGTCAGGGCATTCGTGCTGCAAACGCGGCTCGCGTGCGAACGAAGCGCGGTTGCTGACGCGGGTTCGCCTTGTCGCTATGGGCGGTCGATGCCCTCTGCTCACTCCCCGTCCGATCGGCCGATGCTCGTGGCCGCGCTATACCGCTTCACGCGATTCGAGGACGTCGCAAACCTGCGTGTGCCGCTCGAGCGCCTGTGCCGTGAGCAAGGTGTACGCGGCACCCTGCTTCTTGCGCCGGAAGGCATAAACGGCACGATTGCGGGTACGCCTGAAGGCATAGTCTCCGTGCTCGATCACATCCGTGCTCTGCCCGACTGCGCCGACCTCGACGTCAAGCTTTCGAGCGCATCCGCGATGCCATTTCATCGCCTGAAGGTGCGCCTCAAGAAGGAGATCGTCACGATGGGGCAACCCGGGATCGATCCCCGGGGCAGCGCCGGCACTTACGTCGAGCCCCAAGACTGGAACGCGCTGATCCGCGACCCCGACACCATCGTGATCGACACCCGCAACGACTACGAAGTAGCCGTGGGCACATTCGAGGGCGCAATCGACCCGAAGACCGCCAGTTTTCGAGATTTCCCCGAATGGTTTCGCCAGCAGCGCGAAACGCTGCTGGGTGCTGGCAGGCCCCCTAAGGTAGCCATGTTCTGCACCGGCGGCATCCGCTGCGAGAAATCGACCGCCTTTCTCAAGCAGGAAGGGGTCGAGGAGGTCTACCACCTAAAGGGCGGCATTCTGAAGTATCTGGAAACCGTCCCCGAAGAGCAGAGCCTCTGGCGCGGCGAATGTTTCGTATTCGATCAGCGGGTGACGATCGGCCACGGCCTCGTCGAGGGCACCCATACCCTTTGCCACGCTTGCCGCCGCCCGGTCGATGCCGAAGACCACGGTTCACCGCTTTACGAAGCGGGGGTAAGTTGCCCGGCCTGCCATTCGGAACGCACCGAACAGCAGCGCGCATCCTACCGCGAGCGCCACCGTCAGGAGGCGATCGCCCTCTCCCAAGGACGCGCCCACATTGGGGCACCGCACGTCGGACGGACCGATGCCGATTTCGTCTGATCCGGTTCTCTACAGTTTCCGCCGTTGCCCTTATGCGATGCGGGCGAGGCTGGCACTGGCCGTCAGCGGCACCCGCTTTGAGCTGCGCGAGGTAAAGCTCTCCGCCAAACCGCCGGAAATGCTGGCCGTATCGCCGAAAGGGACCGTCCCCGTGCTGGTCCTGCCGGACGGGACAGTCATCGACGAAAGCCTCGACATCATGCGTTGGGCACTGGGGAAGCGGGATCCCGAGGGCTGGCTGGCGTTAGACGACCCGGCCCTAATTGCGGCGAACGACGGCTCGTTCAAGGGCGAACTCGATCGCTACAAATATCCCCATCGCCATGGCGTCGACGCGCTGGTGCATCGGGCGAACGGGCTCGAGTTCCTGCGCGAAATCGATGCCCGCCTCGCTGGTCAGGGCCAGCTTTGCGGCACCAGTCGCGGGATTGCGGACGCCGCGATCATGCCGTTCGTGCGACAGTTCGCAGCCGTGGACCCCGATTGGTTCGACGCGCAGCCCTTGCCCGATCTCAAGGTCTGGCTGGCGTGTCACGTCTCGTCCACGCTTTTCGATGCGGTCATGATGCGGGTAGCGCCCTGGTCTCCCGGTGCTGTTCCGGTTGCGTTCGTACGATAGCTAAAGGCAGCGCGGCACCTCGCGCAAGGTGTGCAAATTCATGCGCGAGCCGTCAGCCTTGGACTTGGAGCCCCGACTGCTTTTACGGCTTCATCGCAATTGCCGGATGTCGGCAACAGTCGCACCCAGAACTTGCACTGCGTCCTGACCAGTCAGGCAGACCTGCAGGCCGCGCTGCCCGCCGTTGACGTAGATGGTGTCCCACAGCAGCGCGGTTTCATCGAGCACCACCGGGATCTTGCGAACGTGGCCAAACGGGCTGATCCCGCCGATCTTGTAGCGGCTTACGCGCTCCGCATCTGCGGGTTTCATGATCGCGGCGGTCCAGACACCCAACGCGGCGGCGACACGTTTCATTGATACCTCGCCGTCGCTGGGTGCCACCACGAAGGCAGGCTTGCCGTCGGCCGTCACCATCAGTGTCTTGAACACCTGGCCCGGATCGACGCCGAGTGCGTTGGCGGCAGCGAGGCCGATGCTGTCGACGTCGGGATCGTATGGGTAGGTGCGCAGATCGTACGCGATACCGGCCTGATCCAGCCCTTTCGTCGCTCGCGTCTCAAGTGCCATATCCGGCTGCCATCGCTTTCTCGTACCCGCCTCTAAATTGGCAACAGCGGTTTGCCCATGCGGATCAGCGGTACGGTGACGCCGTCGATCGCGCGGGACTCGATGTGTTCAAGCGGCAGATAACCGCAAGCGCGGTACAGCGGTTCTCCGGCCAGCGTGGCCATCATCTCGACCCGGCCAAAGCCATGCGCGCGCGCCGCCTCCTCGCACAGCGTCAGCACCATCCGGCCGATGCCCCGGCGCGCAAAGGCGGGATCGGTGTACATCGCCCGTATGCGCGCAGCGTCACGGCGCGGATCGAGCACTTCCGGTTCGCGCGCTACCACGCTGGCATCGCCGCCATAGAGCGTCGCACGGTAGCTCCAGCCGCCGCATCCGGCGATCGTCCCGCCCTCCTCGACCAGGATATAGGTCCGATCACGGACGAGCTGGCTATCCAGCCCCATTACATGCTGGCTGGCGGCCACCTGAACGGGCGTGAGGAAGCCGGTTTGAAGCTCGGCGATGGCACGGTCCATCAACCGGTGCAGCGCCGGCAGGTCATCCTCGGTGGCAAGGCGGTGCGAAAGCGCCGTCATGCTAAGCGCATTTGCATGATCGGGCCGACGCTCAGGCAGCGAGGGCCCGCTGGTGCAGCCTTGTCACCGCGTCCAGCGCTGACGACGCAGCGCCTTCCTGCCAGCATCCGTAGTAAGACACGTGTTCGCCGGCCAGCACGATGCGCCCGTCGATCGACGCGAGGTTCTGGTAATGCTGGGCGCGGGTCTGCTCGGTCCATTCGGCGCAGCAGCCCATGATCCACGGTTGGCGGCTCCACGCCATCGAGACGCCATTGAGGAACTCGGACTGGTATTCCTCGTGAAACACGCTGCCCTGCTTGAGTGCGGCTTCGATCCGCTTTTCCGGGGTCATCCCCGAGAGCATGTACGACCCGAGACCGAACGGATAACCGCCCAGCAGCACCGCCGGACCTTTCCCGAAGAAGCCGGTGGACGGGTAGGAAATCAGGCTGATGGCCTGATCGGTGAAGCTGTGGCCCCCGTAGATGTGATACTTCTTTTCCCAGAAGCGGCTCTTCATTTCGAGCCCGATCTTGACCGAGGAATTGTAAGGCAGCGCCTTGATCGCGGCCTGCTTGGCATCGGACACCTGGATCGGGATCTGCGCGAGGATGCTGGCCGGAATGGTACAGACCATGAAATCGGCCTTGGCGGTGCCGGTCTGGCCAGTCTTGGCATCGGTCCATTCGGCGGCGACGCCCTTGTCATCCTGCGTGATCTTGGTGACGCGGGTGTTGAGGCGAATGAGATGACCGACCTTCTTGACGAAGGCGTCGCCGATCTTGCCCATGCCGCCCTTGGGCTGGAACATCGTCTGCTGCATCACGTATTCGAGATAGAACCCGATCTGCATCCACACGTGGCTGTCGAGCACATCGGACAAGCCGTTGATCTGCGAGGGGGTTGGCGCGCCGTTGACGCCGCCGCCGGGCGGGCGATCGTAACCGCGGAAATCGGACACCGGAATTCCGCTGGTGTAGCGCATCGATTTGTCCAGCACGCCCCACTCGCGCATTGCGACCAGCAGCTTCTCCTTGTCCTCCTTGCTCACCGCCGTATCGAGCGCGCCGGTGTTGAGCGCCTTGCTCATCAGTTCGGCGATGTGGCCGTTGTAATCGACCACCAGCTCGCGGTGACGCTGCGGTTTGCCGCCGAACGCCTTGGACGAATGGATCATAGCGTTGTTGTTGAGCTGGACGAAGGGTTCGAGTTCGACCCCGAGCTCGTCGCAATAATGCAGCACGGTCTGGTGGTGATAGGGAATCCGCCACGGACCCGGATTAAGATAGTTGCCCGGTGCAAAACCGACCGTCTGCGTCACGCCGCCGATCTCGGTGACCGTATCTCCGCCGCGCAGCGTCCAGTTGCGCCCGCCGGTGCGGCCCTGAAATTCCAGGATTTGCACCTTGTAGCCGGCCTTCATCAGTTCATAGGCGGACAGCATCCCGGCAATGCCCGCGCCCAGCACCAGCACGCTGGCGCCCGACTTCGCGCCCGACAGCTTGGGCGGACCGGTAAACTGCGACTCTGCCGCATGGCCGAGCGTTGTCATCGCCTGATACATCGCCATACCGCCCCCGGCCTTGCCGATCATCGAGAGCAGGCTGCGACGGGTGGGAGACGAGAGTTCGTTGAACATCGGATTTCCTTTGGCGTGAAGCGGCAGGGTCAGGTCTTGATCAGTGGGCGCAGTTGCAATCGGCCTTGGGCACGGTTCCGTTGGCGATGGCAGCAACCTCGGCCTCGCTCACCGCATCGGGGTAGCTGTTGAAATGCCCGCGCACATACGTCAGCACTCCGGCGACCTGCGACGGGGTAAGCATGGCGCCGAAGCGGGGCATGCCGCCATTGCCGTTCCAGACCCGGTTGATGGCAAAGCTCTTGTCGGAAAGGTGCGCATTGCCGGCTAGCGCGGGGACGCCGGTGCCGGCCCCTGCCCCGCCCTTTGCGTCGGGCATGTGGCAAGCCTGACAGATCTGCTCATAGAGTTCCTTGCCCTCGCTGGCAGGTTCCACGGCGGTCTTGTTGCCCGGATTGTCCTGCGCCGCCAGCGAGGCCGGATTGGCCAATACTGCGAGCGTTGCCGACACGCCTGCAGTGGAGAGCATGCATGCGATAGACTTCATGTTCAGGCGCAACGGTCGCTCCAGTGCAAGGATTTCGGGGGAAGATTGCGGTTCGTCCGGGTCATGCGCGCCAACCCGTCAAATCATCGCCCAATGCCGCCTCAAGGGGCTGCAGCCATGGTGCGAAGGCGCGCCAGTGATCGAGGCCCGACCGATAGATCGGCTGGCGGACCTGTTCCGAGCTGACGGTCCGAACGGCCCGGTCATTCTCGAAAAAGCGCAGGCAGGCGGGATCGAACGGCAGGTCGAGCGCAGCCAGCAGACGGCGAACCTCGTGCTCGGTACCCTCCACCAGATCCTCATAGATCAGGCTGTGGACGGCGCCCGACTGAGTGGACTGGAAGTGGCGAATGGTTGCCAGATAATACCGGTAATAGCGTCCCAGATCGTCAAGATCATAAGAGAACTCCTGACCCTCGGCGAACAGCTGCTTGAAGCCTGAAAAGCACGCCGCCATCGGATGACGGCGGACGTCGACAATCCGGGCCTTGGGCAGGATCAGCCGGATCAGCCCGATGTGGCGGAAATTGTTGGGCATCTTGTCGATGAACCGCGCGCGGCCAAGGCGGCGGTGAACGCGCGATTGGGACAGGTACCTTTCGCCCCACGCGCGCACCTGCTCCGGAGTGGCGCGCGCCAGAGCCTCGGCGCCGCCCGAGCGCTCCACCTCCCCGGCGATGGCGCTGATATAGGGCAGCTCCATCGTGCCCTCGACCTCGGGATGGCTGGCAAGTATCTGCTCGACCAGCGTCGATCCCGAACGGGGCAGTCCGACGACAAAGATCGGCGCGTCGTCTTCGGCGCCCCAATCGGCGCGTTCGGACAGGAATTGCGGCGTGAACGTCTGCGCGACCGTGGCCGCTTCCGCAGTATAATCGCGGTCCCCGGCCGCGAAGCGCACGCGCGCGAGGGCGGCCCCTTTGGTGTAATGCGCGAACGCTTCTTCGGCGTTGCCCTCATCTTCCAGCCGGCGCCCCAGCGCATATTCGATCCGCATCCGGTCCTCGTCGGGCAGGCGCGTTGCCAACAGGCGGCGCATCTGCGCTTCGTCCTCGGACGTCAGCACGCCTACCTTGAGGTTGGCAAGGCCCCACCAGGCTTCGCCCGATTGCGGGCTGAGCGCCGTAGCCCGCCTGTAAGCAGCGATCGCCACGTCGCGTCGGCCCGCCGTGCGCGCCGCATGGCCGTGGTTGACGGCGACCCGGGCATTGTGGGGAAAAGCCGCCGCCAGCTCCGCATTGATCGCCTCGGCCGCGCGATCGTCCCCCAACAGGCCAAGACAGGCCGCTTGCAGGTTGCGATAGGCCGGGTTGGCCGGATCGGATTCGAGCAACGGCGCCAGTTCGGCCAGCGCCGGTTCCGCCAGCCGCGCCGCGAACAGCGCGTGGGCAAGATCGAAGCGAACGCGCGCCGAGCCGGGATCAAGCGTCAGCGCGTGGCGCAGCAGCGTTTCCGCAGCGTTCATCCCGCGCGCGGCAACCTGGCACGATGCCATCAGCCGGATGCCCTCGGCATGGTGGGGATTTGCCAAACAGAACCGCCGGAGCAGCGGTTCGGCTTCGGCGTGGCGGCCAAGTGCTGCCAGTTCCGCAGCGTCGCCAAGGTCCAGGTGCCCCGAATCGATGCGCGCCAGCGCAGCCTGGGCGCGCCGTTCCCGCAAGGCATCGCCTGCGGCAAATGCGCGTCGCTCTATCGCCTGCCACGTCTCTGCGTGGCCGGGGTCCAGCCGGGCCGCTTCGTCGAGTTGTTTGTCGCCGTCTTCGGTGCGGGCCAGCGCGCAGAGGCTGACACCCAGCTCGTAGCGGGTTCGCGCGGCCTTGGGAAAGGCACGGGCGAGGTCGGAAAGTATCGGCAAGGCATCCTGCGGCCGGCCAAGACGGCGCAGCGCGGATGCAAGAATTAGACGCGGTCTGGGATCGCCGGGCTGGCGCGCGATCAGCCTGCGCGCGAGACGCTCGGCAACGGCCGGTTGCTCGGCCAGCGCGCTGGCTGCCTGCTCGACGGGATCGCTCATGGCGCGCAGCATAGGCAGCACGGAGGTTGGCAAAAAGAACTCATTTTTCTTGAAGGAATGCTGGCCTCGCCGCCCGGCGGCGAGGCCAGAATTGTCAGACCCTAGAACGTGAAAGTTGCCTTCGCGTAGTAGTAGCCGCCGTTGATGCCCCATGGGGTGAACGAGATCGGCGCGCGGTAGACGTTGCCGGACAACGGACGTTCGCTAGGCGTGCCCGCAAGGATGGTGGGCGAGGTGGGCGCCTGCTTGTCGAACACGTTGTTCGCGCCGAGATCGAAGCGCAGCATCGACGTGATCTTGTAACCCAGATTGACGTCGCCGATGAAGGTCGTGCCGATCTTGATCAGCTTGCAGGTCGTGGTATCGCCAGCCGGGCAGTTGCCCGCGCCATCGGTGCTTTGATGCTGGCTGGCGGCGCCATAGATCGTGCCGCGCACGTTGAGCGACAGCGGGCCGTGGGTCCACAGCGCGTTGGCGATCACCTTGACGCGCGGGGTGGCCGTGGTCAGCCCGTCGATCGAATTGAGCGTCAGCAGCGCGGTCTGGCCCTTCGCGGCGTTGTAGACGGCGGCAGGCAGGCCCGAGATGCGGGTAACCTTGGTCTGGTTGTAGTTCACGCCCAGCGACCAGTCGACTTTGCCCGCATCACCGAAATCGCTGACGTAGTTGGCAGTGGCCTCGATGCCGCGGGTGCGGGTGTCGGCGCCGTTGCTGAAGATGTCGATACCGGCATAGCTGGTCGCATCCGCCAGCGACACGCCGCGCGAGATCAGCGCGTTGAGCACCGCCTGCGACACGACAGCGGACGGATTGGTCGGTGGTCCGCCGTTCGAACCGAACAGGTCGCCCGATGCCACGATCCGGTCCTTGATCTTGATCTGGTAGGCATCGACCGTGATTTGCACGTTGGGCAGCGGGTGCGCGACGAAACCGAACGAGAAGTTCGTCGACTTTTCAGGCTTCAGCTTGGCGAAACCAAGGAGCTGCGCCGCAGCAGAGTTCGGCGGCAACTGCCCGAAGGTCGATCCGGGGCCGACGTTGACCGACGAATAGAATGCCTCGGCGAGGGTCGGGGCGCGGAAACCGTTCGAAACGGTGCCACGAATGCCGAAGGCGGGCGAAAAATCATAGCGCGTGGTGA
>Ga0209023_10006345_pt1 | contig 12509 bp, 11 predicted proteins | sample LakOneMetagenome_FD_187468 | JGI IMG/M metagenome (GOLD analysis project Ga0209023, IMG submission 187468) | Freshwater and sediment microbial communities from Lake Erie, Canada (SPAdes) (version 2) | ecosystem: Environmental > Aquatic > Freshwater > Lentic | place: Lake Erie, Canada... | reverse complement strand
AACTTCAACCGACCGCATGGAGCCTTCAATGGCAAAACACCCTATGAAGCTCTCCGGGAACGGCTATAATCTCATGCAGTCGATGTCCCGCTAGATCGTCAACCTTACACCACACACAACACGTAAATTCCAAGTCATGCCTGCTAGCGCGGTCGTTCAAAGTCCCCCGCTTCTCACCCTCATGGTGCGAAGTGTTGACCCATTGTACATGGGTCGGCCCGTGCCCGTGTGGCGTTGGAAGACCAAGTCGGGTCGTTGCATCTGGTATTCGAGAAATTGCACCATCGCGTCGATCTGGTCGTCGTGTTTGCCATGTGGAAAGGCGCGCACCTCCGAGCGAAACGCGTCCAACCACGGCGCGTCGACGGGAAGCAGGAAACGCCCGGATTCCAGCTGGGCGGTCTGTCCGATCGCCCGCTGGACCTTTTCCATCCGGGGTTTCGAGCCCATCACGTCGTGATACCCCGCCCGCCTCAATTCCTGTAGTAGGCAGCGACCGCTATTCGCCTTTTCCACGAGCACCAAGTCCGGCTGCCACTTCCGTCTGAACTGAATCACCGCGCGTTTCAGGTCGGGATAATCCAGCCGCACCCGCTCGACATCAAGCAACAACCACTTCCCCGCGTGGAGGCCCCATGTTTGTCCAACGGACCAATCGCTGGTGGGCTCGGCCGACTCCGCCGTGTCCCAGCTCTGGATTGCCTTGACGCACTGTTCTCGAAGCGGCGCGCGCCTATATTCTCCGAACCATATGACCCGGAAGATGGCGCCGCCTGGCGGCACGGGCTCCTGCTGGTACTGTGCGGAGAAAACCTGGGCGCCGAGCTGGAGACGGAGCCGGTCAAGCACGTCGCGCGGATACCTAACCGGGTCGAGGAGATCTCCGACATGGCGATGGTGAACTCGGCCAGCCCCGATCGGGATCGCGGCGCTTTCCTCCGCAATCGAGGCGAGCTTGAGGTGGGTATAGCCCTTGGCAAGCAAGTGCGCAGCGAGGTCGTCCTCATGCAGGCGCTGCTGGATCGAGATGATACGCCCGGTACGCATGTCGTTGAAGCGCGTGGAAAGCGTGTTGACGGACCACCGTATCAACGATTCGCGTATCGTCTCGCTATGAGCCTCGTCAGCCTTCAGACAGTCATCGACGATGATCAGGTCGGCGCCGAGCCCCGTCACGGGACCACCGACCGAGATCGCCCGGCGTCCACCGCCGCGCGTCGTCCGGGTCTCGAGTTGCCGGTCTCCGCGGCTGCTCACGACAAATTCCGGAAACGCCTCGCGATACCAGCTCGACTCGATGACTTGCCGAAAGAGCTCGGCATGCTCACGGGCCAGTTCCTGGCCGTAGCTCGCGACCATAATCTTGAGATTGGGCTGGAGACCGAGCATGAAAGCCGGGAAGGCTACCGAAGCAGCGATGGACTTCAAGTGCCGCGGCGGCATCGAGATGGCCAAGCGCCGGATCCGCCCCGCCCTCACTTCGTCGAGGTGATAGCAGAGCGCTTCGAGATACCAGCACATGTCGAGCGGGTCCAACTCGGGGTGGAGGGTCTCGAAGACTTTCCGGAGGAACGCCGAAAAGTGCGAGCGAACAAGTGCCCTGAGCGCTGGATCAAGCATTTGCCTCTCCTTTCGCTGGTCTGAGGTCGGCAATAGCCCGGTCGAGGAAGTCCTGGAGGATAGCTTCATCGCTGGCAGTGAGCGGGGCGACGACACCAACATCGACCGGTTCGGGAGGCTCTGGAGACGCCGCACGATAGTGCGACAAAACCAGGGCCACAGCGCGCAGATCACCCTTGAGCGCGATCTCGAGACTGCGACGGAGCAAGAGCTCTATCGCCGCCATGCGCCGCGACCCCCGCTTGGTGTTCACGCTGATTTTTTCTGACAAGATGTCTCGAACGAGCGCATTGAACCCGCGCGCGCCCTTGGGTCGGCCACGCGGGTTGCCAGACTGGCCCGGCTTGAACTGGTGTTGGCGGGGTGGCTTTCCAGGGCCGACCTTGTACTCGCCGTCATCGGCGTTGTTGATGGAAACCGTGCGCGTGCGCCGGCGAATATTAACTCCGGGCGTTACGCCCCGTGCGGTTGCGTTGTTGTCCACGTGGAATTCCTCGATTTGTTGGCTGGCGGTTAGGCTGGTTCGCCCCGGCGAAACCGCTTGCGGATAACGGGGGGCACCAGTGCCCTCGCGTCTTCTTGCGCGTCGTCCAGCCGCTCACTTGCCACCTCTGCGAAGCTTTTCTCGCTTCCCGCGAGCCTGGCTTCTCGACCGGTTGCCTCCTGCCATCGCCGGAGTGCCACATCGACGTAAAGCGGGTCGAGCTCGATCCCCCGGCACTTCCTGCGCGTGCGCTCGGCCGCCAAAATTGAGCTCCCAGATCCAATGAATGGATCGACGACGATATCGCCGATCTTCGTCACGTCTCGGATAGCCTCGGCCACGAGCGCCGTCGGCTTGACCGTTGGATGGTCGGCGAGGTCGCCTGCGCGCGTCGCGCCGAACGCGTTAGCGCCGGCAAATGTCCAAAGATTCGTGCGATTTCTGCCGTATTTTCCGAGCTGGACATTGTTGACGTGGGGCTTTAATCCCTTCTTCAGGACCGCGATCAATTCATGCTGCGACCTGAAAAGCGAGCCCATCGAGCTGTTCGTCTTGGCCCATACGCACAGGTTGATCTGCCGGAGCTTGGCCGCCTTCGCCGCGAGCAGCAATTGAAGCTGGCCCCGCCAATCCATACACATCTCGATAATCCCGCCATCGACGACGTGGTTCGCAATTAACTCTAGCGATCGCTGCAGGAATGCGGTAAACTCCTCATCGGTCATTTCGCCCGACGCCATCGCAAATTCGCGGTGCTTGACCTTGCCGAGTCCCGACACTTGCCCGAGAATGGCAGTGTTGTAAGGCGGATCCGTGAATGCCATTCGCGCGACTTCGCCTTGCATCAGCAGGGTCCAAATTGCGGCCTCCAACGACGATCCACAAACGAGCCGGTGATCGCCGAGTTCCCAGAGGTCGCCCAGCCTGGAAACCGCGACGCGTTCGACTTCGGGAATTTCCTCGCTCTCGCCTTCGTCCCTCGACTTTGGAAGCATCAATATGTCGAGCTCAGGTGCATCCCAGCCCGTGATCTCCAAGCTGAACCCGAGGTCAAGCTCATCGAGCTCCAAAAGCTCCGTCCTGAGCATCTCGGTGTCCCATTCGCCCTGCTCGCCGAGGCGATTGAGCGCGAGCCGGAGGACGCGAACCTGATCATCCGAAAGATGGTCGACCATGACGGTAGGGACCGACGACAGCTTGATCGCGACGGCGGCGTCGACGAGCGCGTGGCCGTCGATGATCCGCTTGTCGCGGTCGATTGGTATGGGGACGACGACACCGAATTGCACCAGAGAAGACCTGAGCTTCGCCTCTTGCGCGGGCGAGTGCTTCCGCGTCGATCGCATATAGCGATTGAGCTCTTGCGGGGGATAGTAGACGATTGGGCCAAGTTCGCGACCCACGATATGTTGGGCTAATACAGCCATAGCGCATGCTCCGAATGGGCGCTGATATGACTGGAGGACCGAACGGCAGCGCGCACGGACCCGGTCAAGACCGAGCGCCTGGTTGCGCTTCGTGCTGCCTGACGGACCCGAATGATCCGCACGTCTGCTCAAAAGCCTGGGGAGAATGAGCCAAAACGCGATGTCGGTCAAGGACCGAAAATATGCTCACGTGGGCGGGCTCGCTGCGCTACGCTTCTTCACCCTCTTATGTTGCCGGATCGGGCACATGCCCTCCCTGTTATGGTTTTAGGGACACGCACTTCCAGCCCTTGGAAGTCCGCGGCGGGCACGCCATCAAGGCATATACGTCCTCGCTGTAAAACACAGATTCTCGCTGTAAAATCGCCCAAGGCAGGGACCGAAGCACGTTTTGCTGGGCCTCTACGCAGAACGGTACCTTGCCATGACCCGGCGGAGAAAGGCGCGGCCAATTGCGCTTTCGCTGTTAGAGAGTGTGTCTCTGCGGTACCGTTTCAACCCGCAAACCGCGCAGTTTCGCGGCGAATTATCGATTTCTATCCGGCATCTCCAAAACGACCGGACTGTTTGGCGGAGAGGCAGGGATTCGAACCCTGGGTACCCTCGCGGGCACGCCGCATTTCGAGTGCGGTGCTTTCGACCACTCAGCCACCTCTCCGCTGATCGCGACCGTATCAAACGGCCCCGGGTCGTTTTCGAATGCGGGCGCTTAGCCCAAGGCGCACGGCTTGCCAAGCCGCGCTTGTCATTAAATCGCGAGACACTAAATAAGGGACATGAGCCCGTTCTTCGATGCCCAGCCCAAGGCAAAGCTGCCGACCGCACCGCCCGTTGCGCATGCGCGCTTTGGCATCGGCGATGTCGTGCGCCACAAGATCTTCGATTTCCGCGGCGTCGTTTTCGATGTCGACCCCGTCTTTGCCAATAGCGAGGAATGGTACGAATCGATTCCGGAAGACGTGCGGCCGGCGCGCGATCAGCCCTTTTACCACCTGCTCGCCGAAGGCTCTGAGAGCAGCTATGTCGCCTATGTCAGCCAGCAAAACCTGCTTCGCGACGAGGCCGACGGGCCGGTTCATCACCCAGCCATAGACGGGCTGTTCGAGAGCTTCGACGGCGAACGCTATCCCCTAAAGCAGGTGCACCGCCACTAAAGCACGATGTGCGTCTGCGCGCCTCGGGGCGCCAAAGCCTCACCATCGGGATTGAGCCGGTCCATTTCCCACGCCAGGACGGTCGCGAAGCCGAGCCAGGCCAGATAGGGCAGCATCAGCAAAGCCGCCGATTTGCGAATGCGGGCGAATGACCCGGCCGTTGCAATCGCGAACGCCAGGATCACCACGATCAGCCAGAGCGCGGCCGTAACCTGGTGTGCCGCGAAGAAGAGCGGGGTCCAGGCAAGATTGAGCAGCAGCTGGAGCGAAAACAGGGCGATGGCCCCTGCCCGCCCCCGGGCGCCGCGGGCGTGCAGGATCTGGGCCATCGCAATTCCGAGAAGGACGTACAATATCGTCCAGACCGCGCCGAAGACCCAGCCGGGTGGGAACCAGGCCGGCTTTGCCAGCGCATCGAACCAGGGGTTGCCGAAGCCGCTGTTGGAGAGGCGGCCAACAAGAAGGCCAAGAAACAGGATCGCGGGAACCGTCACCAACGCCCAGCGCACGAACGACATGCGCAACTGCCCCATGGACGCCAACTGACTCACCACTTTGTCTCCCGATCACCGGAAGCGACGCTATAGGGCGATCAAAGGTCGGTCGCCAGCGTCAATGAAAAGCGGCGCGAGCCATTGGGGACGAAGAAGCCGCTGCCGCCCACATTCCAGCCGAACTTGTTGAAGATATTGTCGACCGTGCCGCGGATCAGCACGGGTTTTTTGCCGATCGTCAGGCGGTAGCGCGCGCCGAGACTGGTGACCGAGCGTGGCGGAATGACAAGCGTATTTGCCGCATTGGCCGTCCGGTTGCTTGTGCTTTCAAAGCGTGCCGTCAGGGTCAGCGGCTTGTGCCACGGTACATTCCAGTTGAGGTTGGCGACGTTGTGGAGCTTGAAGGTCCCGACCGGGTCTTTGCCGATCAGGCCGAGATCGACTTCCTCACCCGAAACTTCGGCATCAAGATATACCGAACCCACGACCAGGTTCACCCCCGGCGCGATCTGGCACGAAAGCGAGAATTCGAGGCCCCGGTTGCGCACGGTGCCGAGCTGACGGAAGCGCGACGCCGTATCAAGATTGTAATAGGGCTTGCGCACGTCGAAATAGCCGAGGACGGCCGAAACGCCCGGGCTGATCGTCCAGCGTACGCCGAAATCCTTCTGTTGCGTCCTGATCGCCGGAGGGGCCTCATTACGGTTGACGGCATTCACGGGCGCCACGTCGCTTTCTTCCAGCCCTCGGGTATAGCCGCCATAGAGCGCTATGTTCTTAACCACGTGCACGGCGGCCGTCGCGCTATAGAGCCAGGGCGAATCCCTTGTCTCGGGAAAGGCATTGACGGGATCTTCCACGCGTTTGGAATAGCGCGTCTTCTGAACGCCGATGCTCAGCTCCCCGACGTCGCGCCAGCGCAGTTCGTATCCAAGGCCAAATGTCGTCTGCCGGACATGATCATGCGTCTTCGCCCCAAATGCCTCAATCGGAGCTGCGCGAAAATCCTCACTGTCGATCCGACTTGGTCCCAGATCAAATAGATCGGAGCCGCCATAGCGCCGGGAAAGTGATCTCCCGCGAACCATCGCATGGATGGTGTGCCGGCGAGGCCCCTCGATGAAGTTGCGCGATATGTTGAACTCGCCCGACGTCGACCCGAAGAAATTCTTCGCGTCCGCAATGACAAGACGATCGCCCGCCGCTCCGGTCGCATCCGCCTGGAACAGCAGGTCGGTATGATCCTTATCGACCGACTGGGTCGAGCGGAAAACGCCCAGGGCGAGGTCGAATCCGGCAACCTTGCCTTTCGAGACGACCCCGAATGTGTTGAGCTTGCCCTGAAAATCCGCCCATGGCTGACCAAAGAACCGGTTACGCGGAATCCGCGGCGGCAGGACATTGCCATCGGTGAAAATCAACGGCTGGGTTTCATCGTCGCGGTCGTTGATCTGGCTCCAGAAGGGCTGGATGCTGAAGTTCGCGCTTGGCTGGTAGCGCAGCGACACGGCGTAGGATTCGGCATGCGGGGATCCGCCCCATGGATTACCTTCGCGATAGATGCCTGCCCCCGCGACGATGCCCAACCGGTTCCCGTCGAGCGGCACCTGCAGGTCGACCTCCGCCGACTTTCCGTACCAAGGGCCATAGTTCAGCCCGACCGAAGTCACGAACTTGTCGCCCGGCTTGCGCAGCGAATAGTCGGCGATCCCGGTCGGTGCGGGAAAGGGATAGCCTTGCGCCGAGATACCGACATGGACGGTAGATCCGTCGATCAGCCGATCGGTCGGATTCGACTGCTGGTCGAAGAACAGCCCTTCGATCCGCACATTCCCGGCCGAAAGGGGAGAAAATCCGCGAACATCCTGGGGATTGTAGATTCCGATCTGCTCGTCGCCGACAACCGTCTTGCCAAAGGCGTCGTCGGCCGACGTCACGGCATTGTTGTCGGTGCGCTGGGCAAGGGCGGGCGTGGCAAGACCAAGCACCGAAACGCAGATGAGCAGGGAATATCGCATGTGCATAAAGCCGCATCGCGTTCAACGACTACGAATGTAATCCTGTTTCGACGAACGATGCGGGCGGTTCGACCAAGCCTCAAAAATCGGCGGCGAGATTGATGACGGCCGTGCGCGGAAGCGTAAAGGTGAAGCCCCCGCTGCTGCTGACCTTCCATCCATAATCGTTGAACAGGTTTGTGACCTGCCCCCGCAACAGCAATTTCGTGTTGCCCAGCCGGAACCGGTAGCGCGTGCCAATTCCTACAGTTTCTCGCGCCGGGGCGACGAAATTGTTCAGCCGGTTGCCTGTCGCCGACGAGAAGCTTTCGAGCGCGAGGTCGAACGACCAGGCGTCCTGCCCCAAAGGCCTCCAGTCGAAATTGGCGATCGAATGGCGTTTGAACGAACCTACGGGGCGCTGCCCGATCACGCCGGCTGCCACCGCCTCGCCGCTGACCTTCGGATCGAGCAACAACGTTCCGGCAACGACCGTCAATCCGGGCAAAAGCGAGCCTGCCAGCGACACTTCGATGCCGCGGTTATTCACCTGCCCCAATTGCCGAAAGCGGTTGGCCGCATCGATGTTGAAATAGGGCTTTCGCACTTCGAACACGCCCGCCACCAGGTTCAATTTCGGCGTTATCGCGTAACGAAACCCGGCGTCCATCTGGCTGGTACGGATTGCTGGAGGTGCTTCATTACGATTGCTCGCAATGTCAGGCGCGACTGCGCTTTCCTCCAATCCGCGCACATAGCCGCCATAGGCCGTGAGTCCCGGCAGAATATCGGCAGTGCCGTTTGCGCTGAACAATATCGGCCGGTCCTTGCTGACGAGTTGGGGCAGCAACGGATCGGCGAAACGTGTTTCCTTGCGATAGTCGCTTTTCTGGATAGCGAGGCCGATCGAGCCACGCCCCTTCAACCGCAGGTCATACCCCAGCCCATAGGTGAATTGGCGAACCTGCGACCGATCGTCCGGACCGAATGCCAGGGTCGGTTCGGGACGATCATCGGGCAGGCCAGCAACGCTTGTTCCCAGCGATATGCGCTGCTGGCCGCCGAATATGCGATTCTGTCTCCGCCCCCTGACAGCGGCCACAAGGCTGTGCCGCACGTCACCGGTTCCCCAGACACGCGTCAGGCGGATCTCGCTCGAAGTGGACGCGACGCGGCTGTCTTCGTCGGCAATGATGACGCGATTGGCAACAATGCCGTCAAGCCCCGTGCGGAGTTCAAGATCGGCGAAACTTCGCGGATCATCCTTGACGTTGCGGAACAGGCCAGCCTCCAGCCGGAAGCGTCCGAGCGGCAGTTTGAGCAGCGCGCCATTCGTTATTCCGATCGAAACCCCGTGCGCCCAAGGCTGGCCCAGATACATTCTTCGATCGACATGCGGCGGCACGAAACTTCCGGCGGGGAAGATGACGGGCGACGCTCGCATGAGGCCCACGCGGAACCGGCTGATAAAGGCAATCGCCTCAGCCCCGTTGTAAGGCCTCCACGTAATATTGGCCGCCGCGCTGAGATAATGCCCGTTGCGCCCTTGCGGCACATTGGCGGACCGGAACCCAACGCCTGCCGAAATGCCGAGGCTGTCACCGATCAGCGGAACCTTCGCCTGGATCGAGCCCGTAACGTTGCGGTGTGACTCGGCTTCAATATCCAGGCTGACGACGCGCGGGCCTTCGAATTTTTCTATTGCGAGATCGGCAATCCCTGTCGGTGCGGGAAAAGGGTATCCGTGAGCGGCATAACCGACCCGAACGGTGGAACTGTCGACCAATCGGCTCGACGGCGTCGATTGCTGGTCGAAATACAATCCTTCGATCCGCACATTGCCCGCTTCGATCGGGTTGAACCCGCGCACGTCTTCCGTGGTGTAGATACCGATCTTCTCGTTCCCGACCGCGCGGCCGAACGCATCATCCGATGATGTAACGGCGTTGTTCGCGGTCCGCTGCGCGAATGCCGGCGCGGCCGCAACGAGCAGGAGTAACGGGAGTCGGCGCAGAAACACGCGGTGCCGCTCGCATCTCTTTCCGTTCGCGTCAAGTGGCGCGCGAGGCAGCGATAAGAAATTCCACATTCCCCTCGGGACCCGTGATCGGGCTTTGCGCAATGCCCTGGACGACCCAGTCGATGGCGGTCAGCCACGACGCCACTTCGCGGCAAACGCGCTCATGAACGGCTGCGTCCCGGACGACGCCACCCTTCCCGACCTCGTCGCGTCCTGCCTCGAACTGCGGCTTGATCAGCGCCATGAGCCGCGCGCCGGGCTTCGCGAACATGAGCGGGCGTTCGAGCACCTTGGCAAGGCCGATAAAGCTGGCATCGCAAACGATCAGCTCTACCGGTTCCGGAATGTGATCTGCGGTCAGTATCCGGGCGCTCGTTCTTTCGAGAACAATGACCCTGTCATCCTGCCGCAACTTCCAGGCGAGCTGGTTGGTACCGCTATCGACAGCATAGACCCGCTCCGCTCCGCGCGTGAGCAGGACATCGGTAAAACCTCCGGTCGAGCTGCCAACGTCGATCGCGACCGCGCCTGTCACGTCCCAGCCAAAATGATCGAGCCCGTGCGCCAGCTTGATGCCGCCGCGCGAAACCCAGGGATGATCGCGCCCACGCACCTCAAGCGGCGCTTCCTGATCGAGCGCCTGACCCGCCTTTTCGATCTTGCGCTCTCCCGAATAGACGTGGCCCGCGAGGATCAGCGCCTGCGCGCGCGCGCGGCTTTCAACAAGCCCGCGCTCGACAAGCAGCTGGTCAACGCGCGACTTGGCCATCAGTCTTCGGCGATCAGACTGGTGTGCTTGGTATCGGGAAGGAGAAGAAAGCCGATCAGGGCAACCCCGATGATCGCCGTCAGATACCAGTAGAATCCGGACTCCGCGCCGATGCTCTTGAACCACAGTGCTGCGTATTCAGCCGTGCCGCCGAACAGCGTATTGCCGACGGCATAAGGCAGCGAAACGCCGAGCGTCCGGATATGGGCGGGAAACAGCTCCGCCTTGATGAGCGCGCTGATCGACGTGTAGGCGCCCAGCAGCGACAGCGGTACGAGGATCAAGATGAGCGCCAGCAGCGGCGACGTGACGATCGCAAGCGCGGAAAATATCGGCACCGTGACGGCCATGCCGACAAAGCCGAATAGCAGCAGCAGCGGCTTTCGCCCGACCCGGTCCGAGGCCATGCCCCAGAGCGGCTGAATCGCCATGAAGACCACCAGCGCGGCCGTCATCACCGCAGTCGCCGTCTGCTTGTCGAAGCCACTCGTGTTAACGAGGAATTTCTGCATATAGGTGGTGTAGGCATAGAAGCTCATGCTTCCGCCAGCCGTGATCATCGCCACCAGGACAAACTCTCGCGGATGATCGCGCCAGAGATTGCGCATATTCGACACCGGCCGGTCATGCGCCTGGGCCTTGAATGATTCGGTCTCGGCCAGGCGGCTGCGTAGGATGTAAACCCCAAGCGCGAGCAAGGCGCCGATAACGAAGGGAACACGCCAGCCCCAACCTTCGAGCGCCGCTTCGCTCAATACAAGCTGGAGCAGGAGCACGGTAACAAGCGCCGTCAATTGTCCGGCAATCAGCGTAACATATTGAAAGCTGGACCAGAACCCTCGCGCAGAACGGGTGGCCATTTCGGACAGATAGGTTGCGCTCGCCCCATATTCGCCGCCGACCGACAATCCCTGCAGCATGCGTGCGATGACAAGGAGCGCCGGCGCCGCCACCCCGATGCTCGCGTATCCGGGTGCAACGGCGATCAGCAGCGAGCCCGCGCACATCAACCCGACCGAAAGCGCCAGCCCCGACTTGCGGCCGTGGCGATCGGCATAGATCCCCATGATCCAGGCCCCGATCGGCCGCATCAGGAAGCCGACCGCGAAGATCGCTGCCGTGTTCAGCAACTGCGCAGTGGCGTCTCCCTTCGGGAAGAACACGGGCGCAAAATAGATGGAAAGGACCGAATAGGCATACCAGTCATACCATTCGACCAGATTGCCGGCAGACCCCCCGATAATGGCCTTCAAACGTGCGCGATCAATCCCGGTTGTCATGAATCCTCCCTGTTCCGCCCGTCTTATGATTGGGGCAGGCGATGGCGACAAGGGGCATTCGCCGGGTTGTGCGGGCGCGCTGGACGGCTAAGAAACGGGAATGCGTATCCTCTTTCTTTTGCTCCTCTGCCTTGCACTTTCCGCCTGCGCTGCAACACCGCGACCGGCACCGGCGCCAGTGGCGGTCGTAGCGCCACCTCCTCGTCCAGCCCCTCCCCCGCCCGCCCCGGACTGGCGGGACCGGCCCTTCGCTCAAGGCATCTGGACTCTGGCGCGCGACGATAGCGGCTCGGTAGCACAATTCGGCCGCCCCGGAACGGCTCCGGATTTCCTCATCCGCTGCATGGCCGCAACCAAGGGCGTCTATCTTTCGCGCGCGGGGGCGCCTGCCCAAGGCAGCGCAACGGCGATCACGCTAGCCTCTACCGAAACGGCGAAGAGCTACAGCGCGGCCGTGAGCGACACGGTTCCGCCCTATGTCTGGACCGAAACGCCCGCGAGCGACCCCCAGCTCGATTTGCTGGCCTTCAGCCGTGGCCGCATGCTCGTCTCGATTGCGGGAATGGGCGACCTCGTTCTGCCATCCTGGCCCGAATTCGCGCGCGTGGTGGAGGATTGCCGCGGAGGGGAAAAGCCTGCGCTTCCGGCAAGACCGCAACCGTCCCAGTCTGACGCGAAAATTAATTAAATCAAGGCTTGATCGTATCGGCGCTTTGACTCATGTTTCGGGCTGTGACGGCAACGTCACATGGCTCTTCAACTAGCGCGAAAGGAGGTGATCCGATGTCTCATGGTTCAGCACAGAGGTCGGATAAGTTCGTTCGGGAGATGCGCGCCTAACATAATTGGCTGCCCATGGTCTCCCGCGCATCGGAACAACTCCGATCGCTGACCATGTCAAGGGTTGCCGGGCCATCACTGGTCCGGCAGCCTTTTTCATTTGTGGCTTACAGGGCGCTAGACCGCAGTCTTGAACGGGGAAAAGTTTGTCCCTTCGTCGTAAACATCGACGCCCTCGTGCCGCTTGAGCCATCCGACCACAAGGTAGGTCACAGGCGTCAGCACGGCTTCCCATGTAACCTTGAGCGCCCAATTCGTGATCATGACTGTCACGACCTGCGTCGTGCTCCACGACCCGTAAAAGGCCAGCGGATAGAAGATCAGGCTGTCCACCGCCTGGCCGAACACCGTCGATCCGATCGTCCGGGTCCAGAGATAACGGCCGCCCGTCAGGATCTTCATGCGCGCCAGCACGAAGATCCTA
>Ga0209023_10006344_pt1 | contig 12509 bp, 11 predicted proteins | sample LakOneMetagenome_FD_187468 | JGI IMG/M metagenome (GOLD analysis project Ga0209023, IMG submission 187468) | Freshwater and sediment microbial communities from Lake Erie, Canada (SPAdes) (version 2) | ecosystem: Environmental > Aquatic > Freshwater > Lentic | place: Lake Erie, Canada... | reverse complement strand
CGTCCCCTTCCATTTTGAAACATTGTTCAGCGGAGAAAGCTCATCAAGCTTTTTCATTAAGATTTCGTCTTTTGGATCGCCGTATTCATTCTTTGCAAATTCATCGATCCAACTTTGTTGCAGATAATTTCTGATCGACACTAGCGGATATTCGGCGATAACGGCACGGATTCGAGAAGATTCCCTTAGCCCGGTCGCTAGAGCCACCAAGCCCCCGTAGCTTTCGCCACGGATGATCACGTTATCCGCGTCTAGGTCAGGCTGCTTTTCGATCCAATCGAGAAGCGAGCTAATATCTCGAACGGCATCCTCTCTTTTGGCGCCATTATCCGCATCCATGAATTCATTTCCGAATCCTCTCGATCCACGGATGTTAGTGTGGATAATGGACAACCCGAGGAACGTCGCAAACCGTACATCCACGGAACTAAATGTAGGGCGATCGAGCACCTGAGGACCACCGTGGATAAACACAAGCACGGGACTCTTTTTTTCAATTTTCGTGGGTTTGACGATGTATCCAGAAATTTCTTTACTATCAAAAGACTTCCAACGTATTGTTTCGGGAGGTTTCACGGTGCCCGTCAAAACCTCCGGCAAATGGGAGTTCGTCCAAGTGGTTGTCTTCTTCGATCTGAGATCGAACGACTGTATCAATGCAGGTTGACTGATATTTTCAATGGTGAAGACGACCTCGGTTTCGGAAAGCCAACGGGTATTCCAAACGACATACGAGCCGCCCAGAAAGTTTGAAGCGGTTGGGACAATTTTTCGGTCTTTGATCTTTCCTATCCAGAGGCTGTCGATTCCGTTTATTGCTTCCTGAACCAATAGTGATTTTCCATCCGGCGACGGCTTTATGTCCCCCAGGTATCCTCGGACATTTTCAAGACCTATACTCTCCTTCTTGTTGGTACGGGGATCAATCGAAATCAAGCACCGACTCCCCCCGCACTCCGGCGAATCTTCTGCTATAACGAACGCCTTTCCGGCCGCGAAAAACGCTTTCGTCGCATTTCCTGATTCAGAAAGCGGTGTGAGTTTGCCGCTGCCGATCGAATAATTGAATATGTGTTGATTGCTGGAAGATTTCCAGTACTTAAGCAAGATGTTGCCTTCGTCGATGTCGATCACATTCCAAAGGCCCTTCAATTCTAGTGAGAAGCACTTACTCGCACTCAAATCGCTTTGACAGAGTTTCGTTAACTTAGTTTCGTAGTCGTTGAGAGTGTAATAAATGCTCTTACCATTTCGGTTCCAGACAAATGAATCAACTGAATCGTCTTTTCCGTTAAAGCTCGATAGCTTTCGAGGCTCGGATTTGCCATCCCATAAGAAAAGCACGTAATTATCCTGGTCCTCCTTATCGTTGTTAAAGGCAACGAGTGAAGAGTTTGGACTTACTCGAAAAGTGTTTGGCACCCTACCGTCAATCACCAACATTGGCTTAGCCAATGGCGACTCTACGGAATAGATGGCATTCTTTTCATCGGTGACAAACAGTTTTCGCGACGTTCGATCGACGTCCCATATCAAATTGTTTTTTATTGCAGACGGTTCAAAAAACAAGTGTTTGACGTCATCATTCTTGATTCGCGGAACCCCCTCCAATTTGAAGCTGGGTGGCACTGGAAGATCGTCAGACTGCTGCCCGTATACTGAGACGAGCAAGCAAAAGAGGATAACCGCCCGCGACAGAAACTTAATTTTGTTGTGATTTATTCTGTTCATTTTGATGCCACACACCGCAATTCAAACGACCCCCGTTGTCTTTCCATGGCTCCGGATTTTATGTTGTCTTCCGTGGCTGTTCCCGAAGTAAGAATTTGGGGCGGACCAACGATCTTTTTGCCGTTCTTTAGCGTAATGATCAACTTCCAGCGATAGGACGTTGCCGGATCAAGCCTCACCGCAGAACGGTAATATGTTTGAGATTTCGACTCGAAATGATCGATCATGTTCTCATCGAGGTCAGAAATATAAATGTCGTAGGACTCTGCCCCTTTTACAGAATTCCATTTAAGAAAGACCTCTTTCCCATCGGATTTGGATTCAAGACTGATCGTGGCCCCGCCCGAGCATGGGTTTTCGCTTCCGCGAGTCTCGGCGTTCTGAAACTTTGGCTCGCCTGCTGTAACGCCAGCCACTTTCCTTTGGTCGGTTTTTGTTAAGGGGGGCTTTGGTCTCGAATCTCTATTTGGCACGTCCACACTCTTAATCGGTAACTGTACCTTCTCGTGAGTTGTCTGATTGGCAACGGTGTTCGGGACTGGCTTCAATTCATTCGTGCCTGCGTTATTCTCGCTTTTTGCAACAGTATTCGACGTACTGAACTTTTGAACACTAACAAAATAGATTCCCGCCAGGAGCAGAATTGCGAATCCCGCAAATGTCGTTACCCTCGCAAAGGACAATATTGGAAAATCTAAAAATCGATATTTGTATTCAGATTCATCCAGTCGTGCGCCGTCGGCCCCGAGAACACAGTCCCGGAAATCCTGCGGAGTTACTGATGGCAGTTTTGCTCGACATTCTTTGCAGGCGAGAAGATGTCGGCCGATCTCGATCGATCGGGAAGAAAAACTGTCTTCCCGAAACATGGCGACCTCAGCAGCTGATAAGTGATCTTGATTCATTTATTTCATCAACTCCTTAAGTCTCTTGCGAGCGTCAAATCTCGCCTTCTTAACCGCGCCTGCGGTTGTCGATCTTTGGCCATTGGCCGAATTCGGGTTTGCTATCTCAGCGATTTCAATATCGGTTAGAGGCATTCGTGTTGAAATCCTTTCCCAAGACTCCTTTGTCAGTTCGAGCTTTGCTAACAGTTCATCCTCTACGATTCCAAATTGGAAAAGATAAAGCACGAGATCTACCGAATTGAAAATAAGCGCTTGGCGTTGATAAAGACTCAGCTTGCAAATACCTTGCCAGACCGTTTTGACCAAAACAAAAGTCTCTGCGGACGAAGCATCTAGCTCGGCACCGAGTGCTTCGGTATCATCGAGAGAAGTCTCTATCCGTTTGTTTCGATTTGAGAGGTTTCGATTTACTTCGTTGTGAGCAGTACGCGCGGTGAAGGACTTCCAATCGGCTTCTGCCATTCGTGAGCCCCTGTCCTCAAACTTCGTGAGCCACTTCCAAAGCCTTAACGCAGCCTCCTGCGAAATATCAGGAGCGTCATCGGCCAGAACGGATCGACGACCAGCAATTACTTTGCGAATCAGCTTTAACGATTCTGCAAAAAAGCCCTCCCGATCAAGCGCACCGTCGGACCCACTCGGCGGGTCGCCTGGTAAGGTTTGCAACTTGGATAGGATCGGGTTATCCACAATTTTAATTCCCCGGACTCGTTATAACAAGATCATATTTAACCAATGGCGTTATCCAACGTTCTTATCGATAACTGACTTTATTCGTAGAGACGCTTTTTCCGAGGTTAGAAAAGTTACCTTCTTTCCAACCGTCCATTGAACTCCTGTTCTGGTTAAGTATTGACTGTTATACAACTTACGACACGCAAATGTAAACAAAAATTATCTAGCACGTCTCGAATTTCTCGATCTGTGTTTGCTCGGTGAATAGGCAGATGCAAGACCTGTGCCGCAAAACCTCCTCCACGCCGTCAATGATTTTATGCCCGGCGACCGGATGGAACTGTATCTTGAACGTATATAGAGCAGGATCTTCTCCGGAGTGCTCTTGCAATCAATAACAACAATCAAACGCGTGCAGCGCAGCAGTTAGGGATTAGCCGTTCCGGATTGTAAAGAAGTTGAAAAGAATTGCTCACTAATTGGTGCACGAATATTCCATGTCTGGTTTGTTTTTGCACCAAAATGGATATTTTTAAGCCAGTCTCAATTTGTCATCTAAGATCCCATCAATTGTCCTCTTACATCCCATTATTTAACCGTCTTCACTGACGCATTCCAACTTCTGGCTGAACTTCGTGACCGCAACGAAGTCTGTCGTCTCGAAAACACGTGACTCAAGCGATTTACAGCCGAGCGTATTCCTTAGGCGACAACGCGGAAAAAAAGTGAAGAATTTAAGCAGATGGACTGCCAATCCATTCTGAAAATTAATGAAGAAGTTGAGATTTCACGCGTTTCCGTTTTTGCCCAATCGTTCGAAGACTTTCGCACCGAGCGAGCTAACCTTTCCGCTGGCACGAAACTGTCGGTGAAAAGGAGGGAGATTCGATTCCTGCAGTGTCTGACCCTGTCATTTTTGCTAGCATAGTTACTCGGTGTAAAATTCATGCGTAAACGAGGCGAAATTCTAGAAGGAGCTGAGCGAACTCCGGCGACGGCGAAACATTACATTGTATTTTATGATCCACTAGATGATTCCACTTTTGTCGGAGCGATCATCACCCATGCGCAAAATGCTTTAAATGCGGCGATGAGCGTCGATCATTTTAAGACGAAGGATGAAAGTAGCGAGCCTTTCAAAATTCAGTATGAGAATTCTAATCTAGTAAAAGCGAAACTTTTCAAGCTCCAAGACTGGGGACCGTTCACAAGGGTTGGTGAGCTGACTGAAACAGGGATAAAGTTTGTTGAGGCAACCATAGATCACTTGGAGCCGGAAACATGGGGTGATTATCTTGTACGGACCCATCAAAGATAAGCAATGAAGGTAAAGCTAAGACAAGCAGTAAAGTTGTTTTTCAGTAAATCATCTCTTGAAATGGTTTATTTGGAAGCAGTCGCTAATGCTTTTGACGCAGGCGCAACCGAAATAAACATTCGAATCCGCATAGCCGCAGTTAATCAACCTGACACGCTTAGAATTTCAATCTCGGACAATGGGGCGGGCTTTACCAACGATAGATACGAGCGATTTTCGCGACTTTTTGATGTTGACGAGAATTCACACAAAGGGGTCGGACGGCTAGTTTATCTCTGCTACTTCGAAAATATCGCCGTTAATAGTTTTTACAACGGAACCCATAATAGAAAATTTGAATTTACGGATGCATTTGAGGAAGACAAAGCGGTGGTTACTGACGTTGGACAAACCCCTTCGGGAACGACCCTGACTATGTCGGGCTATGTCTTGTCGAGACTTCGGGACGCCAGTTTTATTGATCCTGAATATTTAAAGCAGAGGATCCTTGAAGAGTTCTATTCAAGATTATTTCATTTCAAAAAGGAAGGAAAAGCTTTTTCAATCACCATCGATTCAATAATCGGGGAGAGTGAAGGAAGCGGAATCTTAGCTCAGGACGATATACCCGATTTCGAAACTATTGAGCTGGAAAGTTCAATAGATTTGATCAGTAAGTTTTATCTACACTACTCAATCGAAAAAGTGCCCTTAGGCCATCCTTCGTTGATCGCCGCAGTTTCCGTCGACAACCGCACGTTCAAACTGGATTTAATCGCTCAGGAAAATATTCCCCCTGATTACAAGATGGTTTTCCTATTGTTCTCGGACTGGTTTTTTGGCAAAACTGATCCATCGAGACAAAACCTTGAGATTTCTGAGGCCGAGCTCAAGCAAATCCAAACGATTTTCAGGAATAAGGTAGCGGGCTTAATAAAGGAAAAAATTCCTAAAATAACTGAAACCAACGAAAAGATAGAAAAGAATCTGATTGACCACTTTCCGCATTTATCCGGGTACTTCGATACTGAATCTATTGGATTTGTTTCAAGGGCCGAAGTTTTGCAAAAGGCGCAGGAAAAATTCTTCAAGGCACAGAGGGAATTACTGGACGCCGGTAAGTCTTTAACAGATGAACAGTATCAAAAATCAATTGAACTCTCGGCGAGAGCATTGACTGAATATATTCTGTTTCGACAGATAACGATTGACAAGCTTAAAAATTCCTCCGACGAAGAAACGGAAACTGAATTGCACAATTTGTTTGCGAAACAGCATGTTCGATTCGACAAGAATACTTTGCCTGACGACCTCTATCGGAATAATGCATGGTTGTTAGATGATAAATACATGACCTATGAAACGGTCCTTAGCGACCGGGAAATGGGCGAGTTAATTAAATTCATAACAGAAGATGAAAATATCCTTCGAGATGATGACAGGCCTGATCTCGCTTTAGTGTTTTCGAATGATCCTATGCGTTCTGAATCCTTTGATGTCGTTATCATCGAACTAAAGAAACGCGGGATTACTCTCGAAGAGAATATGAAAACCGTTACCCAGCTTGAAAAACGGGCTCGAAAGTTAATGGGGTATTACAAAAATAAGATTCAACGGATTTGGTATTACGGAATAATCGATTTTAATGAAGACGTCGAACTTCACCTAGCTGGAGAATATAAAGAGCTTTATTCATGCGGGAAAATGTATTACAGGGAAATAGATGTTGCTATTCAAAAGGATCCTTTAGTAATTCTACCCATAGGCGTCTTTATGTGGGATATTGATGCAGTTGCCAAGGATGCTGATGCACGAAATTCTGCCTTCTTAAATCTGATTAAGAGTAAATTCCTCTCTAACGATCAGATTTCTCCCGGTTGATTTTGAGCCTAACCCTACACCCATCAAGACTTCGTCTGCGGTATCCGCATCCGAAATTCTCACCGTCGGATTTCTCTCCAATGCCAATAATCCCTAAGAGACGGATATCCCTTTCACAGATTCTGCCTATCGGACGGCAAGACGCTGCCGCGATTCTCAAAGTCCTTTCATTCCCGTCGTCACTCGATAAACAAAACAAATAAATAGCGGCTGAAAAGGTGTGCCTTCAGAGAAGGTTCGTGGGATTTCACTGAATCGTGATCCTCGGAAAATTAATCACACAGGAGAATTAAGAAAATGTCAGCAAATATTTCGATCATCGGCAATCTCGGCAAGACACCGGAAACTAAGATCACGGACAACGGCACCCTCGTGGCAAGCTTTTCAATGGCCTCGAATTCATTCAGGAACAGTGCGGAGGGACGTGTCGAGAAGACAGACTGGTTCCGCGTGACGGCATTCGGAAAGCAGGCGGAGACACTTGCTCGCTACGTGCGAAAAGGCAGTCGTCTTTACGTTCAGGGCCGTCTGACCTTTAACCCGTGGGTGGATCAGAACGAATCTCCGCAGGCGGGAGCAGAGATCGTGCTTCAGGAGTTCCAATTCCTGTCGGGCCGCCGCGATGAGGAAGGAGACGGAGTTGCAATGCCGACGGCACAAACCGCACCGGTCGAACTCCAGCAGGCCGCTGCTTACTAATCAAATAAATCGGTCAACGAAAAACTGCCGCCTGGAAGATCGCACTCTTCAGTCGGCAGTTCTTTTTTGTAAAGGGAGTCTGCTATGGGATACCGCGTCTTGACGAGGAAGTGGGTCACCAGAACCTTCGTACGGGAGCATCGCGATCATATTTTCCTGTTCGGAGACAACCTTGTCCGGCGTGGTCTTGGCGGACAAGCGTCTGCGATGAGAGGCGAACCGAACGTAGTTGGGATACCGACCAAGAAACTTCCCAGCAATAACGAAAATGCCTTTTTTACAGACGCAGAATTGGCACAGAACAAGGCGGCGATCAGTCAGGCCTTTGAGCATCTGACACGTAAAAGTACCGGTCCTGATCAGATCATCGTCATTCCCGCAAATGGGATCGGAACCGGCCGGGCCCAACTCGAAAACCGAGCACCGCTTACATTCGCTTATTTACAAAAGCGTCTAGGAGACCTTTCTTCATAGCGGGCCGATCTCGTTTCCCCAAACATACTTCTCCCGCAACTTGAGAGGGATTTTCAAGCCTGAATGAAAGTGATTTTATTCAGGGTTTTGAAGATGTGGCCCTTAATTACACGCGTCTTCGATTCGGCAGGTCGCCGATCTAATAGAGGAAGTTATGGCAGAAAGAATAAGTATCGAACAACTCAGGAAGCACGCTCCAAATAATCAGATGCTGGCGTTCATGCCGGTCAATACCGGTTCGCCGATGCAGGACTGGTGTGCTCATCTTTCATCGAATCCGCTGCGAAGGCGAGAGCTCGAAGAGTTCTCGATCTTGGGCGATGTTGTGGTTCGAATCGCCGACGAACTTGAACCGGAAGCATTGGACCGCGTGCGGATAATGTCGCTCGAATATGCAATGAAGGTTTTGTCCGACGAGACCGATGCCAAAGAGTTCGTCAGATGCGTAAAGGCAATTGCTAGCCCGGACGCCGGGCAGTATGAATTCGAACAGATCGCAGCGTACTACTACGGCGAGATTAGACGAAGAAGCGTGGGTGAGGTTCTTCATGAAATGGGCCTGCTCGGCATGCACTTAGAAGCTGTTACGGCGACTTCGGCAGATCGAGAGATCAGCTTTGAAGAGTCGCGAGAAAGAGAACAGAAGCTGTGTGTCCCGGACCAAAGGCGAGTCCAGGAAGCTGCCAAGAATCGCAGTTCGCTACCACCAAAATGCGCAAACTTCGATGATGAAATGCAGGCGGTTCTGCGGCGTGTCGGACGCCATAAGGTCAGCCGCATGATGTTCGACGACTTTGCTGAATTCTATCTGGAAGACGGCGATAAATCAGTCGAAGAACTCGACAGAGACTTCACGACATTCGACCAACTAGAGCAGTTCGACGAGAACGGACTGATTGGCATAACGATGAGTTCAAGCCAGCGTTCGGTAGTCGTTTTTGATCTCGATTGTGAGATCGATGCAAACTGTCTTCCACACGAATCAAGAGAGCTTTCGTCACAGCTTCCTAAGCTCTTTGTAGGCCATTCTTTAGGCGGCAACACCGTGCAGGAAGGACGCCGAATGATCAGCTGTGCTGGGTGGGCGATGCCTTCGAGACATCCGTTCTCGGATCGGGAATTCGAGGAATGGCTGGCACTTTCCCTTGATCAGATCTACGACAGCAAAGTCATCCGTTCGGCACGCCGTATCTACTCGTTTAAGCACGGTAGCTTCGAGATCGTTGTAGATCAGGAAATCAACCCTGACTTTGAAGAGATGCAGTACGCAGCTTCTGTCCTGCGCCTACTGTGGCAGCGTCAATACTCCGACTTTCATCTGCGAAGCCTTCGTCACGATTCGTATCAAGAAACTTACCTTGCGATTCGCGGAACGTCGGACACAGCTGATTTAGCCGAACTAAAGAAAAAAGCGTATGCAGATTTTAAGGAACACAAGAGCCTCTCCCTTAAGGAGTTCACGGCTCTTAACACCGTCGCAAAATCTCAGGAAGTTAGGTTGAAGAATCAACTTTCAATCGACGCGAAACGCTGGCTCCGAAAGATCGAAATGGCGACTCTTGGACAGCTACGTTTCCTGAAATTCGGTCTCTATAACGACCCGGCGGCGAAGGCATTTAAGCGGCAGGAGAAACAGAAATTGTGGGACGCGGTGAGAGCACGAGATGCGGAACTAAACGAGGCCGTTCGCGCGAATCGCACGATCCAGGCGAGCCTCTTCACGCAGCCTGCTGTACAGCGAACACAGGTTAAGGTCGTGCATGCGGCCTGAAAATTGAAGAGCAATATTCAACGAAAGGAGCGGCGGCCAGTATTTCAGGCAGAACGCCTAGAAAAACTCTCACATATGGCGAAACGCCGTTCCGTTCGGAGAACAAATAAACCACAAAAGGAGCAATAAAAAACCATGTCAGCAAATATCTCGATACTTGGAAATGCGGGCCGCGATGCGAGCCTGAAATATTCGGAAAAGGGCACACCCGTCGCGAGCTTTCCGATCGCTTCAAACTCGTTCAAGAACAGCCCGGAAGGGCGTGTGCAGGTCACACATTGGTTCAACGTGGTCGCCTTTGGCAAGACTGCGGAGACGCTCGCCGAGCATGTAAAAAAGGGAACGCATCTGCTTGTCCACGGCAGGCTCTCGTTCAGCCCGTGGAGCACAGATAGCGGCGAGCCCAGATCAGGTGCCGAGATCTCGCTCTTCTCATTCGAGTTTGTCGGATCGAACCGTTCGGGCGGCCAAACGGACCAGGAACCTACTGCTGACAGCCCCGAGCCGGACGTTCCCGAATTCACGGGCACGGCTGTTCCAGAGGCACCGGTCAATGAGCCGTTCATTGATCAGTTCTGAGGTAGGTTGTTTCTGCCAGTTGGGGCATAGCGTCGGTGCCGTGCCCCAGTTTCCTATAGAGAAAAACGAGAGGTGGACAATGAGCGTTACCAAGTTAGTTGAGAATAAAAGCGGGATAGAGACTGCGGCGGAATATGCGCCTCTTGTGACGATCTATGCGGATGCATCATGCATTAGAAATGGCGCAATCGACTCGTCGGCGGGCTGCGGTGTGGTTATGCTGGATCACAACCGATTGGAGGTAAAACTGGTTTCAAAATATTTGGGACAGATCACCAATCAGCAGGCGGAGATCCTTGCATGCACGTATGCGTTGGAGCAGCTTCGAAGATGTTGTCGTATAGAGATCGTGTCAGACTCAAAGTATGTGATTGATACTATGATGGGCCGAAATCACATGCGTGCAGACCGCCCGCTTTGGTCGCGTCTGGTCACAGCCTGCTACGGGCATCATGTCTCCTGGCGGTGGGTAAAAGGACATTCGGGAGTGCAGTTTCAGGAAGTTGCCGACCGTCTAGCCCGTGCTGCGGTAAGAATAAGCCGTGACATTTCAGAAGCTGATATGGCGCAATTGGGCGGGCTTCTGTATCACGGCTCAGACCGGTTGGATATCCGCGAATTTGAGATGAAGCTTGAAATGATTCTAGCCCAATACGAGTCATCTCATCGGTCGTTCGCTCCCGCTGCAAAATTCGATGGGATTGGAACACTACCTTCTGCATTTTCCGCCTAGCTCATATTCTTTTAACCTTTAGTTTTAAGCCAGCTCTTGAATGCCGGATCGCGTTCAAAAAGGTGGTTTAGCGCGTACTCGACAACATCGTCATTGGTGATATCGGTATTCATGCTGACGGACGCGAACTGAAGATATTGTTTCAGTTTGCTGTGGGTCGCTTCAAGTACACGTGTGTTCAATTTTACGAAGTTCAAGCGGTTGATCTGCAGCAGCGGACGCTCGAAATTCTGCTTTGTAGAGGGGGTGATATTGCTCTGATCGTTCATTAGTATTTGGTCTCCTTACGTTGGCGAATTTACTGGCTTGGTTGGTAAATCAATCGGCGTGCCGTAGCAGAGAACTGCGGTATTTGTGGCAACGGGCGGCGAATAAACGAACCGCTTTTGGCGTAGAAAAAGAAGCGGATCAAGGGGGCTCGTAAAAAAACAAAAATTACAGCGGCGGGTGTATGACAGGATAGACCAAGAACCGACTCTTGTAATTCACATAAGCCTCATACTTTCACTAAGTTAGGCGGTGTCATCAAAATTACAAACCGCAGTTCTCGCCATATTTTTCGCAAAAGGCACGTATTTTGCTCATGTCCAAATGGTCGGAGAAATTACAAACCGACGAATTGGTGACAAAACGCCGCCATAAAAATCGAGAGATGAGAAAGCGAGACAGAGAAAAAATAGTAAAAAATATCGAGTTGGACATCGAGGCAAAACAGGGACGGCCGATCAGCGTCAGGCCCTACGAAGAGGATCACAAAAAGCTTGAAGAGATCGCGGCCGAAACCGGTGAGAACAAGTCGGCGATTGTCCGTCGAATGATCCATTTCGCCTTGACCGATAGACACCAGCATTTTGCTTCGGGTCGCTGCCAGGAAAAGCTCGACTGGCTTGTACGAACCGGTCGCCAGAACGAGACGGTTGATCTTTCAGTAAGCGGCAACATCGGTGAGATTCGAGAAAGCATTGATCGAATGGAATCGGAGCTCGAAAATGCCGTAGAACTGCTACGTCAAGCAAGCTCGCTGACTACCGAAATCTACTCGATGTCGAGCATGTCGATTTCCTCGCTAAATCTCGTTTTCACAAAGCTTATCGAATATACGTCGCCGGAGACCAGCGACCGCAAACAGAGTGTTGTTATCGCCTCTACCGCAATGGCTGAGCTGATCGAACACGCCGTGTCCGATCTTAAGAAATGTCTCCTGTTCCACGAGCATGTCGCAGGAAACGAATCCCTTCACAACAGCTACCTTGCAACCAAGGTACGAATACTAAAACAGCGAATCGAATCCTTGCCTAAACCCGCGAATCAAATAGCGAGCGAATCATGAGAGTTATTGCCAGCGTTCAATCAAAAAGAGGCAGTTCTCGCGGTCTCATTCATTATTTATCGCACAGTAAGATCGACCGGTATGCAGAGCCCGAAAAAGGTCGTGAACTTTTTAACGAATTTACCGAACACCTTACCGTAAGAAGCGCAAACAATTTTCTTAAATCCGATTGCGGCAAAGGCCGTCCCGCAAACAACGAGCTTCACCATCTTGTTCTTTCATTTCGGCGGGAGGATTTTCAACAACTTGGTTCGACTGATGAGGAACGGCAACGGCAAGTAAAAATCGTCACAAGATTTGCGATCGCACAGTTTGAAAAGAGTCTCAAAAGCGAGCGGCTTGCGTGGGCAGGCGCCGTTCATCTCAACACAGCAAACCCGCACGTTCATATCGCAATTCAAAAGCAATATCTGACCAAAGATCTTCAGGGT
>Ga0209023_10006343_pt1 | contig 12512 bp, 10 predicted proteins | sample LakOneMetagenome_FD_187468 | JGI IMG/M metagenome (GOLD analysis project Ga0209023, IMG submission 187468) | Freshwater and sediment microbial communities from Lake Erie, Canada (SPAdes) (version 2) | ecosystem: Environmental > Aquatic > Freshwater > Lentic | place: Lake Erie, Canada... | reverse complement strand
AATGAGCTCCTCATGCGTGGAGTCGTGCGAGGCGATAACGACCGCGTCCACCTCCGGGGAGTTAATCAGTACGTGCGGGTCTGTCGTCGACTTGGCATGGGCCTGCAGGGCCGCAGTCGTTGCCTTGGTGCCGTCGATGTCTGCGACATAACTGACCTCGGCACCGCTGATGACGGAAGTCAGATTCGAGATATGGTCCATTCCCATGATTCCGGCACCGATCACGCCCACCCGTATGTTCATGCCGCGACTCCTGACTCCTGCTGGCACTGTCTCAACGACGCTGTGCGATCCATCAGGCGACGGTCAGGCATTCGTGCTGCCGAACTGGCTACCGCGTTGTTCAAGTTCATGGGCGAGTTCGGCCAGTTCCGCACCGCCGGCCATTTGGGCTGTGAGTTCGTCAACGGTGATGTCTTTCTTGTCGTAGTACCCGATGGAACGGCCGCGTTTGAGGAGCAGGAATCGGTCTCCAACGGGAAAGGCGTGATGCGGGTTGTGCGTGATGAAAACGACGCCGAGGCCGCGGTCGCGAGCCTGGAGAATATAACGGAGCACCACACCGGATTGTTTTACGCCGAGGGCTGCAGTGGGTTCATCAAGAATCAGCACCTTCGCGCCGAAGTAGACAGCACGGGCGATCGCCACGCATTGACGTTCGCCGCCGGAAAGCTGGCCGATGGGCTGGTCGACGTCACGAAGGTCTATGCCCATCGCGGCGAGTTCTGATCGGGTGATGTCCTTCATTTCTTGGATATCCAGGCTCTTGAAGGGGCCGAAACCGCTGGTCCGTTCGGAGCCAAGAAAGAAATTTCTCCAGATCGGCATCAGCGGTATCACTGCGAGGTCCTGATAGACCGTGGCGATACCGGCGTCGAGAGCGTCTCGGGGGGAAGCGAAGTTTCGTTCCTCACCCATGACAGTCAGCACCCCCGCATCGTGACGATGCAGCCCGGCAATAATCTTGATCAGTGTTGATTTTCCGGCACCGTTGTCGCCCAGGACACAGGTCACGCGACCATTGTCGACGGCCATCGTGACCTCACTGAGAGCAATGATATTGCCGTAGTGCTTTCCGATTCCCTCAAGGGACAGCAGGTGCACTGGCGTGTGGGTCAAGATATCTTTTTCGTTCTTGAGCAAGGTTTGCTGGTCGATGTCATTGGCGTGCATGTCTCCGGGCTCCTCTACTTCTTCATTTCTGCGCGACGCTTGACAATGATGTTCACAATGGTGGCCAGCAGAAGCATGAGGCCCAAGAAGAACTTGAACCAATCGGGGTTCCATTGTGCGTAGACGATGCCTTTGTTGGCCATGCCGAAGATAAATGCTCCAATAGCCCCACCAAACGCTGAGCCGTAGCCGCCGGTCAGCAGGCATCCACCAATAACAGCGGCGATGATGTACAGGAATTCATTCCCGATTCCCTCGCCAGACTGCACGGTGTCGTAGGCGAAAAGATTGTGCATTCCCAGAATCCAGCCGCAGAAGCCGACTCCCATGAACAACCCGATTTTGGTCTTGTTGACCGGCACCCCGACTGCACGGGCCGCGTTGGCATCCCCGCCGACAGCGAATATCCAGTTTCCGACGCGGGTCCGCGTCAGTACCCAGGTGGCGACCGCGACAAGCCCGATCCAGATGAAGACCGTGATTTTGATGTCGACGTTCCCGATGGTGATAGAGGAAGCGAACACGGCTCGGGCGGAGGCAAAGCCGTCCATACCCGAGATCGACGGGGAGGATACGGAACCGCCGATAATCCGGGTCAGCCCGAGGTTCAGCCCGGTCAGCATCAGGAACGTGGCCAGGGTGACAATGAAGCTGGGTAATTTGGTCTTCATCAGAATCCAACCGTTGATGAAGCCGATGGCCAAAGATGCCAGCAGTGCGAGTCCGACACCAATCCACACGTTGGTGCTGAAATACCAGCTGAACATCGATGCAGTCAGCGCCGACGAAATAACCGCGACGCCGGTCGAGAGGTCGAACTCTCCCCCGATCATCAGGAGCGAAACTCCAACGGCCATGATGCCGATCGTCGAGCTACCGTAAAGGATCGTGGCCAATGCGTTGGGCTGGGTGAAGGTCGGTGAAACAGCCGCGAAGAAAACGAAAAGAACGATCGCGCCAACGAGGGCACCGACTTCTGGCCTTCCGAGAAGATTCTGGAGCGGGCTGCGCTTGGCAACTCGCTCATCAGAGACCGTGGGCGGTCTCGTGGAAATTGTCTGGGTCATGGTGTTTCTCCTACGTCGAGCGGGTTCCAGAGCGTCAATACCCCGGAACCCGGCGCGAGCATGTTTAGCGGATGCCTTCGGTGGCGAACGTCAGGACCTCAGATGCGTTCGACTGGTCGATGATGGCCGGACCGGTGAGAACGGGCTGTCCGCCGCCGATCGTGAATCCGCCGCGCTGGTACAGCCACAGTGCGTCAATGGCGCCGTAGCCCTGCAGCCAGGGCTGCTGATCGACGGTGAATTCGACGGTTCCATCGATGATTGCTTGGTTCAATTCACCGTTCAGATCAAAGGAGGCGACCGTGAGTTTGTCGCTGAGACCGAGATCTTTCACGGCCTTAGCTATTGTCAGCGTATAGGGGGCGCCCAGTCCGAGGACCACGTCGATCGCGGGATTGCTTTGCAGCTTGGCGGTCACCGTGGAGGAAACCTGAGTCATGTCAGTTCCGGTGACATAAAGAACCTCTGTTCCGGGAACCTTCGCGAGGACACCACCGCAGCGGGCTTCCAGGGCGACGTTTCCTTGCTCGTGGCTGACGCAAAGTGGATGAGTGAATCCTTCAGCGGCGAGTCGGGCACCAACAGCCTCGCCCGCAACGGCCTCGTCGGAGCCAAAGTGCGTGAAAGCCCCCAGTTGAGCGGAGACGGATTCACCGGCGTTCAGGGTGACCACGGGGATGCCGGCGTCCGTGGCCTTCTTCAAAGCATCCTTGAGAGCATCCGGTTTGGACAGGGTCACGGCGATGCCGTCTACCTTCTGGTCCACCGCCTGCTGGATCAACTGAGCCTGACGCCCGCCTTCCGGATCCGAGGTGTAAAGCAGTTCCACATTGTCCTTTGCGGCAGCCTCTTCAGCTCCTCGGCGAACGATGTCCCAGAATGTGTCGCCGGGTCCGGCATGCGTGATCATGGCGATGGTGATCTTGGGTGTGTCAACGGACTGGCCCGAAGCAGCGTCAGCTGTGTCGGTAGCCTTGCCACCGGTGCTCGAGCAGGCGCTCAGGGCAAGCATCGGTGCGACGGCTAGAACCAGTGCTGCCTTTGTCCACGAAATTTTCTTCATTGTAAATTTCTCCTTGTGTGGTGCGGATGGACCTGAAGCTGCCTAGATCTGCAGCAGGCTGTGTTTCTCGGGAATTCAGTTGAGGTCCGGGTGATGTACCCCCGGACTGCCCGCCCGGTAGTCTCGGCGACCTACTGGGAATGGTGGGCAACGCTGCAGCGGAGACGAGGATCAATTATTGTCTATTTGTAGCGTTCCAAATCGAGATGAGCCTACAGTGGATGAAATGGCACCGTCAAGAGTTGACGGGCAAGATTTCAGGGGGTGCCGGATGGCAAGCAAGCGCACAGGACGAGCCACGATAGTGGATGTTGCGCTGCACGCAGGCGTCTCAAAGTCGTTGGTTTCCTTGGTCCTCAATGAGTCACCCCTGGTTCGTCCAGACAAGCGCGAAGCCGTTTTGACAGCTATTGAGGCCTTGGACTATCGGCCCAACACTGCGGCAAGAGCCTTGGTTCAAGTTCGAACCCGCGCTGTCGGCGTTATTCTCAATGACCTCCGGAACCCATGGTTCCTCGAGTCTCTGCGGGGAATCAATGACGTTTTGAGCGAGAACGGCCTCCACATGCTGCTGGGGGAACAGCGTATGGGTCAAGCGGGCGGAAAATCGATTGTCAGCACGTTCCTCGACAGGAACGTGGATGGACTGATCCTTGCCGGCACCATGCCGCAGACGGCCGACCTTGAAGATGCTGCCCGAAAAGCCCCCACCGTCGTCCTTAGCAGCCGAAACTTCTCCTTACCCGGTGTCGACGTCGTGGCCAACGACGACGCAGCAGGTGCTCGACTCGCGGTTGAACATCTGATTTCCCTCGGCCACCGTAGAATCGCCCACGTCGCGGGCGACAGCGGACATGTCGCCCGGCTACGGGAAGAGGGCTACCGCACCACCATGCGGGAACACGGCCTTCGTCCGGTGGTGAATCGAAGCGGCAACACCGAGGAGCAGGGCCACGCCTCCGCACTCCAGCTGCTCCGACTTTCGGACCGGCCTACAGCTATCTTCGCCGTAAATGACTTGGCTGCCGTCGGAGTGCTCGACGCTGCCTTCGAGCTGGGAATAGCCGTTCCCAGGCAGTTGTCGGTTATCGGCTACGACAATAGTTATCTAGCCGGCATCGGTCACATCAGCCTCACCTCCGTGGACGCCGCTGGCTACGGAACAGGTCATGCTGCCGCCCAGGCGCTCATACGCCGCATCAAAATCCCGTCAATACCCGGCACGGAGACGCTGCTGGCGCCCGACCTCGTAATTCGACGAAGCAGCGACGTTCCGGAATAGCTCAGACCGAATGGAACACCCACGCTATCGCCGTGACTGCAGTTCGGCGCGCGACGACCGGCCGCACCGGGGCTAAACCGCGGCTCCTCGACTCGAAGTCGAACACTTTCTCGCGAGTACTTGCGCCCCGCACAGTCGTATGCAAGTCTTATCCCAGTACTTGGAACGGTCCAAACACAATGAGGTGGTACAGATTGAGTGATTTTCTCGCCCGCGTCGCATCGGCGCCCATATCTTGGGGCATCTGCGAGGTACCCGGTTGGGGGGCCATGCTGCCCACTCGACGCGTTCTGCAGGAAATGTCTGACCTGGGATTCCGGACAACCGAGCTCGGAGCTCCGGGCTTCCTGCCGCAGGAGCCCGCAGAGCTGAAGTCCTTGCTATCCGATTTCGGCATGACGCTATCCGGTGGTTTCACGCCGATCGAACCACATGAGGCATCCAGGCGCGAGGCCACCCTCGCATACGCCAGGTCCGCGGCGCGCTTGCTGGCAGATTCGGGGGCCACATTGTTCATCTCAGCAGCGATCATGGACTCCGATTGGTCGGTCCCCCGCACCTTGAACGCCGGCGAACACCGGTACATGGTCGAGACGCTTGCCCTCGTAGACGAGATTTGTGCAGAGCACGGCCTGGTTCAGGTCTTGCACCCGCACGTGCAGACACTGGTCGAGACAGCGGACGACGTCAATCGAATTCTCGATGTCTGCGACGTCAAATGGTGCCTCGACACGGGACATCTGGCCATCGGTGGTATTGATCCGGTCGAGTTTGCCAAGGACGTTGTCGAGAGGGTCGGGCACGTCCACCTCAAGGATGTTCGTCTGGATATGGTGCCGGCTGTGCTTCGACGCGAAACGTCGCTGAAAGCGGCCACCCAGGCCGGACTGTTCACCCAGTTGGGTCACGGTGACGTAGACATAGTTGGCGTCATCCAGTCGCTGGAAGCAGCGAACTACCGCGGCTCATACGTCATCGAGCAGGACATGGCAATCGCCGGTCCCATGCCGGAAGACGGACAGGGGCCAGCCCTAGAGGTCGAGTCATCACTGACCTACCTGAGGAACGTAGTTGCGCCGACGCTGGAACGCCGCGCAGCCGTATGAGCGTGCCCGAGGTCATCAGTGTCGGGCGCATTAGCGTCGATCTTTATGCAGTCGAAGAGAACGTCGGCTTCGACGGCCCGCAGACGTTCACGAAATCCGTGGGAGGAAGCCCAACCAATGTCGCCGTTGCCGCGGCCCGTCTGGGCCGACGCGCAGCGATCGTGACCAAAGTCGGTGATGACGCTTTCGGAACGTTTGTGCGCAACAGGCTGTCGGATTGGGGAGTGACCGTCGATCATGTGGGAACTGACCAGCTCGGCCAAACTCCACTGGCATTCACCGCCCTCAACCCGGTCGAAACACCTCAGCTGTCTTTTTACCGCGGCGATGCGGCACCGGACACCACGTTGCAGGCATCGGATCTGCCGAGTGAATCGGTGCGTGATTGCGGGGTGTTCTGGATGAGTCACGGAGCGCTGGCCGCAGGATCGACAGCCGCAGCCTCCATGACCTGGTTGGAGCAGCGGGGCCGGATCGGCCACACCATCCTGGACTTGGACTACAGACCTGCCCTCTGGCCAGATCTCCAAACGTCACGGCGCATGAGCCGGCGCGCCATCGAACTGGCCACCGTGGTCGTAGGAAATCTGGAGGAGTGCGAGATGGCTCTCGGAACCCAGGACCCCCAGGCAGCAGCATCCGCCCTGCTGAACGCCGGAGTCGAACTCGCGGTGATCAAGCTTGGGGGCGAGGGAGTCTACCTCGCCGTGCCTGGTAGGTCGTGGACGGTGGCACCAATTCCCGTCAAGGTCGTCTCGGGTCTCGGTGCCGGTGATGCCTTCGGCGGCGCACTGTCGCACGGCCTGCTCAGCGGTTGGGAACCGGAGGTGCTCGGCACGTTCGCCAATGCCGCCGGCGCTCTCGTCGCCAGTCGGCTGGCCTGTGCCGAAGCCATGCCCACTCTCGAGGAAATTGAATCATTGATTGTGACTACGGAGAAGAAATAGTGCTCACCCAACTTGACGAAACCAGCTACCTGGCACTGATCACGGCTCGAATATTTGAGCCGAAATCGCTACAGACCGCGCTGAAGGACCGCTCCCGGCGCGCCCTTGCGGGGAAGGACGGTCGGCTTCTCATTGTGGCCGCAGACCATACAGCTCGCGGCAAGCTGTCAGTAGGCGGTGATCCACTCGCGCTTGCGGACCGCTTTACGATGTTGAATCGCATTGTCCGGGCGCTGGCTGACCCCGCAGTGGACGGTGTGCTGGCCAGCGCCGACGTTCTCGAAGAACTGGCGTGGCTCGGCGTACTCGAAGGCCGGCTGGCGATTGGGACTATGAACCGCGGCGGCGTTATCGGCGCGCAGTGGGAACTCGATGACCGCATGACAGCATACGACGCCGACCATGTCGCCGAATATGGCCTCGATGGGGGCAAGCTGCTGCTTCGTATCGAAGACACCGACCCTGGTGTTGCTCGAACCATCGAATCCGTCGCCGCTGCTGTTACCCAGCTGGCCGACCGCGGCATCATGTGCTTGCTGGAACCCTTGCCGTACCTGCTCAACGATGCCGGCCTCGCGGTACTCGACCCGTCGGACGAACAACTCATGAAGGTCGTTGCCATTGCTTCCGGACTGGGATCCTCCTCGGCGCACACCTGGCTGAAGATCCCGACCACGGACCGTATGGCTGAAGTCGCCGGCGCAACGTCGATGCCCGTCCTGATGCTCGGCGGCGATCCCGGCGAAAACACGGCCCAGACCTTTGCACAGTGGGAAAAAGCGCTGAAAATTCCCAATGTTAGGGGCCTCGTGGCCGGAAGGGCCTTGCTCTACCCGAACGCTGGTTCCGTCGAAGCCGCCGTCCGCCAAGCGGCGGACCTTGTGCACGGGGCGACCCGATGAGCTGGCACCGTCCCGCTGTGGTCGGCATTGACGCCACGGTGACCCCGGAGCAAGCGGGCTGGAATTACAGCGGCCTCGACGTGCGAACACTGCAGGCAGGCCAGATCTTGGAGTTTGATTTAGTACAGGATGAGGCGGTTATCGTGCCGCTGTCGGCCCGCGATATCGATGTGAAGGTTGATGGTGCGCCGTACCACCTGGCAGGCCGCGACGGAGTGTTCGCCGCTGTATCGGACTGGCTATATGCGCCGGTCGGGTCGAAACTGACGATCAGCGGGCAGTCCGGAGAAGTCGCCATCTGCACCGCCCGTGCTTCTGAACAGTTCCCGGTGGCACATATTCGAGCCGAAGACGTACCGGTTGAAGTGCGTGGTGCAGGGCGGGCAACCCGTCAGATCGCCAACATTGCTACCCCGGGATCGTTTTCAGCCGCACACCGCATCAACGTGTGTGAAGTGATCACGCCTGGCGGAAACTGGTCTTCGTGGCCGCCTCACCGCCACGACGGCATTGACGGCTGCCCGGTCAACAATGAAGAAATCTATTACTTCCGCATCGGCAGGGATGATTCGGCCCACGGCGAACCGGAAGGCCAGGGGCTTTTTCACGTCTATTCCGTTGACGGCTCGGTCGACGAAACGGTGACCCTGCACGATGGTGACGTGTATCTCGTGCCGCACGGGTATCACGGCCCGTCCGTCGCTCCCCCGGAATACCCGATGTATTTTCTGAACGTTCTGGCGGGCCCGAATGCCGACCGGACCATGTCATTTTACGATGACACAACGCACCATTGGATCCGCGAGGCGTGGGAGGGTCAAGACCCCGACCCGCGCCTCCCCATCTCCTCAGCTAACGGAAGAGTGAACCACGCATGACTAACAGAAAAACTATCGGAATAGCGGTTTTGGGACTGGGCTGGATGGGACAGGCACACAGCCGGTCCGCGCTCAGGATCCCGTCACTGTTCCCGGAACGCAACTTCGAGCCACGACTCGTGGTCTGTGCCGATACAGTGCCGGCCATGCGCGAGCGCGCCGTCAACGATTTCGGGTTCGAAAAAGCCGTAGAAGATTGGCGCGAAGCGATTGCCGATCCGGACGTCGACGCCGTCTGGGTGACCGCGCCCAATATGCTGCACCTCGAAATGATCGAAGCCGCCTGCGCAGCAGGAAAGGCCGTTTTCAGCGAAAAGCCGATCGGTGGTAAGCCTGAACACGCCGTGCAAGCCTTCCGCGCCGCTGAGGCAGCCGACGTCCGAACCGGCGTCGGATACAACTACGTCTGGAGCCCTCTGGTAATCCACGCCCGGGATTTGATTGCTTCTGGCGCGCTCGGTGAAATCACCCACTATCGTGGCCGGTTTCTCACCATGTACGGAAGTGATGAACTGGGCCTGCTGACCTGGCGATTCAAACTCGACCAGGCCGGATACGGCGTGACCAGCGACATTCTGAGCCACTCCGTGTCGATGGCGCAGTTTCTCGTCGGTGACATCGACGAGGTCGTTGGGATGCAGAACACCACCATCGCCCGCCGCCCAATACCCACCGGCTCGGCAACCCACTACGGCAGAGGTGCGGCAGAAGACCCCAAGGGGGATGTTGAGAACGAGGACTTCGCCTCGATGTTGTGCACGTTCTCCAACGGTGCCACCGGAACCTTTGAGAGCAGCCGCACGATAGTCGGTCCCGAGTCCGAGAACGCCTTCGAGGTCTACGGCACGAAGGGCTCACTGAAGTGGAACCACGAACGCATCAATGAACTGGAACTTTACCGACTTGAGGCCGGAGACGACACCGGATATACAACGGTGCGCGGCGGTGACCGGTTCCCATTCCACGGAGCTTTCGTTCCGGGCCAGGCCAATTCCATCGGATTCGAAGACCTCGTAGCGATCGAGGATTTCAACTTCATGGAGAGCCTCGCCACCGGTGAACAATTTTCACCGAGTTTCCGGGAAGCTGTCGATGTCGTGAGCGTGCAACAGGCGCTCATCTCATCGTGGACATCGCGCTCCTGGGAGACCGTTCACGACCTCGCCGCAATTGAAGGAACCTCCTAATGGCCTCGAAAACGGCGCGCATCACCACCTCTGAGGCCATCGTCCGATATCTGATAGCCCAACGAACTCTCGTCGATGGACTCGAAGTTCCCCTGTTCCCCGGCGTTCTTGCCATCTTCGGTCACGGTAACGTCACCAGCCTCGGCCACGCTCTGGAAAGCCATCGCGACGAGATTCCGGTGTGGCGAGGCCAAAACGAACAGGGCATGGGCTTGGCTGCAGCAGGTTTCGCCAAGGCCATGCGGCGTCGCCAAGTCATGGTGTGCTCCTCCTCAATCGGTCCGGGCGCTACAAACTTCATTACCGCGGCGGGCGTCGCCATGGCCAACCGGCTGCCCGTACTCTTCATTTCCGGTGACACCTTCCACTCCAGGCTTCAAGACCCGGTCATTCAGCAGGTCGAGCACTTCGGAGCCCCGTCCACCACGGTGAACGACGGATTCCGCCCCGTAGTGCGGTACTGGGACCGAATCACCCACCCCGCACAATTGCTGTCTTCGTTGCCGCAAATGGTCGGGACGCTCCTCGACCCGGCTGACTGCGGACCGGTCTTTTTAGGCCTGCCCCAGGATGTCGCCGCCGAGTCCTACGACTACCCGGTCGAATTCTTCACCGCGCATGTGCACACCGTCTCCCGACCTCGGCCCGATCTAGGCCAGATCGAACACGCAGCCCAAGCGATCCGGGCGGCCAAACGACCCGTGATCATTTCCGGCGGCGGCGTCCATTACTCCCTGGCTGAAGCCGAATTGGCTGAATTCGCTGAGGAGTTCGGCATCCCCGTCGTGGAAACCGTGGCCGGGAAGTCTGCCCTGCTACCCAACCACTCCTGCTATGCGGGTCCTGTCGGTGTGGCCGGTGCCGAGGCAACCAATCACCTCGTTCGAGACGCGGATCTCATCATCGCTGTCGGGACCAGGCTCGAGGATTTCACCACCGGATCCTGGACCGCCTTCGCCACGGAGGCCCAGATCGTCGCGCTCAACGCCGCCCGATTCGATGCCCTAAAACACCGCGCCGTGCCCGTCATCGGCGACGCACGGGAGTCGCTGCTCGGTCTCGAGACGGCGCTAAAGGGGTGGAAGGCACAGCCCAACTGGACAGCACAGGCCGGCCACGCCCGCGCCGGATTGGAAGCCTTCGTTGCCGAACGAACTGCGCCCGACGGCCAGTGGCCGCCGAGCTACGCGCAGTTGATCTCCGAAGTTCACGGCAGCGCCACCGCCGAGGATTATATTCTGACGGCTGCGGGCGGGCTGCCCGGTGAGGTGAACGTCAACTGGGCCAGCAAAGGCGTCGCTTCGGTCGACACGGAATACGGATTCTCCTGCATGGGCTATGAAATAGCCGGCGCCTGGGGGGCCGCATTCGCCCGAACATCGGGGCAGGTCTACGCCATGGTCGGTGATGGCTCATTCCTGATGCTGAACTCGGACATCTACTCCTCGGTGCTCTCCGGTAAGAAATTCATTCTGGTGGTCTGCGACAACGAGGGCTACGCCGTCATCGAACGTCTGCAGGTCGGGCAGGGTGGCGCGTCCTATAACAACATGCTTTGCGATGCTCGCGGCGCGGGGTCCTCCGTGCGTGTCGACTTCCATGCTCACGCACAGGCTTTGGGCGCTCTGACTTTCGCTGTCGGAGACATGGACGAACTCCGCGACGCTCTCACTGCAGCCAGGGCAGCAGATCGAACGACCGTGATCGTAACCAAGGTCAGAGCCAGCGACTGGACACTCGGCGGCGCTTTCTGGGAAGTGGGCGTACCGACCACCAGTGATCGTCCTGCCGTGACTGCGGCCCGCACTGCCATGGATGAAGGCCTTGCCGAGCAACGTCGGGGCGTGTGATGAGTTCAAGAAGCGATCTGGCTCAGATGCCCGGAGCCAGCCGGTTTGGTGACAGTCGGGGTTGAAAAATGGAGAACCTCCGGGTCGTGACGTCAAAGCCGCCACGAACACGGAGGTTCTCCGGCCCCACGCTGATACCAGATTTCCCTGCGTAGGAGACCGTTGCTGATCGAGCAAGTGATCAGGGATGGTCGCCCGAAAAAAGGGGGGTTCTTTCTGGTCCCTTGGGTTGGGGCCCCCGTACTGAACCGTACCTGTTTTCCTGCCGCTCTCGTTCTAAGCAAAGGACGTGGTGATTCTTCAGGTCAACTACCCGCCCGACAGCCGGTGATTGCGAGCGTTGACCGCTGCGTGCGGACCTTGCGAGGAGGAAGCAATGTGCAGCTTCGCGACGCGGGCAGCATTCCGAGCGTCGTCAGCCGTGAGCATATTCGTGGGCACACGCTCAAAGACGTCCTGAATGGCGAGGTGCACGATCAGCGTGTCGACAGGCGCACTTGGTAGTCCACGGTTCGCCCTGGCTCTATTCTCCAACTCCGAGTCGGAGACGTATTGAACTCGATTGCGGTTCACATTGGTCACGACCGCATTCACGAGGCGCTCAAACTGACGCTGGCGCTCCTCGCGACGCACCTCGGCTTGTGTACTGCGCACGGCAGCTACGACGTCGCGGCTTGTCAGCAGGTCGACGCGGCGCATCCGCTCGGCGACGATCTCGACAGCGCGGGCGTAGACGATATTCTCCACCGGAACGGGCGGGAGCCCCATCCGTTCTCTGGTTTCCACGTAGGCCTCGGCGAATTCGCGCATGCGGGTGCCGTGCGTGAGCATGTGCTCGGTGAGGGATTCCGCGAAGACCGTGAACTGCCGAAGATGCTCGGGTAACGCCGGATCACCGAAATAAGTGTCGGCGTCACGTTCGTTGGCACGGCGCTCGGCAGCTGATGCCGGGTGGAGGGACTTCGGAGGGAGGCCAGCCCGCGCGAGCGTGCGCTTGAGCCGTCGAGCTGCGGCGTTGGCCTCCAATTCCGACTGGTAGATCTCCGGGTCGCTTCGC
>Ga0209023_10006342_pt1 | contig 12513 bp, 10 predicted proteins | sample LakOneMetagenome_FD_187468 | JGI IMG/M metagenome (GOLD analysis project Ga0209023, IMG submission 187468) | Freshwater and sediment microbial communities from Lake Erie, Canada (SPAdes) (version 2) | ecosystem: Environmental > Aquatic > Freshwater > Lentic | place: Lake Erie, Canada... | reverse complement strand
GCTCGACCGGCGGGACCCCACGCTGGTCGAGCCTGTCGAGACCTAGTTCTCCGTCTTGACCTGCTGTTTCACGTGAAACCCGGGGTCTCGACGAGCTCGACCGACGCGGCTGCGCCCACGGTCGTTGGTCGAGCCTGTCGAGACCCACGGTCGTGAAACCCTGGGTCTCGACAAGCTCGACCGACGCGGCCCCTGGGCTGGTCGAGCCGGTCGAGGCCGGACGCCAGGTGCCGGAATTGGGTTGTGGAGAACTCACTGGTTCCTGCCGGAGGTGCCATCATTACCGTCATGCCTTACATGTATATCCTTGAATGCTCGGACGGCACGTATTACGTAGGCAGCACGTGGGATTTGGATCGCCGACTTTGGCAACACAACAATGCAGGTGGAGCGCAGTACACACGGAAACGCCAACCCGTTCGGCTTGTGTACTGCGAGGAATACGATCGCATTGCCGACGCCTACGGTCGTGAGAAGCAGGTTCAAAACTGGAGCCGGCGGAAGCGCCGTGCACTAATTGAAGGCAGATGTGCGGATTTACCCCTGCTCAGCCGGACTTCTCGCCCTATGGAAAGTGACTAAGGATGGATTCTGACGACCCGAAACTGCTTGTTTTCGTGGCTGTCAGTATCTTCTGAACATTTATTGAAGAGTTGTTAGCTTGTCGAGACGAGGGAGTGGTACCGGGGGAGCCGTATCGGGGGAGCGGTATCGGGGGTCTCGACAGGCTCGACCGGCGCACGGCGGGCGGCTTGTTGGTCGAGCTTGTCGAGACCGGCGCGGGGCGGGCGGCTTGTTGGTCGAGGCTGTCGAGACGGGCGGGGGACGGGCGGCTTGCTGGTCGAGCTTGTCGAGACGCGCGGGGGACGGGCGGCTTGCTGGTCGAGCTTGTCGAGACCGGCGCGCGCGGGGCGGGCCGCTTGGTGGGACCGGTGATGCGGGAGATGGCTAGCGGTACCCGCCGTGTTTCACGTGAAACACGGCGGGGAGAGTAGGTGGCGCTACACGCCGTCAGCGATAGCGGTTCGAGCCAACGCAGTATAGACATCGCCCAGCGTCTGCCCACTGGCGGCGATAGCCTGAGGAACGAGCGATGTCTCCGTTAGGCCGGGCAAGACATTCGCCTCCAGGAACCAGGGCGTACCGTTGGCATCCACGATCAGGTCGATACGAGAGATATGACGAAGGCCGAGAAGGTTGTGAATGGCCACCGCTGTTTCACTGACCCGGGCCGCCACCGCTGAGCTGATGCGGGCGGGCGTGAAGAAATTCGTTTCACCCGCGTTATAGCGGGCCTCGAAGCTGTAAACACCGCTGACGGGAACAATTTCCACTGCTGGAAGCGCTACGGGGCCGTCCCCGATATCAACCACCGCCACGGCCAGCTCAGTGCCGTCTACTTTGGTCTCAACCAAGGCGATGTCGGCGTACGTGTACGCATCCACCATGGCCCGCGGCAGCCCGGCAGCGGTGTCCACGATGGTGACACCCTGGGCTGAACCACCCTGGGCCGGTTTGACAACAACCGGGGGATTCAATGCGCCGAGTAGGTGTTCCAGAACACTGGACGCCCCCAGGTCGCGAAAGGTCTCCTTCGAGAGCGCGATTGACGGCGGAGTGTCGTACCCGGCTCGACGCACAAGCTCCTTGGCCACTGGCTTCGACCAAGCCAAGGCGGCAGCTTCGCCGCGAGCACCCACGTACGGGATGCCTGTCGTTCCCAGCAGTGACCGCAGTGCGCCGTCCTCACCGGTGGCTCCGTGCAGCGCCGGCCAAATCACATCGGGACGCCGCTCTGCGAGTTCTGCTAACAGGCCGGCGCCTGGGTCCAGGACGGTCACGTGGTGGCCTAAATCAGTCAGGGCATCGGCCACACGACGACCGGAACGCATGGAAATATCGCGTTCGTGAGAGATGCCACCGGCCAGCACGACAATAGTGAGGTTCGAAGCCAATATGGGAGTTGTGGAATCTTCGGAAATTTTATCGGACATGATCAGGTCTTTTCCTATAGATAAGCGTCAGGAGATGTTGGGGGGGCCGGCGGCGAACCGCGTGGTGTCGGGTGCGGGGGCCAGTGAGCCCGTACCGGCGAAGGTATCCAGCAAATCCAGTTCGCCCCGGATCACCGTGGCCAGCCGGCGGATACCGACGCGGATGTTCTCCGGCGTGGGATAGCAGAAGGACAACCGCATGTTCTGTCGGCCGGCACCGTCGGCGTAGAAGGCCGTCCCCGGTGTGTATGCAACGAGCTCCTTCACGGCTCGGGGCAGCATGGCCTTGGAATCAAGGCGATCGGGCAGGGTGACCCACACATAGAAACCGCCGTTGGGGTTGGTCCAGGACAATTCGGGAAGGTATTCCTGCAACGCGGAGATGAGTGCATTCTTGCGTTCGTGATAAACGCCTCTGAAGGTGTTGATCTGGCCCTTCCAATCCGCAGTCGAGAGGTACTCCGATATGACGAGTTGGCTGAACGAACTGGGGGAGAGCACCGCAGCCTCATTGGCCAGGACCAGTTTTTCCCGGATGGCGTGTGGCGCCAAGGCCCAGCCGACCCGGAAGCCAGGCGCGAGTGTCTTGGAGAACGTACCAAGATAGACGACGCCTTCGCGTTCGATCGAACGCATGGCATCCGGTGCCGGCCGATCGAAGTACAGCAGCCCGTAGGGATTGTCTTCCAGGACAAGGATGTTATTCGAGCGGCAGATTTCAAGGATTTCCATGCGCCGAGCCCATGAGAGGGTGACGCCGGCGGGATTGTGGAAACTCGGGATCGTGTATAGGAACTTGATCGTGCGACCCGCGGATTTCAGGCGGGCGATATGCTCGCGCAGGGCTTCCGGGATCATGCCATCGGCATCCATCGGCACATGATCGACGTCGGCTTGGTAGGACTTGAAGATCACCATTGCCGTGACGTAGCTCGGTCCCTCCGAGAGCACGACGTCCCGCGGGTTGAGGAAGAGCTTACTCACCAGCTCAAGAGCATGCTGGGATCCGGTGGTCACCACCACATCGTCCGCATTGGCTCGGATTCCTTCGAGTGCCATCACATCGAGGATCTGTTCCCTCAGCACAGGAATTCCCTGACCAGAGCCATATTGCATGGCAATTGACCCCTGTTCCGACATTACTTTCGTCATAGCGCTCGTGACGAGGTCATGCGGCAGGGCTGCCACATACGGCATCCCTCCGGCGAGGGATACGACCTCGGGCCGGCTGGCTACAGCGAAGAGCGCGCGAACCTCTGACGCCTTCAGGCCAGCGGCTCGATCAGCATAATGGTGGTACCACGGGTCGAGGTTGTTGCCGGTCTGGAGGGGGCCCTGTTCAGTCACGTCACGTCCGATCTGGTGAGGGTTCAATCGTATGGGGTGTCGCTGGTACGCCGGTGACAGCGCCGGATACGCAAAAGAACCCGCCCGGCAAGAGCCGGACGGGTTCTTTCAACGGAACCGGCGACTACGCGAGGTAGGCGGCCAGGTCAGCTTCAAGGGCAGGCTTCGGCTTTGCGCCGATGACGGTCTTGACGACCTCACCCTTCTGGAAGACCTTCATCGCGGGGATGGAGGTGATCTGGTACTTGGCGGCAAGGCCCGGGTGATCGTCGACGTTCAACTTGACGATGTCGAGCTTGTCCGAGTTCTCAGCGGCGATCTGGTCGAGGATCGGGCTGACGGCGCGGCAGGGGCCACACCACTCAGCCCAGAAGTCGACCAAGACCGTCTTCTCGTTGTTGATGACTTCCTGCTCGAAGTTTGCTTCGGTAACGGCGCGTGCGGTCATTTCTGTACTCCTTAGTTGGTAATTGGTGCGAGTTCTGGTGCGCTGGCTTGGGCCAGCAGGTCTTTGGGGAGCGTGCTCAGGTAGTGCTCGGCGTCCAGCGCTGCGGCACAACCCGATCCGGCGGCCGTGATGGCCTGGCGATAGTTCGAGTCGATGACGTCTCCGGCAGCGAATACACCGGTCTGGGTGGTCTTGGATGAACGACCGGCGACCGCGATGGTACCTTCGGCCGTGAGGTCGAGCTGGCCGTGTACCAGGTGCGTGCGGGGATCGTTGCCGATAGCGATGAAGATGCCACCCAGGGGCAGGCTGGTCTGCGTGCCGGTGATGGTATCGCGAAGCGCCAGTCCATCAACGGCTTCGGCACCGCTGATGCCGACGACCTCTGAATTCCAGATGAACTCGATCTTCTCGTTGGCGAAGGCACGCTCCTGCATGATCTTCGACGCGCGCAGCTCACCCTTGCGGTGGATGACATAGACCTTCTCAGCGAAGCGGGTGAGGAATGTGGCTTCCTCCATGGCGGAGTCGCCACCGCCGATGACTGCGATGGTTTTGCCTTTGAAGAAGAACCCGTCGCAGGTGGCGCACCAGGAGACCCCGCGTCCGGAGAGGCGCTCCTCGTCGGGCAGACCGAGTTTGCGGTAGGCCGAACCGGTGGCGAAGATCACGGACAAGGCTTCGTGGGTTTCACCGTTGCCCAGCGTGACGCTCTTGATCGGGCCGGTGAGGTCGAGGCTTGCGACATCGTCGTAGACGACCTCCGTGCCGAAGCGCTCAGCCTGCTCCTGCATCTTGGTCATCAGGTCAGGTCCCTGCACGCCTTCGGGGAAGCCCGGGAAATTCTCGACGTCGGTCGTGTTCATCAGCTCGCCGCCGGCTTCGACCGAGCTCGCGATGAGCAGTGGCTTCAAGTTGGCACGGGCGGCGTAAATGGCGGCCGTATAACCCGCGGGACCTGAACCGATGATGATGATCTGGCGCACGCGCACTCCTAGCAATCGGTGAAAAGTCTGTAGACATGGGCCCGTTTCGCCCACTGCCCGGTACAACACATCCTAATCGGCTCGTATTCCAACGCCCGAGAACCGGTCCGCGTGCACAGCCTGCGCACAGGTGTGCGGTGGGGGTGCGAGGCGCTGGCGACGTGCTAGCGCCGGAAACGAGCCTGCAAGGGCGTCAGAAACGCGCTCAGCTCCGCGCTGCGCATGATCAGGAGCATGCCGAAGTATGCGGCGACCATCACAATGCCGATCAGCGCCATCGACACGATCGCGGTCAGTCGACTTGCAACGGCAAAGCCGTCGACCTGCGTGCCGCCGAGCAGAGCGAGCAGGACCAAGCCGAGAATGAGTGGGACGACCGCGGCTACGGTGTACATCATCAGGCTGCGCAGGATGCGTTTGCCATCGAGTCCGTTGAGCCGACGGCCCAACAACATAGCGGCGAGCCAGGCCTGGAGGGCCCCGGACACAGTGATCACGAGGGCGATTCCCACGGCGATCCACTGCTCCGGCAAGAAAGCGCAGCCGATTACACCGGCAACTAGGATGACGACCTGGAAGAGCGTGAAAAAGAACGGTGTGCGGGTGTCACCCAGCGAGTAGAACGTGCGCTGCAACACGAACAGGATGCAAAACGGAACCAGCCCCAGGATGAAGGCAACGATGACGTTTCCGATTCCCTGCACCTGATCAAAGGGAGTCACGAAGACACGGGCGAATGGATAGGCGCACACAGCGATCACGACCGTGGCCAGCACAATCAGCAGCGATGTTCCCCGGATCGCGCTGGAGGCATCCGTTTTCACGAGCTCCATTTTTCCCACGGCAGCGTGCTCGCTCATGCGCGTGAAGTATGCCGTGGCCACTGAAACCGTGATCACGGAGTGCGGCAGCATGAAAATGAGCCAAGCCGTGGCCAGCACGGCCACGGATGCCTTGTTGCCGGCGAGGGTGACGACCTGGGTCTCGACCACCCCGGCTATGGTCGTGAGCAGCAGCATCCCGAAGGTCCAGCCGGCCATTTTTCCCGCCGTGCCGAGGCCCACGCCGCGAAAACCGAAATCAGGGCGGTAGCGAAGCCCGATCCGGCGCCAGAAGTAGAACAGCACCACGGCCTGTGCGATCACGCCCAGGGTGGCCGTCCCGGCCAGCACAGCGACCATGGCGGGCGTGAACTCACCCGCTGTTCGGGTGCCGGTGGGGTCGGCGCCGAACATCACCGCAAAGATGACGAGCCCGGCTATGGAGACAACATTGTTGAGCACCGGCACCCACGTGAACGGTCCGAATGACTTCCGAGCGTTGAGCACCTCGCCGAGCAACGTGTACAGGCCGTAGAAGAACATCTGCGGCACGCACCAGTAGGCGAAGGCGATAGCGAGGTCAAGCTGCTCGGGAGGCAGATTGATGCCGATGATGCCGGTGATGGCCGGCACGAGCACAGTGGCCGCGATCGTGGTGACGGCCAGGACCACCAGGGCCAGGGTGAGCAGCTTGTTGATATAGGCAGTGCCGCCATCGGTGTGCAGGCTGGCCCGAACGATCTGGGGAACCAGAACCGCGGTGAGGATGCCGCCCGCGACGATGACGTAGACGGTATTGGGCAACTGGTTGGCAATGGCAAACGTGTTCGCGCTCGCACCGAACTGACCGATGATGCCGGCGAGCACAATGAGTTTCACGAAGCCGAGGATCCGGGAGACCATCGTGCCGGAGGCAAGGAACGCACTCGCCCGACCGATACCCCCGGTGGTGCTCGCCTCAGTCATCGCGGCCGGAAGCGGGCTGTGCGGGAAGCACGGGCGGGACGGGCAGTGAAGAGGAGAGCGGGATCTGCGCAGTGCGAAGCGCATTCTCCCGACGCTGATTACGCCGGCGCACGATGTTCCTCCAGATGCCGAAACCGAAGAACAGGAAGGCGATTGCAGCCACGATCCAGGCGCCGATTCCCTCCCAGTCCGCATGCACGCTGACAGCGACGACTTCGGGGTCGCCGATCACGATCCCGTCTGGCGTGAACAGGGTCACTCGCAGGTCGACGTCTCCGTTTCCCACGGCTGCGGTCACGGGAATGGTGATGGTCTGCGCAGAATTGGCGTCGATGGTTGCGTCGATGTCGCTTTCCACGAGCAGACGGCCGTTCGAGGGAACGACCTGAACGCGAACCGTGACGGGCTGATTCAGCTCGTTGCGCAGGGTGATCGGGAATGGAACCCGGTCTGCCGCCACGTTGATCGGACCGCGGGTGGTGATGGTGACTGCATTGAGCAGGGTTGCCGAGGCCGTGAGGTTGCTCGTGACGCGCTCCTGCCAGAGTTCCTGTTGGGAGGACCATTGCGTGGACAACAGGGCGAGCAGGTCCAGGCGGTTGGCGGCCGTCAGGAGCACAGGCGTCTCGACGGATGCTGAAAACGCGGAAACCTCGGCTTCACGTTGGATCAGCTGCCGCGCTGACGACACCAGATCGTCCGGTTCAGCTTGCGGACGGAATTCCACCGTTGTCGCGGGAGCTGCGCTGAGGGCGTTCTCGAGGGTGCCGGCAGCGGCCCAGGGAACGTCCGAGAGGGCGTCTATGGTCTGTCCGATCCGGTTGCTCGACGATCCGGAGAGCCGGTCGAAGGTCGCGACCAGGCTTCGTGGTGATCGGATGTCCTCTGCGGAAACGATCGCCAGCACGGATCGGGCCTCAGCAACAGCCGCCCGCCAATCGGCATCCGTCGTCGCGGACGCGGCAGTGTTGATGGCGCGGCTGAGCGTGTTGTCGGCAACGAGGGCACGACCATCGGTGTAGGTGATGAGGCTGTTCGGCGTGACACTGCCGGACTGACGGCTGTTGCCGGCGGCCAGGATGGTGGTGGTCAGCCCGCTGGCGGCGAAAGTCGCCAGGTCGGATCGAGCGACACTGTCGTCACGCGGCCACGTTATGTCCGTGGACGTGTAATTCCAGGCCAATAGCTCGGCGGTGGTCGGTACGGTTCCGTCGGCGGGCCCGGTTGCCGGAGGTGGACTCGTGGCTGGCGCACCCGCTTGCCCGAGCGGCTCCGCCGACGCCGGCGGAACCGGATCAGACGTCGGTGCAACGAAATGCGCCGGATCGAGTACGTGGTCGAAGGATAGCGGCCCAAGCACGCTCGAACCGCCGGCCTGGGTCTGCAACGCACTGTCGGCGTCTGCATACCCGAGGGGGAATATATCGTTTGTGGCGATGCTGAGCCGATTCAACCAGTCGACGGCGCTTGCTGGAGCAGTGTTTCCGAGCAGCCGGATCGACGCGATGATCATGGGATCGATCGCAATCGCAACTGAACGATCGAACACGGAGTCCAGTTGCACGGAGAGCAGACCCGAGGGCGCTGTCCACCGCTCCAGGTCGGCGGCGGAGATCACGCTGGAATTGTCGACCGGGGTCGTGATCGGCATCATGGTGCTGAGGGTGGTCGGCGTCACTTTCTCGCTCAGATCCCAGACAAAGGTGCCACGCCCCTCCGCCGTTATGTCGTTGTCCGCCGTGAAGACGGCCGCCACGCCGCGGGCGCCCCAGGCATTGCCCGTTGTGAGGCGTACCGAAGCTGCAGGCACGATGATCGGCAGGGTGAGGGTCTCGCCGGGCGCGATGGCCTGCGGGGTCGCCACGCGCAGCAACACATCACCTGCGCTCGCGCTCCGTTGCGGCCGCAGCCAGTTTTCCAGGGCACCCCGGGTGGTCAGCGCTTGCTTGGCGAGGGTGACGTTGACAGTGCCCACCGGGATGGTCGCTGACGTTTCGTTGCCGACTGTCACCGTCAGCGCGAGGTCCTCACCGGGGCGCAATGACGCCGAGGTGGTCGGAGTCACGCTGACCCGAGTGTCCTTGCTCGCCGTCACAGCACTGGTCGCGGAATTCGGGGTGACCGCGGCGGCAGCCCCGATTGTCGGCCCGGCAAAAAGGGCCATGATCGTGAGCATGGCAGCGGATGCCGTCAGCCGCCACCGAACTCGTTGTGCGGGCGCGGGCGGGCTCCGGTCCGGCGTTGGCGCGGGCCGGCGCGCAGATTCAAACTCGGCCTTCATGTATCGGATTCTACGGCGTGCGTCCAGGGAGTGGGCTGCGCCATGCTCGCTCTTCGGTCGCCTCTGGCATTCCCACCGCATAATATGGACGAATGCAAAGTGTCGCGGCAGCCCTCGAGCGGCTGGGTGACCTGGCCACTTCCCCCACGGTATCTCGGCTCGCGGCCGCGTTTGCGGGCGCCGGCCATGAACTGGCCCTGGTCGGCGGTCCGGTCCGGGACGCCTTCCTCGATCGCCCGACCCACGATCTGGATTTCACCACGGATGCCACTCCTGACCAGATCCTGAAGCTCGTCAAGCCGATCTCCGACGCCCACTGGGACATCGGCAGGGCCTTCGGTACCATCGGTGCGCTGATGAATGGCGAAACGGTGGAGATCACCACTTATCGAGCCGACAGCTATGACGGAACCACACGCAAACCTGATGTCGTCTTCGGCACCAGCCTCGAAGAGGATCTGTTGCGCCGGGATTTCACCGTCAACTCACTCGCCCTGCGCCTGCCGACGGTCAGCCTCGTCGATCCCTCGGGTGGCATCGACGATCTGCTCGCCGGCGTGTTGCGCACTCCGTCCGCTCCGGAGCAGTCCTTCGGTGACGACCCGCTGCGCATGCTGCGCGCGGCCCGGTTCACAGCCCAGTTGGGCTTTACCCTGGACATGGACACCGCGGGTGCCATGGAGGAAATGCGCGAGAGCATCCGCATCATTTCGGCCGAGCGGGTCGGAGAGGAAATCTCAAAGCTCCTGCTCGCCGAGAACCCGAGGGCCGGCATCGAGGTGCTGATGGAGTCGGGTCTGGCCGCGATCGTGCTGCCCGAGATTCCGGGGCTGCAGCTGGAAATCGATGAGCACCATCATCACAAGGACGTCTATCAGCACACGCTGACGGTGCTCGAGCAGGCCATCGGCTATGAGAAGTCCCGAGGCAACTTGGACCCCCAGGGCGACCTCGTCGTGCGCCTTGCCGCTGTCATGCACGACATCGGTAAGCCGGCCACCCGCAAGCTCGAGCCGGGCGGAGTGGTCAGTTTCTATCATCACGACGTGGTCGGCGCGAAGCTTGCCAAGAAACGATTGCGGGCGCTGCGCTACGACAATGAGACCATCAATGCCGTGTCGCGCCTGGTGGAACTGCACCTGCGCTTCTTCGGCTACACGGAAGGCGCCTGGACGGATTCCGCCGTGCGTCGCTATGTGCGTGACGCCGGCGACCAGCTCGAACGCCTGCATATCCTCACCCGGGCGGATGTCACAACGCGCAATCGACGCAAGGCCGACCGGTTGGGCTTCGCGTATGACGACCTCGAAGCCCGCATCGCGGATCTCGCAGAGCGTGAAGAGTTGAATGCGGTGCGCCCCGATCTCGACGGGTCGGAGATCATGGCGATTCTGGGTGTGGCGCCCGGCCCCGAGGTGGGGGAGGCGTACCGGTATCTGCTGGAGCAGCGCCTCGATGACGGCCCCATCGGCGTTGACGAAGCCACCCGGCGCCTGTTGGCCTGGTGGGCCCAGCGTTCCGGGTAGCCAGTCCTCCACAGGAGCGCGGAACATGACGCTGTGCACGGCGTCGACCGGTCCTGCCGGCGCGGAAGGTCGATCACGACACACTCGTCCTGCAGGAAGGGTGCTTCCCAGGTCGCGAAATGCTGCGACATCCGGTAGTCTGGGCAGGTTGTCTGTGCGCCGGATTCCCGGCCTCCACGTTCAACACATGCACAACCCTCCTGCTGTAGAAATTCTGCAGCCGTTTAGTCCGAAGGAGGTGGGTTAGTCATGCATCAGTACGAACTTATGGTAATCCTCGATCCCGAGATCGATGAGCGCACCGTAGCTCCCAGCCTTGACAAGTTCCTCAACGTTGTTCGCAACGATGGTGGCACCATTGACAAGGTTGATGTTTGGGGTCGTCGTCGTCTCGCTTACGAGATCAACAAGAAGACCGAAGGCATCTACGCCGTCGTTGACTTCACCGCGAACGCGTCAGCAACGGTCGAGCTCGACCGTCAGCTGAGCCTGTCCGAGGCAGTCATGCGCACCAAGGTGCTCCGCGCCGAAGAGGGCATCGCCCAGGTCGTCGTGGCCGGCAAGCTTGCCGCCGAGAAGGCCGCCCGCAAGGCAGCCAACCCGAAGGTCATCGCTGCCAAGGCTGAGGCCGCTGTTGCAGCTGCCGCTGCCAAGGTCGCCGCCGCTGCGAAGCCGGTTGTCGTCGAAGCTCCCGTCGCCAAGGCTCCGGCCAAGGTCGAGGCTCCTGCCGCGACCGACGCCGACGCTGCCGCCGTCAAGGCTGAAGCCGCCGCAACGAAGACGGCAGCCAACGTTGCCGCCAACGTCGCTGCGCTTGCTGCCAAGATCGCTGCCGCTGCGAAGCCTGCTGCCAAGGTCACCGAGGCTCCGGCCGAGGCGTCCGACAAGGCAAGCGACAAGTAGCCCATGGCCGGCGAGACCGTAATCACCGTGGTGGGCAACCTCACCAGCGATCCGGAGCTGCGTTACACGCAGAACGGGCTGGCGGTTGCCAATTTCACCATCGCATCCACTCCGCGCAATTTCGATCGCGCATCAAACGAGTGGAAAGATGGCGACGCGCTGTTCCTGCGCGCGAGCGTTTGGCGTGAATTCGCCGAACACGTGGCCGGTTCATTGACCAAGGGCTCGCGTGTCATCGCCTCCGGGCGTCTCAAACAGCGTTCGTATGAGACGAAAGAAGGTGAAAAGCGTACGAGCATGGAGCTCGAGATCGATGAGATCGGCCCTTCGTTGCGCTATGCCACCGCCTCGCTCACTCGTGCGCAGTCATCAGGTCCTCGTAGCGGCGCTCCCGCTACGCAGGGCCGGGACGAGCCCTGGGCCCCCACTGCTCCCGCTGCATCCGGCGCACCTGCCGCATCCGGTGGAGACGTGTGGAACAGCCCGGGCAACTTCAGCGACGAGACACCCTTCTAAGCCGAGCACCGGTAACTCTGTTCCGGGCCTGGCTACATAACTCGTAAGAAAGTAAGGAAATCATGGCTGGAAAGTCTAGCGGCGACCGCCGCAAGCCGCTCCGCGGTGCTAAGGGTGGCAAAAACGCCGCCCCCGCGAAGTCGATCCGGGTTGGTGTCATCGATTACAAAGATGTCCCCACCCTGCGTAAGTTCATCTCCGAGCGTGGAAAGATCCGCGCACGTCGCATCACCGGCGTCTCCGTCCAGGAACAGCGCCTCATCGCGCGTGCCGTCAAGAATGCCCGCGAAATGGCTTTGCTGCCCTACGCCGGCTCAGGCCGGTAGGGAGCCCACACATGTCGAAATTGATTCTGACGCATGAGGTCTCCGGCCTCGGTGCACCCGGCGACGTCGTAGACGTCAAAAACGGGTTTGCTCGTAACTACCTCGTTCCGAAGGGCTTCGCCGTGGCGTGGACCCGCGGTGGCGAGAAGCAGATCGAGCAGATCAAGGCAGCCCGCGCCGCGCGCGAGCACGCCACCATCGAAGAGGCTCAGGCGCTCAAGGTTGCCCTTGAAGCCGCCAAGGTCACGCTGGTCGTCAAGGCCGGCGCCGGCGGGCGTCTCTTCGGTTCCGTCAAGACCACGGATGTTGCTAACGCAGTTGCAGCCGCCGGTCTCGGTGCGATCGACAAGCGCAAGATCGAGCTCTCTGCGATCAAGCTGACCGGTGAGCACAAGGCGA
>Ga0209023_10006340_pt1 | contig 12514 bp, 11 predicted proteins | sample LakOneMetagenome_FD_187468 | JGI IMG/M metagenome (GOLD analysis project Ga0209023, IMG submission 187468) | Freshwater and sediment microbial communities from Lake Erie, Canada (SPAdes) (version 2) | ecosystem: Environmental > Aquatic > Freshwater > Lentic | place: Lake Erie, Canada... | reverse complement strand
AGGGCGGACAGCATGCCCAGCACCGCAACCGTGGCGCCGTTCATGGTTCCCCGCCGCACCTCGAGGGCGACGGCGGCCACGGCCAGGGCCCCGATGAGGGCGGCCACCAGCGGCGCATCTCCGGCGTGGGCCTCGTTGGGCAGGGCGTCGGCCGGGAGCCAGAACGGGTAGAGGAACGCCCCGAGGCCGACGACGAGCACGAGCAGGTAGACCGCGGACGACCGCGATCGGCCCAGGATCACCCGGCCCTGCTGGGCGGCGGTCACGAGCGATCCTCGGCGAGGGCCAAGGCCGAGGCCACCTCGTCGACGGTGAGGAACGGGGGCAGGACCCGCAGGACCTGCGGGGCGAAGAGGGAGCCGGCCAGGACCTCGCGAGCCGGTCCGTGGGCCACCACCTCGCCGTCGCCCAGCACCACCACCCGGGTGGCCACCCGGGCGGCGAGCTCCACGTCGTGGGTGGCCAGGACGACCGAGCCGCCCGCTCGACGATGCGCAACGAGGGCGGCCTCGAGGGCGTCCCGCGAGGCCGAGTCGATGCCGCGCGTCGGTTCGTCGAGCAGGAGGACCGGCGCGTCGCCCACCGCCACCGCGGCGATGGCCACCCGCTGGCGCTGCCCGACCGAGAGACTGCGCGGGTGGCGGTCGGCCAGCTCGTGGAGTCGCAGGGCGTCGAGCCAGCGGTCGACGGCGGCGGGGTCGCGTCGGCCGAGCAGGTCCAGCGTGGTCTCGATCTCGGCCCGCACCGTGGTGGCGTAGAGCAGCGAGTCGGGCTCCTGGGGGACGTAGGCCACCGGGACGCTCGACGTCAGCCGACCCGTGGTGGGCACCTGGGCGCCGGCCAGGACCCGGAGCAGGGTGGTCTTGCCCGACCCGTTGCGGCCGAGCACGGCCACGATCTCGCCCTGGCCGATGTCGAGGTCGACCGGGCCGAGGACCGAGCGGTTCCCGTGGGTGACGCCGACGCCGCGCACCGACGCCAGCACCTCGCCCACCGCCTCGGGCTCAGGCGTGGGCGACGCCACGATCGAACCCGCGACCGGGGCCGAGACCGCCCACGCCGGTGGGCCGCCGTGGGCGCGCAGGGCGGAGCGGGCGTCGCGCACCGTCAGTGGCGGGGGCGTCCATCCGAGCAACCGACCGAGGTGGGTGACGGGGGGCGCGGCGGGCAGGCCGGAGAGCACCGTGGCGGGGAGTCCGTCGTCGACCACCCGTCCGTCGGCCAAGACGATGGCTCGGTCGGCCATGGGCCCGGCCCGCTCCAGGCGGTGCTCGGCCAGCACCACGGTGGTGCCGAGGTCGGCGTTGAGTCGGGTGACCGCGGCCAGCACGTCGTCGGCCCCTTGGGGGTCGAGCATCGAGGTGGGCTCGTCGAACGACAGGATCGACGGGGCCGACGCCAGGGCGCCGGCGATGGCGCAGCGCTGGCGCTCGCCGCCCGAGAGCGTGGCGGGCGAACGGTCTCGCAGGTGCGCCACGGCAAGGGCGTCGAGGGCCTCCTCCACCCGTCGCCGCATGGCGGCCGGTTCGGTGCCGAGGTTCTCGAGCACGAAGGCGATGTCGTGCTCGACGTGGTCCACCACGAACTGGGCTTCGGGGGTCTGGTGGACGAAGCCGGCAACGTCGGCGAGGTCGCGGGGTCGGTGCCGGGTGATCGACCGGCCGCCCACCACCACATCGCCACCGAACCGGCCCCCCGAGCTGTGCGGGACGAGGCCGTTGACGGTGCGCAGCAGGGTGGACTTGCCCGAGCCGGACTCACCAACGATCAGCACCACCGATCCCGGCTCGACGGTGAGGTCGACCGGGCCGAGGCGCACCGGTCCGTCGGGGTAGGCGAACGTGGTGGCCGACCAGACCACCGACCCGTCGTGGTGGATGCCGCTCATGTGGCGGCCCGCTCGGAGAGGGCGGAGGACACCGATGAGGGCGAGGTCTCGGCCGACGCAGGAGCCGAGACGGCCAGGGGTGACACCGCGGCGGGGACGGCGAGCAGGGCGAGGCACAGCAGCGGCCCGAGCGAGAGGGCGGGGAAGCGCAGCGGTGTGGCGGTCCACACCAACGTGGTGTTGCCTCGTGCGCTGAGCACGGCGATGCCGACCGGAGCGGCCAGCACCACGACCGCCACCCAGACGTCGGTGAAGGTGGCCTTCCGGGGCCGGTAGCGGGTGGTCCGGGTCCCCCGTGACGCCAGCAGGATGGCGCCGATCAGGCCGACCATCCCGGTGACCGCGGCCACCAGCGCCCATGCCGAGGACCGGCCCACCAGCGCCACCAGCGAACCGCCCAGGGCCAGCATCGACGCCATGCCGAGCCACCCGGCGGCACGGTCGCTGCTGGTGCGGTCGAGGCGGGCGAACCCTCGCGCGTCCATGGATTCGGCCAGTGCCATGGCCCGTTCGAGGCCGCTCTCCAGGATCGGCCCGGCCAGCCGCAGGAGCCGTCCGCGCCGCACCACTCGCCCGCCGGTGCGGGCCCGATCGCCCTCCCGCGCCGCCTGGACCGCGGCCATGGTGGAGGGCACGAAGGCCAGAGCGACGGTGATGACGAGGCCGGGCTCGTGGAACGCCCGCGGGGTGGCCTGGACGAGCTCGTAGTGCGAGGCCACCGCGTTGAACGCGCCGAAGGCGGCGAGGATGCCGACCACCGCGAAGGCCTGCGCCGCGGACTGGAGGACCACCGTGGCCTCGATGGTTCCGCCGACGGTGAAGCCGCCGAGGATCCGCGGCAGGGTGGCCTGGGGCAGGGTGAACCACACGTCGGAGGGGTTCGCCGCGGTGTGGGTGGTGAGGGCGGTGAGGGCCACGCGGATGGCGGCGAACACCACGCCCAGGGTGACCAGGATCGGGAAGGCCTTGGCCAGGGTGCCGTCGAGGCGGTGGACGCTGACCACGAGGAACGCGATGGCGGTGACCAGCGCGACGTACACCGGGCTGGGCGCCAGCTGCACGCACGCGGCGGCGGCCAGGGCCCACAGGAGCCAGGTGACGGCATGGAGAGGGCTCGTGGTGTGCATCGCGATGGTGCCCGGATCACTGGATCGAGTCGGCTGGGTTGACCCAGCGCGGGACGACCCGTACCGTACGCAACCGATTGAGGTTGTTGGCAACCCGGATGTTGCCAGCAGTTGCACGCTTCGGTGTGTCGCAGGGGAAGTCGGTGAGAGTCCGACGCTGACCCGCAGCTGTAACCGGTCCTTCGAGGCCGGGAGCCAGGTGACCTGCCTCCGTCCGGGGACACGTTCGTGTCCTCGCCCACCCGCCCCTCGGGGCACAACAGGGTCCTCGAGGTACGGGGCCCACGGAGGAACACCATGACGTCTCGTCGTCGCACCCTGACCCTCGGGCTCGGCCTTGCCGTGCTCGTCCCGCTCGTGGTGCCCGCCACGGGCGGCGCAACACCGGCGGACAATCCGCCCGTCCGCCGGGCGGTCGCCTACCTCCGCTCGCAGCAGCAGGCCGACGGTGGCTTCGAGGTGGCCCAGTTCGCCGGGTACGAGACCTCCGATGCCATCCTCGCCCTGGCCTCGGCCGGGCAGGTCGGGTCGGGCTGGAGCACCGCCGAGGCCCGAGCCGACATCGTCGCCACCAAGAAGGGCGCCAAGAACCCGCTCGACGCCATCGACGACCTCGTCGACGGCGAGACCGACGCCACCTCGATCGCAGCCGGCGCCCGTTCGGCCAAGGTCGTGGCCCTGGTGGCCAACCCTCTGGGCATCTCGGCCACCGACTTCGATCCCTCCGACGACTCCGCCGGCCCGGTCGACCTCGTCGCCCGGATGAACAGCCACGCCAAGCCCGATGGCAGCTACGACTTCGGCGCCCAGTTCAACGGGGCGCTCTACGCCGCCATCGCCCTCGACGGCCTCGGCCGTCCGGTGCCCGCCGGCCTGGTCGCCCAGATCAAGGCGGCCCAGAACACCGACGGCTCGTGGGACTACACCGGCATCAAGAAGGCAACCAGCGACGACGTCGACACCACCTCGCTGGCCCTGCTCGCCCTCCACGCCGCCGGACTCACCACCGCCGATGCCTCGGTGAAGGCGGCGGCCGGGTTCCTCGCCGGGCGCCAGCAGCCCAGTGGGGCGTGGCTCTCGTTCGGTTCCCCCGATGCCAACTCCACGTCGGTCGCCGCGATCGCACTCAGCGCGCTGCACGTCGACGTCACGGTCCGGACCTGGGGGATGGCCTTCGGGGTCGCCGTGGCCTCGGGCACGCCCTACGCCTCCCCCTATGCCTGGTTGCTGTCGCAGCAAGAGGGTGCATCGGGCCGGTTCCGCAGTCCCAACGACGGCTCGGGCATCAACACCTTCGCCACGAGCCAGGCCGTGCAGGCCCTCGCCACCCAGTGGTACCTCGATCCGGAGCGTCGGGCGTTCGTCGACAGCGTGTCGCAGAAGCTCGGCAGCCCCGACGCCGCCCCCTCTCGTGCTGCGGCGGGCACCGCGTCGGACGTGCTCGGCGGCAACGTCGCCATCGGCAGCGCCCGCACGGCCTCGGCCGCGTGGGTGCTGGCCTCCTCCTACGGACGTGAGGCAGCGGCGGCAGACCTGTTCCAGCAGGCCTTCGGTCGGTCCATCGATGCCGGCGGCGAGGCGTACTGGTCCAACCAGCTCATCAAGATCTCCCGCCCGGAGATGTTGTCCCGGCTCACCGGATCGCAGGAGTTCTACCGAGCCGCCGGTGGCACCACGCCCACCTTCGTGACCGCCGTGTACCGATCGGTGCTCGGTCGCGATCCCGAGCCCGGCGGCCAGGCGTACTGGACGGCCAAGCTCACCAAGGGCACGCCCGTGGAGTCCGTGGCTCGTTCGCTGGTGGCCAGCACCGAGTACCGCCGCAACCAGGTGGACGCCTCGTACCAGGAGCTCCTCGGCCGTCCGGCCGACGCTGCTGGTCGGGCCTACTGGACCAAGAAGCTCGCCACCACCCGGATCGAGAACCTCCTGGCTGGCGTGGCGGGATCCCGTGAGTTCTTCGAGCGGGGCTGAACCGCGCTGGCCTCGGGGACGAGCGGCGGCGTTCGCGCTGCTGCTCGTCCTGGCGGTGGGCGCGCCCATCCGGGCCTCGGCCGCACCGGCTGAGGCCACCGGAGCCTGTCGATCCATCCCCGATGGCCGGCTGCAGGGCGGTGCCGGTCCCCATCGGGCCACCGTGGTGGTCGACACCGGTTCCGGCACGGTGTGGTCGGCGTGCATCTCGTTCTCGGGTTCCACGTCGGGCATCGGTGCGCTCGACCTGGCCAGCGGGGTGATCCCGGGCCTCTCCCCCACCTACGACGTGTACGCCGGCGAGGGTCGCGCCGTGTGCAAGCTGCTCGGCGTGGGCAACAACCCGCCCGACTGCCTGGGCAAGACCGTGCAGTACTGGGGGTACTTCCACAACGGCCGCTACAGCGGCTCGGGGGCCGGGGCGGTCACCGTGCACGACGGCGACGTCGAGAGCTGGCGGTGGGGCACGAGCGGTGCCACCCCGCGGCGAGCCGGCGCCGGCTCCGAGGCCGTCGCGTCCCCTCCTCCCACCACCACCACACCGCCCACCACCCGCCCGACCGCGCCGCCTCCCCCTTCGCCGTCGGGGTCCATGAGCGGATCGGTGCCCGCTCCCACCGGTCAGACTCCTCAGGCCGGTGCGCCCACGGCCGGGTCCTCGCCCGGCACCCCCGTCGGTTCGTCCACCACCGCCCCGGTGACCGTGGCCGGTGGGGCGGCGGCGTCGTCCACCACGGTGGCGCCAGCCCGACCCGGCCCCGGGTCGAAGGCGGCCGCAGGAGCAAAGAGGGAACGCAGTGCCTCGGCCACCGAGCAGGCCTTCGGGCCATCGCCGGTGGCCCCCTCGGCTGGTGCCACCGGATCCGCCTCGGGCGACAGCTCGGGCTGGACGTCGGCGGCCACCTTCGGTCTGGTCCTGGCCGCGATCATCGGCATCGGGCTGTTCCTGCGCTCCCGCCGACCCTCCCCCGCCTGAGCATCCTCCCGCTGTCCCCGGGCCGGGGGATGGCTCAGCCGAGCTTGGCCGTGATGGCCTTGATGGCGGGCGCGGTGCACACCTTCTCCGGCTTGGCGTCCGTGGCCTTGCAGATCAGCGCGGTCAGGAGGTTGGCCGACCCGACCGCGCCCTTGGCGATGTCGGTCGACGGGTCGTGCATCGCGTTGGCGATGGCCTTGGCGGAGTGGCCCTGCAGGACCTGCGGATCGTAGGTGGCACCGGACATGGCGAAGACACCGCCGATGTCGAGGAAGGGGATCGACCCGCCAGGGTTGACCTTCTGGGCGATGGCCTCCTGCTCGGGCGTGAGGGTGTCGAGCGGTTCGTACCCGCCCTTCCCGTCGGGCTCGTTGGTCTGCGTCTCCACCGGGGTGAAGGTCAGGTAAGGGCTCGAGTACTTCGATCCGTGGAAGGTCAGCGTCGGGGTGTCGGGGAACACGTCGGCGGTGGCCGAGTGGGTGATCCCGAGGTTGTCGAACGTCCCGAAGCGCGACAGGGCCTCGGCGATCGCCCATCGCTGGGTGGCGCAGTACGGGCAGTACTCGGCGCCGACGTAGAGCACCTCCGGCTTGCCGTTCGAGACCAGGGGTGATCCGGTGAGCGCCGTCGGCTTGGCCTTGGCTGTCCCGAGTCCGACCGCGTTGGTCACCGACGCCGGCACGCTGGTGGCCTTGGCCACCACCTGGTCGGCCGCCGCGCCCTCGGGGACCTTGGTGGGCGACGACCGGTTCACCACGACGGCCACCACGATGGCCACGCCGACCACCCCGACGAGGCCGATGGCCAACCACCACACCATGGAGGACCGACCGCCAGAGCGGGCGGTGGCCACGTTCGACGATCGGTTCGGTGTGGTCTTCGATCGGTTCGTGCGATCGGTCATGAGGGCTCCTCGGTGGGGGGTGTCGGATCCCAGCGAGCGACCAGGACCATGGCGATGATGAAGACGAATGCGGACAGGGCCATGAGCGGAAGGCTCACGAAGCCGAACTCCCACACGTAGCGGGTGGTGCACGGATTCGACGATGCGCAGAACGTCCGCTGCGCCGGATAGGCCTGCAGTTGGCTGTGGTACACCGCGATCACCGTGCCGATCACTGCCGGGCCGATCACGTAGCGCCAGACCCGGCGGTCTCGGGTGGCGGCGGCGACAGCGAGCACGATGGCCAGCGGGTACATGCAGATGCGCTGGTACCAGCAGAGCTCGCACGGCAGGTAGTGCGCCCCGAGCGAGTAGTAGAGGCTGCCCGCGGTGGTGGTGGCCGCCACCACCCAGGCCGCCCACAGGGCCACCTCGCCGACGTCTTGCAGCGCGGCCAGGGTCCGGTCGCCGCCACCGAGGCGCACCACCCCGGCCAGGGCGACCACTGCGGCGGTGGCCACCCAGCAGGCCAGGCTCAGCACCGCGAAGAACGTCGACATGGTCTGGACCGTCATCGCCTGCTGAGTCGCCCGGCGGCGGTCAGAAGTTCCTGGCGGGCGAAGGAACCCACCGGCGCTCGAGGCTGGGCCTCGTTGCGATCTCCGAATTGGGACCTTGGTCCCGAGCAGCAGGGACCAAGGTCCCAATGTTGCCCCGCGACGTGCGGTTCGGTTGTTTGATGCAGAGATGACGACGTCGTCCACCGCGGGGTCCGGAGATCGGGTCCGGTCACTCGTCGGCACCATCGCCCTGGTCCTGTTCGCCGCGGCGCTCGCGTCCTGCGCGGCGAGCGAATCCACGTCCGGTGGTGCGCTGCCCGCACCGAAGCTGGTCGACCTTCGCACGGGCAAGGCGAGTGGGTGGGAGCAGGAGGGACGCCCGTTGGTGGTGAACCTATGGGCCAGCTGGTGCACGCCCTGCAAGACCGAGATGCCGGCCATCGAGAAGGTGGCGGCCAAGCTCGGCGACAAGGTCGACATCGTCGGCGTGACCGACCAGAAGGATCTCGATGCCGCCCGGCGGGCCGCCACCATGGCGGGCGTCCGCTACCGGCTGCTGGTGGACACCGACCAGTCCCTGCTGAGCGATCTCGGCATCGTCGGCCTTCCGGGGACCGTCTTCGTCGACGCCGACGGCAAGGTGATCGGGCGCCACACCGGCGTGCTCACCGAGGAGACGCTGCTCAAGGAGATCAAGAAGCGCTATGGCATCGCACCCTGAACCCCGGTCGCGATGCGCGATCCTCGTCGGCCTGCTCGCCGGGCTGGCGGTGCTGCTCGCCGCGTGCGGATCGGGCAGCTCGTCGGACTCGGCGGGCCCGTCGGCAGGCGGCTCGTCGGACAAGGTCCAGGGCCTCCAGCGCACCCCGCCGCTCGAGGTCGGCTCGGCATCGCTGCCCCAGGTCGACCCGTCCGGCAAGCAGACGCCGTTCGCCTTCAAGGCGGCTGAGGGAAAGCTGCTCTTCGTGGCCTTCGGCTACACGAACTGTCCCGACGTGTGTCCCACCACCTTGTCCGACATCCGCACGGCGAAGTCCGAGCTCGGCGCCGAGGGTGACCGGGTAGGGGTGGCGTTCGCCACGGTCGACCCGGAGCGCGACACCGCGAAGGTGATGAACGAGTACCTGGGATCGTTCGTCGACGGCGGCCATCCGTTGCGGACGACGAACCCAGCCCAGTTGAAGGCGGCCCAGGAGGCCTTCCAGGTCACCTCTCAGGTCGTCGAGCAGCCCGACGGCAAGGTCGAGGTCTCCCACTCCGCTCGGAGCTTCGTCGTGAACGACAAGGGCCAGGTGGTCGTGGAGTGGGCCTTCGGCACCGGTTCCAAGACCATGGCCTCGGACCTCCGCCTGCTCCTCCAGAAGTCCGGCACATGACTGCCATGTCGTCCGGGTCCATCAGCAAGAAAAGGAAGCAACCCATGACCTCCGTCCATCGTTCCGCCGCTGCCGCCGCCCTCGTGGTCGCCCTGGTTCTCGTGGGGTGCGGCTCGTCCGACAGCGACGGCGCCAAGTCGTCAGCCACCACCACGACTGCAGCGAGCTCCACCACGGCGAAGTCGTCGGCGCTGGAGATCACCGACGTCTGGGCTCGCACCAGCCCCATGGCCACCGCCACCGGTGCCATCTACCTCACGATCACCAGCCCGATCGACGACGCGCTGACCAAGGCTTCGGTCCCCACATCGGTGGCCAAGACCACCGAGATCCACGAGACGGTCGCCGCCGGCGGAAGCGGCGACATGACCACCACCACGATGGCGGGGGCCACGACGGTCGCCGGCGACATGACCACCACCACCCAGGCAGGCGGCTCGGACTCGATGACCATGCGTCCGGTGACATCCATCGACCTCCCGGCCGGGAAGACGGTGAAGCTCGAGCCGGGCGGCTACCACATCATGCTGCTCGACCTGGTGAAGCCGTTGGCCAAGGGCGACCAGGTCCAGCTCACCCTGACCTTCGACAAGGCCGGGACCAAGACCGTCACCGCCACGGTCCGAGACGCCTGATCATGGGCGACACGTCCTCACCCGTCGCTGGTTCGCCACCCTCGGAGGGGTCGGAGGTACCGGAGTCCGCGCCGCCCGCCCGCGGCGGGTGGGGAAGACCGGCAGTGATGGCCGTGGTCTGCGTGATCTCGGTCGCGGTCATCGTGGTGAGCATGGTCAAGATCGTCGGTGACCGTCACCCGAAGGGCCAGACGGTGGTGTTCGTGGTGCCCAAGGGCACGGCGCTCAAGGCGAGCGTCGGCAAGAAGGTCGACGTCATGCCGGCCCGCGTGCTGCTCCACGTCGGCGACTCCATCCAGGTCCGCAACGAGGACACCAGCATCGCCACGGTCGGGCCGTTCACCGTGCGACCGGGCGAGACGGTCACCCAACGGTTCGAGAACCCTCAGGTACTCAAGGGCGAGTGCACGCTCTCTGGCTCGGGTTCGGTCACCATCATCGTGACCTGACGACCGACGACCTGACAGGGACCGTTCGAGCGTCAGCCGGTGCGGCGGAAGGCCGACGTCGGCGGTGCGTTCGACGGGGAGACGTCGCTGTCGAGGGTGCAGACCCGGGCCAGCTCCTCGATGAGGTCGGGGTGGTCGAACTGGTACGGCGGGACCTGGCCGGGTGACAGCGGCGGGACCCGCACGTGCGAGATGCCGGGGTGCATGGGCCGCTCGCCCAGCTCGTCGGCACCGAAGAGGATCTCGTGGAGCTTCTCGCCGGGGCGGAGGCCGGTGTAGACGATCTCGATCGGGCGGTCGGCTTCGGAGATCAGGCGCCTGGCGACGTCGTCGATGCGCACGGGGGTGCCCATGTCCAGCACCAGGGCCTCGCCATCTCGGCCGACGGCGCCGGCCTGGATCACGAGCTGCACCGCTTCCTCGACGGTCATGAAGTAGCGGGTGACATCGGGGTCCGTGACGGTGACGGGGCCACCGGCTTCGATCTGGGCCTTGAACGCGGTGAGCACCGAGCCGCGGCTGCCGAGCACGTTGCCGAAGCGGACGCTGAGGTAGGTGCCGTCCTCGCCCCGGGCGCAGTCGGCGGTGAGCCGCTCGGCGATGCGCTTGGTGTAGCCGAGCACGCTGGTGGGGTCGGCCGCCTTGTCGGTGGAGATGTTGACGAAGCGCTCGACGCCGTTGTCGGCCGCGGCCTCCAGCAGGGCGACGGTGCCCCACACGTTGGTCTTGAGCGCCTCGCTGGGGTGCATCTCGAGCAGCGGGAGGTGCTTGAGCGCGGCGGCGTGGAACACCACCTCGGGCTTGTGCTCGGCGAACACCTGGCGCATGCGGGCCCGGTCGCGGATGTCGGCCACCACCAGGTTGCGGCTGTCGAGCATGGCCCGGCCCTCGATGGAGAGCTGCACGGCGTGGAGCGCGGACTCGTCTCGCTCCACCATGACCAGGTGGGCGGGGGCGAAGCGGTACAGCTGGCGGCAGAGCTCGGACCCGATGGAGCCACCGGCGCCGGTCACCAGCACTCGCTTGCCGGTGACGTAGCCGGCGATGGAGGCGACGTCGGTGTCGTGCTCGTGGCGACCGAGGAGGTCGGCGGGGGTGACGGGCCGGATGTCGGAGACCTCGACGCGTGCGCCGTAGAGCTCGCTCGACGATGGCAGGACCATGAGCTTGATGCCCGAGGCGTCGGCCAGCTCCTCCATGTCGCGGATGAGGCCGGAGCCCGCGCTGGGAATGGCCAGGAGCGCGACGGTGGCTCGCTCGGCCTGGGCCACCTCGCCCAGATCGGCGTGTCCACCCCGCACCGGCACGCCTCGGACCCGGAGGTTCGACTTGTTGGGGTCGTCGTCGAGCAGGGCGACGGGCAGGTAGCGGCCGCTCGGGTTGCGCAACATGGCGGTGACGATCTGGTGGCCGCCTTCCCCGGCGCCGATCACCACCACCCGCTCCACGTCGGAGTGGGAGGGTCGGAGGCGACGCTCCAGGTCCCAGCGCCATACGTAGCGCACGCCGGCGCTCACGCTGAGCACGAAGCTGCTGGCGATGAGCGGGACCGACAGGGGAACCATGCGATGCAGGACCAGGTCGATGCCCAAGAGGATCAAGGTGGCGGCCACCACGGTCTCCACCAGGGTGGAGAGCTCCTCGAAGGAGCCGAAGCTGGATCGACCGGAGTAGAGGCCTCGGGCGGTGCCGACGCCGACGAACACCGCGGTGGCGATGGCGGCGAAGATCAGCGACTCTCGGCGTTGCTGGGCGGCGATGTCGAACTCGTAGCGCAGCAACGTGCCCACCATGATCGACACGAACATGGCGGTGCCGTCCGCGATGGCCTGGAGCCTCCGCCGGCTGCGTCCGGTGGACCCCGCGATGGCGCGGACTACGTCGATCCGGCGCACGTCAGGCATGCACGAACCGTACCCACATCCGACCGCGTCGTCCCTGGTCCACGTGATTCCTCCCCCGAGGTGCCGCGGGGTACCCAGCGGCCGCGAACACGCTACCGTCGTCCGACCCGTGCGTCCACCACTCTGGGAATGGCGGTATGGCATCGACGATGGAGGAGGTACCTCGCCGCAGCGAGCGGGGCGGACGCGCCGCCACGCGCACGTGGGTGGCCGTCGTGTCGATCGCCTCGGGCCTCGCCGCGGCCGCCGCTCCAGCAACGCTCACCGGCTCTCCGGGCATCGACCTGTTCGAGCGGGCGCTGCTCGCCGCCGGGGTCACCTACGTCGGTGCGTACGGCCACCGGAGGACCTGGTTGATCGTGGGCCTCATCGCCGCCCTCCCCGCCCGGGGAGCGTCCCTGCTGCTGGTCCTGGTGGCCCTCGCCACCGCCGTCGTGGACTCGCGCAACCGTCGTCGGTCCCGGATCTGCGGAGCGATCGTGGCCGGCGCGCTGGTGAACGCGGTCCTCTGGTACCCCGACACCGGCGCGGTCTGGCTGGCGCCGCTGGTGGGCCTGATCGTCGTGGTCACCTTGGTGGCGTCGGGAACCGGTGAGCTGAGGCGCCAGCCTCGCAAGGTCCTGGCCGGGGTCCTCGGGGTCATGGCCACCATCACCGTGATCGCCATCGGGGCGTCGGCCTATGGCGCGGTGAGCGCCCGGGGCGACGTCGAGGTGGGCACCAACGCGGCCCGCGAGGCGCT
>Ga0209023_10006338_pt1 | contig 12519 bp, 12 predicted proteins | sample LakOneMetagenome_FD_187468 | JGI IMG/M metagenome (GOLD analysis project Ga0209023, IMG submission 187468) | Freshwater and sediment microbial communities from Lake Erie, Canada (SPAdes) (version 2) | ecosystem: Environmental > Aquatic > Freshwater > Lentic | place: Lake Erie, Canada... | reverse complement strand
ATCCTGAGCGCGGCTGCTAAGCCGCAAGCCGAAGGGATCAGGACGAACGGGTCATAATGGAACCGGATTCCCCAAAGGCCAATAATTTCCGCTGCAACCAGTTTGCGCCGCTCTGCACAGTTGCTATGCCGGGCCGCTGAGAGGAGCCCCGATGCGCGCCACGCCTGATTTCGATTTCGCCCTGCCCGAAAGCGCGATGATGATCCGCGAGGCGGCGGGCCGCTTTGCCGATGAGAAGATCGCGCCCTTGGCCGCCAAAGCCGACGCCGAGGACTGGTTCCCGCGCGAGGAATTGTGGGCGGCGATGGGCGAGCTGGGATTGCACGGGATCACCGTGGAGGAAGAATGGGGCGGGTTGGGCCTCGGCTATCTCGACCATGTGATCGCGGTGGAGGAGGTGAGCCGGGCCAGCGCCTCGATCGGGCTGAGCTACGGCGCGCACAGCAACCTTTGCGTCAACCAGATCCGCCGCTGGGGGAACGACGAGCAGAAGGCCAGGTACCTGCCCAAGCTGGTCAGCGGTGAGCATGTCGGATCGCTGGCGATGTCCGAAGCCGGGGCCGGATCGGACGTCGTTTCGATGAAACTGCGCGCTGACGCGGCACAAGGCGGTTACCTGCTCAACGGCACCAAGTTCTGGATCACCAACGCTGCTTACGCCGATACGCTGGTGGTCTATGCCAAGACCGCGCCCGAATCCGGATCGCGAGGGATCACCGCGTTCCTGATCGAGAAGGACGACGAAGGCTTCAGCATCGGCCAGAAGATCGACAAGATGGGGATGCGCGGCAGCCCCACCGCCGAGCTGGTGTTCAACGATTGCTTCATTCCCGAAGACCGGATCATGGGCCCGCTGCATGGCGGCGTCGGGGTGCTGATGAGCGGGCTCGACTACGAGCGCGTGGTGCTCGCCGGCCTGCAGCTGGGCATCATGCAGGCCTGCCTCGATGTGGTCATCCCGTACCTGCGCGAACGCAAGCAGTTCGGCAAGCCGATCGGCGCGTTCCAGCTGATGCAGGCCAAGGTCGCCGACATGTACGTCGCACTGCAATCGGCCCGGGCCTATACCTATGTCGTGGCGAAAAGCTGCGATGCCGGACAGACCACCCGCTTCGATGCGGCGGGCGCGATCCTGCTGGCGAGCGAGAACGCTTTCCGCGTCGCGGGTGAGTCCGTGCAGGCGCTGGGCGGCGCGGGCTATACCAAGGACTGGCCGGTCGAACGCTACCTGCGCGACGCCAAGCTGCTCGATATCGGCGCGGGGACGAACGAGATCAGGCGGATGCTGATCGGGCGGGAATTGATCGGGGCGGCAGGCTAGCCAGCGGCATGAGCAGCCGCGATCCTTGGGGCGAATTGCCAAGCCCCGCTCTCCGAAGTCTCTACCGCCCGCAAGCCGCGCGCGACTGGGCGCTGACCATCGAACCGATGGTGTTCTCGCCCGGCTACTGGGGCGCGGCGCGTCTGGTTGAGGAGCTGGTGGTGTTGCGCCGGGGCGACGATGTCTGGATGTCGCTTACCCCGCTTGAGCTCGAAAGCGAGGCGATCGGGATCGCCGCGGCCAGCGGTCATGTCGTCGTGATGGGGCTGGGGCTGGGCTGGGCTGCAGCCGAATGCGCCTTGCGCGATGAGGTCGCCATGGTGACCGTGATCGAGGCTGACCCGGCGGTGATCGCGTTGCACGGGGATCTGGACTTGTTCGCGCGCCTGCCCAATCGGTGCGGCGACAAGGTGAGGATCGTAGCGCACGACGCCATGACCTGGCAGGCCGACTGCCCGGTCGACACCATGGTGGCAGACATCTGGCTGCCGCTGATTTCGGAACAGGACCGTGCTGCCGAAGTGCGCCAGATGCAGGCCAATGTCGCGGCCAAGGCGGTCTATTTCTGGGGGCAAGAGCTTGAGCTGGCGCGCCAGGCGGTGGCCCAAGGCCTGGCGATCGACGCGGCCGGGATTGCCGCAGTGGCGGACACCTGGGGCCTGCCGCTTGTCGGCCCCCAAATGCCGGACTATGCCGCTTTGACCCGGGCCGCCGCCAAGGCCTGGATGCGTGGCCGCTGGCTGCCCGGTACGGAGAACCCATTCGCATGAGCGCCCCTGTCCTTCCCACAACGCTCAACCCTGACGATCCGCAGGCGCAGGCTCGCGCCGCCCACAACCGGGCGCTCGCCGCCGAGCTGCGCGCCAAGGTGGCCGAGGCCGCATTGGGCGGAAACGCAAAGAGCCGCGAGCGCCATACCAGCCGCGGGAAACTGCTCCCCCGCGAGCGCGTCGAGCGCCTGCTCGATCCCGGCTCGCCCTTGCTCGAGATCGGCCAGCTGGCCGCTTGCGACATGTATGAAGGCGAGGTGCCAGGCGCCGGGATCATCACCGCGATTGGCCGCGTTTCGGGCCGGATGTGCATGATCGTCGCCAACGATGCGACGGTGAAGGGCGGCACCTATTACCCGATGACGGTCAAGAAGCACTTGCGCGCACAGGAGATTGCCGAGGCCAATCACTTGCCGTGCATCTACCTGGTCGATAGCGGCGGGGCGAACCTGCCGCACCAGAGCGAGGTCTTCCCCGACCGCGACCACTTTGGCCGGATCTTCTTCAACCAGGCCAACATGAGCGCCAAGGGCATCGCCCAGATCGCCTGCGTGATGGGCAGCTGCACCGCCGGCGGAGCCTATGTGCCCGCCATGAGCGACGAGACGGTGATTGTGCGCGGGCAAGGCACGATCTTCCTGGCCGGGCCGCCCTTGGTCAAGGCCGCGACCGGCGAGGAAATCAGCGCCGAGGACCTGGGCGGGGGCGATCTGCACGCGCGCAAGTCTGGCGTGGTCGATCACCTGGCCGAGAACGACGAGCATGCGCTGACCATCGTGCGCGATATCGTCAGCCACCTCGGCCCGCGCCACCAGCACGGCCTGCCGCTCAAAGACCCGCGTGCGCCGAAATACGATGCGGAAGAACTCTACTCCGTCGTCCCCGACGATGTCCGCGCGCCATACGATGTCCACGAAGTGATCGCCCGGCTGGTCGATGGCAGCGAGTTCCATGAGTTCAAGGCGCATTACGGCTCCACGCTGGTCTGCGGCTTCGCGCATATCTGGGGCATGCCGGTGGCGATCCTCGCCAACAACGGCGTGCTGTTCAGCGAGTCTGCGGTCAAGGGCGCGCACTTCATCGAGCTCGCTTGCCAGCGCAAGGTGCCGCTGCTGTTCCTGCAGAACATCAGCGGCTTCATGGTCGGCGGCAAGTATGAGGCGGAGGGCATCGCCAAGCACGGCGCCAAGTTGGTCACTGCGGTTGCCACCGCCACCGTGCCCAAGCTGACCGTGCTGATCGGCGGCAGCTTTGGCGCGGGCAATTACGGCATGTGCGGGCGGGCCTATTCGCCGCGCTTCCTGTTTACCTGGCCCAACGCGCGCATTTCGGTGATGGGCGGCGAGCAGGCCGCGAGCGTGCTCGCAACCGTCCACCGCGATGCCGAAAACTGGACGCCGGAACAGGCCGAGGCCTTCAAAGCCCCGATCCGCCAGAAGTACGAAGACGAAGGCAACCCCTACCACGCCACCGCGCGGCTGTGGGACGACGGGGTGATCGATCCAGCGCAGACGCGGGATGTGCTGGGGCTGGCCTTGACGGTAGCTTTGGAAGCTCCGATACCGAAAACTCCAAAATTTGGCGTCTTTAGGATGTAGTGACCATGAGCCTCCAAGATCTTGTAACCAACCCGTACTTCTTGATCGTGTTGGCAATTCTAACGGTCTTTGGTGCCTATAATCCGCTAGTTAATTTCATAGTTTTCGCCTGGAAATCGATAAGGAAGATTTTGGTGGATGGCCCAAAGTCATTTTGGCGAAATTTGAAATATGAAATGATGAAGGATGCGATATACAGTGTTCGCTTTACTGATAATCTTGTTCACCTGAGATTGAGAACGATATATTTTTTAATTTATGATGGCATAAAGTCGATTTTGTTTCTTTTGCTTATAAGTATGACAATCGCCATCCCCTTAGATAAATTGATCGATTTAGCTGTCATAACTTTACTATTATTAGGATTTGTTGTATCAATATTTTCATTTTACTATGCTCATTTTAAATATAGATTCAGATTTGAAGTAATAGAAAAATATCACGCCCGCAGGCAGATGAGAAAAAGGTGAATTTGTTAGCACACGATCTTTTTTAGAAATATAGACTGTCCGAAAATATCTAACAATCGAATATCAGACTGAATCTTCGGAAGTCCTGCGATTCCTGTTGGGCGACTAGGCCGTGTTGACAAAAGACTTCAGCCATAGGCGAGTGGCGGCGAGGTTGAGGAAACTCTCGAAGGATAGGATGGTCTTGTCGTAGCGGGTGGCGATTCGGCGCTGTTGCTTGAGCTTTCCGAACATGCGCTCGACGCGATTGCGGTCCCGGTAGCGGCGATAGTCGGGATGGTCGGGCACCTTGCGGTTTGAGCGGGGCGGGATGATGGGCAGGATGCCCCGGATCAGCAGGCTTTCCCGGAAGCGATCACCGTCATAGCCTTTGTCCGCCAGCAGCGCCTTGGGCGCGGCGACGGGGATCTCCATCAGCGGCTCGGCAGCGGTGTAATCGGAAGCCTCCCCGCCGGTCAGGATGAAGCCGAGAGGCAGTCCTTGATTGTCGCAGCGGGCGTGGATTTTGCTCGTAAAGCCGCCGCGTGATCGACCAAGAGCATTCGCACAAGCCCCCCTTTTCCGCCCGCTGCCGAGACGTGGCCGCGAACGCTGGTGCTGTCGATCATGTGCTGCCAGTCGTCGGTTAGACCCAGATCGACCAGTGTTTGCAGCAGCGCATCCCAGACACCCTGTTCGGCCCAGCGCCGGAACCGGACATAGACCGAGTTCCACTTGCCGTATCGCTCGTGCATGTCGCGCCAGGGGCAGCCGACTCGCAGCACGTGGAGCATGCCATTGAGGAAGCGCCGGTTATCGCCAGCAGGACGCGCCCAGCGACCACGCTCAGGCGGTAGCAGCGGCCCGATCAACTCCCATTCCGCATCCGACAAGTCCCCACGACCCATGACTGCTCCTCAAAAAGCAGTCTTGAATCAGAACTCGGGGCAAATGGGAATCCCTTTTGTCAACACAGCCTAATGGGTGATTTCGAGATGCGTTCCGCGCATGCCACGGAAGCGATTGCCGCCCTCATAGGATTTCGGTCCAATGCTGCATACCTGGCGACTTCAAATAAGCTGCCGGACGTTACGGTCTATGAGGTGGACTTTGACGCCTTCGAGAACCGTGCTGCCCAGCTTGGCTACGATGAAGCGTCGTCCCAATTGCTGCGATACATTTTCAAAGGGATTGAATGGCCCGAGCCCGCTTGGAATAGTTTCCACAAACGAGACTCCGCAGCTCGCGACGCTTGGTTCTACCTGTGCCAACAGCGCAGAATTCCGTTCATTCATATATCGAAGTCCGTGAAATATTACTCAGTCCATTGGGATCATATCAGTTTGGATTCTGAGTATGATCAAATGGTCAGACAGTCTCCTGATGTCGATTTGGGGAAGGTTCTATTTCGGACATATCAGCTAATTGCTGCCGGACTTGAGCCTAAGAGCTTCTTTGACGGCAGTGCTTTCGTTGGAGGAGTAACTGGTCTGTCTGAAGCGTCCGCTCGGCAGATTGCCAACGCGTTCGCGCTGCAGCTCTTTCCCGGCAACGTGCGATCCGCCTTGGTAGCATGAATTGATACGGAAGGTTTGAAATCCCGTCCGCGGCTGACGTGCGAGATGCCGCTACGCCGCGTACCTTCCGTCTTTAAGTCGGCGAGCCATACCGATACCGGCTAGGGCATCCAGCACCGGGCGCAATGTGGCCGCGCGCTTGCCCTTGAAGGCGCGGGCAACGTCTTGCGGGGCCAGCGGGGAGCCTGCCGCGGACAGGATCGATTGCACCGCACTCACCTGTTCGGGGAGCGTGCCGGGCCAAGGGATGACATTGTCGGGCAGCACGGCAGCGGCCTCGCCCAGGTCGAGCGTCTGGGTCACCGGGGCCTTGTAGTCCGGCGCCTGGAATTCGGGGCGCAGCCAGCGGATCAGTCCCTTGGCCTCTTCGGCGGCACGTTTCTTGTTGAGCGCGACGAGGCGGGCGAGCACTTCCTCGTCGGAGAGATCGGCAGGCCAGCCATAGGCCTCAGCGACGAGGGCATCGATTACGTCGTGGTGCTGGCGGATCAGGGTGACGAGCCCGCGATCGTGAATGCCGCGCTCGGCATCCGTGAGCGGGCGGCCTTCCTTCAGGGCTTCGAGCACATTGTAAAGCCGGGTGAGCGTCAGGTCCTCGTGTTCGACCAGCACACGCTTGCGCAGCACGTCGAGCGCGTCGGCCTGGGCGCGGATCTTGTCCTTAAGCGATTCGGGGACGTCTGCGGGGAACGGGAAGGGATCGAAGCAGCGAGACTTCACGTAAACCGGGTCATCTCCCATTCCCAGCCTTCCACCGCTGGCAATGGCCCAGGGCACGTGGAAGCGACTCGACAGGATACCCAGCGCATAGGCGTCATCCAGTGCAATGCAGATCAGCTTGTTGTCGGGCAGGATCGACATGGGCAGGAACTGGAGTACCCGGTGCTTCGCCGTTTCGATGGTGGCGATGTAGCGAGTCACTCCGCGCAAGGCCTTGCGCAAGTCCGGTCGTGGCTTGCCGAACAACCACCACTTCTCCGCATATTGCTTGGCATCGGCGGTCTTACTTTTCGCTGCCTGTCCGTTGCGCTGAGGGCGGACGGCGTTCGACAAGTGCTGAAAAATGGCAGGGTGGCGCTCCAGCACTTCGGCTTCGCTCAGGCCATAGAGATCAATCACCTTCACTCCGCGCGGCCGCGAAGCGAGATCGCGGCCATTGCGATAGTCGAAGACCACCTCATCACCATCTCCGACGCCAGTGCGGATGTATGGTGGTTGCGCGCTGCTGATTTGAACCTGCGTAAGTGTCCTTGCCTGTTCCGGCGTAACAATGAAGCCATCGCCGTGCAGCTTCACGCCGGGCGAGCACAGGCCATCATTTGCCTTGAGCGCTAAGGTCGCCGTCACATCGGCCCCGATGCGGAGATCGCTGCTAATCTGGCCGACCCTCTCAGTGTAAACGAGATGGGCGGGGGCCTGACTTTCATCGGCAACGCTCCAGTGCTGACCTGCGGCCTTGCCCTTCGTCGCAACAGTCATGGCGATGCGCACGGCGGCACCATCCTTCTCATCCACCCAGGGGTGGTTGGGAATGGCGAAGAGCAGGCTGACCCGGTCCTTCGCGTCCAGATGCTTTGCGATCACGCGCCGGCTGAACACCTGCGTGATCGAATTCGTCGTGACAAAGCCGAACCGACGCGTGCCGCTCTTGCGCACGGCAGTGGCCGCCTTGTCCCACCAGTGCATGACGAAGTCGGCGCTTTCAGGAACGTCAGTCGTGGCGAACAGCGCCTCGAAATAGCCGTCGCCAAGCCGGTCGCGCACGTCTTTTCCGCCAATGAACGGTGGGTTGCCGACGATGAAGTCCGCCTTCGGCCACTTCGCGGCTCGGGGCTTCACGTAGCGCCAGACCTCGACCCGTGCTTCCTCGTTGGGAACCTGTTTGCCGGTGACGGGATGCGGCTTCATCGTCTCGCCGTCCCAGCGGCTGACGGGCTTTCCGGCCTCGTCCAGTTCCAGCACCTTGTCGTCCCATTCGATCAGGGCGTCGCGGTTCTCGATCGTACGGACGTCGCGCAAGATCGGTTCTGGGGGGGCGCGGCCCGCGCCGTTTACGCGGAAGTGCCATTGCAGGTAGCCGATCCACAGCACCAGCTGGGCAATCGCGGCGGCGCGCGGGTTGATCTCGATCCCCAGAAAGTTTTCAGGGGTGATGGTGTGGCCGGTCAATTCCGCCACATATTGATCATCGCCCAGTTCGACCAGAAGGTCGAGCACTTCGCCTTCCAGCTCCTTCATCCGTGCCATAGCGACATAGAGGAAATTGCCGGTGCCGCAGGCGGGATCGAGAACCTTGGTCTGCGCCAGGCGCGCATGGAAAGCCTCGACATGTGCCTTGGCCTCGTCGGCCTTGCCTTCATCGATCAAGGTGGCGGCAGCAACGCGCACCCCATCCCAGTCTGCACGCAATGGCTCCATGATGGTCGGGCCGATCAGCCGCTCGACATAGGCGCGCGGAGTGTAATGCGCGCCCAGCTTCGCCCGCTCCTTGGGGTTCAGCGCGCGTTCCAGCAGTGTGCCGAAGATCGCTGGTTCTACCTCGGTCCAGACATGCTCGCCCGCCTTGATCAGCACTTCCAACTCATCGGTATCGAGCGGGATCGCGGTCCGTTCCTTGAACAGGTAACCGTTGAACTTCTTGAGCGGCACGCCGAGCGCTGGGGAAAACTCGCCCTTGTCCATCGCCGCCCACAGCGCGGAAAGCTGGTGTTCCAGATGCTCAGGGTGGGTGCGCTGGTTCTTCAGCAGGGTGGTGAAACTGCGTTCCGGAATCAGGCCGCTGTCCTCGGCAAACATCGTGAACAGCACCCGCATCAGGAAACCGCTGGTCGTCTCGGCATTGTAGCCGCGCTTTTCCAGCCTGCGGGCGACCGTTGCCAGCAGATCGGCAATGTCACGCGTGACGCGGGCGGCGCGAGCGGTGGGGTTGAGGCTCTTGGGATCAGTCCAGATCGCGCGCAGGCGATCCCGCACATCAGGATCGCGCAGATCATCCAGCATGATCCGGTAACGCGCGCGGTCCGGAAACTGGGCATAGGCCTTTCCGGTGCCGGTGAAGTCGGCATAAACCTCGATGCAATAGCCGATATCAGCCACCAGAAGGAACGGTGGCCACCCATGATCGACGGGAAGCGCCTTGGCATAGCGTTCGGCCTGGCCCTTGGCCTGGACCATCGCCTTGGCCCACCCGGGCGTACCGCGCCGGGCAGTTCCGCGTTTGACGCGGGCACCGGCGGTCTGGCCGAAGATGTCGAGATCGTCCTCGCCTTTGTTGGCCGCCGCGCGGTCAGCCTCACTGCCTTGCTTAGCCTCGAGGATGAAGGCGTCGCGCTTGTAGCAATCAATCCGACCGAAGCTCTGCGTGCCGTCACCGTTGTCCTGGAAAACGCGGCGCTCAAAGACATAGTCGTTGTGCGCATCATCGGTGCGGCTGCCGGTGGGCTCATCAACCCCAAGAAGTCGGCAAAGGCCATTGATGAAGCTCTGAGTATTGGCGAGTTCCGACCCGCCCGTATCGCGCCAGTCAGCGATGAATTTCTCGATTTCAGCAGGTTCCCTCATCAGGGAGAGGGTAAAGCACAGGGATCATTGTCCCGCAACGCAGCAGGACGTCGAGGCAACTGGCACGTTGCTCGGAGCGCTATCCGCCATTCGGGGCAAAATGTAGGATTTTGGCAACAAGTCTGCTCATTGGTGCGGCTGGACAATGGGGCTGGATCAGGCGATCCCTTTCCAGCTTCGCCGCGAGTTCGGAGGGAATTTCCGCAAATTGTCCTGCAAACGCGAGCAGCGGTTCGACAGTACAAATCTCACCTAGGTTCTTACCGCGCCACATTCTAACCTCTAGCTCGCGCACGGCATCTGGCACCCCAAAAACTATCACAAAGAACGTGTTCAGCGCCGGATCCCATCCGACCGCTACCTCGAACACATCCCCTCGATGGGGCAACGGCTTCAACGAATACCGGCTCATCGCGTCACCAGTCGCTCGCCAACATGACGGTTACGACGCGGAAGCTCTGTTGAGCGTCCCACGGCGTCTCCGACCCCCAGGCAAACGTACCGTCGTTGGCGTAGACGTCGACCTTCCAGAAGATCCTGTGGCCCTGATGCTCGACCACACCGAAGTCACGCTCCCCGTGCGGGTCGTTGCCGGGATCGATCGGCGTCTCGTTTATCAGCCGGCGGAGGGTGCGCTGGCCCATCATCAGGTTGAGCTGCCGGGTCCCCGGATCGGGATAATCGCCAGCAAGAATATCCACGAGCGCCCGCGTGAACACGGTCTTCGAGGTAACAAGCGACCCCGCACGAGCGGCATCGTTGAGCGCTGCGACCTCGGCGGTGCGGTCGGTGTCGGCGGGGGCGGCTTGGGCAACCTGGGTCATCAAAACTCTCCTTTGCAATGATCGAGCGAGGCACTCCCCCTCCCCTCCACCCGCTGGTTGACGGCGCTTGAGCGTTCACGCTACGTTCTTTCTCGAAAGGAAATTTTCGATGCCCATCGGCGCCCATACCGACCATTTCGATCTCGACATCGCGCTGCGCGATGCCTCGTGCGACCTCAATGTCCTGCCTGCGCGGCGTGCGATTGCGGCGCTCTGCATCGGGGTCGGGGTTGACGACGCCTACTTCTCGGTGCGCGAACTGCGCGAAGCGGTGTCTCTGGTGCATGAAAATGCGCCCGGCGGGCGGGCGAAGCTGGCTCAGATCCTCAGCAACTCGTGCGACGATTTCCAGCGGGCGATTTACTACAGCCTCGCCGGGCGCGGCGTAGTCGAGATGGCCGAGGCAATGGACTGGCTGCTGGGCATGCTGAAGGCGCGCGGTCGGACCGCGGCTTGGCTCAGCCGCTCGCGGGTCCGCCGCAAGGACCTTGTCTCGCCCTATGTGGTGGAAGCTCCTGACGGCCCGCTGGTCTCGGCAAACCCCGATTTCGAGCTCGGCCAGTCGTGGTTCGTCGAGCGCGGGCCGGAGCCGTACTGACCCATCAGGGTTCGTCATCATTGCAGGTGACGACCCGCGAGACGGTGCGGCCCGGCGCGGCCTTGCTCGCCAGCACCACGCGGAACGGCTGCAGCGGGTTTCCGGTCTTTACGACGGCCGTGTCGGTCAGGATATGCTCGGCAACGCGGGTGGCCACGCGGTTGGCGTTCTCGATGCTGCAAAGGCGCCCACGTTTGGGTGAGCGTTCGGGGGGTGGCTGGTCCGACATGGCAGTGCAAGCTCGCGGGCCGGTCACGGCGCCGAGGGGGCGGCCGGGGCGGGGACGATCGTCCAGGCACGGCTCATCAGCTTGCTGATCTTCACGCCCATCCCATCGTTCATCCGGCGCAGGATGGTCTTCCGGCCCGACTGGACCACCCGGAATCTGCGCTCGCACTGCCCGTCAGTGAACGTGAGCGGCTCGGCCAGCACCAGCGTGTCGCCAGGGCGCGGCTTGCGGCGCGAGGTCAGCGCGAGGCGCGCCCGGCAGGCCTCGCGCCATTTGGCGGCATATTCGTTGCCGGGAGGCCCCAACAGGTCGAGGATCGAGGCCGGACAATCGTAGTGATACGGCCCCATCGTTTCGGTCATGTCTTTGTAGCCAAAATTCTCGCCGCTGCGCGCGCCAGGGTTCCATTTGACCAGGCAGATGATCGCGAAGGTCTCCTTTGGACCTTCGGCGTCGTAGCTCTGGCAGGCGGCGTAATAGGCACCGGAGCGGACCGTCGATTTGAGCACCCGCAGGCCGGTCTCGCGGCCTTTGTCCGGATCGGGCGGATAGGTGCATTGGTTGTCGAGATAGGCCTTCGGCGTGGCGAAAGGCGACATCCCGCCGCGTGACATGAACAGCCAGCCCATGGGGTTTTCTCCTAGAGCAGCGATTGCTCGCGTGGGTTGATGGAAAGGCCGGTCTCGCGGACCACCAGCGCGCGGAAGCTGTGCGGGGCGGCGAGGACGGCGATGTCGCAGAAGTGGTTGCGGTCGCCGAGGTAGTCCTGGCGGCCCTTGCAGCGGCGGAACATCACCTCACGGCCAGGTCGGATGCAGGGGATCGAGACCTGGACGTAGATCTCGTCGCCATGAAGGGTGATCTCGCCCGAGACGGCAGGCCCTGCGAAATTGCTGCGCAAATCGTACTGGTTGGGGTCCAGGCCCAGATGGCGGGCTGCAACCCGGAGTGCCGAACGCGCCTCGCGGTGGAAGGCCCGTTTGGCTTCTGGGTCATAGCCGATCCCGCGGCGCGCGAGTGCGACCAGCGCCGGCTTGGACTTCAGCTCGTCGATCTTGGCGATGCACTGCCGGCGCAGCGGCGTGTCCTCGGTGAAGGTCTCGTCCGGGGCATGGCCAAGCGCTATGCGTCCGAGATGCCGGGCAAGCAGGATGGTCGCAGGATCGCGGGCCGGGTCGATGCCAGCATTGCGCGCGTCCTGCATCGCATCGACCACGGCCTGGGTGGCGGTCGGGATGGTTGCGAGCCCGTCGGGCTGCAACGCGCGGCGATAGCGGAAGTCGAGATCGTAGTTCATGGGCGTAAGTCTCCATCGCGCCCTATGGCGCGCCGGGCTCCCACCCCCTCCCCTTCCCGCTCGCCGCGCGAGCGTGTCCCGTCTGCCGTCAGGCCGCCTCCTTGAGATCGCCCGTGAGCGCCGGGTCGAACTGGCGCAGCCACTTGACCGCCTGCTCGGCCTTGGCGGCAGCATGGAGGATCGCGGTCTTGTCCCCGCGCAGGATCTTCATCCAGTGGTGGATGTAGGAGGCATGGCTGTCGTGAAGTTCGTTGGGCAGGCCGTATTCGGCGCAAAGCGTGGCCTGCGTCAGCGA
>Ga0209023_10006337_pt1 | contig 12521 bp, 14 predicted proteins | sample LakOneMetagenome_FD_187468 | JGI IMG/M metagenome (GOLD analysis project Ga0209023, IMG submission 187468) | Freshwater and sediment microbial communities from Lake Erie, Canada (SPAdes) (version 2) | ecosystem: Environmental > Aquatic > Freshwater > Lentic | place: Lake Erie, Canada... | reverse complement strand
CGGTTGCTTCGTCCACCGGGAAGAAGCCCATGGTCGCGCCGTATTCCGGGGCCATGTTGGCGATGGTGGCGCGGTCGGTGGTCGACAGCGAGCGGGTGCCGGCGCCGAAGAACTCGACGAACTTGCCGACGACTTTTTCACGGCGCAGCATTTCGGTGACGGTGAGCACCAGGTCGGTCGCGGTGCAGCCTTCGCGCAGCTTGCCCTTCAGGTTGACGCCGATGACGTCCGGGGTCAGGAAGTAGACCGGCTGGCCGAGCATGCCGGCTTCCGCCTCGATGCCGCCCACGCCCCAGCCCACGACGCCGACGCCGTTGATCATGGTGGTGTGCGAGTCGGTGCCGACCAGGGTGTCCGGGTAGAACACCTCGCCCTGGCGCATCACGCCGCGAGCCAGGTATTCCAGGTTGACCTGGTGGACGATGCCGAAGCCCGGCGGCACGACGCCGAAGGTGTCGAATGCCTGCATGCCCCACTTCATGAACTGGTAGCGCTCGTTGTTGCGCTGGAATTCCAGTTTCATGTTCAGGTCCAGCGCGCCCGGCTCGCGGAAGTGGTCGATGGTGACCGAGTGGTCGACCACCAGGTCGACCGGCACCAGCGGCTCGATCTTCTTCGGATCGGCGCCGGTCTTGGCGGCGACGTTACGCATCGCGGCCAGGTCGGCCAGCAGCGGCACGCCGGTGAAGTCCTGCAGCACGACGCGGGCGACGACGAAGGGGATCTCTTCGGTGCGCTCGGCGGTCGGGCCCCAGTTGGCCAGTTGCTTGATGTGCTCTTCGGTGACCTTCTTGCCGTCGCAGTTGCGCAGCACGGACTCGAGGACGATACGGATCGACACCGGCAGGCGCGACAGGTTCACACCGAGGGCTTCGCCCAGGGCGGGCAGCGAGTAGTACTGGCCGTTCTGGCCGGCGCCGGCCGGGAATTCCTTCAGTGTGTTCAGGGTGTTGCGAGACATAATCTCTCCTTCAGTGGGGATATGTTGTGTTTATTCCGGTACTGCTTTACTGCATAGGGCGATCCGACGGGGTTCAGCCGCGGATCAGCCATTCGGTTGCGCAGGCGCGGCGCTTGCCATTGCCGCCGCCTGTTCGGCGCTCTTGCATTCGTTGGCCAACTGGCGGTTCAGCTTCGAATCCAGCAGGATGCCCTTGGCCGGGATGCCGATCCAGATCAGCCCCCAGAACGGGTTCTCGAAGCGCAGCGCGCCGGTGGTGGTGCCCACGCGGTTCAGGCGGTGCAGGCGCTTCTTCCAGCGCAGGGCGATGTGGCCCGCGTCGTTGACGTTGGTGTAGATCGTCACCTTGTTGTTGAGTTCACAGTGGTATTCGGTGACGACCGTGTCGGTGATGTCCGGTTCGGCTTCGTCCTCGGCATTCGCGGCCGGGGCGGCGGCGACGGCTGCTGCTGCTGCCGCGACGGTCTTGGCGGACTTCTTCGACTTCGCCTTCGGCTTGGCTTTGACGACCGCTTCGGCTTTGGGATGCTTTTCGGGGGGCGCGGCTGCGTGCGCACAAACGCCGGCAGCTGCCAGGGCAAGCACGCCGGCAGCGACGATGCGGGAGAGGAAGGTGGCCATCAGTTGGAATCCGTGTAATTGACGATTGCCGCCGCGGCTTCCGGCAGCGCCAGGCCGGCCAGCTTCGCGCGCTGCAAAACGGTCCAATAATATCGGTAGCTCGCGCGGTCGTGCAAGCGGCCGTGCTGGGCGATGGGGCCCCATCCCGCGTTCATCGCTTCCTGCAGGATGTTGGTTGCTTCGTTCACTTCGGACAGGCGCGGCGTGAAGGCTTTCAGGATCGGCTTGATCTGGTCCGGGTGGATGCTCCACATGCGGGTAAAGCCGAATTCGGCCCCCGCGCGCTGGGCGTCGTTGGCCACCACGGCGCTGTCCTTGATGTCGGTGGTGACGTTGTGCGAGGCCACCTTGCCGTGGGCGTGGCAGGCCGCCACCATCTCGAGTTTCGCGCGCACCACCAGCGGGTGGGTGAACTGGCCCGGCGTGCGCATCGCGCTGGCCGGCACCGCGCCGTAGTGGCTCGAGACGAAGTCCATGATGCCGAAGGAGAGGCATTCGACCTGGGGCAGGGCGGCGATGTCGTAGGCGTCGTGCAGGGCGCCGTGGGTCTCGATCAGCACGTGCACCGGCAGGTCGCTGCGGCCGGCTTTCGCGGCGTGCTGGTTGATCAGGTCGATCGCGCGAATGACTTCGGCGGTGCTTTCCACCTTCGGCAGCACCACATAGGCCAGGCGGCTTGCGGTGGCGCCGACGATCGCGGCGACGTCGGCCGCGAAGTGGGGACTACCGGTGTCGTGCAGGCGCACGCCGATGCGGTTGAAGCGGTTGTCTTCGCTGTTGATCAGCTGGGTGACCAGCAGCGCATGCTCGGCTTCACTGCCGGCAGCGGCGCCGTCCTCGCAGTCGAAGGTGATATCGAAGACCGGCCCAAGCTCTTGTTGCAGGGCCATCGATTTGCGCATCAGCTTCTCCGCGCCGGCGTAATGGTCGCAGGCGGGGAGGAGGAGCGGCTGGCGTTTGCCCTGGAATAAAACCTCGGAAGGGTGCATGGTAGTCTTGAAACGGATCGGCCATGCCGGCAGGCCGGCATGGCTCGGTAGGCGCAGGCGGATGCCTGCGCCGGTTTTTCTTGCTTAGGCCAGCAGCTTAGCTCAGCAGATGAGCCACGCCGGCTTTCTCTTCTTCCAGCTCTTTCAGGGTCAGATTGATGCGCTCTTGCGAGAACGCGTCGATGTCCAGGCCCTGGATGATGGTGTACTCGCCGTTTTCGCAGGTGACCGGGAAGCCGAACATGGTGCCTTCCGGGATGCCGTACGAACCGTCCGACGGGATGCCCATGGTGGTCCACTTGCCGCCGGTGCCCAGCACCCAGTCACGCACGTGGTCGATAGCCGCGTTGGCGGCCGATGCTGCCGACGAGGCGCCGCGCGCTTCGATGATGGCGGCGCCGCGCTTGCCGACGGTCGGCAGGAAGGTGTCGCGGTTCCAGACGTCGTCGTTGATCAGGTCCTTGACCGACTGGCCGTCGACGGTCGCGAAGCGGTAGTCGGCGTACATGGTCGGCGAGTGGTTGCCCCACACGGCCATCTTTTCGATTGCACCCACCGGCTTGCCCAGCTTGGCGGCGACTTGCGACAGGGCGCGGTTGTGGTCCAGGCGCAGCATGGCGGTGAAGTTCTTGGCCGGCAGGCTCGGGGCCGACTTCATGGCGATGTAGGCGTTGGTGTTGGCCGGGTTGCCGACCACCAGCACTTTCACGTCACGCGAGGCGACAGCGTCGAGCGCCTTGCCCTGCACGGTGAAGATCTGGGCGTTGGCTTCGAGCAGGTCCTTGCGTTCCATGCCCGGGCCGCGCGGCCTGGCGCCAACCAGCAGGGCCACGTCGGCGTCCTTGAAGGCGGTCATCGGGTCGGCATGGGCGGTCATGCCGGCCAGCAGCGGGAATGCGCAGTCGTCGATCTCCATCATGACGCCCTTGAGCGCCTTCTGTGCCTTCTCGTTGTCGATCTCGAGCAGCTGCAGGATGACCGGCTGGTCCTTGCCGAGCATGTCGCCGTTGGCGATGCGGAACAGCAGGGAATAGCCGATCTGGCCGGCCGCGCCGGTAACGGCGACGCGCATTGGGGTTTTAGCCATGATGAATCTCCAAAGTGGGAATGAAAACAGTCGAGCCGAGGATGCGTGTTTGGGAAAACTGCAATGATACCAAAAGCGCACCGTGTCAATTGGATATCGCGCGCATGCGGAACGGCAGGCGCGGAGGTCCAAACCGACCGCGAGTTTATGCCTCCGCTGTTCTATCTGTCAATTCATATCATATGTCTTATATAAGACACATGTGTTGACGGGTGTGCACTGGACGGACGTGCACTTTTTGTGGTGAAATCACGGTCTATGAACCCCCTTCCACCCAACAGCAGCGATGCGGTCGGCCTTGACGCGTCGCCGTCGTTCCGCCCGCTGTACCAGCAGATCAAGGCCCTGATCACCCAGAGCCTGCAATCGGGCGAGTGGAAGCCGGGCGAACTGATGCCGAGCGAGGTCGAGCTGGCGGGCCGCTTCAAGGTCAGCCAGGGCACGGTCCGCAAGGCCATCGACGAGCTGGCCGCCGAAAACCTGGTGGTGCGGCGCCAGGGCAAGGGCACCTTCGTCGCCACCCACGCGGAAGAGCGCGCGCACTTCCGTTTCCTGCGCCTGATGCCCGACGAGGGCGTTCCCCACCATCCCGACAACCGCTTCATCGCCGTGCTGCGCATCCGCGCCACGGCCGAAGTCGCGCGCCTGCTCGAGCTGAAGTCGGGCGACGCCGTCGTGTACATCAAGCGCGTCCAGTCCTTCGATGGGGTGCCGACCATCCTGGAAGAGCTGTGGCTGCCGGGGCAGCTGTTCAAGGGCCTGACGGCGGAGCGCCTGGTGGAGTACAAGGGGCCGATGTATGGCCTGTTCGAGTCGGAATTCGGCACCCGCATGATCCGCGCGACCGAGAAGATCCGTGCGGTCGCGGCCGATGCGGTGGCGGCCGAGCATCTGAAGGTGGCGGAGGGCACGCCGCTGCTGTGCGCCGACCGGGTGTCGTTCAGCTACGGCGACAAACCGGTGGAATTGCGCCGCGGCATCTATTCGACCGCGCGCCACCATTACCAAAATGAATTGTCGTAATGGGTGTATAGACCGTAGGGTGGTCGGCTACGCCGACCGCGCGTTCAACTCCCGGATGCGTTACGGTGACGCATGGTCTGGCTGGGCGCGCGGTCGGCAAAGCCGACCACCCTACAGCTGCGCAAGCCGTTGGCCGGCATGAGCAGCGATCGCATGAAGCGATTAAAATATGTTGGTTTTGCGTAAGTGGCGCACGTTACCCGGTGCGCTGCAGGGATGTTCCGGTTTTCTGCATGCAGATGCTTGGTGCCCCGATACAAAATCGGCGAAAATGAAGGGTTCACTAAAAATCTGTCGTCATAAGGGAGGTGTTACATGTCCGAAGCCGTGAGAGAAGCTGCAAAAAAAGGGCGGCCGGAGTTCCGCAACGTTGGCATTGGGGATATTACGAGTAAATATCGCATGCCGCCATCGGCCATCGTGTCGATCCTGCACCGCGTCAGCGGCGCCGGTCTGTTCCTGTTCCTGCCGTTCCTGCTGTACCTGCTGCAGGAAAGCCTGCTGTCGGAAATCTCGTTCGAGCATTTCCGCGGTGTCGTTGGCAACCCGTTTGCCAAGATCATCCTGGTCGGCCTGTCCTGGGCTTACCTGCACCACTTCGTCGCCGGCGTGCGTCACCTGTTCATGGACAACCACCTGGCCCTGGACAAGGATGCTGCACAGAAGACCGCACGCTGGGTGCTGATCATCAGCCTGGTGCTGACCGCACTGGTCGCCCTGAAACTGTTCGGAGTGTTTTAATCATGGCAAACAAGAATAACATCGGACCGCGCCGTCTCGTCGTCGGCGCCCACTACGGCGTGAAGGACTGGCTGGCGCAGCGCGTCACCGCCATCGTCATGGCGGTCTTCACCGTCGTGCTGCTGGTTTCCTTCCTGACCGGCCAGAATTTCAGCTACGAAGGCTGGGCTGGGCTGTTCTCGCGCCAGTGGTTCAAGCTGTTCGCGCTGGTGACCTTCCTCGGCCTGTTCTACCACGCCTGGGTCGGCATCCGTGACATCTGGATGGACTACGTCAAGTCGGCAGGTCTGCGCCTGTTCCTGATGCTGTTGACCATCTTCTGGCTGCTCGCCTGCGCGGCCTGGACCGTGCAAATTCTCTGGAGTGTGTAATCGTGGCAGCAATCAAAACTGCAATTCCTACCCGTCGCTTTGACGCGGTCATCGTTGGCGCCGGCGGTTCCGGCATGCGCGCATCGCTGCAGCTGGCTGAAGCCGGCCTGAACGTGGCGGTGCTGTCGAAAGTGTTCCCGACCCGTTCCCACACCGTTGCTGCCCAGGGCGGCATCGGCGCTTCGCTGGGCAACATGAGCGAGGACGACTGGTACTGGCACATGTTCGACACCGTCAAGGGTGGCGACTACCTCGGAGACCAGGACGCGATCGAATTCATGTGCCGCGAAGCACCGAAGGTCGTGTACGAGCTCGAACACTTCGGCATGCCCTTCGACCGCAACCCGGACGGCACCATCTACCAGCGTCCGTTCGGCGGCCACACCGCGAACTTCGGCGAAAAGCCGGTCCAGCGCGCCTGCGCGGCCGCTGACCGCACTGGTCACGCACTGCTCCATACGCTGTACCAACGAAACGTGCGCGCCCGCACCCACTTCTTCGTCGAGTGGATGGCCCTCGACCTGATCCGCGACGCCGAGGGCGACGTGGTCGGCGTGCTGGCCCTGGAAATGGAAACCGGCGACGTGATGATCCTGGAAGCGAAGACCACCATCTTCGCCACCGGCGGCGCAGGCCGCATCTTCGCTGCCTCGACCAACGCCTTCATCAACACCGGCGACGGCATGGGCATGGCGGCGCGCGCCGGCCTGCCGCTGCAGGACATGGAGTTTTGGCAGTTCCACCCGACCGGCGTGGCCGGCGCGGGCGTCCTCATCACCGAGGGCGTGCGCGGCGAGGGCGGCATCCTGATCAACTCCAACGGCGAACGCTTCATGGAGCGCTATGCGCCGACCCTGAAAGACCTGGCGCCGCGCGACTTCGTCTCGCGTTCGATGGACCAGGAAATCAAGGAAGGCCGCGGCTGCGGTCCGAACAAGGACCACGTTCTGCTGGACCTGCGCCACATCGGCAAGGACACCATCGAGAAGCGCCTGCCGTCGATCCTGGAAATCGGCCACAAGTTCGCCAACGTCGACGCGACCAAGGAACCGATCCCGGTCGTCCCGACCATCCACTACCAGATGGGCGGCATCCCGACCAACATCCACGGTCAAGTGGTTGCGCCGGACGGCACCGGCGGCCAGAAGATCGTCAACGGCCTGTACGCCATCGGCGAATGCGCCTGCGTCTCGGTCCACGGCGCCAACCGCCTCGGCACCAACTCGCTGCTCGACCTGGTCGTGTTCGGCCGCGCGGCCGGCAACCACGTGGTGGCATCGAACCTGAAGCAGAAGGTCAACAAGCCGCTGCCGAAGGACGCCGCCGATTTCGGCATGGACCGCCTGAACCGCCTCGAGACCTCGACCGGCGGCGAGAAGGTGCAGGGCGTCGCCAACGACATCCGCGCCACCATGCAGAAATACTGCGGCGTGTTCCGTACCCAGGAACTGCTGGATACCGGCGTCAAGGAAATCATGAAGCTCGACGAGCGCCGCAAGCACGTCTCGTTCAAGGACAAGTCGAAGGTGTTCAACACCGCCCGCGTGGAAGCGCTGGAACTCGACAACCTGATCGAGACCGCCAAGGCGACCATCGTGTCGGCCGCGGCGCGTCCGGAATCGCGCGGCGCCCACGCCCACAGCGACTACCCGAACCGCGACGACGAGAACTGGATGAAGCACACCCTGTTCTTCTCGGAAGGCAACCGCCTCGAGTACAAGGCTGTGGTCACCAAACCGCTGACCGTCGACACCTTCAAGCCGAAGGCCCGTACTTTCTAATTTTGTGAAGGGCCGCGTCATCCGCGGCCCGTATAAGGTAAAAACATGGCACGCACCGTCCAACTGAAGATCTACCGCTACGATCCTGACAAGGATGCGAAGCCTTACATGCAAGACGTCACCGTCGAGCTGCAAGACACTGACAAGATGCTGCTCGACGCCCTGCAGCGCATCAAGTCGGACGTCGACGATTCGCTGGCCCTGCGCCGCTCCTGCCGCGAAGGCGTGTGCGGTTCGGACGCGATGAACATCAACGGCAAGAACGGCCTGGCCTGCACCACCAACCTGAACGAGCTGACCCAGCCGATCGTGCTGCGTCCTCTGCCGGGCCTGCCCGTGGTGCGCGACCTGATCGTCGACATGACCAACTTCTTCAAGCAGTACCACTCGATCAAGCCCTACCTGATCAACGACTCGATCAAGCCGGAAAAAGAGCGCCTGCAGACCCCGGAAGAGCGCGAAGAGCTCGACGGCCTGTACGAGTGCATCCTGTGCGCCTGCTGCTCGACTTCCTGCCCGTCGTTCTGGTGGAACCCGGACAAGTTCGTCGGCCCGGCCGGCCTGCTGCAGGCCTACCGCTTCATCGCCGACTCGCGCGACGAAGCCACCAACGAGCGCCTGGACAACCTGGAAGACCCGTACCGCCTGTTCCGCTGCCACTCGATCATGAACTGCACGGACGTGTGCCCGAAGGGCCTGAATCCGAACAAGGCGATCGGCAAGATCAAGGAACTGCTGGTTCGTCGCGCGATTTAAGCGCGTTCCGTCTGTTCAGGCGGGATTTGAACGCGTGCACGGCATAGCCGTGCACCCTACAGGCTTTCGATGCTTGTAGGGTGGTCGGCTCCGCCGACCGCGCGTCCAACATATGCATGCATCAAGCAGCAACTTGCGACATCGTTCAGGTAAAGATGCCGCAAATACAGTAAAAGTACCGTACTGCCTAAAGCCGGCATGCGGAGTATGATGTTGACCCAACAACGGACTCTAGTGAAAACGCATCAATCCGACCCAGCCAACCGTGCCCGCCTGCGCTGGCGCGCCCGCCGCGGTCTGCTCGAGAACGATTTGATCCTCACGCGCTTCCTGGACGCGCATGAAGAAGAATTGACCGACGAGGAAGTCGATGCGCTGACCCGCTTGCTGGACCTGGCGGACAACCCGCTGATGGACCTGCTGCTGGGCCGGACCGAGCCTGAAGGCGAGGTCGACCAGCCGCACGTGCGCGCGCTCCTGACGCGCCTGCGGCAGGCGTAGCCGAACCCTGCGGCCAGATTTCGTAATTGTTTTTAGATCCACTCCCACAAGAAGGAAGTGCCATGAATATCTCTGATACCAAAGCCACCCTGTCGTTCTCCGACGGCAGCCCGTCGGTCGACATGCCGATCTACAAAGGCACCATCGGCCCGGACGTCATCGACATCCGCAAGCTGTACGGCCAGACCGGCAAGTTCACCTACGACCCTGGCTTCATGTCGACCGCCGCTTGCAACTCGAGCATCACCTACATCGACGGTGACAAGGGCGAGCTGCTGTACCGCGGCTACCCGATCGAGCAGCTGGCCGTCAACTGCGACTTCCTGGAAACCTGCTACCTGCTGCTGAACGGCGAACTGCCGAACGCGGAACAGAAGACCAAGTTCACCGACACCGTGACCAAGCACACCATGGTCCACGAGCAGATGAACTTCTTCTTCCGTGGCTTCCGCCGCGACGCGCACCCGATGTCGGTGCTGGTCGGCACCGTCGGCGCCCTGGCCTCGTTCTACCACGACTCGCTCGACATCAACGATCCGGAACAGCGCGAAATCTCGGCCATCCGCCTGATCGCCAAGCTGCCGACCCTGGTCGCCATGGCATACAAGTACTCGATCGGCCAGCCCTTCATGTACCCGCGCAACGACCTGTCGTACAGCGCCAACTTCATGCACATGATGTTCGCCAACCCGTGCGAAGAGTACAAGGTCAACGACGTGCTGGTGCGCGCCCTGGACCGCATCCTGATCCTGCACGCGGACCACGAGCAGAACGCATCGACTTCGACCGTCCGCCTGGCCGGTTCGTCGGGCGCGAACCCGTTCGCCTGTATCGCTGCCGGCATCGCCTGCCTGTGGGGCCCTGCCCACGGCGGCGCCAACGAAGCGGCCCTGACCATGTTGAAGGAAATCGGCACCGTCGAGAACATCCCTGCCTTCATCGAGAAGGTCAAGGACAAGAACTCGGGCGTCAAGCTGATGGGCTTCGGTCACCGCGTGTACAAGAACTTCGACCCGCGTGCAAAACTGATGCGCGAAACCTGCCACGAAGTGCTGGAAGAGCTGGGCCTGCAGGAAGACCCGCTGTTCAAGCTGGCGATGGAACTGGAACGCATCGCGCTGGAAGACGAATACTTCGTGTCGCGCAAACTCTACCCGAACGTCGACTTCTACTCGGGTATCGTGCAGTCGGCCCTGGGCATCCCGGTCTCGCTGTTCACCGGTATCTTCGCCATGGCCCGTACCATCGGCTGGATCGCCCAGTGGAACGAGATGATCGCGGATCCTGAGCAGAAGATCGGCCGTCCACGTCAGCTGTTCGTGGGTTCGCCGGTGCGTGACGTGCCTCCGATCGACAAGCGTTAATTCGGTTTAGATGGTTAAAAAAAAGCGGGCTGCGGCCCGCTTTTTTCATTTGTGGCTATACTGAGTCTCATGTTCCCTCTACCGAGCCCCTCCACCATTTGCACGCCCCTGGCGTGCGTGCGAGATCTCGCCTGGCTTTCTCCGGCTCGGTGAGGAACTCCGGCCGGCCGCGCGCCATCCGTCCTCCCGAGCCTCCTCCACTGCACTGACCTTCTCCGCCCGACGCGGGGATTCCCTTTTGCCGGCCGCAACCTGCGGCCACACTGGAGTCAAGCATCATGAGACCACCGATTATCGTTTCCTCGCTCGACATGGAGCGCCTCGAACAGCTGCTCGATTCGCTGCCTTCGGCACAAGCGCCCATGCGCGACACACTGATGGGCGAACTGGCGCGCGCCGAGCTGGTCGAACCCGCGGACATGCCGGCCGATGTCGTGACCATGAATTCGCGCGTGCACTTCGTGCTCGACCATGCCGCGCAGGAGTTCGACATGTCCCTGGCCTACCCGAAGGATGTGAATGGCGCGGCCGACAGGCTGTCGATCCTGACGCCGGTCGGCAATGCGCTGCTGGGACTCAAAGTAGGGGACAGCATCGATTGGGAGCGTCCCGATGGCGGGCGCTTCGAAGTCACGGTGCGCGAGATCGTGTACCAGCCGGAACGGGCCGGGGAGCTGCATCGCTAGGCGCCTATTTGCACTTGCCCCGCGCAATGGCCGCCGCCCAGAACGGCAGGGCCAGCGTCCCGTTGGCCTCGAAGTGCCAGTCCTTCGTATCGATCTTGTTCGGCTGGTGCTTGAGTGCGTCCGGTCGCAGGCAGGAGGGTATCTGCGCTTCGCTGAAGGTGCGGGCAAACGACTGGTAGCGGTCGCCGCTGAGGACCCGGCCGGAGGGCGCGGCCTGCGGTTCGCGCGGAGCTTCCGCCAGCGTCTCGCGCACCGCCTGTTTCACTACATCGTCAGTCAGGCGCGCACGCAGCGATGGCGTCGTCGCCGGCGCCGGCTCCGCGGCACCCGCATCCGTCGCGACGAGCGACAGGACAAGCGCAAGCCGACCCAGTGTCATCGGCACACCCCGCGCACCTTGGCAACCAGGATGAAGGGCAGCGCCAGATAGTCGGTCAGGAAAAAAGTCGGCTGGTTCTTCAGCCCTTCCGAATGCAGGCAGTCCGGCAGGCGGGCATTGGCAAAGTCTTTCGAGAATTTCTCGACCGGCCTGACGCTCAGTGTGTCCGCTTCATGACGGCGCGGGTAAGGGTCGCGCTCGACCGGAGTCGCCACAATCGCTGCCCGGATGGCGTCCCTGTCCAGGCGCGCGCGCAGCGGCAAGTGCGCCGTCTCGGCTTCTTTCTGCGCAGACTTGGGCGACACCGCCGCCACCGGCTCCGCATGGGCAGCGAAGGACAGGCAAAGCACGCAGAGGAGAATGGGGCGCATACCATGTTGAGAGAGAGTAATATTGCTAAATGTATACCCGTTCTAAAAAAGATATGCAATTTTGTACACTTGGTTACATATGGCTGTGTAGAATGTGATTTTCGGCCAACAGGTAGCGCTCCCATGAAACGTTTATTGCTCGCCTGTTTGCTGCTGCTGAGCGCCGTCACCGCGCATGCGGATCCCGCCCTCAAGCAGCAGGTGAATGCCTTTATCGACCGCTGGCACAGCGACGCGGCGCACGCGCGGCCGGCCTATTTCGACAAGATCGCCAAGGACGGCGTCTACATCGGCACCGACAAGAGCGAACACTGGCGCCGCGACGAGTTCAAGACCTGGGCCAGGCCGCATTTCAAGCGCAAGTCGGCCTGGGCCTTCAAGGCCATTCGCCGCAATGTCTATTTTTCCGACGACAAGGCCATTATCTGGTTCGACGAACTGCTGGACACGCAAATGGGCATCTGCCAAGCCAGCGGCGTCATGCGTCGCAAGGGCGACAGTTTTGAGATTGTTCACTACCAATTGTCGATGGCGGTGCCGAACGCGGTCGGCAGCCAGGTCACGCGTCTGATCAAGGACTTCGAAGAGAAGGCAGGCTGGAAGGGCGGGCCAAAGTAGGTCTGTGATATCGTAATGCCCCGTTCCAGCCTCCTCTTTCGACAGTGAGCAACACCTATATCGGCCGCTTCGCGCCATCGCCCACCGGGCCGCTGCACGCCGGTTCCCTGGTGGCGGCCGTCGCCAGTTATCTCGATGCGCGCGCCCATCAGGGCGAATGGCTAGTGCGCATCGAGGACATCGACGAAGGGCGCAGCGTTGCCGGCGCCGACCAGGCAATCCTTTCCCTGCTCGATACGCTCGGCATGCATTCCGACCGCGACGTCGTCTGG
>Ga0209023_10006336_pt1 | contig 12521 bp, 7 predicted proteins | sample LakOneMetagenome_FD_187468 | JGI IMG/M metagenome (GOLD analysis project Ga0209023, IMG submission 187468) | Freshwater and sediment microbial communities from Lake Erie, Canada (SPAdes) (version 2) | ecosystem: Environmental > Aquatic > Freshwater > Lentic | place: Lake Erie, Canada | collected... | reverse complement strand
GAAAATTATTGGAAGCTATGCAATGTGGCACGCCAAGTGTGACTTCTTCTATTGGTGCTGAAGCGATGGCTGGAACTTTGGATTGGAATGGTTTTGTAAAAGAGAATCCCAATGAATTTGTTGTAGCTGCTGTAGAACTTTATGAAAATGAAGCGTTGTGGCGAAAATGTCAGGATAATGGTTTTGAGATTTTGGAAAAACGGTATCAAAAGTCTCTTTTTGAAGATGATTTTATTGCAGCAATTCATTCACTTTTAGGAAATTTGAAGTTGCATCGAAATGCTAATTTCATTGGAGTCATTTTGCAACATCATTTAGTTTCCAGTACTAAATATATGAGTAAGTGGATTGAGGAGAAGAATAAGAAATAAGCTTTAACACAGATTTCACAGATTACGCAGATTATATGGTACTGAAAACTTCTTTTGAAAATCTGATTTTATTCAAGACCATTACTTAATAGCCCTGATTGCAGTGGAAATACTTTTTTAGACCTGACAGGTTTTTGAAACCTGTCAGGTATAAAAAAGATTGGAACGAAAAGCAGGAATACCGAAACCAAAAACACACTAACCATCCGCTTCAAACCAAAAAAAATCCCGAACATTGCTGAACGGGATTTAATATTTATAGTGTTTTATGATTACGCCAGCATGGTCACTGGATTTTCAATAAACAGTTTTAATGTTTGTAAAAATTGAGCACCTGTTGCACCATCTATGGTACGGTGATCGCACGCTAACGACAACATCATGGTGTTTCCAACAACAATTTGTCCGTTTTTAACCACAGGTTTTTCTACGATTGCCCCTACTGAAAGGATGGCTGAATTGGGTTGGTTGATGATGGAATTGAATTCTACGATTCCGAACATTCCAAGATTAGAAACGGTAAAGGTACTTCCTTCCATTTCGGTTGGTAGTAATTTTTTAGTTTTAGCTCTTCCGGCTAAATCACGAACTCCAGCACCAATTTGAGACAAGCTCATGGCATCGGTAAAACGCAATACAGGAACTACTAATCCGTCTTCAACAGCTACAGCAACGCCAATATTAACATGGTGATTGATGGTAATGGCATCTTCTTTCCATTGTGAGTTGATTTTCGGATGTTTTTTCAAGGCCATGGCGCAAGCTTTGATTACCATATCATTGAACGATACTTTGGTATCGGGCACTGTATTGATCATGGCTCTTGATTTCATGGCTTCGTCCATGCTCACTTCAATAGTTAAATTGTAATGAGGCGCTGTGAAAAGCGATTCGGCCAAGCGTTTTGCGATGATTTTTCGCATTTGCGAATTTTTAATTTCTTCGGTAACCACTTCTCCTGCTGGAACGAATGGTTTTGGAGCTGCTTGCAATTCTGGTTGCGCCACAGCTTGAGGAGCTGCTACTGGAGCCGAAGCAGTGAAGTTTTCTACATCACTCTTAACGATTCTTCCATTTTCACCAGAACCTTTTACTTGAGAAAGATTAATCCCTTTATCTTTAGCTATTTGTTTTGCCAATGGAGAAGCAAAAATTCTTCCATTGTCTGAATTGTTTGTTTCTTGAACGGGTTGAGCCGCTTCAACTGGAGCCGCCGTTTCCGTTTTAGCTGCTACAGGCGCATCACCACCTTTTGAAAAGTTTTCTGCAATTCCAGCTACATCAGTTCCTGCTGGTCCGATGATGGCTAAAACGCTATCTACTGGTGCTGATTCACCTTCGTTAATACCAATGAACAATAATGTTCCAGCATTAAACGATTCGAATTCCATAGTAGCTTTATCGGTTTCGATTTCGGCAAGAATATCACCTTCTTTTACCGTATCACCTACTTTTTTCAACCAAGTTGCTACAGTTCCAGTAGTCATGGTGTCACTTAAACGAGGCATTGTGATTACTTTTACACCTGTTGGCAATGCTGCTGGAGCACTAACGGTTGTCGTTTCTTCTTTTGAAGTTTCAATAGCTTTTGTTTCTACAACTTCAGCATTTGGAGTTGGAGCACCACCAGCTAACAAGGCAGAAATATCTTCGCCTTCTTTTCCGATAATTGCAAGAAGTGAATCGACAGGTGCTGATTCTCCTTCTTGAATTCCGATGTGTAGTAACACACCTGAATTGAATGATTCGAATTCCATTGTAGCTTTATCGGTTTCGATTTCGGCTAAAATATCACCCTCTTTTATAGTATCACCTACTTTTTTAAGCCAACTTGCAACAGTTCCTTCTGTCATAGTATCGCTCAAACGAGGCATTGTTATTACTGTTGCCATAATTATAGTCTATGAGAAATGAAAGGATAATTTTCTTGATCGTACACCACATCGTACAATTGTTGCGCTTCTGGAAACGGAGATTCTTCGGCGAATTTTTCACATTCGTCAACTAAATCTTTTACCCTTTGATCCATTGCTTCAATTTCTGCTTCAGTAGCATAATTGTTTTCTTTGATAATGTCTAAAACTTGCGTGATTGGGTCAATTTTTTTGTATTCTTCAACCTCGTCTTTTGTTCTGTATAATTGTGCATCCGACATAGAATGCCCTCTATAACGGTATGTTTTCATTTCTAAAAATGTTGGTCCGTCACCACGACGCGCTCTGTCAATAGCTTCTTGCATGGCTTCTGCCACTTTTACTGGATTCATTCCATCAACGGGTCCACATGGCATTTCGTATCCTAAACCAAGTTTCCAAATATCAGTATGGTTTGCAGTACGTTCAACAGAAGTTCCCATAGCATAGCCATTATTTTCGCAAATGAATACTACTGGAAGCTTCCAGTTCATAGCCATATTGAATGCCTCATGAAGCGAACCTTGACGCGCAGCACCATCACCAAAATAGGTTAAAGTAACACCACCAGTTTCAAAGTATTTATCGGCGAAAGCCATACCTGCACCTACTGGAATTTGGGCACCTACAATTCCGTGACCACCATAAAATCCGTGTTCTTTAGAGAAAATGTGCATGGAACCACCCATCCCTTTAGAAGTTCCGGTTACTTTACCATACAATTCTGCCATAATTCTTTTAGGGTCAACACCCATTGCGATTGGCTGAACGTGATTACGATAAGCGGTAATCATTTTGTCTTTAGACAAGTCCATAGCATGAATTGCTCCAGCTAAAACTGCTTCTTGACCATTATATAAATGTAAAAATCCTCTAACTTTTTGTTGAATGTATACAGCAGCTAATTTGTCTTCAAATTTTCTCCAAAACTGCATCTCTTCATACCATTGAAGGTAGGTTTCTTTTGTAATTGGTTTCATTTTTTAATGAATTACGTTGATTAATTGTATTGTAATCGCGTCACAAATTGCGAATTCTTAAATTTGCGAATTGCAAAAGTAAGATATTGATAGTAGATGTAAAAATAAATACGACTGAAAATGCTATTTTTTAATAACTGTTTATCTCGAAATATTAACTACATCGATATAGCTTACAGTGATGTTTTATCAAACGAAAGCGGCAATAAATTATTGATGGAATCTGATTTATATACTTCACCCGATTCTCCCATAAAATAAATTTCGATTGGAATATCTTGTTTGAATTCATACTCTGCAATAGATTGACGGCAGGCACCGCATGGCGGAATTGGTGAAAGCGTTGGATTAGTATCAGATGCAGCAGTAATTGCTAATTTCACAATTTTGGCATTTGGATAAATGGCCCCAGCTTGAAAGATAGCCACTCTCTCTGCACACAAACCCGATGGATAGGCTGCATTTTCTTGATTGGACCCTAAGACAATTTTGCCATTATCTAATAAAATTGCAGCTCCAACTCTGAATTTCGAATAGGGTGCGTAGGCATTTTTTCTAGTTTCTATTGCTTGATTCATTAACGATTGGATATCGTTTGGCAAATCATTGATTCCGTTAAAAACTGAAATGGTAGTGTTAATGTTGATTTCTTTCATTTGTTTATAGAGGAAAAAAAATCCAAATTTCAAAAACTGAAATTTGGATTAGTATTAATTTTTAAATTATATTATAAATCATCGTATTTATCACCGAAATTGAATGTTAGTGAAAAACGAAGCGTATTTTCTAATGGGTTTTTAACTTTTGAAGCAGAGAACAAATAGGAAACATCTACTTTTACTACGTTATATTTAAAACCAGCTCCAAGAGAGAAGAATTTTCTAGCTCCTTTGAGAGGACTTTCATGAAAATATCCCAATCGCATGGCAAAGGAATCTTGATACGAATACTCAGTTCCTACTGAATAGGTGAATTCTTTTAATTCTTCTGACATTCCACCTGGCGCATCACCAAAAGATTTAAACATACCAGAAACCCAATTGATTTTTTTGTAGTTATCATTATTGATTGCTCTTGCAGAAGCTTCTTCTGTAGCATCAATTGTACCATCATTATTTAAATCGACATACACTGGATTTTGAGGTGTTGGCACTAATAATTTAGCGAATTCCACATTTAAAGCTACTTTATTATATTCGTCTAGAATAAAATCAAACCCACCACCTAAACGCATATTAGCTGGCAAGAAGTTAGACGAAATATCATTTTTAGTATTATCATAACTGATTTTTGGACCCATGTTTTGGAAGTTGAATCCCAAACGGTATCTACCATTAAAATCATTGAAAGCAATTTCTTCTGACTGAAAAAAACCAGCTACATCAACCGCAAAAGAACTTCCGGGCACTGCATCGGTATTTACATCCGCAATTTTTAAATTGGATCGAATGTATCGTCCGCCAACAGCCATACTAAAATGATCGCTTAATTTTAACGAATACGAACCATCTAATGCTAATTCATTTGGTTTAACCACATTTGCAGGGTCGTCAAAGTTTTGTCTCAATTCGATTTCTCCCAAACTAAAATAACGCAAACTTCCGGCGAAGGCACTTTTTTCGTTAATTCTATTGTAATAATTTACTTGACCTAACGAAATATCGTTTACCAACTGAGTTAGATAAGGAGTATAACTTATAGCAAAACCTTGTTTATCTAATGCGAATGCATATTTAGCAGGATTCCATTGTTGTGAATAAGCGTCAGATGAAGTAGCTACACCTTGATCAGCCATACCTGCGGCTCTTGCGTCTGCGGCAACTAATAAAAATGGTACTCCAGTTGTGATTACTCTATCTTGGGCTTTAATGATTTGATTAGTAGCAAAAAAAAGCAATAAAAATAAAACCTTTTTACTCATTTGAAAAGATTTTATTGTGGTGCATTGGTGAATCTTCGATTTCATTTTTAACTCTTAATTATTTAACAAATATAGTACTTTCTTATAGGATAACAAGTTTTTCTATTTTTTCTGCCTTGTTGCCAGAAATTGTAGACCGAACCGTTAGTTTGTATACATAGACACCTTTACCAATTTTATCTCCAAAATCGTCTTTGCCATCCCAAGTGATGTCTCTTGATAAAAATCCTTCTGTAGTAACGGTTTGATTAATAGTTTTAACAATTTTACCCGTTATGGTCATTACTTGAACCTGAACTTCTAAAGGCTCATACGGTTTATTGTGACTGAACCAAAATTGCGTGTAATTCACAAAAGGGTTTGGATAATTTAGCACATTACTTAAAGTTACATTTTCACTATCGGCCACTACAAATTGGATGTCGGCAGTAACAAAATTATTGTAGACATCCCAAGCTTTGAAAGTAATGGTGTGTAACCCTTTAGCTAAATTTCTAAATGGATATCTGATTTTTCCCTTGGTGTAATCGTTTAGTTCAGTCTCGTAGTAATCGTTTAAAATGTAAGGCTTCGTGGCATCACCGTCTAAAATGGCGACGATATCATGACCAATTCCGCTTGCGGTATTAATTCCGTGTTCGTCTTCAAGATACGCTAGAAAAAAAGGAGATTCATTTGTAATACCACCATTAACAAAAGATTCGTCGTTCATGTACAATTTTACTCTAGGCGCTGTTACATCGGCCACTGCGTTGGTATTGATTCCTCCTACTTTGATATCCAAATTATAACCTGTTTTATCTAACAGAATTTGATTTCGTTTTGCGTAAAAACTAACTCTTCCGTTGCCTAATGGGATCTTAATATCCCTTGGCACTACAAAACCAATATCAAAAGTACCGTTATTGATGGAAGCGTTTCCTCTAAAAATGGTTTCACCCAAATTCACAAAGCTTATTGGAGGACTATAACCATCGTTATCTAGCGTTGACTTATTGTAATTTTTATCGAAAACATTCACTGCCAAATCGCCATTATAGGAAGTTAACAGATTGCCGTTTTGATCTTGAACTTCACCAGATAATTTCACATAGCTCAATGCTTTCAAGTCGTCGACCGGTTGCGACATAGGAACGTCGTTAATTTTTGTCAATACCACTCTTGGTTTCGGAAGCGCTAGCATTAAGGCTGGATCACCTAAATAAGATGTAACCCTGATAGCAGAAATATCATTACTTATAACTTTCGTTTGTCGCAATGCTTCAGCAATCGAAACATAATTGTTATAGCCATTTCCGAATAGTATTTGCGACAATGTTGTATTAAACCCAAATGCATAACTTATTTCTCTAGTCGTTGTTACCATTGATATGGCACCTCCTTTAGGATTCCAATACGTATATTCTCCTGCGGTTGGTTTGTACGGATTGTCAAAACGAGAAAACTGACAAGTAATGGTTATAAATAACGGATACCTATATTGATTATGAAAATTATACCCATCCAATTTATCCCAAAGACGTTCGCCAGTTAAGCCATCTTCACCACCATGCCCTAAAAAATTAAAAACTAAAGCTCCTTTTTCGAAGGCATTAGTCATGTCTGCTTTTGCTTCTGGATAGCGATCACCTCCAGCCGAGGTTTGTTGCTGATAGGAATCCATTAAGATTTTCTTGAAATTTATAAACGGATTATTGGCGTAAATAACATCTGTTAAAGTGTTTTGAGCCGCTTGCAAACTATCATCTCCAGATTTATCGGCATCATCAGAAATAGCAACATAGTTGTTTCGCCAACTTCCATACGATTTTATGTCGTGATACTCTACAATTTTATTTATCATTTCGTCTGCTTGTTGTACAGACGACACTAACATTCTACCTACAGCAATATCGGGCGAACCATAATTGGAATCCAAGTTTCCTTCGGCACTTTCCATCATCACAAAATAATCATCTGATGAGAACGAAGAAGACGTTTCGGTATAACTATTGACTGAATGATAAATAGGAACAATATTGGAATTATTGGGTATACGATTTTTAAAATCAAAAGAAGCGTCACCAAATAAATTTACATATTTAACTCGTAACGTCGGTGAAGAAGCATTGAAATAGACATATTTTATAAAATTTCTAATGGCTCCAATATCTTGTTTTCCGCTACCAAATTCTTGATAAATCAATTCTAAATCCACCACTTTTACATTGAGATTAGAATAACTTCTGTGAAAATTAGCCAATTTTTCGGCTTGAGCATTCAAAGAATTTGGCGTAATAATGAGATAATCTATATCTTGAAAATTACCTTGAGCGTCATTAAAAATAGTTCCTTTTAAATCTTGATTTGAAACTGAAGTATTCTGCTCTTTTGCCGGAATATAGATATCAGAATCATCTACTGCAATGTATTTTTTACTGCTTCCGAGATTCGATTTAAAAGCAAAATTACTTTGTGACGAATTTGCAGCAGAAGTAACATTATAAATATCGGTAATATCCCAAACTTGAGAAATTGAAATAGCATTTGAGATTTGATACTCAGCTATCCCTATTTGAGAGGCTGCATTGTTATAGGTAAAACGAAATTGTTTACCATACCCTATTAAATTACTTTTAGCAGCAATACTAATATAATCTAAATATCCTTTAGAAGTGGGAACACCACTATTATTGTAATTTAATTTAACACTGATATTTTGATTTGGTGTAAACGTAGTAGTCCCAACTAAATAAGCCTCAGAAGCCACATTACCAGAGTTCAGCGTTACATCTGGCAAGGTCATTGTGCCCATGTTTTGACCATTAACTGCAATTGCGAAAGAAGTATCCACTATAGAATTAGCACCAGCATGAACTGTAATTTTGGCCGGACTTGTAGTCACAACATTAGGAAAAGAAAAATCAAAGGTTTGCTCATTGGTTACACTAAAATTTTCTCCAAACCAAGTTCTTCCTAAACGGCCAATATTAGTCAAATCAACCTCATGAAACTGATAGTCATCAAATGTTGTCAAACTTAAAGTGGGACTTCCAGAAGGTTGCCCCATAGCGGCAATTCTTTTTCCGTATGCGCCTTCGACATTAATGTAATAGTACGATCTATCAGCATACAAATTAAGATGAGTATTGTTTTCTTGACTCCAATTATCCATACCTTCAGCATAAAATAAAACAAAATCATTGTCGTCAAAAGACCCATCGTCTTCACCTATAACTTGTATAGCGTTTTCTTCAATGTCAAGCGGATACGGTACACTGTTGGATAAAGGTGCCATTCGACCACCGTTTCCATAAATTTTTATTTTTTTAGGATCTAAATTGTTCAAATTTACTCCTAAATCTGAAAGAAAACTTTTAGACAATTTATAAACACCCGACTTTTGCACGTAAAAACGTTTCCAAGTCCCAGTGGCAAGCACAGAACTTGTAACGCTAACTACATTTTGAATGCTATTTTTATTAGCATTGGAAGAAAAAGTATACGAATAATTAAAAGATTTTACTTTTTTGTATCCGTTTTCATCCTTTACAATTGGAGAAAATGTTAGCAAAATAGTATTTTGATCTCGTGCAATTGTATTTCTAAAAGTGGCTTTGATGGTACTCGGAATCGTGACTTTGTTTAAATCTCCAAGTTGAGTATCGTTTATAGATTCAAAAACTAAATTACTTATTTGAAGAGAATTTTCATCAATTAACTGTGTTGAAGGAATTTTTTTAACATAACTAATTTCTTTTTTTACAAAATCAAAATTATAGCTATCCGATTGAAATTGAGGGATATTAAATTTGAAATCACTATAAGAATAATCCGTCTTTTCTATCCAGTCAACATTAATCGAGCCCGATTGTTGAGCATTAACAATCAAACATGTAAATAGGAATACTAATGTAATAATCTTTTTCATTGAAAGAAATAACGCAATTTTAATTCAAATATTACGATTGGTAAAAATAAAATTATAATTCGGTTATTACAATAATATATAAAAAATGACGTTAACCATAAAGTAATGAAAATATTTTTTACTAATAATCACAAAAAGATGTTGCAATATCAAGGTTAATTCTTATATTGCGCCTCGAAAATTTATTACCTACTAAGAGTATGAAAGTTAACAAAATTATGGCAATCAGGTTGTTACTAGTGTTGGCAATGATGGCAAGTTTTTCAAGTTGTAGCAAAAAATCCAATTCCAAAGGTGGATCTAGAGCTACGGGTTGGAAAATCAACGACAAAAAAGGAGGGTTTCAGTATGCTTCTAAATTCAAGAAACAAGAAACTGGCCCAGGTTTAGTTTTAGTTGAAGGAGGAACATTTACAATGGGTAAAGTTGCAGATGATCCAATGCATGATTGGAATAATACTCCAAATCAACAGCACGTTCAATCTTTTTACATGGATGAAACTGAAGTTACTAACCTAATGTATATGGAATACTTAGATTGGTTAAAAAGAGTTTTTCCTCCCGAAGAAGATAATTACAAAAACATTTACGAAGGTGCTTCTCCAGATACTTTAGTATGGAGAAACAGACTTGGTTATAACGAAACCATGACTAATAACTACTTGAGACATCCTGCTTATGCAGAATACCCTGTAGTTGGTGTAAACTGGATTCAAGCAACTGAATTTTCAAAATGGAGAACTGACCGTGTTAATGAATCTGTTCTTGAAAGAGAAGGATACTTGAAAAAAGACGCGAAAGTTGCTGATGTGAAAGCAGAAGCCACTTTTAGTACTGATACATATTTAGCAGCTCCATCAAAAACTTTTGGAGGTGATGATAAAATTGTATTAAAAGGCCCTAGAAATTCGAAAGCTGCTGGTAAAGGCGGAACTAAAGGTGCCGATGGTACTACAAAAGAAGCTAAAAATGTATATGCTCAAAGAACATCTGGTTTAATTTTACCAGAATACAGACTACCAACTGAAGCCGAATGGGAATATGCCGCCGCCGCCGATGTAGGTCAGAGAGAGTATAATGTGTACAAAGGACAAAAGAAATATCCTTGGTCTGGAAGCTATACACGTTCTAGTAAAAGACAAATTAAAGGTGACCAATTGGCCAACTTTAAACAAGGTAAAGGAGATTACGGTGGTATAGCAGGTTGGTCTGATGACGGAGCTGATATCACTAACAAAGTGAAATCTTATCCACCTAACGATTTTGGATTGTATGACATGGCAGGTAACGTTGCAGAATGGGTTGCTGACGTTTACAGACCAATTGTAGATGACGAAGGAAATGACTTCAATTACTTCAGAGGTAACGTTTACATGAAAGACAAAATTGGTGAAGATGGAAAAGCAGAATTAGTAACTGGAGAAACTCAAAAATTTGATACTATGCCAAATGGTAGAGTAATGGCTAGAAACTTTCCAGGTCAAATTGCTCAAGTTCCTGTTGATGAAAAAGAAACTTATTTAAGACAAAACTTTGATAAGAGTAATGAAAAGAATTATAGAGATGGTGACAAACAATCTACTAGATATTTCAAATTCGGAGAATCAGAAGAAGGTGATGGCAAATTAAAACCAGAGCAAAGAATGTACGATTCACCTGTTCACAATGTTTCCACAGACAGTATTGGAAATATGATTCGTAAATACGACAAATCAAGCAAAAGAACAACTTTAGTTAATGATGACGTTAGAGTTTACAAAGGCGGATCTTGGAGAGATAGAGCTTATTGGTTAGATCCTGCTCAAAGAAGATACTTTCCACAAGATATGGCAACAGATTACATTGGATTTAGATGTGCAATGTCTAGAGTAGGTCCTAAATCTGATTCTAAAAAATCAGCAAGAAACAAAAAAAGATAATTCTTTTATATAATACTACAAAAGCCCTTTAATTAGGGCTTTTTGTTTTTTAAAGATATTTAAAATGTCAATAGCAGAAATTCATAATTTATTTTTACAAACAAGTGGAGTAACAATAGATACTCGAAAAATTGAATTGAATTCATTTTTTATAGCACTTAAAGGCGAACGATTTGACGCCAATTCATTTACAAAGGAAGCTTTAGAAAAAGGAGCATCCTATGTTATAATAGACAATAAAGACTACTATATTGACCATAGAACTATTTTGGTCAATGATAGTTTAACTACTTTACAAGAATTAGCCAAATTTCACAGAACTTACTTAAATCTTCCTATAATTGCACTTACAGGAAGTAATGGCAAAACAACTACCAAAGAATTAATTCTTGTTGTTTTATCAAAAAAATACAATACAAAAGCAACTGTTGGTAATCTAAACAATCACATTGGTGTACCATTAACCCTATTATCTTTCTCCTCTTCTACAGAAATCGGAATTGTAGAAATGGGCGCTAATCATCAAAAAGAAATCGAATTTTTGTGCGAAATCGCTCAGCCTGATTATGGTTACATAACCAACTTTGGAAAAGCTCATCTTGAAGGATTTGGCGGTGTAAAAGGTGTTATTAAAGGTAAAAGTGAAATGTACAGCTACCTTGAAAAAAATCACAAAAAAGTTTTTGTGAATTTTGATGATAGCATACAAGAAGAAAAAACTAGAGCTATAGAACGAATTACCTTTAGTCAAATAAATGAAAATTGTGATTTATTTATTCAAAAGGTGATTGCTAATCCATTTGTTACAATAAACTATAATAACTCTATAATAACCTCTCATCTCATTGGTTTATACAATGCTAATAATATAAATGCTGCCATCTCTATTGGTCACGCATTTAACGTTTCTGATAACGATATTAAAGCAGCATTAGAAAGCTACATCCCAGAAAACAATAGATCACAACTACTTTCTAAAAATAGCAACGAAATCATACTAGATGCTTACAATGCTAATCCAAGTAGTATGTCAGTAGCATTAGAAAATTTTCTACAACTTAACAATCCCAATAAGATCATAATTATTGGAGATATGTTTGAATTAGGAGAAGATAGTTTAAAAGAACACAAAGCAATTATAGACTATTTAAAAACTAATTCTGATATCAAATGTTTCTTTATTGGTAAAGATTTTTACTCAAATAAAACAGAAAACAGCAATCATTTATTCTACTCTACTTTTGAAGATTTCATTGAATTTTTAAAAAATAACAATTTTTCAAATACAACCATTTTAATTAAAGGATCAAGAGGAATGGCATTAGAAAGAACTTTAGACTATATCTAAAACTTATATATTTCTCTACTTTAAGCATTCTGGCGTGTCCCTTTGGGTCGTGCTCTTCGCTGTATCTTTACTTTTTTAAAGAAAAAAAGTAAAGGATGCCGCTTCTATCACTCACGCGGATTAGCGTTAAGGATTGTATTTAGTTTTATATCCGAATGA
>Ga0209023_10006335_pt1 | contig 12521 bp, 12 predicted proteins | sample LakOneMetagenome_FD_187468 | JGI IMG/M metagenome (GOLD analysis project Ga0209023, IMG submission 187468) | Freshwater and sediment microbial communities from Lake Erie, Canada (SPAdes) (version 2) | ecosystem: Environmental > Aquatic > Freshwater > Lentic | place: Lake Erie, Canada... | reverse complement strand
GGCGTCGCCCCCGACACGATCGGGTCGGCAGTGGTGGATCGCGGCCGCGGCGGTGCTCGCGCTGGCGGCGATGGTTCCATTGGCACTGATGGTTCCCTTCGCTCGTCATTCCCGCGAAAGCGGGAATCCAAGGACGTTGGCGCAGACTCCGGGCGAGATCCATCCGCCATCACTGCTGACAAGCCAGACACGCGAGAAATCCGCTTCGACAAAACCGGAAAAGCCCATGGATTCCCGCTTTCGCGGGAATGACGAACAAGAACATTCGACGCCAGTCCGAATCGCGAAAGCGGATCCGCCACGCCGCAAACCGCATCGCACGCACAAGCCCGCCGCGGCCGAACCGTCCGACCATGCCATGGAACCGCTCTACGCCGAATCCGCGCGGCTGGAGGCGCTGCTGGCGCTGGCCCGCGACGACCACGCCGCGTCTGCGACCGCGGTCGCGCTCGGCAGCGATTTCGAGGCGCGGGTCGCCAGCATCGATGCCGTACTCGCGCAACCCTCGCTGACGGCGCAACGCCGGCTCGAATTGTGGAAAGACCGCGTGTCCGCGCTGCGCGCCTACGCCAGTTTCGAAAGCACCCAGCGCGCGCTGGCCGCCAGCGGCGAACGCTACGACGCGATGCTCGTGAGCATCGACTGATTCCTCCCACCCGCGAGAACGCCATGAAGCCAACCATCAAACGCCTTGCCCTCGCCTGCGCCGTCGGCCTCACGCTGGCCGGCGCCGCCGCCGCGCAATCCGACGCGCCGACGCCTGCGCAGCAAAAGGAACTCGACGCCGCCCGCGCCGACCTGGACCGCGCCGCGAAGCATTACGCCGAACTCAGCGGCAAGTACCACGCGCCCGGCATGGCACCGATGGTCATGACTTACGAGAAGCAGACAATGCGCAAGCCCGTGCTCGGCGTATTGCTGGCCCCTGACCCGCAGGCGGGTGTGCGCATCGCCGGTGTGACGCCTGCCAGCGGCGCGGCACAGGCCGGATTGAAAAGCGGCGATCGCCTGATGTCTCTCGATGGAATCGCGGTCGCGGGCACCAACGACAAGGCGCGGCTGGACGATATACGCGCCAAGCTGGCCAAGCTCGACGCCAAGACACCGGTGCGCGTCGGTTATGTGCGCGATGGCCATGAAGCAACGGTGTCGGTGACGCCACATGTCTCTGACCGTCTGTTCATGTGGAACGGTTCTGACTCGCCAATGACTTTCTCGGGCGATGTAACGCTCCAGGAAGGCGCCGACGGCAGTTTTTCCGGAGCTACGGCGGATTCGCTCGAAGTCGATGACCTTTCCGACGACTCTGGCGCTTTCATGCGCGGCAATGTGAAAGTCTTGCCGGCGGGCGTGGCACCAGAAGTGCATCGAGAAGTTCGCACTCTCATGTTGTCGCCCGGCTGCAAGGGCAAGACGCTGTGCGCGCAGCCGATGCTGCTGATGGATGCGTTCCGCTGGAACGGCCTCAACCTCGCCTCGCTGGATTCGCAGCTCGGCAGCTACTTCGGCAGCGACAAGGGCGTGCTGGTGCTGAGCCCGGGTCCGCAGCTTTCCGAACTGCAGGCAGGCGACGTCATCCTCGGCATCGATGGCAAGCCGGTCACGACGCCGCGCGAGGCGATGGATGCGCTGCGGGTGCACAAGGCCGGCGACAAGGCTTCGCTGTCGTTGCTGCGCGACCATCGCGACACCAGCGCGCAGGTCACGGTGCCCAAGGCGATGCCGTTGCCGATTCCGCCAGCACCACCCGCACCGCCCGCACCGCCGCCTCCGCCGAACGCGAGCGACGTTCCCGCGCCTCCCGCTCCGCCCGCCGCGCCGCGCATGGTCGAACGCCGCCACATCGTTGTCGTAGACGACCACGGCAAGCGCAGCGAATGGGACGACGACGACGGCACGCCGCCTCCACCCGCACCACCGGCGCCTCCATCCATGGGCGACATGCCCGCACCACCGGCGCCTCCTGCTCCGCCGCCGCCCCCTCCGCCGGAGAGCTGACGGCTGAAGAACGGCGACCAACAAACGCCTCGCATCGCGGGGCGTTCTTGTTTCAAGGCTTCAGCATGGAGGCGCCGCGTCGATCCCGTTGTACGCCATCGGCTTGGCGGATTCCACGCCCGTGCCTAGCCGACCGGCGCCTGCGCAGCGCTGGCGATCGCGCCTGCCAGCACGGCGATGCCGATGAAGTAGACGATCGGCGACACCACCAGGGATGCCAGCAACGGGATCATTCCCTTGCCGGTGAAGCCGCGCGCCATGACCACGATCGCCAGGATGAAGGCGGCCAGGTTCAGCGGCCAGCCCACGAACAGGCCGACGCCCGGGATCGGGATGAGGAAAAGCACCCACGCGACGACCAGGCACACCCAGGTCGCCGTGACCGGCGCGGGTTTGTGCGGTTGTGCCGCGTCGTTTGTTGCATTCATTCCCTGTCTCCCCCTGGGTGTGTGCGCCTGTCCAACCGAGTCGCGCGCGGTCGCTAGGCCGTGGCCGCCTCGATCTGCTTCCAGATATCGGCGTCGAAGCGCGATACCAGCTGCGGCGCGACCAGGTTCTGCTGCAGTTGCTCGACCCGGCTCGCGCCGAGGATGACCGTCGACACGTCCGGGTTGCGCAGGCACCAGGCGATCGCCAGCGGCGCCGGGTCCACCCCGAGTTCGCGCGCGATGGCGGCGAAGCGCCGCGCACGCTCGACCCGGCGCGCGCCGTCGTCGCCCTGCAGGTTGCGCTGCAGCCAGGTGTAGCCCTCCTGCGCCATGCGCGAATCGGCCGGAACACCGGCCGCGTATTTGCCGGTGAGCAAGCCGGACGCGAGCGGCGACCAGATGGTGGTGCCCATGCCGTGGTCGCGGTACAGCGGTGCGTATTCGCGTTCCACCCGTTCGCGGTGCAGCAGGTTGTATTGCGGCTGTTCCATCGCCGGCGGTTGCAGCCCGTGCGCACGCGCGATGGCGTGCGCATCGAGGATGGCGTCGACCGGCCATTCCGACGTGCCCCAGTACAGCACCTTGCCCTGGCGGACCAGCGCGTCCATCGCGAACACGGTTTCGGCGATGGGCGTGTCGGGATCGGGGCGATGGCAGAAGAACAGGTCGAGGTAATCCACGCGCAGGCGCCCGAGCGCGGCGTGGCAGGCATCGTGCACGTGCTTGCGCGACAATCCGCGCTGGGTCGGTCGCGGCTTGTCGACCGCGCCGAAGAACACCTTGCTGGAAACGCAGAAGCCGTCGCGCGGCAGGCGCAGGTCGGCGATCACGTCGCCCATCACCCGCTCGGCCTCGCCGTTGGCGTAGGTCTCGGCGTTGTCGAAGAAGTTGATGCCCGCGTCGTACGCCGCGGCGATCAACTCGCGCGCCGCGCCACGCCCGACCTGCCCGCCGAACGTCACCCATGCGCCGAAAGACAATTCCGAAAGCTGCAGTCCGGAGGAACCAAGGCGTCGATATTGCATGGCGCATTCCAGGTCGGGGGATGCCCGCATTGTAGGCACCACGCGCGACCGGGTTAGAATGCGCGCCCTTCCTCCGGGGAGTAGCCCGCCGCAGGCATCGCCCGCGGCCCGCGCGTCAACACACTTGGCCGGCCGGCCATGGCGCGCGACATCGCATCGCGATGGGGCAAGACCGAAGGCAGCCGCGTGCACCCGGGCCGGGCGCGACGCGGTTGTCTTCGCGTCCGCCACGCCCGGCCCTGGAGTCGACCCATGCTGCAGGCATTGGCATCGCTGCAACCGCTGTACGTATCCGCGGGCACCGTCGCGCTCGCCGAAATCGGCGACAAGACCCAACTGCTGGCGCTGCTGCTCGCCGCGCGTTTCCGCCGCCCCTGGCCGATCGTCGCCGGCATCTTCGTCGCGACCCTGCTCAACCATGCGCTCGCCGGCTGGCTCGGCACCCTGGTCGCGCACTGGCTCACGCCAGGCGTGCTGCGCTGGGTGGTGGCGGCGAGTTTCATCGGCATCGCGCTGTGGACGCTCAAGCCGGACAAACTCGAGGAAGACGCGCCCTTGCCCGGCGGCAACGTCTTCGCGGCGACGGTGGTGGCGTTCTTCCTTGCCGAGATCGGCGACAAGACCCAGGTCGCGACGGTGCTGCTGGCCACGCGCTTCGATACCCTGTGGCAGGTCGTGGCCGGAACCACCGTCGGCATGCTGCTGGCGAACGTGCCGGTGGTCGCGTTCGGCAGCCGCTTCGCGCAACGCCTGCCGCTGCGCGCGGCGCGCCTCGTGGCGGCACTGGCGTTCTTCGTCCTCGGGCTGTGGGTCGCCTGGCGCGGCATCGGCTGAATCGTGCCGGTCCCCGCGGCCGGCTATGCTGGTCGCGGACGACACGGAGCGGGCGATGGGGCTGCGCGGCACGTTTCGCTGGTTGAAGGACCTGGTCGGGGCGCTGCTCGCACGCCCGGACGAACTGATGCTGGAACTCGGCGCCGGCGGCGAACTGCTGGTGGCGCGGCTGCGCGCCTTGCTGTCGATCACCGCGCTGTTGCTGCCGCTGGCGAACGCCACCACCGGGGCCAGCACCAACGAGACCATGGTGGGTTTGGGCGCGGTGGTGTTCATCAATATCTTCGCGCAGGCATGGCTGGCGCTGGCCAACCGCCCGCGCACCTATCCGTGGCTGCCGTACGCGACCACCACCTACGACATCAGCACCACCACCGGCGTGCTCGCGCTGCTCGCGCTGGGCGATCCGGTTTCGGGGGTGAACAGCCTCATCGTCTGGTGCTTCTACCTGATCGCGATCGCGATGACCGCGTTGCGCAACGACGGCCGCCTCACCCTGTACTCCGGCACGCTGGCCATTGTCGAATACGGGCTGCTGGCGTGGGCGGTGCTCGCCAGCCATCCGCAGCCGCTGTCCTCGCCCGACTACGGCATCGCTTCGGCCGGCAGCCAGGCCGAGCGCCTGGTCCTGCTCGCGATGATGACCATGCTCACCAGCGTGATCGTCTACCGCATGCAGCGGCTGGTGGAACTCTCCGGCAACGACGGGCTCACCGGCCTGCCCAACCGCAGCTGGCTGTTGCAGCGAATGCCGCGCATCTTCGACAAGGTGCGCGACGGCGGCGGTTCGCTGACCCTCGCGCTGATCGACCTCGACCATTTCAAGCGCGTCAACGACGACATCGGCCACCTCGCCGCCAACCACACCCTGCGCCAGGTCGCGGCCCTGATGTCGGACGCGCTCGGGCCGGGTGAACGCCTGGTGCGCATCGGCGGGCAGGAATTCGTGGCGCTGCTGCATTGCCCGATCGGCAGCGCATGGGAACGCATTGACCGCCTGCGCCGCGCGATGTCCGAGCAGGTGTTCCTCGGCGAACGCGGCACGCCCGGCCCGCGCCTGACCTTCAGCGCGGGCATCGCCACCTGGCCGCAGGACGGCAACAACCTGTCGCTGCTGTTGCGCAGCGCCGACCGCCGCCTGCAGGTGGGCAAGCGCGACGGTCGCAACCGGGTGATCGCGCGCGACGTCTGAATCGTTATTGCCCGCACCGGCACCGGTGCCCTACCCTGCACCACCGGCGCGGCTGCGCCACCGCGCGACGGGGAGCGGGACGTGAATCTGAAATTGCGCCTGACGGTGATGAATTTCCTCCAGTTCTTCGTCTGGGGGGCGTGGCTGATCACCATCGGCCGCTACTGGTTCGAGAACCGCGGCTGGTCGGGAACCAGCTTCGGCGCGATCTTCTCCACGATGGGCATCTCGGCGCTGTTCATGCCCTCGCTGATGGGCATCGTCGCCGACCGCTGGATCAACGCGGAAAAACTCTACGGCGCGCTGCACATCCTCGGCGGCGTGTTCCTGTGCCTGCTGCCGCAAGCGACCGATCCCCGCCAGTTCTTCTGGCTGATCCTGGCGACGATGCTGTGCTACATGCCGACGATCTCGCTGGCGATCGCGGTGGCCTACAACGCGCTCAAGCAGCAAGGCCTGGACGTGATCCGCGATTACCCGCCGATCCGGGTCTGGGGCACGGTCGGCTTCATCGCCGCTCTATGGACCACCAGCCTGCTGGGACTGGAGAAGTCGCCGGGCCAGTTCTACGTCGCCGGTGGCGCGGCCTTCCTGCTCGGGCTGTACGCGTTCACCCTGCCGCCGGCGCCGCCACGCATGAAACAGGCCGGGGACCGTTCGCTGCTCGAGATCCTCGGGCTGACCTCGTTCCGCCTGTTCAGGGACCGCAACATGGCGGTGTTCTTCGTGTTCGCGATGCTGCTGGGCGCGGCGTTGCAATTGACCAATGCCTACGGCGGCACCTTCCTCGGCGAATTCGAGAACGACCCGGCCTACGCCGGTTCGCTGGCGGTGAAGTACCCCGCGATCATCATGTCGATTTCGCAGATCAGCGAAACGCTCTTCATCCTCACCATCCCGTTCTTCCTGAAGCGCTTCGGCATCAAGACGGTGATGACGATCAGCATGGTTGCGTGGTTCCTGCGCTTCGGCCTGTTCGCCTACGGCAACCCAGGCCCGGGGCTGTGGATGATCGTGCTCAGCTGCATCGTCTACGGCATGGCCTTCGATTTCTTCAACATCTCCGGCTCGCTGTTCGTCGAGCAGCAGGCCGACCCGAAGATCCGCGCCTCGGCGCAGGGCCTGTTCATGCTGATGACCAACGGCATCGGCGCGGTGCTGGGCAGCGCGATCAGTGGCTGGATGATCGACCGCTTCTTCACCGGCGAAGGCGGCGCGAAGGACTGGCACGGCATCTGGACCACGTTCGCCCTGTACGCGCTGGTGATGGCGGTGCTGTTCGTGCCGCTGTTCCGGCACAGGCACGACCCGCACAAGCCGGTCGCGGCGCACGGCGCGGTCGATGTCGACAACCCTTGATCACATGACTTCCGTCGCCGTCGTCGGCTCGTTCAACGTCGACCACGTCTGGCGCGTGGCGACCCTGCCGCCACCCGGCGCGACGCTGGGCGGCGAGTACGCCAGCGGCCCGGGCGGCAAGGGTTTCAACCAGGCGATGGCCGCGCGCCGTGCCGGCGCGGCGACCGCCTTCGTCTGCGCGCTGGGCGGAGACGGCGGTGCCCAACTCGCGCGTTCGCTGTGCGCGGGCGACGGCATCGACCTGCGCGATTTCGCCTGCGACGCGCCGACCGGTACCGCCGGCATCTACGTCGACGCAGGCGGCCGTAACGAAATCGTGGTCGCGCCCGGCGCGAACGCGAGGCTCGAAGCCGGCTTCGTCGAATCGACATTGGCCGAACTGACGACTCCGGCGGTCGTGCTCGCGCAACTGGAATCGCCGGCGGAAGCGATCGCCGCGGCGCTGCGCTTCGGCCGCGAACGCGGTGCAGCCACCATCCTCAACCCCGCGCCGGCGAATGCGGCCGTCGGCGGCGCGCTGCTCGAACTCGCCGACGTGTTGACGCCGAACGAAAGCGAATTCGCCGCGTTGCTCGGGCGCCATGTCGGCGAACGCATCGACGCCGAGGCCGTGTCCGGCCTCGACCAGGCGCGGCTCCACGCGCTGTGTCGCGACCTCGGCCACGACGCCAGCGTGGTGGTGACGCTGGGCGCCAGCGGGTGCTTCGTCTCGCATCCCGATGCGAACCTGCGCGGCGACGAGACCGCGTGCTACCGCATCTCCGCGGACAGCGTGCGCGTGGTCGATACCACCGGCGCCGGCGATGCCTTCAATGGCGCGCTCGCGGCTTCGCTGGCGTTGCGGCCGGGCGCCGCGTTCGTCGAACACGTGCGCTTCGCCACGCGCTATGCGGGCATGTCCACCGAACATGCGGGCGCGGCGCTGAAGATGCCGCGATTCAAGGTCGAATAAAACCCGCGCGATGGCGGGCCGAGGCCCGCCCTACAATGCACGGATGCAGATCGGCCCCTACTCCATCCGACCGAACGTCATCCTCGCGCCCATGGCCGGCGTGACGGACAAGCCCTTCCGCCTGCTGTGCAAGCGGCTGGGCGCGGGGCTGGCGGTGTCGGAGATGACGACCAGCGATCCGCGTTTCTGGAACACCGCGAAATCCCTGCACCGCATGGACCACGCCGGCGAGCCCGATCCGGTCAGCGTGCAGATCGCCGGCACGATTCCGGAAGTCATGGCCGATGCCGCGCGCCACAACGTCGACCACGGCGCGCAGCTGGTCGACATCAACCTCGGCTGCCCTGCGAAGAAGGTCTGCAACGCCTGGGCCGGTTCCGCGCTGATGCGCGATCCGCAACTCGTCGCGCGCATCCTCGAAGCGGTGGTGGGCGCGGTGGACGTGCCGGTGACGCTGAAGATCCGCACCGGCTGGAACGCGGACAACCGCAACGCGCCGCAGATCGCGCGCATCGCGCAGGACAGCGGCATCGCCGCGCTCGCCGTGCACGGCCGCACCCGCGACCAGCAATACACCGGCATCGCCGAATACGACACGATTGCCGAAATCAAGGCGATGCTGGAGATCCCGGTGATCGCCAACGGCGACATCGATTCGCCACGCAAAGCCAAAGCCGTGCTCGCCGCCACCGGCTGCGATGCGGTGATGGTCGGACGCGCGGCCCAGGGCCGGCCCTGGATCTTCCGCGAGATCGCGCATTTCCTGGCCACCGGCGAAACCTTGCCGGAGCCGTCGCTGGTGGAAGTGCGCGACATCCTGATCGCGCACCTCGAACACCTGCATGCGTTCTACGGCGAAAGCTCCGGCGTGCGGATCGCGCGCAAGCACCTGGGCTGGTACGCGAGGGACCGGCCGGAGAACGCGGCTTTTCGCGCCGTGGTCAACCGCGCGCAGACCGCTGCGGAACAGCTGCGGCTGACCCGGGATTATTTCGACGCGCTGGCCGCGGGTGTCGCGCCCGGGTTGCCGGTCGCGGCCTGACGCCCCGTCGTCGCCACGGCGCGCGACAATGCGCGTTCCCGACCCGGACGCGCCGCCATGTCCTCGCAACCCTACCTCCACGGTTTCTCGCGCGAAGAACAGGAACGCCTCGTGCGCCAGGCACGGATGGCCGAATCCACCGTCTTCCACGACATCGACTTGTCCGGCGCGAAGCGCCTGCTCGAAGTCGGCAGCGGCGTCGGCGCGCAGACCGAGATCCTGCTGCGCCGCTTCCCCGACCTGCACGTCACCTGCGTCGACTTCAACCAGGCCCAGCTCGATGCCGCGCGCGACAACCTCGGTGCGCGCCCCTGGCTGGACGGCCGCTACGGACTGCGCCAGGCCGACGCCACCGACCTGCCGTTCGAGGCGCGCAGCTTCGACGCCGCGTTCCTGTGCTGGATCCTCGAGCACGTGCCTTCGCCCACGCGCGTGCTGAACGAAGTGCGGCGCGTGCTCGCGCCCGGCTCGCCCGTCTACATCACCGAGGTGATGAATTCCTCGTTCCTGCTCGATCCGTATTCGCCCGACACCTGGCGCTACTGGATGGCGTTCAACGATTTCCAGCTGGAAAGCGGCGGCGATCCCTTCGTCGGCGCCAAGCTCGGCAACCTGCTGCTGGCCGGCGGTTTCCGCGACGTGACCACGCAGGTCAAGACCTTCCACTTCGACAACCGCGAACCGGCGAAGCGCAAGGCCATCGTCGAGTACTGGGAGGAACTGCTGCTCTCGGCCGCGGATCAATTGATCGATGCCGGCAAGGTCACGCGCGAAGTCGTCGACGGCATGCGCCGCGAGATGCAGCAGGTGCGCAACGACCCGAACGCGGTGTTCTTCTACGCCTTCGTGCAGGCGCGCGCGACCGCGTTCTAATCAGGTGTCCGCCGGCGGTTGCCGCCAGATCCGGTTCCACAGGCCGCCCCAGCCGCGACGCATCTTCCATTCGAACTTCGGCTGTCGCGGCGGATCCAGCGCGATCCAGCGGCCGTTGTCCTCGCGCGCGACGGCGAAGTTGAAGCTGTAGTCGGGCTCTTGCCCCATGCGCAGGTCGCTCAGCACCAGCTGGTCAGCGACCACGCGAGCCCGCATGAAGCCGTGGTTGAACCATTCCAGGCGGCGAACCGCGGGAACACCGTCGGCTTCGCGCAACGCCTGCACGTTCGACGGTTGCCCCGAGAACCGCATCGGCCCGCGATCGGCCACCAGCGAGCGCTCGCCTTCGACGAATCCACCCGGCGTGATCGCGACGACCCGCCACAGCAGCGTGTTGAATGGCGTCGGCACCGAGAACCGCGGCGCGTCGGCCAGGCCCATCGCGGCCAGCGCGCGGTCCGCTTCGCGTTCGACCATGGTCTTCGCGATCAATGACCACCCGAGGTAACCGACGCCGAGCACGATGCCGGCGACCAGGGCGCGTTGCGCCAGCGGCCTTTCGCGCGCGAACCATGCGATCGCGAAGGCGAGCAGCCATGGCAGGGTGAACACCGGGTCGATGATGAACAGGCTCGACCACATGATCGGCCGCATCGGCAGCGGCCAGAACAGCTGCGTGCCGTAGACGGTGAAGCTGTCGAGCAGCGGATGCGCCATCAGGCAGGCGAAGACCGTCCACCACCAGCGCACCGGCGATTGCGCGACCCGCCCCCCGCGTCGCTTGAAGAACACCCAGATCGCCCAGGCCAGGAACGGCAGTACCAGCCACGAATGGGTCGCGGCGCGGTGGCAGGTCATGCGCACCACCGGATCGTCGCTGAGCATCAACGGGAAGATGTCCAGGTCCGGCAGCGTGTTCAGCGCCATGCCCGCGAGCAGGGCCGCGCGGCGATGTTGCTTCGGTGCGATGGCCGCGGCGATGGCGCCGCCGAAGAACAGGTGGGTGATGGAATCCATGCGCCGATGCTAGCCCCTGGGCCTGTAATCGCCGCGGGCCGATCCCGTACCCCTCGTTGCGCCGCTGCATCCCGCCCCGGCGCGGCATCTCCTGCGAGGACTTCGACATGCGCTCCATCGCCCGCCATCCCCAACCGTACCGTCCGCCGCTGCATCGTGCGCTTGCCACCGCCCTGTTCATCGTCGCCCCGGCCTGGGTCCAGGCCAGCACGGTGACCGACTGGAACGCGGTGGCGTCCAGCGCTCCGGTCGCCCCGATCTTCGGCGGCCCGCCGCAACAGGCCAGGGTCAATGCGATGGTCCAGATCGCCGTGCATGACGCGTTGAATTCGATCGACCCGCGCTACCACACGTACAGCATCCTGCCCGGGGCCCCGCCCGATGCCAGCCCCGATGCGGCGATCGCCGCCGCGAACCATCGCGTGCTGCACGGGCTGATCGACCCGAAGCCGGATGGTTCGGCGAAAACCGCCGCGCTCGCCGCCATCGACAATGCCTATGCCGCGACCCTGGCGTCCATTCCCGACGGCAACGGCAAGACCCATGGCATCGACGCGGGCATCGCCGCCGCGGACGCGATCCTCGCCGACCGCGCCAACGACGGGTCCGCCACGCCCAACTTGCCCTATGCCGCGCCGCTGGAAATCGGCGTGTACCAGCCCACGCCGATCATGAACACCGATCCGCAGGCCTATGTCGTCCCGGCCAACGAGGGCTGGGCGCTGATGCAGCCATTCGTGATGCTGAGCCAGTCGCAGTTCCGCATCGGCCCCGGCAACCTGTTCGACGTCTCCGGTCAGGTCTACACCCGCGACTACCGCGAGGTGCAGGAGGCGGGCAGCGCACTGGTCCGCGGCGCCGCGCCCGATTCCGACGAGAGCGACATCGCCCGCTTCTGGCCGGGCGGCGGCGCAAATTGGAACCGCGTGATCCGCGAGATCCTCGCCGCGCCGGGGAAGAATCCGCAGCTCGACCTGGACCTCGACCCGTGGCAGGAGGCGCGCCTGTTCGCGCTGGCCAACATCGCCGAATCGGACGCCGCCGTCGCCGTGTTCGACACCAAGTACACCTACACCTTCTGGCGGCCGATCACTGCCATCCGCTGGCAGGACGACGGTAATCCGGCCACCACGCCCGATGCGTCCTGGTGGTCGTTCCTGGCCACCCCGCCCTACCCGGACTACCCCTGCGGCCTGACCAATGCCAGCGGCGCGCATACCGCGGTCCTGCGGCGGTTCTTCGGCACGGACGACATCGCCTGGGGATTCACCTTCGACGCGCCATCCGTGCCGCTGCCGGCGCCGCTGTCGCCGTTGCCGGCCAAGTCGATCACCCGCGACTTCGCCTCGCTGCGCCAGGCGCTGGCCGAGTCGGTGGACGCGCGCGTCTTCGGCGGCATGCACTTCCGCGAGGGCTGCACGCGCGGCGCGCTGCAGGGCACGCTGGTCGGCCGTTACGTCTTCCAGAACGCCTTGCGGCCGCTGCGGTAACCCGGCGCACCCACCGCGCCGAGGGGTTCCGCATCGGTGGAATGGAAGCGCCGTGGCCTCGCGCCACGGCGCGCTGCGTTTTTTCTGGTGCCGGCGGCGCAACCACAGGGAGCGCTGTCGATGATGGAGCATGCCCGCATGAGTCGTTTCCCGTGAGCCAGTTCCAGACCACGCGTTGGAGCCTGATCGCGGCGGCCGCGCAGGAACGCCCGGCGCTGGCGCGCGGAGCGCTCGAGCAGCTGTGCCGCGCCTATCGCCCCCCGGTGCTGGCCTACCTGCGTCGCAGCGGCCCCGCGCAGGACGCGGAAGAC